>Ga0157380_10001529_pt1 | contig 15204 bp, 8 predicted proteins | sample S35metaG_FD_119757 | JGI IMG/M metagenome (GOLD analysis project Ga0157380, IMG submission 119757) | Switchgrass rhizosphere microbial communities from Kellogg Biological Station, Michigan, USA - S3-5 metaG | ecosystem: Host-associated > Plants > Roots > Rhizosphere > Soil | place: USA: Michigan... | reverse complement strand
TTTGCAGGTTAAATGTTGCTGTTACCGTGGTGCCCGTTCTTGTAAACGTTTCATTTTTTACAATGAAAAATGGATCTACCGGTACGTCTACATTAGCGGTGCCATTTAATTGCACATTAATAGTATCGGTATTATCTGCCCACGGGCCATTTCCTTTTAGCCTTGTAAGTTTATAATTACCACTAAAGGTTTTAACGGAGAATGTGCCGTCCCACTTTACGTAGACAGGTATCTTGTTAGAAAAAGCATAACCAGGTTGGTATAATTCAAGTTGCACTCCATCAGAGCGAACACCAAGTGGCAGGTTCTGGTAAACTACCCGGCCAGTTATCGTGGCATCAGGGGCTTTGTAATTGTCTTTTTCACACCCCGAAAATATAAACATGAGGGTTATACTTAGAAGTGTCAATAATTTACTTTTCATAACTGTTTGATTAATGGAATGGATTAGGAACATTTCTAATTAATGGGTTTGCATCTCTTACATTTTGCGGAATCAAAGAATAATAATTCTGAATCTGGAAGAAACGCGGTGTTTTGAACCTTGGTGCAACCATCTCTACATAAACGTATTTGTTATGTTTTGCAGGATCGCCAGGGCGAACTACCTGGTAACCGTATAAAGCTCTTAAATTGGCATTTGGATTTGTTGACTGACCATTCCATACAGTTGTTGCTGTCCGTGTACGAATAAGATCCCACAAACGATGATCTTCAAAAGCCAGCTCATTACGACGTTCTTGTATAAGTTTGCCAATAGTTAAACTGGTAAGACTGTTGGGTGCAAATCCGGCCCTTTCTCTTAAAGTATTCACGTATTTTAATGCATCTGCTGACTGGCCAAGTTCAAAAGCTGCTTCCGCTGCATTCAAATAAATTTCGCCTAAACGAAAGCGTACCCACCACATATCACTTTGCCTGCCACGGTTACTTGAACCAGGAGCGGGATCTATGGATTTTCTTAGATTAAAGCCGGTATTTGAAACGTCTAACCCGGTACGTTGCGGCCCGCTCAAACCTGTTATTAAGCGATTGTCTCCTCCAGGATATTTAGTGCCACCCCATAATACGCCAAAATTATCCTCAATGATATCGTATTTATTTGTTGTGGTATTCCATACCATTAAACCAGCTTGCAAACCTACAGGTGAGCCTTTGAAAGTTGTGCCGGGATAAACAACAGTCCCGTATAACCGGCCATCTTTGTTGGCAAAAATGTCCTCTGGTTTATCATAATAAATAAAATCGCCGCCACTGGTGGTTTTCAAGATTCCCGGGCTACCATCGAGATAGTCAAAGCTTTCTACCAAATTCAGGCTTGGTGCAATTGCGGATGAACCCAGGTTGTCTTCGCGGACACCCCTTGCTATATTATCATAGCTGAAACCATGGACTCTTCCTTTTGTTTGCAAAAAATCCTGCGCTAAAATGATTTCAGTATTACCCTGCTTCTTTGTAAGCGCCTCATAAAAATTTTCACCGGGGTTGGAATTTCCCTTGTACAAAGCAAAAGGACCTGCGATGATTTCCTTGGAGGCGTCTAACGATTTTTGGTAATACTCATTTGCCCTTGCTGCAGGAATACCCACTTCACCACCAGGCAAAACTATCGTTGGAGTTAAAAGCGCATTATATTTAGCAATTGATGCGGCATATAACATTGCCCTTGATTTTAAAGCAAGAACTGCATATTTGGTCGCCCTTGTATTACTGCCCGTATTGCCTATAAAATCTTTAATGGCATCACATTCACTGGCAATAAAATCGTATACTTCAGCTTCCTTATTGCGCGGCTTTTGTAGTTCGGTTAAATTTTTATCTTCCCCCAATATTAACTGGGTGGTCACGATGGGAACTCCTCCATGCCTTTTGAGCATTTCAAAATAATGGAAGGCCCTTAAAAACCGGAACTCGGCATTAAATTGCTTCCTGGTGGCGTCAGTGAGATTTGTACCATAAATTTCCATGTTCTCCAACGCAAGATTGATATCCCGGATCAAAACATAATCCCATAAACCCCACCGGTTAGTAGCGTAGTTCACTATGCTGTTTCTTTCTTCATCGCCTGAATTGCCACCGCCGGACCATACGGCATCATCATAGGAAGTATGTTGTTGCCACCTGTTTGTAAGGGATGCATCACCAGGCAACCTGTCGTAATAATTGGCAAGCAGACCCACAATTAATTTGGGATCAGTCATCACCTGCTCATTCGCCAATACTGTTTGTGATTGCCTGTCTAACCAGTCTCCTTCCTTGTTACATGCAAGAAAAAAAGCCAGGGCAAAACAACCGATTGTATATTTTAATAAAGTTCTCATGCCTTTAAAAATTAAAGATTTAAATTAAAACCGAAAAGAATAGTACGCTGTTGCGGGTACTGCAAGCCGTTAGTAGAGCTAACCTCTGGGTCCAGGTCAAATTCTTCCATATTATCAATAGAAAAAAGATTTGAGCCTTGCGCATAGATCCTTAACCCGGTAACATGAATTTTATCCATCCATTTTTTTGGAATGTTGTAAGCTAGCTGAAGATTCCTTAAACGAACATATTTCACATTCGTCATCCAGAAATCGTTCCTGTTTGCATAATTCACATGGGTGGGAACATCTTTTCTTACAGCCGGAAATTCACCCGGTATCCAGGCGCTGTTCGCATCAAAAGGATCGGTTCTGCGCCAGGCATCACTGATTAAATAGGCTACACCCGCACCATTATTTTGAAAAGGGATCTGTGCTTCAAATTCGCGGTAATAGGTTTGCATGTTGGCTCCTGCCAAATCTATTGCCAGCGTAATTCCTTTGTAACCAAATTGTGTATTAAAACCAAAACTTGCATAAGGGTTGGCGCCCTGGGCATAACCAAGCACACGCTGATCCAAACCATTTATGATTCCGTCATTATTTGCATCTTCAAAGATAAGATCGCCGGGAAGTTGGGTTCTGTTACCCTGGCCATCATTATTAATAGGATATTTATCAATTTCTGACTGGGATTGGAAGCGACCAACAACATGATAGCCAAAATTAGGATTGGCCCAGCGATCCACCTGGGAGTTACGCCATTCATCGTAAGAATTCGAAAACCTGGGATTGTATCTCTCCAAAATTTTTGTTCTTGCAAGGGTTCCATTTATGCTTAAGGAATATGTAAAGCCAGCCTTAGCAGTATTACTAAAGGTCAAAACCCCTTCTACTCCTCTTATCGCATCTGACTCCAGGTTTTGGTTGGGATAAGTATATCCTACTTCAATTGGAAGTAAAAGATCGTTTTGTTGTGCCGGCAAGCCTTCACGTTTGCGCTCAAAAACATCAAATGTTCCTGTCAGTTTATTATTCAATACCCCGAAGTCAACACCGATGTTCTTGCTTATATTGGTTACCCAGGTAAGCTCCGTAACGGGCAGTCCTCTTGGTATTACGCCAGTCGTTAGTACTCCATTAAACACAGCATTTCTGTTTGCATAATTGTAACCCTGTAAATAACCAAAGGGGGTTGGACCATCTGTATTGTTATTGGGGAACCCTAGTTCAGAACCTGTTTCCCCGTAGGAAGCTCTTAATTTAAGCTCACTAAAAATGCTGCCTATGCTGCCACTCATAAAATCTTCTTCCGAAATTCTCCATCCCACAGACACACCTGGAAATAAGCCCCAACGGTTATCTTTTGCATATAGATAGGAACCGTCGTAACGGCCTAAAGCTTCAACTATATATTTCTGTTTATAGTTGTAATTCAATCTTCCAATATAACCGGCCCTTGCTGATTCATCAAAAGTGTTATTGTAAATGTTTTGATCCGCAAAATAGACTAAACGAACGGTGTTGTTTTGTGGCAAAAAACGTGCTTCAGTCCACTCATTCTTCTCGTCATATCGCTCATAACCAGCTATTGCCCCAATTGTATGATCTCCAATTTTTTTATTATAGTTCGCCACCACACTTCCAAACCGGTTTTCAATCCTTCGATTGATTTTACGGCGCCATGGATTTTGATTACCGCCTGTAACATTGTATTTATCGTTGACAGCGTCATAAGTATACGCATCGTAGGTATACTCAAACTCATCCACATCGTTCGTGGTGTAATTATATTGAGCAGTACCTTTTATTGATAGTCCGAAAGGCAGCTCATACTGGGCAAAAAATATTCCTTTCATGGCTCTCCAGATGTCATCTGAATACCCTGTAACCACTTCCGGGTAAGTCGCCGGGTTTATATTTACGCTGTGGGTATTGTTTATGTATTTAGGATTGTTATTTGCATAAGGAGTTTCTGTTGGCCACATGGAAAATACACTCAACATTGGATTAAAATAATCATCCAACCCCGGAACACCCGTCTGGTGTCTTCTTTCATCCCTTGCACTTAACTGGGTACCTATTTTAAGTCCTTTTGCCAGGCCAGTTTCCAGGTTTGCCTGTATGTTTGTACGTTTAAAATAATAGTCCTCAATTAAAGCATCCTGGCTTGTGTTGCCCACTGAAAAATAGTAACGGCTGTTGTTTCCACCACCTGAGGCGGCGGCGGTTATATAAGATTGCGGAATGTCGCCATTCCCCATTATATAATCGTAATAATCTACGCTTTGGTAGCCGGGCTCACTACCTGCTTCCCATTTGGCTATTTCAGTTGGGTTAATACTTGTTGGGTTTGCAATTCCCCTGTTTTGATTTGACCATGCCAGGCCACGCAAATAAGTGGCGGCGTCTGGCGGTTTTAAAAACCTGGTAAAATCCTGGTAACCTTTATAACCATCGACTGTTATCTGGGCTTTGCCTTGTCTGCCTTTTTTTGTAGTAACTAATATTACGCCGTTCGCGGCACGCAAACCATAAATGGCCGCGGAAGCATCTTTAAGAATAGAAATGTCTTCTATATCACCAATTCCAATCTGGTTAAATTGTCCTGCATCGGCCGGTACGCCATCGATTACATACAAAGGATTTCCCATATTCCTGATTTGAATAGCGGTTCCGTTTCCTGGCCTTCCATCTGCCATACGGGCAGTAATACCTTGTATTTTACCTACAAGCGCTCCCGAAGTTGTAGTTGCAGCGGTCCTGGTAATGTCAGTTGATTTGATATTGCTAATAGACCCGGTAACAGTAGCCCTTCTTTGCGTACCATAACCAACGACTACCACATCTGTCAATTGTGTATTGGATGATGCTAACTGAACATCGATAGACGTCCGGTTATTTACAGGTACTTCCTGGGATGCATAACCAATAGAGGTAAACACCAGGGTTGCAGTCGACGGTCCATTGATACTGAACCGGCCTTCAGAATTTGTTTGTGTAGCAGTAGTTGTACCTTTTACCTGCACCGTTACACCGGCTAAAGCAGTATCGCCGGAAGCCACTCTACCTGTAATAGTAGTTTGTGCAAAAAGAACCGAACTAACGAAAGAAAAAAGAATTAATAAAAAGACCTTAAGCTTTTTTAAATGACCAATCTTAAAACCACTAATGAAGGACCACGTCCTTCGTTGTGGTAAGCAATTTTTCATAACAGTTTATTTTAGTACAAAAAATAGAGAATAAAAACACGCTGTGGATAGGCTAATTGCTTTCAATAGCTACTATCTAACATTGATACTAAACAGGGGGTGCCTTTAGGTCAGGCAAAAAATGCAATAACATACATTTTTTTAAGGGGTGTAAGCAAGTCAATCTCATAGCTTTTTTTTTACATTATAAAATAAACAACAGTTTCAGGGTACGAAAAACAAATGCATTAAAATTCAAGAAATTTTTATTGCAAAATGTCGATATGAAATTATTAATACCAATTAGATTATTTAAACTGATCAAAAAACGAACTAAAGCTCGTGTAAAAATGTTGCCAATCTATTTAAGTCTTCTTTCTTGTTAAAGTCAACTGGATTTTTGTCCAGGTACTCTGAAATATTTTTCTTCTGCTTTGGAAATAACTTCAATAAATCTTTTTTATCAGCTGCTACAAATTCATTGTATTTATTTCCAATAAAATATTGCTTCGCTTTTACCATAATCACTTCCTTATCCGAATTTATTTTATATGTGCTCCCTTGAATTATCACACTATTTATTGAATGAGCCGCTGTAGCAGCGGAAGACATACCATAAGAACCGGGCTTCTGAACAAATTCCTTAAAAAAATCTCTCTCCGCCAACTTTACAGATGTCCAGTTACCGATTTGTTTTACATACCCATCGCTATAATAAAAAGTATCTTTTGTAATCGAAATTTGCTTTATAGTATTTTCATCTGCCAATGCAAGCGTATCGCCTTTTCCATCTATAAATTGAATTGCTTGTATCAACAAGTTATAATTAAGATTGCCTGCCACAGATCGTCCATCTCTAAATGAAACTATTCCCGTCGTAAAAGAAGGATATAGAAATACCACTTTTAGAGGAATAATTTCAAGGATATTATCATTCGGTTTCACCGTATATGTTTCAAGGGTTTGCCCCTGCAATGCAGAACATAAGAAAACGGTGCATATGAAAAAGAAAAACTTCATAAAAATTTACTTCCTAAAAATTATTGACATCAAATCTTCTAATTATAAATATTACCTCCGAAAACCTATATTTCCTCTATTTAGTTTACACTAATTCCCTGGCTTTGTTTTCCGCCTGAACATGCTCCAGGGTAAATTCAGGTAAATTCATTTGCTTTCCTCCCTGCATAGCCGACTCATGTGCCAGGATACCTACACAAGTAATATTTGCTGATTGACGTGCATTGGGAAATGGTTCTCTTTTCGCTGCTAATGCACTAACAAATTCATGAACTAGGTGCGGATGGGAACCTCCATGGCCTGCGCCTTGAACAAATGAAAGATGCTGGTGCTCGTCTGTGTCGTAAACACCTTTTGTTGTAAAACGTTGAATAGGCTCGGGCAGCAAATGCGCATAATCGGGAGAATGCATTTCTTCAGCAATTTGCGGCTCTGGTCGTTTGGCAGTGTGCACGATCAAGGGCTTTCCTTCCACTAAGGGCCACTCTACAGATTTCTTTGATCCATATACTTCAAAGCTTTCGCGGTATTGGCGGGCTGTATCAAATAGTGACCGATAAACATGCGCACTTAAATCCGAATTTCTGAATTTAATATGTGTGCTTTCAACTGCAAATGGTGAATTATAATGTGCCTGCAATTCCTTCCTTATAGTACCCGACCCAAAACATGAAACATATTCCGCTTCTCCTTTGGTTAAAGCTAACACCGGTCCTACACAATGTGTAGCATAGTGCATGGGTGGAAGACCGGGCCAATAGTTAGGCCATCCATCCATATCTTGTTGATGGCTTGCTTTTAAAAATTGAATTTTGCCGAGTTCACCATTCTCATAGAGCTCTTTCATAAAAAGAAATTCGCGGGCATATACAACTGTTTCCATCATCATGTACGTAAGCCCCGTTTCTTCTACCAATTCCACTATTTGTCGGCATTCATCAACCGTTGTGGCCATAGGAACAGTGCAGGCTACGTGTTTACCTGCCTTTAATGCTTTTATTGATTGTATAGCGTGATCGGGAATAGGTGTATTAATATGCACAGCGTCTACATCCGGATCTTTTAATAATTGATCGTAGTCAGTATATCTTTTTTCAATTTTAAATTCATCACCAACCTGGTTTAATTTTTCCGAATTGCGCTGGCATATAGCATACATGTTTGCATTCGGGTGACGCTGATAAATAGGAATGAACTCCGCTCCAAAGCCGAGACCCACAATTGCGATGTTGATTTTATTTCCCATCATTTGCGAAAGATTTTAAAATTGTTTGGTGTTGTATATTATTTTTTTCAGTAGCCCATTTTTTTAAAAAGCGCAGACCGTCTATCGCAAAATCGTCCTGGTTTTCCGCCATTGGATGCCAGAAACACACTGCCCCGGCAAGCTCTTTATTATCGGGAGTGAAACTTTCAATAGTAACTGTACCCCTATAGTTAATTGCTTCTAATCCTTTTTTATAAGCATTCCAGTTAGTTTGTCCTGTGCCAGGAGTGCCACGATAATTTTCTGAAACCTGTACATGAATTAATTTATCGCCTGCAGTGATGATTGCTTTTTCTATATCTCTTTCTTCAATATTCATATGAAATCCATCCAGCATAATTTGCGCTGCGGGGTGATTGATATCATTCACTAACCGTAAAACATCATCAGCCGTATTTATCAAATCAGATTCGAAACGATTCAAAGGTTCAAGCGCAATCTGAAGACCTCTTTCTGCCGCCATGTCGCAAACAATACGAAGATTTTTGACCGCCCTGTCCCATTCTACTTTACGCAGTTCAGGCGACAACATTCTTGCTTTGCCCACTGCAGAGTACATGGGACCTCCAAAGAAATTAGTTTCTACTCCCACACATAAATCAAGACATGCTTCTATATAAGAAAAGCTGCTTTTATGAAAGCTCTCATCTTCATTGGTAAAATCTCTTGCTGGTCCGAAGGCGCCGCAGATGTTAGCTTTCAACCCGTAGAGCTGTAATGCTTTTTTTACTTCCCTTACATCAATCAACGAAGGATCTTCCACAGCAATTTCCACTACATCAAAACCCATCTTTGAAATTTTCGGGAATAGCTCCTCGATAGACGCGGTGGTAAAAGGTGACTTCCATAGCCATGTGCTTACTCCGTATGTAATGTCTAGGGCCATGTTTATTGATTAATGTTTTGATAAGTTGATGCTACAAATGTTCAACGTTGCCGATTTATTTTGTTGCTGCAAGTGATTTTGAATCTGCTTTTGTAACTCTTAATATTCCTTTCATTATTCGCCAGTGACCCGGGAAGGTGCACACGAAAGGATAATCTCCCGGCACATCCGGCAACTTAACGGTTAATGTAAATTTTCCGCCCGGATTTATTAAAGGTGTTGCTTTCAAAACCTCTGGCATTTTTGGCACATATTGCATTTTAGCGCCATTAGGATCCTGTGCTAATTTATCTGCAGCTGCTCCTACTTTTTCTAATGTGTTTGGTTTTATCAACACAAAGTTGTGTTGCATAAAATCAGGGTTTTGCAAAACAATTTGAATAGTAGTTCCAGCTTTTGCAGTAATCAATTGTTTATCGTATTTCATTACATCCTTCAGTACTTTCAGAATAATTGTTTTATCGATTTTTCCGGTTGCTACAGCAGGAGGTGCAATGCCTTCCAATGTTTCCAATTTCGCATTGGTAAAATTTGTTCCGCGAAGGACAAATGTTGAATCAGGATAATCCGCAATTTTATCTGTTCCTGATCTTGGGTCTGCCCCCACTCTAAGTGGTACTTCCAAATCGTTTTTGAAAACCCCCGCGGCTTTTGCAGAACCTATTTCTTTATTGTCAATAAACAACCGCATGGTTCCATTCTTTTGCAAACCTGCCTTAAAAGAAAACTTAGCAGGTAGTGTTTCCTTTGACACTACCTCATAAGATTTGCCTTCCTGGTTTATTGTGAAATACATTTTATTATCCAAAAAATATACTCCGTAACCATCTTTCTTGTTTCCTTGGGCTACCACCAAACCGGAATAGGCCTGGGGAGTTGCAGGAGTTGGAGTAGTAGCCGGAGCACCGGGCCCGCCACCTCTTGCTACTCTTTCAATATCGCCTGAAATAAGCAGTTCACTATTTGCAACGTCAGGGCTAAGGGCCTCTGCTTGTTGTTGCTGTCTGCCAAAGCTCCTTCTAAGAGGAACAGTTGTAATCCTTGACCCAAAAGCAAGTCGTTGTGCCAGGGAAGCTTCCATTAAAGAAGGATTATCATTTAATCCTCTTTTCTTAAAAGCAATCCTGAATGTTTCCTGGTTTATTTTACTGGCTATGATCAACGCATGTTTCAACCATGTGTCGGTAATGTTTTCTTCTTTTTCCGCCATGCTTACCAATAGGTTTCCAATTTCAGCGGAAGGTTTCATATCGGTTGTTGCCAACACTGCTGCAAGACGAACTCTAAAATCTTTATCATCAAAAAGTTTCGCCTTTTGAATTGCCTGGAAGGTGGCTACTGTTTTCGGTAGTACTTCAATAGCGGCTTTGCGCACACCTGCTGCCGGGTGATTGAGTGCTTTTAGAGCAACATTCAATGCTTCCGTGTTTGTTCCATTTAATGCCTTTAAGCCATGCATCGTCCATAGCGCATGAATTGCCGGAGCATTAATTCCAGTTTCATCTAATTTTTCATTTTGTACCAGTTTATATAAAGCAGGCAAAACAGATTTATCAGCTTTTTCTACCAACAATCTTTGGGCGGTAGTACGCCAAAACATATTGGTATTCGATAACGCATTCACAAGACCTGCCACATCATTTTTATTTAATTGAAGTGTATTTTTTTGATCATTGCTTTTATAAGCGAGCCGATAAATACGTCCACGTTCATGATCCCTTAAAGGATTGATATAAGCATTTCCTTTTCCGTTTTCTGCTTTAAGTCCTGCGGAAGCCTCGCTTGGTGTTGGATTGTGCTGAATAATGAAATCATACCAATCAGTTATCCAAAGCGCTCCGTCCGGGCCTACTTCAGCCTGGATGGGTGCAGCCCACTCATCAGCACTATTGAAAATATTCCATCCATCACCATCCTCTTTAAATCCAGAACCGCTTGGTTGCAACTTTACTTTATGCACCAGGCGGGCAGTAGGTTCTGTTACAAACGCAACTCTGTTCCAATATTCTTTAGGGAAAACTCTCGCTGTATAGAGACTATGACCGGCTGCCGCAGTAAAACCACCCTGTACGTCAACCTGCCGAAGATTTTTTGTTCCGGTATGCAATGCATAGTGCGCATCTAATTTTTCAACACCAGTTTCGTTGATATTTACTTTCTGAAAATATCTTCTTGGCATTCCAAGGAATGCCGTGTGGGTATTATTGGCGGTTGAAATAAATACATCATTCTCTTCAGAAAAGCCTAGTCCCCATGTATTGTTACTGGTGTTAGAAAGATATTCTAATTGTTTTGTGTTAGGATCAAATTTGTAAACACCATTCGATATACGAACAGAATCTTTTCCTTTCTTACCATTATAATAACCGGAGTAACCAACCACACCCCATATTTGATTATCTAATCCATAACGGAGGTTGCTGGCTTGTGCATGCGTATCATTCTTACCCCAGCCAGGTAAAATTTCTTGTTTTACATCGGCCTTGTCATCGCCATTAGTATCTTTTAAAAATAAAAATGATGGCGCCTCGCTAACAATAATTCCTCCATTTGAGAAAACAAAACTTGTTGGAATGTTTAATTTTTCGGCGAAGACGGTGGTCTTATCTGCCTTACCATCACCATTGGTATCTTCTAATATCTTAATGCGGTCATCACCTACATCATCATTTTTTATTTCATTTGGATAATCTACTGTTTCGATGACCCACAACCTGCCACGTTCGTCCCAATTCATATAAATTGGATTCACTACGTCTGGTTCGGAAGCAAAAAGCTGTAACTCAAACCCAACAGGAGCTTGTATCAACGACATGGATTGCTGGGGAGTTAAAGACTCCTGCACTTTTGGCGCCGGGTTGCGACGCTCGTAATTGGGAACAGGCCCATCAAAATAATTTGGGTTAGCCAATTGAAGCGCAACAAGATTTTCTTTCGCCTTATCACCAACCGCCCATAAAATACCATTACGAACAAGATCTAAAAAACCCTGGTTATTAAAGGTGTTTTCGTCATGTCCATATGCTGTATAAAACACTCTTCCCTCTCCGTAAGGTCTTACCCAGGTATAGGGTTCATGATGGTCCCCTTCTACTCTTTCGGAAAGCACTTCGATGTTCTTAGAAATTTTATCGTGTACATAAGTCTCATCTTTTGTAACAAAAGCTGAAATGCCTTTCATTACGGGATGTTCGGGCTTCGTAATTACTGCCGGAAAAGAATCATATTTATGGCTTTTGAATTGTCCGCCAATCATCTCGACCACTTCTGCAGAATTGCGAAAACAAAATGAAGCAGAGTGAAGTGGTATAAAACCTTTACCACTACGTACAAAACTCAACAATGCTTTTTCCTGCGACGTACTTATTGTATCGTGGTTGGCATATACAATGAGGCCATCATAGTGCGCCAGGTTCTTTTCATTTAAATCACCCGGTTCAGTTGTAAAAGAAATATTAATACCACTTTTAAAATATTCTTTCGTCATTATATCAGCCAGCCTCTCTGAATTATGGGCCCTGTTGTTTTTATGACCAAGAAATAAAATTTCAAGTCTGCGTGGAGGATTGTCGGGAGATTTTTTTGTAATGGCTGCACTAAATACCACAGCCAGGGAAACCGTCACAAAAAGAATTAAAAACTTCTTTTTTTTCATGGCAAGCAATTAAAGTCATTAGTAGATATAGCGAATTTCAAAAAATCCCACAACCCGGCCTATCAGAATTTTATCAACTTCTGACTGTATTTTATCATTAATTCTTTCTAATTTACGTTTTCAACGACAATTAAAAGGTTTTGAAAACAGCATTACACAAATCAGGTATTCCCCCATCGCAAATATTTGTCATTAGGAATTTAGAAGAAAATCATTTCGACCCTGTATGGCATGCCCACTCCGAATACCAGCTTTTTGTAGTGTTGGAAGGAATAGGAACACGTTTTATCGGCGATAGCATAAAATCTTTTAAACCAGGCGAACTGGTATTAACCGGCCCGCATCTCCCCCATTTATGGCGGAGTGATGAAACCTATTTTGAAAAGAAAAGTTTGCACACAGCAAAGGGTATTGTTATTTATTTAAATGAAAATTTTTTAGGAGAACATATTCTTGAAAAAGAAGAAATGCTTGCATTAAAAAAACTGTTTTCCAAATCAATGAGAGGATTGGAGTTTTATGGTCCTAAGAAAACCGAAGTAATAAAATTAATGAGTGAGCTAACAGAATTGCAGGGACTTCATAGTGTGATTCACTTACTCCATATACTGGAAATTCTCGCGACCACTAAAGAATACCACTATATTTCATCGAAGCCTTATGATGACAGTTTCAACCAGAATGAAACTGACAGGTTGAATAAAGTTTATGAATATGCTTTTAAGAATTTCAGAAAAAAAGTTTTGTTGGAAGAAATCGCTGAACTGCTACACATGACGCCTACTTCTTTCAGCCGTTATTTTACGATGAAGAATAATAAAACCTTTTCGAGATTCATTTCAGAAATAAGAATAAAGCATGCCTGCGAAATGTTAACGGAGACAGATGAATCTGTTGCACAAATTTGTTATGACTGCGGTTTTAATACTCTTTCAAACTTTAATAAACAGTTTAAAGAAATCATTTCTAAAAAACCCAGCGAATACAAAAAAGAGTTTATGAATATCTAGTGATATAAAATTCATCGCATTAAGCTTCTACTATCCTTTCTATTTTACCGACGATAAATATATAAGAGCAGGCACCGATGATAGTAACGGACCCAATGAAGACAAGTGCCGGTTGAAAGTTTCCGCCTCTTGCTAAATATCCAATCACTATGGGAATTACTATGGAAGCAAGGTTGCCGATAAAATTGAAGACTCCGCCGGTTAGTCCAATTAAATTTTTAGGAGCGAGGGTTGACACAAAGACCCAGGTAATGGTAGCAAAGCCATTACCAAAAAAAGCAAGCGCCATAAAAAAAATAATCCACGCAGGGCTATCCACATAATTTGCTCCAATTATTGAGGCCGATAATAATAACCCAAAAATAACCGGCGCTTTACGTGCGATATTGATAGACACGCCTTTTTTCATTAGATAGTCTGACAAAAGCCCGGAAGTAATAAGCCCTGCAAACGCAGCAAGAAAAGGTGCGGATGCAAGAAAACCTGATTTCAAAAAATCCATGCCCCGGTATTTTACGAGGTAGGTTGGAAACCAGGTAAGAAAAAACCAGAGTGTTGTGTTAACTGCAAACTGACCGATATATATTCCCCAGAGTTTACGATAGCTAAAAACCTTTCCCAGATTACTCCATTCGAATTTTGGTTTAGCAGAACTTGTGTTTGTAGAATGCATGTTAATTAATCCGCCACCACTTTCTATATGTTTTAATTCCGCTTCGTTGGCCCTGGGATGATCTGTTGGATTACGATAAAAACGATACCAGATAAATCCCCAAAGTATGCCCACCACACCAGTTGCAGCAAGCAGGCCACGCCAACCAACATAATATTGTATTGCAACCAGCAAGGGAGTAACAAACGCCAAACCAAGAAATTGCCCGGAGGTATATGTTGCAATTGCGGTCGCTCTTTCATTGTCTGGAAACCATGCGGTAACAACGCGGTTGTTGATTGGATATGATGGAGCTTCAAATACACCGATTGCTAATCGCAGCCCGAGCAACCCACCAAAACCTTTTACCAGACCTTGTAACAAAGTCATAAGAGACCATGCGATTAAACAAAATGCGTATAAAACTCTTGGTGCAAACCGATCAACCAATATGCCGCCAGGAATTTGCAATGCCGCGTAGGTCCATCCAAAAGCTGAAAATAAAATTCCGAGTTGAACGGGTGTTAACTGCAGATCGTCTGTAATAGCTGTTGCGGCAACTGAGATATTGGTACGGTCCATGTAGTTGATAACGACGCTTACAAATATTAGTGCAAGAATTCTGAATCTTGTTTTTGTTGGCTTAAGAACATCCGTAATTTTTTCCATTGACAAGTTGGTGGCTGATTAATAATGCAGCGTGCTAAAATAGTTGATCATTGATACGGAAGTACGAGTGAGTGACACAACGAAGCTGCATAAAGGTATGCAGCCCGCTATAAAAAAATCGTTACATGCAATTGCTTAATGTGAGTCACGGGTAACTTTAGATCCTGAACTACCTACTAAAAAATCAAGGTCTGCTCCTTTATCAGCCTGCTGCACATGTTTGATGTACTGACTTGCATACCCTCTGTCTGCAACCGGCTTCGGAGCTATCCAGTTTTTTTTTCTTCGCTCCAATTCATCTTCTGAAACATCCAGGTGAATTCTTCTATTCGCAACATCTAACTCTATAAAATCACCATTCTCTACCAACGCCAATGCACCACCAACAGCGGCTTCAGGAGATACATGCAAAACCACGGTACCGAAGGCGGTGCCACTCATTCTGCCATCTGAAATTCGCACCATATCAGTAACGCCTTTTTCCAAAATCTTTTTAGGTAATAACATATTGCCAACCTCCGGCATTCCGGGGTAACCAACAGGACCAACATATT
>Ga0157380_10001526_pt1 | contig 15211 bp, 13 predicted proteins | sample S35metaG_FD_119757 | JGI IMG/M metagenome (GOLD analysis project Ga0157380, IMG submission 119757) | Switchgrass rhizosphere microbial communities from Kellogg Biological Station, Michigan, USA - S3-5 metaG | ecosystem: Host-associated > Plants > Roots > Rhizosphere > Soil | place: USA... | reverse complement strand
CTCGGCTACTTCGGCTTTGCGTACTACACCGCTCACAAGGACAAGCTCAAGGCGGTGCCGATCGACAACGGCAAGGGCAAGCAGGTGCTGCCAAGCCTCGAAGCCGTGATCGACGGCAGCTACCAGCCGCTGTCGCGTCCGCTGTTCATCTATGTGCGTGACACTGCAGCTGCCCGTCCGGAAGTCGCCGAGTTCATCAAGTTCTACCTGACCGAAGGCGCGAACCTGGCGAAGGAAGTGGGCTATGTGCCGCTGCCTCCGCAGGCTTACGCGACCGCACTCGGCCATTTCAACAGCAAGAAGATGGGCACCGTGTTCGGCGGTGTGCCCGAAGTGGGCGTGACCATCGAGAGCCTGTTGGCTCGCGAAGGCAAGCTCTGAGTCGATAGCGAGAGTCGATGGGTCGTCTCACCTCCTGGTGGGCGTGAGACGACCCGGACCGATGAGATTTTTCAATTCGGCGTCGTGAGGCGCCGGATCCCGACCCGGGAGATGACTCGGATCGGGCGATAATAATGTCAATGTCGACTGGCGGCCATCGGGCAAGTACAGTCGGCCATTGAAGCCGTCGTACAGAAGCTTGATCGCACACAGTCGCACGGAGAAATCGTGCACGTACAACGATTGGATGCTGAAGGGTTAGCCGCTTGAGTGACACAACCGCAGTACGGAGCATTTCGCAGTCAGCGCTGCGCTATCGAAAGCTGCGCGACCGGGTAGTCGAAGTGCTGCTGCTCGCCGCGGGATTGGTCGCGGTGTTCACGACCCTCGCCATCGTCGCCATTTTGGTGATCGAGTCGAGCGGCTTCTTCCGCCATGTCAGCCTGATCGATTTCTTCACGGATACGATGTGGACGCCGCTCTTCGCGGACGCCCACTACGGCATCATGCCGCTGGTCGCCGGTACCCTGACCACGACCATGGTGGCCTTGGTCGTTGCGGTGCCGCTCGGAACCATGATTGCGATTTACCTGAGCGAATTCGCGCCGCACAACGTGCGCGAAACAGTGAAGCCGATTCTGGAATTGCTCGGCGCGGTGCCCACTGTCGTCTACGGCTATTTCGCGCTGACGATGGTGACGCCGGCATTGCAGTTCTTCATGCCCGAACTGCCGGGATTCAACATGCTGAGCGCCGGCCTGGTGATCGGCCTCATGATCGTGCCGTACGTCAGCTCGGTTAGCGAAGACGCGATGCGGGCCGTGCCTCTATACATGCGCGAAGGTTCCTATGCGATGGGCGCAACGCGTCTGCAGACCGCGTTGCGTGTGGTCGTTCCGGGCGCATTCTCCGGTCTCGCTGCAGCGTTCATTCTCGGTATTTCGCGCGCGGTCGGCGAAACGATGGTCGTTGCCATCGCCGCCGGGATGCAGCCGAATCTCACTTTCGATCCGCGGCAACCTGCAGCCACCATCACTGCTTACATCGTGCAGGTCAGCCTCGGCGACCTCGCTCATGGCAGCGTCGGTTACCAGAGCATCTTCGCTGCCGGCCTGGTGTTGATGGTGATCACGCTGATCTTCAACGTCATCGGCTTTTCGTTGACCCGCAAATTCCGTGAGGCTTACTGATGAGCGTCAGTGCCGCAACCGTATCGCCAGAGCAGCTGCGCAGCGGGCTTACGCGCCGCAAGCTGATGGACCAGATTTTCGTAGTGGCCGGGCTCGCGGTGATGCTCGGCTGTCTTGCCATTCTCGCCGTGCTGTTCATCGACCTGGTGCGCGATGGCGCGCCACGATTTGGCTGGGACTTCCTGACGAATTTCGCGTCGCGTCGTGCTGAGAAAGCCGGCATCCTGGCCGCGTGGGTGGGGACCTCGCTCATCATGCTGGTCACCGCGGTCTGCGCGGTTCCCGTTGGGGTGATGGCCGCGATCTATCTCGAAGAGTACGCGCCGAAGAACTGGTTCACGGCTGTCGTCGAGATCAACGTCACCAATCTCGCCGGCGTTCCCTCGATCGTCTACGGGTTGCTCGCACTGGGATTGCTGGTGCATCAGCTCGAACTCGGACAGAGCATCCTGGCCGCGGGACTCACGCTCGCGCTGTTGATCCTTCCCATCGTGATCGTTGCGACACGCGAGTCGATCCGTTCGGTGCCGAATGCGATTCGCGAAGCGGCTTATGGACTCGGCGCGACGCGTTGGGAAGTGACCAAGGATCACGTGCTGCCGTATTCCACTGGCGGCATTCTCACCGGCATGATCCTTGGCCTGTCGCGTGCCATCGGTGAAACGGCACCCATCATCACCATCGGTGCGCTGAGCTTCATCGCCTTCCTGCCCGATGCGCCGATCAAGAGCGAGTTTCCATTCGTTTCGTTCCAGTGGCTGCACGATCCGTTCACGGCCATGCCGATCCAGATGTTCAACTGGGTGTCGCGTCCCGACCAGGCGTTCCAGTCGAATGCCGCCGCCGCCGGCGCCATCCTGCTGTGCATGACCCTGGCCATGAACGGCGTGGCTATCTTCATCCGCTACCGCTTCCGCAAGAAGATCAATTGGTAGTCCCGGTTGGTAGTTATTGGCCATCATCGAGAAGCCACCACATGCAACCCATGACCGAAGCTCACGGCGCCGTTCGCGCTGCCCGACCTGCCCAGGAGAGTGCCTTGTCGAATGAGTCGTCCGCCAAACCCTCGGCTACCTCGGGGGGCACGCCGCGTATTACGGTTGCCGTCGACGATACCCGCCAGATGCGGGCGCTGAACGTGAAGGCAGCGGTCGACAACCTGAATTTCTATTACGGCACACATCGCGCCCTGAAGAACCTGACCATTCCGATCGCGGACAAGCAGGTCACGGCGCTGATCGGCCCGTCGGGCTGCGGCAAGAGCACGTTCCTGCGCTGCTTCAATCGCATGCACGACCTGCAGCCGAACACGCGTTACGAAGGCAGCATCACGCTGCATCCGGACAACCTGAACCTGGTCGGTCCGGGCGTCGATCCGATCGAAGTCCGCATGCGCATCGGCATGGTGTTCCAGAAACCGAATCCGTTCCCGAAGTCGATTTTCGAAAACGTGGCGTATGGACTGCGGCTGCGTGGCCTGCGCAATCGCGCGACGCTTGCCGAGGAAGTCGAGAAAGCCCTGCGTGGCGCGGCGCTCTGGGATGAAGCCAAAGATCGTTTGCAGGATTCCGCACTCGCTCTGTCGGGCGGCCAGATGCAGCGCCTCTGCATAGCCCGCGCACTGGCGACGACCCCTGAAATCCTGCTGTTCGACGAACCGACGTCGGCGCTCGATCCGATCGCGACGGCGAAGATCGAAGAACTGATCTCGACCCTGCGCGACCAGGTCACCGTGCTGATCGTCACGCACAACATGCAACAGGCCGCCCGCGTTTCCGACTACACCGCCTTCATGTACCTGGGCGAACTGATCGAATTCGACGAGGCTGCCAAGATCTTCACGAATCCGAACAAGAAGGCGACGGAAGACTACATCACCGGCCGTTACGGCTAGCAGACGCCGGCGCTCAACGACGCATGCCGTCCCTCATCGACAGCGATCCGGTCGAAGGCCACACGGCCCGATCGTTCGACGCCGCTCTATCGGAGCTACGCCTGCACCTGGTTTCGATGGGCGGGCTCGCTATCGACCAGGTAGCCACCGCGGTGCGCGCCCTGCTCGAAGGCGACGATGCCCTGGCGCGCCTCGTGCTCTCGCGTGAATCGATGATCAACGATTTCGAACGCACCATCGACCGCGAAGCCTTTCGCCTGATTGCCTTGCATCAACCGGTCGCGGGCGACCTGCGCATGGCGAAAGCTGCATCGCGAATCGTGGTCGAACTGGAGCGGGTAGGGGACGAGGCGAAAAAGATCGCGAGGTTTGCTTCACGCCTGGCTGGCGGTGAGCCACAGGGCCCCGTACGTGCGGTGGCGCGATTTCTACGCAATATGGCCGACCTCACGGCGGGTATGCTGCGAGAAGCGGTGCGAGCGCTGGATGAGGCCGATCCGGAATTGGCTCGCGGAGTCACCGGCCGCGACGCCGAGCTCGACGAAGAGTTCGCCGCCGCGTTACGCCAGCTGCTCACGCTGGCAATGCAGGATCAAAGATTTCTCGGCGCCACCATCGATACCGTGTTCGCGCTGAAAGGCATGGAGCGTATCGGCGACCATGCGAAGAACATCGCGGAGCAGGTGGTGTTCGTAGCGAGCGGCGAGGACATGCGGCACATGAAGAAGGGCGCCGACGCGGGCTGAGCTCCTACATTTCCTCCCCCCGGCCGCCGGGGGGAGGAAATAAGAGGCTCAGTCCCGCAGCAGTTCGTTGATGCTCACCTTCGAGCGTGTCTGCGCGTCGACGCGCTTGACGATGACGGCGGCGTAGAGACTGTATTTCCCGTTGGCGCCCGGCAGCGAGCCAGCGACGACGACAGAATACGACGGCACGCGGCCACGGAGGATGACGTCGTTCTGACGATCGTAGATCGGCGTGCTGGCGCCGATGAATACGCCCATCGAAATCACCGAGCCTTCCTCCACGATGACACCCTCGACGATCTCCGAGCGTGCGCCGATGAAACAGTTGTCTTCGATGACGGTGGGGTTGGCCTGCAACGGTTCCAGCACGCCTCCGAGGCCGGCGCCGCCGGACAAGTGCACGTTCTTGCCGACCTGGGCACACGAACCGACGGTTGCCCACGCATCGATCATCGAGCCTTCGCCGACGTAGGCGCCGATGTTCACGTACGACGGCATCAGGATCGCATTCGGCGATACGAACGCTCCGCGCCGGACGATTGCGTGCGGCACGACACGGACTCCTTCCGTCCGGAAACGCTGCTCGTCGAATTCGCTGTATTTGAGCGGCACCTTGTCGAAGAACTTGGTGTAGCCGGCGTCGATCACCTTGTTGTCGTAGAGCCGGAACGACAGCAGCACGGCCTTCTTCAACCAGTCGTTCACCCGCCAGTCGTTGCCGACTTTTTCAGCGACCCGCGCCTTGCCGGTATCCAGCAATTGCAGGGCTTCTTCGACGGCGACGCGGACGTCCGCAGGCGCCTTGCTGGCGCTGAACTCAGTCCGGCGTTCGAACGCGGAGTTGATCGTTTCGATGAGGGCGGTGGTGGACATGGGAGATTGGTCAGAAGTTGAGGTTGAGAGATACGAAGTGTAGAGCTTCTCTCGGGGATGACCAACGGGAATGGTCTGGACCACATTCCTTGCTTCAAGGAGTGTCCCATTCTTCATCTGGGATTCGGATGAAGAATGGGGCACTGATCGAAGCGAGCAATGTCTCCCGCGAATTCTACTCTTTCAGATAGTCGCGGATCCTGCCCGCCGCCTCGACGCATTCGGGAACGGTCGCGACCAACGAGATGCGAACGCGGCCGACGCCCGGATTGTCGGGGTGTCCGTCGCGGGCGATGTAGCGGCCGGGCAGCACCTTCACGTTCTTGCGTTCGAAGAGTTCGCGCGTGAAGCGTTCATCGTCGGCGACGCGCGGCCAGAGATAGAAGCCCGCTTCGGGTACGGCGACATCGAGCACTTCCTGCAGGATGGGCACGACGTCGGCGAACTTCTGCCGGTACAGCCGGCGGTTCTCGATCACGTGGGTTTCGTCGTTCCAGGCGGGAATGCTGGCGAGTTGCACTTGCTCGGGCATCGCACAGCCGTGATAGGTGCGGTAGAGCAGGAATGGCTTCATCACCTGCGCGTCGCCGGCAACGAATCCCGAACGCAGGCCGGGAACGCTCGATCGCTTGGACAACGAGTGGAACACCACGCAGCGTTCGAAGTTGCCATGCCCGGCCGCGATCGCGGCTTGCAGCAGCCCGGTCGGCGGGTTCGCTTCGTCGAGATAGATTTCGCTGTAGCACTCATCGGAGGCCACCACGAAGTCATGCTTGTCGGCGAGCGCGAGCGCACGGCGCAGGTAGTCGATGCCTGCCACCGCACCCGTCGGATTGCCGGGCGAACACAGGAACAGGACCTGGCATCGATCCCATACGTGACCGGGCACGCCATCGAGATCGGGCAGGAATTCATTGTGCGGATCGTTGCCCATGAAATACGGAGCGGCGCCGGCGAGCAGGGCCGCGCCTTCGTAGATCTGGTAGAACGGATTGGGCATGACCACCAGCGGTTCCTTGCTGCGATCCGTCACTGCCTGGACGAAGGCGAACAGCGCTTCGCGTGTGCCGTTCGCAGGCAACACCATCGAGTCCGCGTGCAATGCACCGGCCGGCAATTTGAATCGCCGCGTCAGCCAGCCAGCGACAGCGGCGCGAAAAGCAGGAGTGCCCGCAGTGAGTGGATAGCTGCCGATTGCCCGCAGGTTGTCTGTGAGAGCTTGGAGCAGAAACGCAGGCGGTGCGTGGCGCGGCTCGCCGATGTACAGCGCAATAGGCGCCACGTCCTTCGGTGGCTGGGCCCCGGCGAGCAGAGCGTTGAGGCGTTCGAACGGATAGGGCCACAGCTGCGACAGGGCAGGATTCACGGCAGCAGTCTCCATCTCAATCGCGCAGGTCGAGTGTTTCACTCAGCCGCTGCGCCAGCTGCTGACGTGCGTCCGCGCTCAACGGGCCGCCCTGCGGGCCGGTCACGAAGAACACGTCTTCCGCGCGTTCGCCGACGGTGACGATCTTGGAAGTGTAAATGGAGACCTTCTCCGCCATGAAAATGCGGGCGATCTGCGACAACAGGCCGGGCCGGTCCCCGGAGATCAGTTCGATGATGGTCCGCTTGTTCAGCGGATCCTCGCTGAACGTGATCTGGGTCGGCGTGGAGAACATGCGAACCTGGCGCGGTGCGCGGCGTGTGACCGTCATGCCCGCATCGTTCGGCTTTGCCAGCGCCAAGGCGAGCTGATGTTCGATGTCGCGGATCCGCACCGGATCCGCAATTTCAGCGCCGGTGTCCTCGAGCACGTGATAGACGTCGAGGCTGAACTCGCCGCCGATCGGCGTGATGCGCGCGTCGACGATGGTCAGGCCCAATTGATCCAGCAACGCCGTCGTGCGGGCGAAGCTGTGCTGGGTCTGCGGCGTATACGTTGCAATAGCGGTACCGCCGCGGCCCGACTGTTGCTGCACCGAAACGGTCGACGCCTTGTCGCTCACCGGGCGATTGGCCAGCAGCTTGGTGTGCCAGCAGATCTCCTCCGGCGTGTGGCGAATGAAATAGTCATCCGTGAAGCGCTGCCACACCGCTTCGACGGTAGACTCCGTGACGGCATGATTCTTCAGCAGTTCGCGCGCCCCGGCCTGGATCTCGGCGATGAGTTCGTCCTTGTCGATCGGGCTCTCCAGGCCGCGTCGCAACGCCTGCTTGGTCCGCTCGTAGAACTCGTTGAACAGCGACGATTTCCAATTGTTCCAGAGCTTCGGATTGGTGCCGCGCACGTCGGCAACCGTGAGCACGTATAGATAATCCAGGTGAGTCTGGTCGCCGACGCGGCTGGCAAACTCGTGCAGTACCGCAGGATCGCTGATGTCCTTTTTCTGCGCCGTCACCGACAACGTCAAATGATTGCGCACCAGCCAGGAAACCAGGCGAGCGTCATAGCGCGACAGCCCCTGTTCGAGACAGAAAGCTTCTGCATCGACCGCGCCCAGGTCCGAGTGATCGCCGCCGCGGCCCTTCGCGATGTCGTGGAAGATCGCCGCGAGATAGGCGAGTTCCGGTTTCGGCAGCGACTGCATGATTCGCGAGAGTTGCGGAAACTCGTGCTCGTACTTCGGCATCGCCAGCCGCCGCAGGTTGCTGACGACGAACAGCGTATGCGCATCGACCGTGTACGCATGGAACAGGTCGTATTGCATGCGGCCGACCACGCGGCCGAATGCGGGAATATAGCGGCCGAGCACGCCGTACAGGTTCATGCGGCGCAGTTCGTGAGTCACGCCTACCGGCGCCCGCAGTATTTCGAAGAACAGGCGATGATTGCGCGGATGCTGGCGGAACTCTTCGTCGATCAGCCACAGATGACGAGTCAATTGCCGTATCGTCGCGGCGCGCACGCCGCGGATTTCCGGATGCTGTTCGATGACCACGAACAATTCGAGCAGCGCCGACGGATAGCGATCGAAGACATCCTCGCCGGTCGTCTCCACGTAGTCGTTGCGTATCTGGAAACGCGCATTGACCGGCACCGGGGCGACGTTCGGATCGGTGAGGATGGCCTCGCGGAACAGCTGCAACAGCATTTCGTTGAGCAGGCTGACGTCCATCGCCGTGCGGTAGTAGCGCTGCATGAACTGTTCGACGGCGAGGGTATAGGTCGCATCCTCGTAGCCGAACATTTTCGCGAGCCGGATCTGGTGATCGAACAGCAGGCGGTCTTCGCGCCGGTTGGTCAGCACGTGCAATGCGAAGCGCACTTTCCACAGGAACGATTGCGCCGTCTGGAGCTTGCGCAGCTCGCTGCGGGTCAGGAAGCCGTGATCGACGAGTCCATCGAGCGAATCGGCGCCGAAGCGGCGTTTCGCCACCCAGCCGATAGTCTGGATGTCGCGCAGTCCGCCCGGACTGGATTTGACGTTGGGTTCGAGATTGTAGGCAGTGTCGTGATAACGATGATGCCGCGCCGTCTGTTCCGCCAGCTTGGCCTCGAAGAATTCCCGGATGGGCCACACGCGTTCGGGTGCGAGCGCACGGCGCATCGCTTCGAATAATTGTTCGGGGCCGATCAGCAGCCGCGCTTCGATCAGAGTGGTGGCGACGCTCACATCAGCTGCGCTTTCGCGCTGGCACTCGTCAATGGTGCGCACGCTGTGGCCGACTTCGAGGCCGATGTCCCACATGAACGTGAGGAAGCGTTCGAGATTGGGCTGCCAGGGCGTGGCTTCGCTCTTGGGCAGCAGGATCATGATGTCGATGTCGGAACACAGGTTGAGTTCGCCGCGGCCGTAGCCGCCGACAGCAATGAGTGCTACTTCACGCGCATGCGGCCCGACGTGCTGCGTCCATGCCGACTTCAACAGCGAATCGACCAGGCGGGCACGATCGCGCACCAGCCGCTCGACCGGTTCGTCGTCGGCGAAACGCTGCTTGAGCCGGTTGTCGCCCTCGATCAACGCGCTGCGATAAGCGGCGATGTCGGGGTGGGGGGCCGTGAGTGTCTGCCTGATGGCTGCCAGGTAATCCCACGCGGGATCGCTGGCGGCGACGGCGACGTCATCGAGATCGTCGGGGGTAACGACTGGCATCAGCTGGCGCTCGCGGCAGGATCGCCCTTGAGATCGTCGTCCTTGAGATCGTTACGGGGCAGCGTCAGGACTTCATAGCCTGTTTCAGTGACCAGGACGGTGTGCTCCCACTGTGCCGACAACGAATGATCCTTGGTGATCACGGTCCAGCCGTCCGGCAGCAGGCGCACGTGCCGCTTGCCGGCGTTGACCATGGGCTCGACGGTGAATGTCATGCCGGCGCGCAACTCCATGCCGGTGCCGCGATCGCCGTAGTGAAGTACTTGCGGATCCTCGTGAAACACGCGGCCGATGCCGTGGCCACAATACTCGCGAACCACCGAGAGGTGCTGGTCTTCGACGAATTTCTGGATGGCCGCGCCCAGGTCGCCGAGGTGCACGCCGGGCTTGACGAGGCGGATGCCTACCCACATGGCTTCATGCGTGATGTCGATAAGCCGCTGCGCCGCGGGTTGCACCTTGCCGACGGTAAACATGCGGCTGGTGTCGCCGTGCCAGCCGTCTTTGATGACAGTGATGTCGAGATTGACGATGTCCCCCTGCTTGAGCTTCTTGTCGGACGGGATGCCGTGGCAGACGACGTAATTCACCGACGTGCAGATCGATTTGGGAAACCCGCGATAGTTGAGCGGGGCAGGGACGGCTTTCTGCACATCGACGATGTAGCGATGGCAGCGGTCGTTGAGTTCATCGGTGGTCACGCCGGGCACGACGTAGGGACCGATCATGTCGAGCACGTCCGCCGCCAGGCGACCGGCGACGCGCATCTGTTCCTGCTCGGCAGCGGTTTTGAAAGTCACCTGCATGGGGGCTGGTCGAATCTTCTGGGGCGGGCATCGGTATATGAAAGGGCTCGGGGCACGGGGCTCGGGCAGGAAGCCGGATTCATTCCTGCTCGAGCCCCGTGCCCCGAGCCCTTTCCATTATACGGATATGGGGCGCTGCAGATTATGGCTCAAGCCCGAGGCCGGCCGGCGTGCGAATTTACGTTTGGATGGCGCGGAAGTTTATGGTATAAAGCGCCCGCTTTTCTGGCGGTTTAGATCGTTAAGCTATCGGGTTACATCCTGGTAGCGTGGATCTCGCATCCGCCAGTTATTGGTTTACTAAATTCTCACACCTGACCGACACGTTCGACGGGGTGCCTGGATCTCCGCTGCTACGGCTATGCCGTGACACGGAACCGGGTCGTCGTACGGGGCAGGTGGAGGCTCAACCCCCAATCAGGAGTTTTGTCATGCCCAGCATGTCCATGAGACAGATGCTGGAAGCGGGTGTTCATTTCGGACATCAGACCCGCTTCTGGAACCCCAAAATGGCCCAGTTCATTTTCGGGGAACGCAATCGAATTCACATCATCAACCTCGAAAAGACGCTGCCGCTCTACAACGATGCGTATGCGTTCATTCGCGGGGTCGTGGCTGACGGTGGCCGCGTCCTGTTCGTCGGCACCAAGCGCTCCGCGCGTGAAGCCGTCAAGCAGGAGGCCATCCGCGCCGGCATGCCTTATGTCAGCCATCGCTGGCTCGGCGGCATGCTCACCAATTTCAAGACGGTCAAGCAGTCGATCAAGCGCTTGACGACGCTCGACGAGATGACTGCCAATGGCACCCTCGAGAAGCACAACAAGCGCGAAGCGCAGGGCCTGCGCCGGGAGCGCGACAAGCTCGAGCGCAGCCTCGGCGGCATCAAGGCGATGGAAGGCCTGCCCGACGTCCTGTTCATCATCGACGTGGGCCATGAGCGCATTGCCATTCACGAGGCGAAGACGCTGGGCATCCCGGTGGTCGCGGTCGTCGATACCAACTGCGGTCCGGAAGACGTCGACTACATCATCCCCGGCAACGACGACGCCATGCGCGCCATCCAGCTGTATGCCGCTGGCATCGCCGATGCGGTGATCGAAGGCCGGTCGACCTCGCCGTCGGTCAACACCGGCGAAGACGATTTCGTCGAACTCGACGAGGAAGGCCGCCCGAAGCCGAAGAGTGGAGCGTCTGCTCCGCAGCAGCAGCCCCCGCGTCGCGGCGGCAAGACTGCCACGGTCCGGAAGAAGGGACCGACTCGCCGGCACGATGCGGAGAAGGAGACCGTGGAACCCGTGGAAGACGTGGTGGCCGCGGAACTCGACGACCTGGGACCGGATGTGGCTCCAGAAGAAGTCATGGCGCGCCGTCGTGAAGCGGTTGCCAAGCACAAGCCCGGCACCGCCCCAGCTGCAGCAGCCCCAGCGGCCGCTGCCACGCCTGCGCCCGCTGACAAGGTGGGTTGATTCATGGCCGTGACCGCTGAATCCGTACGACTCCTGCGCGAGCGCACCGGCGCCGGCATGATGGAGTGCAAGAAGGCGCTGGTGGAAACCCAGGGCGACCTGGAAGCCGCTGCCGAACTGATGCGTAAGGCCGGCTTGGCAAAGGCCGACAAGAAGGCAGCCCGCGTTGCCGCCGAAGGCGTGATCGTGATCGAACGTTCGGCCGATGCCCGCACCGCTGTCATCGTCGAAGTGAACTGCGAGACCGACTTCGTCGCCCGCGAGTCCGACTTCAAGACATTCGCGAGCAACGTGGCCAAGGCGGCCCTGGCGACCAAAGCGGCGTCGACCGAGGCGTTGCTGAAGGCACCGATCGACGGCGGCACCGTGGATGAGGTGCGCCGTGCGCTGATCTCCAAAATCGGTGAGAACATCGGCGTGCGTCGTTTCGCACTGGTGCAGGCGCCCGCTGTCGTTGGCTCCTATCTGCACGGCAGCCGCATCGGCGCCCTGGTGGCAATGAAGACCGGCGACGACGCGGTGGCCAAGGACATCGCCATGCATGTCGCCGCCATCAATCCGCCGCGCGTCTCGGCTGCAGATGTGCCCGCCGAGGAAGTCGCGAAAGAGCGCGAAATCCAGCTGGCGCAGGCGAAGTCCGACCCGAAGAATGCCGGCAAGCCCGACGAGATCCTGGCCAAGATTCTCGAAGGCAAGCTGCGCAAGTGGGTCAACGAAATCACGCTGCTCGGGCAGCCGTTCGTGAAGGACCCGGACCAGACCGTGGAGAAATATCTCAAGCAGGCGGGCGGCGAGGTGGTCTCGTTCGTACGCTACGAAGTCGGCGACGGCATCGAAAAGAAGCAGGAGGATTTCGCCGAGGAGGTTCGCAGGCAGGTGGAAAGCGCGCAAGGACAGCCGCCGGCCAAGGCTTGATGAAGTTGTGTTCGACCGAACCCCGCCACGGCGGGGTTCTTTATAATCGGGGCCGAGTTTGAATGGGTTGGTCGGGTAACGAGCCCAAGGGCTCGGGCCACGGGGCTCGGGCAAGAGAATGAGCGTGAAACTCTTGCCCGAGCCCCAAGCCCTTTATCTGAAGCAGGTATTTGAATGACAGTGACCAGCATCGCTTCGGATCAACTTCAGGAACTGCCCGCCGGACAGGGGCTGCGCCGTATCCTGGTCAAACTGTCCGGCGAAGCGCTCATGGGCGAGGAAGACTACGGCATCGATCCGAAGATGCTGAAGCGGGTCGCCAACGAGATTCGGGAAGTGATGAGCTTGGGGATGCAGGTCGCCGTGGTCATCGGCGGCGGCAATATTTTTCGCGGCGCCGGCCTGGCGCGCACCGGCATGGATCGCGTGACTGGCGATCACATGGGCATGCTCGCCACCGTCATCAACTCGCTCGCGTTGCAGGATGCTGTCGAAGCGGTCGGGTTGCATGCACGCGTGATGTCCGCCATCCGCATCAACGAAGTGTGCGAGGAATTCATTCGCCGCCGCGCGGTCAGACACCTGGAGAAGGGACGTGTCGTCATTCTCGCTGCGGGCACCGGCAACCCTTTCTTTACGACCGACACGGCAGCCAGCCTGCGCGCCATCGAGATCAACGCGGACTTGCTGCTCAAAGCGACCAAGGTCAACGGCATCTACTCGGACGATCCGATGAAGAATCCAGCCGCGATTCATTATCCGCGCCTGACCTTCGACAAGGTGCTGACCGACCGGCTGAACGTGATGGATGCAACCGCCATCGTCATGTGCCGCGACAACAACCTGCCGTTGCGAGTATTCGATCTCACCAAGCCCGGTGAGCTGCTGCGCATCGTGCGCGGCGAAGAAGTCGGCACGCTCGTCACCAACGAGAACTGAACTTAAGACCCTTGAGATGCGGTCCGTCCGAAGGACGGCCAGCGGAGTGACACCATGCTCGAAGACATCAAGAAAGATGCCGTGGAGCGCATGCAGAAATGCGTTCTTGCCCTGCGCAACGAACTCAAACGCCTGCGCACCGGCCGTGCCCATCCCAGCCTGCTCGAACACATCCGGGTCGAGTACTACGGCAATGAAGTGCCGCTGAACCAGGTCGCGAACATCGCGCTGGAAGATTCGCGCACGATTACCGTCACGCCCTGGGAAAAGCAGATGGTCGCCGCGGTGGAGAAGGCCATCATGAAGTCGGATCTTGGCCTGATGCCGAACAGCGCGGGCACCGTCATTCGCGTGCCCATGCCGGCGCTCACCGAAGAACGCCGTCGCGATCTCACCAAGGTCGTGCGGCATGAAGCTGAGAACGCGCGTGTCGCAGTCCGCAACGTCCGTCGCGATGTGATGAGCGACCTCAAGGACATGGTGAAAGAGAAACTGCTGTCCCAGGACGACGACCGCCGCGCGCAGGACGAAGTCCAGAAGCTCACCGACAAGTACGTCGCCGAGATCGACCAGGTGCTGGCCGAGAAAGAAAAGGAAGTGATGCAGATCTGACGCTCGCCATGGCCATACAGCAACAAGCGGCGGGTGCGTGCGCGACGAGTCGATCGTGTCGTCAGCGATGAAGCCCAGGCACATTGCCGTCATCATGGACGGCAACGGCCGATGGGCGGCAAAACGAGCGCTGCCGCGCACTGCCGGTCACGCCATGGGAGTCAAATCCGTCCGGCGCATCGTCGACGGTTGCGCCCGCAACGACATCGAAGTCCTCACGCTGTTCGCCTTCTCCAGCGAGAACTGGAAGCGTCCGCGTGAAGAAGTCTCGATGCTGATGAACCGCTTCCTCGAAGCGCTGGACAGCGAAGTCGCGGAGCTCCACGGCAACCGCGTGCGCCTGCAGTTCATCGGTTGCCTGGAGCAGCTCTCGACGCCGCTGCGCGATCGCATCGACAAATCGGTGGAACTCACCAAGGGCAACACCGGCATGACCCTGATCATCGCCATTGCCTATGGCGGACGCTGGGACATCGCTGTCGCAGCAAGGGAATTGGCGCGTCGCTGCACAGCCGGTGAAATGAGCATCGACGAGATCGACGAAACCGCCATGGGAACGGCCATGGCGTTGCACGGCGTGCCCGATCCGGACCTGTTGATCCGCACCGGGGGCGACCAGCGCATCAGCAATTTCCTGCTGTGGAATCTCGCCTACACCGAACTGTATTTCTGCGACACCCTGTGGCCGGACTTCGGCGACAAGGAACTCACCGCCGCCATCGAGCACTTCAGCAAACGGCAGCGCCGTTTCGGCCTGGTCCCGGGACAGGCGGAGTCGCGCTGATGCTGCGTCAACGCGTGATCACGGCATTGATCCTGGGTGCCGTGGTGCTGCTGGGCATCTTTTTCCTGCCGCACCAGGCCCTCATCGCCGTGGTGGCGCTGCTGATTCTCGCTGGAGCTTGGGAATGGTCGGCTTTCATCGGGCTGACCGATACGGCACGGCGATTGAGTTTCGTATTGTTGATCGCGGCCAGCGTAGCGTGGTTGTGGTGGATCGGTCCGGACGCCGCGCGCTTCGCCAACGTACCGATCGGCGCGGGTTTCTGGTGGCTGCTGGCATTGGTGTGGGTGGCGCTGATGCCGACTGTGATCAATGCAGGCAGTGCCTCTCTCGCAGGCATCATGGTGCTGCTGCCCGCATGGCTCTCGCTGGTGCGATTGCATGCCATGAGCCCGCAGCTGCTGCTGTTCGTGCTGTTGCTGGTCGTGGCAGCGGACGTGGGGGCTTATTTTGCGGGTCGCCAGTTCGGAAAGCATAAACTGGCACCACGCGTGAGTCCTGGGAAGACCTGGGAAGGCGTGCTCGGCGG
>Ga0157380_10001525_pt1 | contig 15214 bp, 10 predicted proteins | sample S35metaG_FD_119757 | JGI IMG/M metagenome (GOLD analysis project Ga0157380, IMG submission 119757) | Switchgrass rhizosphere microbial communities from Kellogg Biological Station, Michigan, USA - S3-5 metaG | ecosystem: Host-associated > Plants > Roots > Rhizosphere > Soil | place: USA... | reverse complement strand
GGCACAAAGAGGCGGAGCGCGCCCTCAACCGGCGCGACTATCGCCTCGCTCACGAGCTCTGCCTAAAGATTCTCGCTGCTGAGCAGGACCACGCGGACGCGTGGTTCTTGCTCGGCATGCTCGCGGCCGAGCACCGCAATTTCGGCAAGGCTCTGGAGGTCATCGATCGTGCGATCGCGAGCGCGCCGCAGAAAGCCGAATACTACGCCCATCGCGGTCGCTGTTTGATCGCGCTCAACCGCCCGCGCGAAGCATTCGAATCCGCTACCCAAGCCCTCCATCTCGAGCCACGCGAAGCGTTGACCCTAGACACCATCGGCGTCGTCATGACACGCGCCGGCGCGCATGCCGAGGCGCTCGAACCGTTCCGCCGTGCGGTCGCGCGCGATAGCCGCAAACCCGCCTATCACTACAACCTCGCGGCATCGTTGCAATTCGTAGGCGAGCTGCAAGCGGCAGAGCTCGAGTACCGCGAGACTCTGCGTCTCGATCCGCGCTTCCATCGCGCCTGGTCCGCGCTCGCGAAGGTCGCGCGGTCGCCCCTGACTCAGGTCGAGATCGCGGCACTCGAGCGCGAGCTCCAGGAGCCGACGATCGACGCGGACGCGGAGCTGCATGTTTGCCACGCACTCGCGAAGCAACACGAGGACGAGGGGCGATACGAAACCGCGTTCCGGCTACTCGCGCGCGGCAAGCGCCGCAAAGCCGCCACGCTGAGCTACGATTTCGGCACCGACCAGGCGCTGTTCGCTGCTGCGGAACGGCTCCTGCCTGCGCTAGCCGGCCGCGACGGCGAGGGCTGCGCCTCACGCGAGCCGATCTTCATCGTCGGCATGCCCCGCACCGGCACGACGCTCGTCGAGCGCATCTTGTCGAGCCACCCCAGCGTTTTCTCGGCGGGGGAGCTCACGAACTTCGGCCTGGTGCTGAAACGGGCCACGGGCACCGCTTCGAACCACGTCCTGGATGCTGAAACACTGGAAGCTGGGGCCCGCTGCGATTTGGCAGCCCTCGGCGCAGCCTATGTCGAGAGTACGCGGCCGCGCACGGGCCACACACCCCGTTTCATCGACAAGATGCCGCTGAATTTTTTCTACGCGCCACTGATTCAGCGCGCTTTGCCGCACGCCAAAATCATCTGCTTGCGGCGCAACCCACTCGACACCTGCTTGAGCAACTATCGGCAGCTGTTCGCGACGAATTTCTCCTATTACAACTACGCCTACGATCTGCTCGAGACCGGCCGTTACTACGCGGCGTTCGACTCGCTGACGGCGCATTGGCGCGCAGGTCTACCGAGGAACTATCTCGAGGTTCGGTATGAGGACGTCGTCGACCACACCGAGCGAGAAGCCCGCCGGCTCGTCAAGTTCTGCGATCTACCCTGGGACGCGCGCTGCCTCGCCTTCCAGGACAACACCGCGCCTGTCGCAACGGCGAGCTCCGTGCAGGTCCGGCAACCGATCTACCGTACGAGCGTCGAGCGGTGGCGGCACTATGAGCACGAGCTTGCGCCGCTGCGGGCACTGCTCGTCGACGCCGGCGTGGTGTGACGGTTTGCTAGACTGCCCGCCGTTGGGCCGGTCAACTCGAGTTTCCTCTGAACGCGGACTCTTCTTCCCTCACGCTGGAGCCTGCGTCCGTGTGGCGACGGTTCGCGGCTTTTTGCTACGACCTGCTCCTCGTCGCGGCACTGGAGTTCTGCTTCACGCTCGTGGTGTTGGCAGCGCGCCTCGGTGTCCCCGTGCCACCCGGTAGCTGGTGGTTTCCCGTATCGCTCGTCGCCGTCACGATGGCGTTCTTCTGCGGCTTTTGGGTGCATGGCGGCCAAACCGTTGGCATGCGCGCGTGGCGCATTCGCGTTGTGCGCGACGACGGCAGCCCGCTCGATTGGCCGCTGGCGATCGCGCGCTTCGTTGCCGCCCTCGTGGCGGGTCTTCCCGCTGGCTTGGGGCTCTGGTGGAGCGTCTTCGATAGCCGCCGACGCGGCTGGCACGACCGGTGGACGCGAACTCGAGTCGTGCGGGCGGAGGCGCAGCCGAAGCGTTAACGAATGCGTGCGAACGCCACAAGCGTCACCAGCATCAGCAACGCGCTGGGCGCCCATGCGATCACGAGTGGGTCGAGCCCGTAGACCGCGCCGCCGTTCGTCAGCACTTCGCCGGCGACGTAGTACGTGAGCCCGACGATGAGCCCCACGACGAGCCGCGCTCCGGCGCCGGCCGAGCGCAAGCTGCCGAAAACGAAGGGCAGCGAGAGTACTGTCATCACGACGACCGACGCTACGCTCGCTATTCGCGACCAATAGGCGACGAGATAGCGATGCGCGTCGAGCTTGTTCACCTCGAGATAGTCGATGTAGCGAACGAGCGACGGCGTATCGAGGAGGTCCTCCCGTACGATCGACAACTCCAAGAGATCGGGATTGAGCCCGTACACCTCAGTCGACTCTCGTTCGCTGCGGACGGTGATATCGTCGTCGCCGAACAAAGTCTCGCCGAAGTTCGTCAGGACCCAACGATTCGCGGCGTCGAGATCGGCCGAGTCGGCTCGGGCGACTGCGTTGAGCGCCTGATCCGGTCCTATGTCGAACATCAGCACGCCGCCACCGTAGCCGAGGTCGCCCGCCTGCCGCCGCAAGCTCACGATCCGGTCGCCGTCACGGAGCCAGGTTGCCTGGCCTTTGGCGAGCGCGATGTCGTCGTGCATCGCGCGCGTCCGCAGCTCGTTGGCGTAAGCACCGAGGGTCGGCGCCAACGATTCGCCTAGCAGCACCATCAGCACCGCAAGCGAGAAGCCGGCGAGGCCCACGGCTGACATCAGCTGCCACGACGACACGCCGCTTGCACGCATTACGATCAGCTCGCGATGCACCGCCAAATTGCCGAGGCTCAATAGGCCGCCGATCAAGGCGGCGATCGGCAAGGTCGTGAAGATCGTGCGCGGTACCCGCAAGCCCACATACGTTAGCGCCGCCAGTAGATCGTAGTCACCGGTGCCGACGTCATTGAGCTGGCCGACAAAGTCGATCGCGCAGGTGACGGCGACGAGCACGGCCAACACGGTCGCCACGCCGCGGAAGACCGCCATTACGAGATAGGTGCGAAGCAGCGTCATGCCGGTAATGCGCGAACGCTAGGTGCGCGTACGAACCACCCGCCGTCACGAGCCAACATTAAAAGGCCCAGCAGCGCGACGATGGCGTGCACCCACCACATCCCCGTGGTATCGCTAACGACGCCGCGCTCGACCCAGACCCGAGCGATCGACAGAAAATTGGTGTAGATCAAATAGATGAACAGCGCCATGCCGAACCGCGCGTAGCGCCCTTCGCGAGGGGACGTACGGCTCAGCGGTACCGCAAGCAAAGCCAGGACCAGCAGCGACAGCGGCAATGACAATCGCCAGTGCAGCTCCGCCCTATCGGCGAGAGCCACCGAGCGGACGAGATCCAGCGTCGGTTTCGCTGCAGCAACCTCGACGATCTCGTCCTCCTTCTCCGGGCGAATCGGCATGCCGTGCTCCCCAAACGACTCGATGACCAGAAACTCCTTTTCTCCCGGTACGCCCTCGTAACGGCGCCCGTCGTACAACACGAACGATTGTTCGGCCGTCACCGGGTCGACGATACGGCGGCCGCGCTCCGCAAGAATCACGATGACGCGCTCGCCTTGCTGCGCTTCTAGAAACACGCCTCGCAGCTCATCGCCGACGACCTCGCGCGCATAGAGCACGGTCTCGCCGGAATCGGGCGACGTGAAAGTGCCCGCTTCGATGGCCGTAAGCTCGACGTTCTGCTCCGCCAGAATACGGATCTCCTCGATGCGCCGGCTGGCGGCCGGCGTCATCACCATGGCAAGCCAAGTCAGGCCGACCGCGAGCAGCAGCGCGAAGGCGCCGATCGGGACGAGCAGCCGGGTGAGCCCGATGCCGCACGCGGACAGCGCCGCCATCTCGCCGTCCCGGTTGAGCCGTGCCAGCGCGAGCGTCACGCCCAGAAACAACGTGATCGGCATCAGCAACGTCAAGTAACGCAGGGCCGTCAAACCAAAGATCGCGAGCACGGCCTCCCGCGGTAGCCGGTCCGCCGCAGCGTCGCCGAGGATGTCCGCGAGCTGGTTCGTCATGAAGATCACGAACAACACCAGCATGACGACAAACCATGAACCAAACGCTTCACGGAAAATGTAGCGATCAATGAGGTTCACAGTTGCAATCCGAAGCCCAGTACCTTCAACGAAACGAATGCACTACACTGCGATTTTCCACGGTATTCCAACACGATAGCACAGCGCGACGCCGACTTTGGCGACGCGCCCGCGAGTCGCGGCGCATGATGCGCACGCGAACCGAACGAAGGAGAGCGAGGATGGAGTTTCCCGTCAAAACGGGTGCGCCGGCGCGGTTGCGAACCGAGTGCGCGATCTTGCCGGTGTTCGACGATCGCCAGCTGCACGGTGCGACGAAAGACTTCGACCGCGCGGCCCGCGGCGCAATCACGAAGCTCGTTCGGGGCGGCGATGCTCTCTCACGGCTCGGCGCCGTCACGATGGTGCACCGCACGCAAGGCACGGCCGCCGCTCGCTGGCTGCTCGTGGGGTGTGGCAAGCGCAACGACTTCACGACCAAACGGCTCACCACGGCACTAGGGGCTGCGATCAACGCGCTGCGCGGCGGCGGCACCAAGGAAGCGACGAGCTACCTCGGTTACGGCACGGGCCTGGCGCCGGCCGACGCTGCTCGCCATAGCGTCGAAGCGGCGCATGCGAGCGTGTACCGTTTCGACGAGCTCAAAAGCCGCACCGACCCGCCGGCGCGCCTGGGCCGTCTCGGCCTCGGTTACCCAACCGACACGAGCGCGAACGACGTGCGCGCCGGCATCAAGATCGGTAACGCGATCGCCGCGGGCAGCGATCTCGCGCGCGATCTCGGCAATCGTCCTCCCAACGTCTGCACTCCATCGCACCTTGCGGAAGCGGCGCGCAACCTCGCCAAGCGTTTCGCTCGCATGGAAGTCAAGGTGCTCGACGAAGCGGACATGCGCAAGCTCGGCATGGGCGCCCTGCTGTCGGTCACTCAGGGCGCGGCCGAGCCACCGCGAATGATCGTGCTGCAGTACCGCGGTGCGGGCGCGAAGCAGGCGCCGATTGCGCTCTGCGGCAAAGGCGTCACCTTCGACACCGGCGGCATCTCGATCAAGCCGGCGCCGAAAATGGACGAGATGAAGTTCGACATGTGCGGAGCCGGCGGCGTGCTCGGCGCGATGACCGCGATCGGCGAGCTGCAGCCGCCGCTCAATGTCGTTGCCGTCATCCCCGCCTGCGAGAACATGCCGGGCGGCCGCGCCACGCGCCCTGGCGACATCATCAAAAGCCTGTCGGGGCAGACGGTGGAGATCATCAATACGGATGCCGAAGGCCGGCTCATCCTGTGCGACGCGATCACCTACGCGAAACGCTTCAAACCGAGCTGCATCATCGACGTCGCAACCTTGACGGGGGCCTGCGTCATCGCACTCGGCCACGTCTACACGGGCCTGTTCTGCAACGACGAGCCGCTCGCACGCGCCCTCCTCGAGGCCGCCGATCGCTCGCTCGATCTCGCGTGGCGGCTGCCCGTCCACGAGGAATACGGCGAATCGTTGCGCAGCAATTTCGCGGATTTCGCGAATTCCGGCACGCGCGACGGCGGCGCCAGCGTCGGCGCGAACTTCTTGTCGCGATTCGTCGACGGCCTGCCGTGGGCGCACCTCGACATCGCAGGCGTAGCCTGGCGGGCGAACGCGAACAAGGGCGCGACTGGCCGACCCGTGCCGTTGCTCGTCGACTTCCTCTTGAACGCAGGCGGGCAGTGACGCAGGTCGATTTCTACATCTTGGACAGCGACTCCGACGGCGCTCGCCTGCGCCTTGCCTGCAAGATCGTCGACAAGGCCACGCAGCTCGACCACCACGTTTTCATTCACTCGGCCTCCGACGACGAAGCACGCCAGCTCGACGAGCTTCTGTGGACCTTCTCGCAGGGCAGCTTCATTCCGCATCGCATCGTTCGCGGCGAGCTCGCGCAGCCGGCGCCGGAGCCGGTGTTGATCGGCGTCAACCAACCGCCGGCTCCGGGCCGCTGGAACGTGCTGATCAACCTCACCGCCGAGGTGCCGGAGTTCTTCAGCCGTTACGAGCGCGTCGCCGAGGTCGTGGATGCGAATGCCGTGCGCCGCGAGCAGAGTCGCGAGCGCTACAGGTTCTATCGCGACCGCGGCTACAAGCTCAACACTCATCAGGTACGAACCGATGTCTGAACCGCAGCTCGAACTGAGCATCCCCGTGCTGACGGATGCCATCCGCAACGCCGCAGGGTCGCCAGACGCCGAGCTCGAGGCGTTGCTCGCGGAACTGCAGCTTAAGCTCGCGGCACGCACCTTCAAGCTCACGGACGAGCTCCTGCGCTCGACCTTCGCGGCGCTGGAGGCCACGGTCTTGGAGCAGATCTCGGGCCAGCTGCGCCGTCAATTGCCGGAGCTCATCGACGCCACACTCCGAGAGCATTTCGACGCCCGCACCGGCTGAGGACGCACGTGAATAAGGACTATCGACCGGCCGAGCTCGAAAGCCGCCACTACGCACGCTGGGAAGCCGCAGGCTATTTCGCCCCCAACGGCAGCGGTACGCCCTATTGCATCGTCATTCCGCCGCCGAACGTGACCGGCACGCTGCACATGGGCCACGCGCTGCAGGACACGATCATGGATGCGCTAACGCGCTACCACCGCATGCGCGGCCACCGGACGCTCTGGCAGCCGGGCACGGATCACGCGGGCATTGCGACGCAGATGGTCGTCGAGCGCTTGCTCGAGCGCGAAGGCACGTCGCGCGCGAAGCTGGGGCGCGAAGCGTTCCTCGAGCGCGTCTGGCAATGGAAGGAACGTTCCGGCAACACCATCGTGCAGCAAATGCGGCGCCTCGGCGCCTCCGTCGACTGGTCGCGCGAGCGCTTCACGATGGATCCCGGGTTGTCGCGAGCCGTGCTCGAGGTGTTCGTCCGGCTCCACGACGAGGGGCTCATCTATCGCGGCAAGCGCCTCGTGAACTGGGACCCGGTGTTGCACACGGCGCTCTCCGATCTCGAGGTCGAGAGCAGCGAGGAGCGCGGCAAGCTGTGGCATCTGCGCTATCCCGTGCTCGGTGCGTCCGGCAGGTTCCTGATCGTCGCCACCACCCGCCCTGAGACGATGCTCGGGGATACGGCGGTTGCGGTGCATCCGGACGACGAGCGTTATCGCGACTTGGTCGGCAAGAAGGTCGAACTGCCGCTGACGGGCCGGCAGATTCCGATCATCGCCGACGAGTACGTCGACCCGGAGTTCGGCACCGGGTGCGTGAAGATCACGCCGGCCCACGACTTCAACGACTACGAGGTCGGTCTGCGGCACAGCTTGCCGATGATCGGCGTGCTCGACGAGAGCGCGCACCTGAATGAGAACGCGCCGCCGGCGTACCGTGCCCTCGACCGGTTCGTCGCGCGCGAGCGCGTCCTCGCCGACCTCGAGGCGCAGGGCTTGCTCGACCGCATCGAGGAGCATGTCTCGATGTTGCCGCGCGGTGAACGCAGCGGCGCGGTCGTCGAGCCGATGCTGACCGACCAGTGGTACGTGCGCACGCAACCGCTTGCGGCGCCTGCCATCGAGGCCGTTGAGCAAGGGCGCATCCGATTCGTGCCGGAGACCTACGCACGCGATTACTTCGACTGGATGCGTAACATCCAAGACTGGTGCATCTCGCGCCAGCTCTGGTGGGGTCATCGGATTCCTGCGTGGTACGACCCCGCGGGCAACGTTTATGTGGCGCGCGACGAGGCCGAGGCGCGGCAGAAGTTCGGCCTCGGCGCCGATTTACCCCTCGCGCAGGACGAGGACGTGCTCGACACCTGGTTTTCGTCGGCGCTCTGGCCGTTCTCGACGCTCGGCTGGCCGGACAAGACCCCGGAGCTCTCGACGTTTTATCCCACCAGCGTGCTCGTCACGAGCTGGGACATCATCTTCTTCTGGGTCGCGCGCATGATCATGATGGGATTGAAGTTCGCGGGCGGCGTGCCGTTCCGCGACGTCTACATCCACGCCCTGATCCGCGACGCCGAAGGGCAGAAGATGTCGAAGAGTAAGGGCAACATCCTCGATCCGATCGATCTAATCGACGGCGTCGATCTCGATACCTTGCTCAAGAAGCGCACCGACGGGCTGATGCAGCCGTCGTTGCAGAAGTCGATCGAGCGCACGACGCGCAAGGAATTCCCCGAAGGCATCGAGGCCTATGGCACCGACGCGCTGCGCCTCACGTTCGCCTCGCTCGTTACGACGGGCCGCGACGTGCGCTTCGACATGTCACGCGCCGAGGGTTACCACCGCTTCTGCAACAAGCTGTGGAACGCGTCGGCCTACGTCTTCAGCCAAGTCGGCGACTTCGACGCGGGCGGCCCTGTCGAGCTCGCGACGGCCGACGCGTGGATTCGGTCGCGGTTGCGCGGCGTAATCGAATCGGTCCACGCGAGCTTCGCTGCTTATCGGTTCGATGTCGCCATTCAGACGCTCTACGATTTCACTTGGCACGAGTTCTGCGATTGGTACCTCGAGCTCACGAAGGCAGTGCTGACGGACCCCGCCGCGGACCCCGCTCTTCGGCGCGGCGCGCAAAGCACGTTGCTCGATGTGCTCGCGGCCGTGCTCAAGCTGCTGCACCCGCTCATGCCGTTCGTCACGGAGGAGCTTTGGCTCGAGCTCGCAAAGCAACGCGGCTGGCCCAGCGCAACTCTCATGCTCGAGCGATTCCCTGAACCGCAAGACGTCACCGCCGATGCCGCGGCAGAGCAGGAGGTCGAGTGGCTCAAGGGATTCGTGGGCGGAATTCGCCAGCTGCGCGGGGAGTCCAATCTGCCGCGATCAGTCACGCTGACGGTGCTGCTGGCGGACGCGACCGACCTCGACCGTGTGCGCGCGGCTCGTTACACCGGTCAGCTGCGTAAGCTGGCCGGCATCGAACGCATCGACTTCGTTCCGGAAGGCATTGCGGTCAAAGGGGCGGCTACCGCCCTGCTCGGCGTCATGCGGATCCTCGTGCCGCTCGCGGGGCTCATCGACGTCGCCGCCGAGCGAGACCGCCTCGGCAAGCAGCTCGAGAAAACGCGCGACGATCTCGGCAAGGTGCAGCGCAAGCTCGATAACCAAAGTTTCGTGGCCAACGCGCCCCCCGAGATCGTGGCCAAGGAGCACACGCGTATCGCGGAACTCACCCAACGCGCAAACCAACTCGAGCAGCAGCTCTCCCGCCTCGACGAATTGTCGTGATCACAAAGCTCATCGCGGTTCCGGTGCCGTCCTCGTTGGACCCTTTCGGCACCGCCGTGAATACGTCCCTGTAGGCTGCGTCGGCGACGTCCTGCTGCCGAAAGGATCCAACGATGCCGTCACCGGAACGTCCGGCGGCGCCGGAACCCTCGTCATACACGGGACTGGTTCACAGATGCCTGAAATCGGGGTAGTCGAGCACAGCGCTTTTAGGCGACCATTCGCCGCATGGCTACACCTACATTGATCGCGACGCGCGGGTCCGACAGCCAGGCGCTGATCCGGCCCGTGCTCGACGCGCTCGAGCGCATCGTCATCGGTAAGAGCCGACAGCTCCAACTGTCGCTCGCTTGCTTGCTGGCGCGCGGCCATCTGCTCATCGAAGATGTGCCGGGCGTCGGCAAGACGACGCTCGCGCACGCATTGGCGAAGACGCTCGGCTTGAGCTACCAGCGCATTCAGTTCACGAGCGACTTGCTGCCGGCCGACGTGCTCGGCGTCTCGGTGTTCCACCGCGACAGCGGACGCTTCGAGTTCCACAAGGGTCCCGTGTTCTCGCAGCTCGTCCTGGCCGACGAGATCAACCGCGCGACGCCGAAAGCGCAGAGCGCGCTGCTCGAAGCGATGGAGGAACGTCAGGTGACCGCGGATGGCACCACGTACTCGCTGCCGGCACCGTTCTTCGTCGTCGCAACGCGCAATCCAGCGCACCAGATCGGCACGTTTCCGCTGCCCGAGTCGCAACTCGACCGCTTCCTCATGCAGATCGAGCTCGGGTATCCGGCGCCAAGCGACGAGCGGCAATTGCTCGCCAGCGGCGAGCGGCGCTTCCTCGTCGAGCAGCAACCCGCCGTGCTGTCGCTCGACGCTCTGTTGCGCCTCCAGGAACAGGTCGAGAAGGTGCACGTGTCCGAGCCGTTGCTCGACTACGTGCAGGCACTGCTTGCGTACACACGCGAGTCCGGCGAGTTCGTTGCCGGGCTCTCGCCGCGCGGCGGCATCGCGCTGTTGCGCGCGGCGCAAGGCTGGGCGCTTGTCAGGGGCCACAACGGCGTCCACCCCGAGGATCTTCAGGCGGTGCTCGGCAGCGTCGTCGCCCACCGGCTGCAGCTCGCGCACGGCAGCTCGATCGAGCGCGGTGCAAATCTCGGCACGGCCATCCAGTCGGCCGTTCCCGTGCCGTGAGCACCACGCCCCGGACTTAACGACCATGCAGCTCGGCGTCGCCCGCTCGCTCGAACGCTGGGCCGCCACCTGGGCGCGCCGCCGCCAAGGCGCCGACGCGCATGCCATCGCACTCAAGCGACGGCGAATCTACATCCTGCCGACGCGCTTCGGCGTCGTGTTCTCGACCATGGTGTTCGCAATGCTGCTCGGGTCGCTGAACTACGCCGCGAGCCTGGGCTTCGCGCTGACGTTCTTGCTGGCGGGGCTGTGTTTCGTGGTCATGCACCACTGTCACAACAACCTGCTCGGTGCGACGATCAAGTTCGTCGGAGCCGCGCCGGTGTTCGCCGGTGAGCGCGCCGAATTCAAGGTCGCCGTCGGTAACGACGCCGCGGCGGCGCGGTTCGAGATCGAGCTCAAATACCGCGAGCACACGGCGGGACCCGTCGACGTCGCGGACGGCGCAACGGAGGTGCTACGGATCGGGCTCCCGACGGAGCACCGCGGTTGGGTCGCCCTCGATCGGTTTCGGGTCGAAACACGCTATCCCGCGCGCTTGTTCCGGGCCTGGACCTGGGTGCACATGGACACGCGCTGCCTCGTGTACCCGCGGCCCGCCGATCCCGGCCGGCCGCTGCCCGACGGTGCGGGGGGCGGCGTCGGCGGACGACCGCATCCTGGCGACGACGATTTCGCCGGCCTGCGATCCGCCGCACCGGGCGACCCGCCGCAGCGCATCGCGTGGAAAGCTTACGCACGCAACGATCTCCTGCTCCTGAAAGAGTTCGCGAGCGGCACGGGCGAGCCGTGTCTCCTCGCTTGGGACCTGCTGCCGGAGCTTGGCGTTGAGCAGCGTCTCTCGCAGCTGGTCCGCTGGTGCCTGGACGCGGACGCCGCGGGCCGCGGTATCGCGCTTCGCTTGCCCGGCCAGGACATCCCGCCGGGGCTCGGGCCGAAGCATCTTGCCGTGTGTCTCGAGGCGCTGGCCTTGTTCGACGCGGGCATGGATGCCCGCGCTAGAGCACCGCAGGCGCGGGCAGGGATGCCCGCGGTAGGGCAACGCAGGGAGCAGTCGCCGAGAGCACTTGCCGAGCCGCCGCGATGACGGCCGCACTCGCCATGCGCCGCGTCGATCTCTCGCTCGAAAGCAAGCGTCTCCTCTGGACGGCAGCCATCGTCGTCGGCACGAGCTTGCCGCACTGGCCGACGCTCGCGGCCTGGATGCCCGTACTGCTGTTGACGGCGATCGGTTGGCGGTTCGGCATCGAGCTGTATCGCTGGCCCACTCCCCCGCGCCCGGTGCGACTCGCGCTCGCTGTCGGAGCCTTCTGTGCCGTGCTGCTCCAGTACCGAACGCTGAACGGCGTCGAAGCCGGCAGCGCCTTGCTCGTCGTGATGGTCGCGCTGAAGTTTCTCGAGTCGCGCGACCAACGCGACCAGCTCGTGTTGATCATGATTGCGTACTTCTTGATGTTCGCGAGCCTGCTCAGCGAGCGCGGGCCGCTCGTGGCCGCCTACGTCGTCCTGCTGGTGTGGCTCACCACCGTCGCGTTGATCCAGATCGGCCGCCGCGGTGAGTTCCTGTCGTATCGCACGACCGGCGCACTGAGCGGTCGGTTGCTGCTGCATGCTCTGCCTCTCATGGCAGTGCTGTTCATGCTGTTCCCTCGTCTACCAGGCCCGCTGTGGGCAATCCCCGGTAGCACGAGCAGCGGCGCCTCCGGCTTGAACGACACGATGAGCCCGGGCGACATCACCAACCTCGGCCTCTCCGATGAGGTCGCGTTTCGCGTCGAGTTCGATGGACAGCCGCCGCGCGCCAACGACTTGTACTGGCGCGGCCCGTCGCTGACTCACTTCAACGGCCGGACCTGGTCGATGCTCCAAGGGGGGCGGCGCGGCGAGCGCGTGGCTGACACGATCGAGTATCGCGGCGAGTCAACGAGCTACCGCGTCATGCTCGAGCCGGACGGCCGCAACTGGCTGTTCGCGCTCGACATGCCGGCACGCTGGACGGGCGACAACTCGCTCCGCATGGGCAGCGACTATCAGCTCGGAACGTTCTTCGGCGGCCCACGACCGCGCAGGCTCGATTACCGTGTCACGTCGTACGTGGACTACAGCGCGCGGGAGCCGCTGACCGAGCGCGAGCGCGAGATGTTCAGCGCCTTACCGGCGGAGAGCAGTCCGCGAGCGCGCGCCTTGGCGTCGACCTGGGTCACCGATGAACCGAGCGGCGCCGAAATCATCGAGCGCGCGATGGCTTACCTGCGGTCGCAGCCCTTTCAGTACACGCTGACGCCGCCTGCGCTCGGGGCTCAACCCGTCGACGAGTTCTTGTTCGATACGCGCGAGGGCTTTTGCGAGCACTACGCCTCGGCGCTGACCGTGCTGTTGCGCGCCGCAGGCCTCCCGGCACGCATCGTCATGGGCTACCAGGGCGGCGAGCTCAATGGCATCGGCGGCTATTACATCGTGCGGCAGTCTGACGCGCACGCGTGGACCGAAGTGTGGCTCGTGGACGAAGGTTGGGTCCGCGTCGACGCGGTCGCAGCCGTCGCGCCGGAGCGCGTCGCTCTGGGATTCGACGGAGTCGCCGCCGGCGATGCCGCGGCGGCCGCGCTGCGCATCGCGTGGGGCCGCCAGGCCGCGTTCGTTTGGGACGCCATCGAGACACGCTGGCAAGGGTGGATCATCGGCTATGGCCCCGAGCTGCAGCGCGCCCTGCTCGAGTCGCTCGGTTTCGACAACCTGCGCCGCGCGCAACGCTCGGCCGTCTTGCTCGGGCTCGCCGTCACCACGACCGTCGCGCTGCTGCTCGGCTTGAGCCTGTACCTGTCGTGGCGCCGCCGGCGCCGCACCGCAATCGATGCGGCGGCGCTGTGCTTCGCCTCGTTCGTTCGCCAATTGCAGCGCCATGAAGTGCAGGCGCGCGCGCCGAGCGAAGGCCCGTGCGCCTATGCCGAGCGCGCCGCAGGTGCGCTACCGCACGCTGCCGCGCGGATTCGCGGCGTCGTCGAGCTCTATCTGCGGGCTCGGTACGAGCCAGACGCCGACGGCGCAGCGCTGGCGGCGCTCGCGGCGGAGATCGCGGCTTTTCGCGTCGCGCGCGCTTGACCCTTAGGCGGCCGCGGCACTCGACTCGCGGGTCGTGAAGAAACGGATTTTCGGCCAGCGCTCTTGCGTCAGAGAAAGGCTCACTGTGCTGGGCGCCAGGTAGACGAGCTGCCCGGTGTGGTCGCGCGCAACGTTGGCCGGGAGCTTCTTGACGAACTCGTCCAAGTGCGCTTCGTCGTCGCACTGGATCCAGCGCGCTGCGACGACGCCGACGCTCTCGAATGCGGCTTCGACGCTGTACTCGTCGCGCAAGCGATACGCCGCCACCTCGAACTGCAGCGGGCCGACGGCACCGAGAATCAGGTCGTTGCCGATCGAGGGACGAAACAGCTGCGTCGCGCCTTCCTCACACAACTGAGCCAGACCCTTCTGCAGCGCTTTCAACTTCAACGGATCGCGCAGCAAAGCGCGACGAAAGAGCTCCGGTGCGAAGCTCGGAATGCCGGTAAAGACGAGCGACTCGCCCTCCGTGAAACTGTCCCCGATGTTGATCGTGCCGTGATTGTGCAAGCCGATGATGTCGCCCGCGTACGCCTGCTCGACGTGCTGGCGGTCGGACGCCATGAACGTGATGGCGTCGCCCACCCGGACCTCACGCTGCAAGCGCGTGTGATACATGCGCATCCCGGGCCGATAGGCACCCGAGCACACGCGTAGAAAAGCGATTCGGTCGCGATGCGCGGGGTCCATGTTCGCCTGAATCTTGAACACGAAGCCGCTGAACGGGCTCTCGTCGGGAGCGACCGTCCGCACGCTGGTACCGCGCGGCTGCGGCGGCGGCGCGAGTCTCACGAACGCGTCGAGCAACTCGCGGACACCGTAGTTGTGGATCGCGGCACCGAAGAAAACAGGCGTCTGTCTACCGGCGAGGTAGGCCGCGTGGTCGAATTCGGGCGTGGCGCCGCGCACGAGCTCGACCGCCTCGCGAAGCTCGGCCGCTGCGGACTCGCCGATGGCGCTCGTGAGCTCGGCGCTCGCCAGCCCGCGAACCTGCCTGACATCCGGCAGCCGGCTGCCGTCGCGGTTCTGATAGAGGTGAGCGCAGTCGTCGCGCAGATCGTAGATACCGCGAAATTCGCGCCCCATGCCGATCGGCCACGTGAACGGCGTGCAGGCGATGTCGAGCACGGTCTCGATGTCGTCCAGCAACTCGATCGGGGGCCGGCCGTCGCGATCGAGCTTGTTGATGAAGCTGATGATCGGCGTCGTGCGCAATCGACAGACTTCCATGAGCTTGATCGTCCGCGCCTCGACGCCCTTCGCGGCATCGATGACCATGAGCGCGCTGTCGACCGCCGTCAGCGTTCGATACGTGTCCTCGGAGAAATCCTCGTGACCCGGAGTGTCGAGCAGGTTGATCAGCGCGTCGCCGTACGGAAACTGCATGACGGACGACGTGATCGAGATGCCGCGCTCCTGCTCTAGGCGCATCCAATCCGACGTCGCGTGCCGGGTCGCTTTGCGGCCTTTGACGGTACCCGCGAGCTGGATCGCGCCGCTGAACAGCAACAGCTTCTCGGTCAACGTGGTCTTGCCCGCGTCGGGGTGCGAAATGATCGCGAACGTTCGCCTTTTCAGGTGCTCGTGCATGGGG
>Ga0157380_10001522_pt1 | contig 15219 bp, 15 predicted proteins | sample S35metaG_FD_119757 | JGI IMG/M metagenome (GOLD analysis project Ga0157380, IMG submission 119757) | Switchgrass rhizosphere microbial communities from Kellogg Biological Station, Michigan, USA - S3-5 metaG | ecosystem: Host-associated > Plants > Roots > Rhizosphere > Soil | place: USA... | reverse complement strand
GGCGTTCCCGAGGGCCAATACTACGTTCGGGTCAGGTTGAATACGGGGGAGGACACGCCCATCTTCGACGAGGGCGAGAACCGCTATTCGAACGTGACCGAAGTCCTGGTGAACATTCCTAGTCCGAGAAAGAAGGTCGCCGTCGTCAAGTAAACGGTGACGGAAGGCGCGCGACGACGGGTTCACGGCCGGCGCCGTTCGAAACCGCCGTCGCGCTCCGAGCGAATCAGTAGCGCCCTCGTGGTGATGTCAAGCCAGCCGTAACAATCACGCGCCGGTGGGCTAGGTCATGAGCCGTGCCCACTGCGCCGTGTCCGTGTACTGCTGGAAGGTCACCGCCTTGCCGTTGCGGAAGTGATACACGTGGCAATACTCGGAATCGAGCGGCGCGCCGCCGGCCTTGATCATGCCGCGATAGCGGCCGAGCACGACGACGTGATCACCACCGTCGATGAAAGTCGTGGGAGTAGCGGTGAAGTTGTCGATCGTCGCCAGCAGACGTCCAAAGACGCCTTCGCCGATCGCTTGCGGACCGACGTAGGGATTGCGGTCGGCTAGAGGGGTGCCTTCCGCCTCATTCCACGTGATCGCCGGGTCCATCGCCCCGAACAACACAGAAGGATCGTTACGTCCGAATGCTGCGTAGGCGGCGTTGATCGTCTCGAATGGCGTCATGGAGTCCTTTGGGAGGGATAATAGATAGATACCTTCGGCGAGCGGGCCGGACGGTTGAAGAGGCCCGGTTTCAGGAGTATGCAACAAGTGAGCGAGCAAGAAGAGGATTTCGCGACGATGTTCGAGGCCTCGGTCAAGGCCAAGCAGTTCAGGCGCGGCCAGACCGTCGAAGGCACGATCGTCTCGATCGGCCCGAAAGTCGCCTTCGTCAACATCGGCGGCAAGGGCGAGGCCGAAATCGACGTCGCCGAGTTGAAGGATCACGAGGGCGACATCGAGGTGTCGGTCGGCGATCGCATCAACGCGATGGTGGTCTCGACGAGCGGCGGCATCGTCCTGTCGCGCAAGGGTGTGCGCAACACCGCGACACTGCGTGAGCTCGAGGATGCGTTCCAGGCCGGGCTCGCCGTCGAAGGCAAGGTCGTGCAGGAAGTGAAGGGCGGCTACGAAGTGCGCATCGCCCGCGAGCGCGCGTTCTGTCCGCTGTCACAGATCGACATCATTCGCACGACCGATCCGGGCGTGCACGTCGGCAAGACCTACGCGTTCAACATCATCGAGTACAAGGACGGCGGCAAGAATGTCGTCGTGTCGAGACGCAAGCAGCTCGAACAGGAGCAGCGCGTCAACGCCGCCGCGATCCGCAAGTCGATCGTGCCGGGAGCCGTCATCACCGGCCGTGTGGTCTCGGTTCCTGATTTCGGCGCGTTCGTGGATCTGGGCGGCGGCATTCAGGGGCTCCTGCACGTGTCGGAGATGAGCTGGACGCGTGTAAGCAATCCAAACGAAGTGGTCGCAGTCGGCGACGAGATCACCGTGCGCGTCCTTCGCGTTGACGAAGCGACTGAGCGGATCTCGCTCGGGCTGAAGCAACTGCAGGACGATCCGTGGACCACTGCCGCGGCCAAGTTTCCGGTCGGACAGGTGCGCACCGGGCGTGTCGCGCGCCTGGCGGATTTCGGCGCGTTCGTCGAGCTCGAGCCGGGATTTACGGGCCTGCTGCCGTTCGCCGAAAGCGGCATCGATCGCGGCATGGACATGCGCAAGGCATTTCCGATCGGCAGCGATATTGAGGTCGCGATTCTCGAAGTCGATCCGGAGGCACGGCGGATTCGCTTGAGCAAGAAGGCTGTCGCCGAGCAGCGCGAGAAGGCGGAGCTTCGCGACTACGAGACGCGGCAGGACACAGAACCTTCAGCTTCGATGGGATCGATCGCCGACAAGCTCCGCGACGCGCTCGGCCGCCGCGACAACTGACGCTCGCTGACAATCCCGCGCCCGCTGGGGAGTTTTCCGGCGGGCCGGCGGAGCGATGCGGTCGAACGCAGAATTACGGCCAGATCCAGACGCGCGTCCGCGGCACGGTTCGTGCCCTATCTCCCATGAATCTGGGTTTCCATTCAAAGGAGATCGGTCATGGCCGTGATGACATCCGTCGCCATCGAGGGACACGTCAGTCCAGGTTTCGAGTCGGTACGCGACGTATTCACCGACAATTTCTTACGACGCCGCGAGCTCGGCGGCGCCTGCGCGGTTTATCACCGCGGTCAAAGGGTGATCGACATCTGGGGCGGCGTCCGCGACAAGCAGACCGGCAAGCCGTGGGAGCAGAACACCATGGTGGTGGTGCATTCGGCCACCAAGGGCCTGGCGGCGATGACGATGGCGTTGCTGCATTCGCGCGGACGTCTGGACTACGACGAGCGTGTCAGCACTTACTGGCCGGAGTTCGCGCAGAACGGCAAGGAGACGATTACCGTCCGCCAGCTGCTGGCCCATCAGGCGGGGCTCTTCGCCTTCGACGAGCCGGTTGATCGCTACACCATTGCCGATCTCGATCGACTGGCGATCATCATGGCGAGGCAGACACCGGCATGGCGGCCAGGGACGCGTCAGGCTTATCACGCGCTGACGCTTGGCTTCTACGAAGGGGAATTGATGCGGCGACTCGATCCCGCGCGTCGCAGTATCGGCCGTTTCTTTCACGACGAAATCGCCACCCCGCTTGGCATCGATGTCTATCTGCGGCTGCCGTACACGGTTGCCAACGAGCGGCTCGCCACGCTCGCCCCGCCGGGATTCATCCAGATGCTGCGCGGCTTCCCGCCGCGGCTTGCCCTGGACACCCTCAACCATCGTTCGAACATTTACCGTGCGCTGGTCGTGAATCCTGGCGCCGGCGTCTACATTGATCCGCTGCATGTCTATGCGCGCGAGCTCGAAGTGCCGTCGGGAAATGCCGTGGGCACCGCGCGCGGGATCGCGCATGCCTACGGCGTGTTCGCGACCAACGGACACGAGCTCGGACTGAGGCAAGAGACGCTGAATCTGCTCGCCGCGCCGGCAATTCCACCGGCGAACGGCTTCCACGATCAGTGCCTCCACGCCGACGCGCAGTTCTCACTGGGCTTTATGAAGCCGAGCGCAGCGGTGCCGTTCGGCGGACCACGTTCGTTTGGAGCACCAGGCGCCGGGGGCGCGATGGGCTTTGCCGATCCGGATGCGGGCATCGGCTACGCGTATGTGACGAGCCGGATGGGCACGCATATCGCCGGAGATCCACGCGACATTGCGCTGCGCGATGCGCTTTACGCGGCGCTGCCGCACTAAGCGGCGCCTACGGGCTGCGCGACGCGCTCAACCGCAAATGGCGCCAGCTTCGCGGCGAGCCGCCGCGCACGCATGACGTAAGTCTTCTGTGGCGGCCAACTTGCAGCAAAAAACGCCTTGGTGGAAGGGAGGTCATTCCTTCATGCAACTCACAACCACGAAAAGAGTACTTGCCGCGATCATTCTTGCATCCGCGCTGCCGCTCGCAGCCTGCGGTGACGACGAGAGCCCCACGTCGCCGACCCAGTCAGGCCCGCCGGTGATCGGGTCGATCGTCAGTCTTACAGGCCAAGTGGCGATCCTGGACCGTAGTGGCCCCGGCGATATGGATCTCAGCTTCCGCATCGATGACTTCACGATTGTCAGGGCCAAGGCCAATACGCCCGTGCAGTTCGGGGGGCAACTCTTCAGGACCGACGCCGTGCGCCCGCGTCAGACCGTGACCGTGGAGGGACGCCGCACGAACGGCTTCCTCGACGCGACCAAGATCACGATCATCGCGCAGGCACCGTAGCGCCGCCTGAACGGCCAATCGCGGCGTCGAGACGCGCCGTGCGCAGATCTGCGAGGCGCTGCAACATCGCCATCACCTCCTCGAGTGGCGGGCCGCTCGAGGTAATGCCCGCCGTGTGCGCGCTCGTCGAGTTCTTCGACGGCGTCTCGACGTACGCCTTGACCAGCCGCTGATGATGAAACGCATAAGCGGCGCCGTGGATCTTGCAGACCGTCAGAAATCGGTCGGCATTGGCCTTCCATTCAGGCGTCGCGCCCTTCGCGTCGAATTCGGCGCGGAATAGCTTTGCGAGCGAAGGAAGGCGAGCGAGCGAATCCAGCACCTGATGATCGGCCGGCGGCACGTAACGTGATTTCTCCCGCACGATCGCGCCGTAGAACGGATCCTCCATGTTGCAGAGACCGAGCGTCACGTCGATCTCGTTGATCGCCGAGAAGTCGCCGGCGTTGGCGCCTCGATAATCCGCGTCGCCGACCCGGTAACTCTTGAAGTACGGACGGACGTTGAAGAAGAAGCGGTCGACGTCCAGTTGCCGGGCAAGCTCCTGGTTGAACCGCAGCACGTCGCGCAGCGAGGCCTCGGCCTGGTCGAACAGGTAGCTGGCCACGACGCTCGACACGCCGACGTTGGCGATGCCGCGCAACGCTTCGGCGGCGCGGTAATACGCGACCACGCCGAGAGCGTTGAAGCGAATGAAGTTATCTTCGTCCGGCAGTGCGGTGAAGGTGCGGTAGCGGCCGGCAATCGCGTCGTTGAAGAGCGATTGATGCGCGAAGACCAGTCGCGGCGCGACGCCAAGCGCGGTGCCGATGCGTGTCGAAATATCCCACGCGGCCTGACGTCCGCCTTCCTGATCTGGCAGGCCTGTTACGCCGGAGCCTTGAGCGGAGGCGAACGCTTCGTGCCGCTGACACGCGGCCAGGTAATGACCGACGAGTCCCAGCAATCGATAACTGGCGTGCGGATGATCGGGTAGCGCCGGCATGCCGGCGAGTCGTTTCATCAGCGGACCGCCTTGCTGAAGCAACTGGCGCTTCAGCACATCGACGTCCGCGCGGCCGCTGATCACGTCGATGCGTTCAGCGAAATAGATCTCCTCGAGCGCCGTGTTGATGCGCACGAAATCGCCGCGCAGCCAGCGATCGAGCTCGTCGATGGCATCGATTACGTGAGCCATGGTTGTCATAACGCTCGTTGCCGTAGGACGAAGCATGCCTGACGTGCGGCCTTTTTGGCGGTCATCTTGCACGAAAAGATCAGCTTCCCTTCAGGACCGATGCGGTGCGCAGCGGTCAGACGGTGACTGCGGAAGGACGCCGCACCAACGGCTTCCTCGACGCGACGAAGATCACTATCGTCGCCCAGGCGCCGTAGTCGAAGGCGATGAGGACGGCGGAGCATCCAAGTGCTCCGCCGCTTCAATAGGGTGCGCCGTACGCGAACTTTGCGTGGCGGCGTTCGCGATCGCTCGGCAGCGCATCACACGTCTCCGCGGGAATGGCCTGGCCGTACATCACATCCGCGAGGCTGTCGGTGTGGTAATAGCCCATGGCGTGTCCAAGCTCGTGGCGGATCAATCGCGGGTAGACACCACCACTTGCCATTCCACAGCTGCATGACGACGAGAGATTGAATTCGATGTATCCGCCTTCGGCGCCGACCGTGGAGCGGCCGCATCGATCGTCAGTCGCTGAACTGCGCCACTTGACCGTGATCCATCCGGGTACTTTCTCGCGCGTGCCGGCGCCGCGCGCAACCTCGGCGACGCCAAACGTTTCGCCGGACCAGATCCACGCGCTGTCGCGGAGTATTCGTTCAGTGGAGTTCAGCGTCGTCGCGTCAATGCCTCGTCCCGCCTCATCCTGGTTGCGCAGATAAAGGCGCAGCGGTCCTTTCAGAGTTCGAATCGGCTCGAGATGGTCCGGCGCTTCGTAGCCGTTCTGCAAGAACGCGCGATAGAAACCCGCTTCAAATTGGGACGAAACGATTGTCGACTCGACAACGGCGACCGGGCTCGGCGCTGCGGGAGATGACGGCACGGTACACGCGCATGTCCACACGACACCCAGCGGGAGGGCATAACGTAAGAATTTCACGAGAGGGTAGGATGATAATGCGCGCTCGACAAAGAGAAAAGCTCGAGCGTCGTAGAATGTGCCGATGCGTCGCCCAGCGCCAATCGCCGCGGTTCTGATAAGCGTCACGCTTATCGCGTGCGGACCGCGGCGCGCCGACCTCGACAGCGACAACCCGGTCCGTCCCATCGCACCGCCGCCGTTCGGGATGGAGGAATTCTTCAAGGACGTTCCGCATCAACCGGTTCCGACGCGGGTCAGGCTTGGCCGCTGGTTGTTTTTCGACACCCGTCTGTCTGCCGACGGGACGCTATCGTGCGCCAGCTGTCATCGCCCTCAATTCGCATTCTCCGAATCAACGCCGGTGTCGACCGGCATCAATGGGCGGCGAGGGTCGCGGAAGGCGCCGAGCATCATCAATCTGGCTGCTCGAACCATCCTGCCGGACGTCCCCGAGGATCGCGATCAGACGTTCTTCTGGGACGGCCGCGTCTCGAGCCTCGAGCACCAGGTCCTCGTGCCGATCGCCGATCGCAACGAGATGGGACTCGATCATCAATCGATGATCGATCGACTCTCCGCGATGCAAGGGTATCGTCCGTACTTCGTCGAGGCATTTGGCTCCGCTGAAATCACCCAGATGCGCGTCGCCACCGCGCTCTCCGAGTACGTGCGTACCCGGATGAGCGGCAATGCGCCATACGATCGATGGAGTTATGCCGGCGACGGCAGCGCGATGTCGGCCGAGGCCAAACGGGGCAGCGAGATCTTTTTCTTCACCGGCCGTTGCGCCCAGTGTCACGCCGGCTTCAACTTCTCCGATGGGCGCTTTCACAATCTCGGTATCGGATGGGATGAGCGCGCGCGGTCATTCAAGGATGAGGGACGATTCGCGGTCAGCCACGTCGAGCGCGATCGCGGCGCCTTCAAGACGCCGGGACTGCGAGAGGTATCTCGGCATGCGCCGTATATGCACGACGGCTCGCTCGCCACGCTGCGCGACGTCGTCGAGTTCTACAACCGCGGCGGCGCGGCGAATCCGAACCTGTCAGGGCGCATTCGCCCACTACGCCTGACGCCGCAAGACGTCGATGCGCTCGTCGCATTTCTCCGCGCGCTCGACGGCGAGGGCTATCAAGATCGCTCTCCCATGCTCTTTCCGCGCTGATCCAGTTCAGCCGTAGGCCGGCCGGATCGATCTTTGAATACATGAGTTTCATGGACGACTCGGTTGCTGAGGAGACCCTCCAAGGCGGAATCCCGGAGGACGTAAAACGCGACAATGTGATTCGCCTGGCCTTTGGCGGTGATGCTGACCGCTACTGCGAGTTTTGCCGCACGCTCGAGGAATTCGTGCCTCCAGGCACGAGCGTGATTCTGCGCGGCAGTGCCGTGACCGGCATACGCTGGAAAGACGGGGCGGCCTTCGATGCCGACGGTCCGGGCACGAGCGACCTTGACGTGACGATGGTCGGCGACGGCGGCGTCCTGTATTTCATTCCGACTGGCTTTTTCGTTCCCGGCATTCATTCGCGGCCGCTCAGCGACGAAGACCCGGATATCGCTCCGGACCTGGTGCCGCTCAGAAAGCAGTTGATGGAGATGGTCAAGCGGCCCGTGAATCTGCAGGCGTCGCGCGACATCGTGATCAAGTTCCGCGGCGACCTGCTGGATCAGCCGTACCTGACGCTCTTTACCAAGCCGCAAGGACTCGCACTCAACACGCCGCCGGCGACGACATGACGTTTCGGCTGCTCACCTACAACATCATGCACGGCGGCGGCGATCGCATCGCCGCGATCGCGGAGGTGATTAAGGGCTGCGCTGCGGATCTGGTGTTGCTCCAGGAAGCTAGCAATCCCCTGAACGTGCGGAGGATCGCGGAATTGTCCGGCATGGCCGACCATCGATCGGTGCCGGGCGAATCGCTCGCGTGTCTCAGCCGCGAGAAGGTCGCCTTCTGTGAATGGGTCCGGCCGCGGGTGTCGCGGCACGCCTTCATCGAAGTCGTGCCCGCGGGCGAGCGCATCCGCGTGTTCGGCGTCCACCTGAGCGCGGTGATCGCCGCCTGGACGGAACAGCGGCGCGTCATGGAGCTGCGCGCGCTCCTGAAAAGCATCGAAGCCCATCGCGACCGTCTGCACGTGCTCGCCGGCGACTTCAACACCATCGCTCCAGGCGCGACGGTCAAGGCCACCCAATTGCCGCTTCGCTTGCGTCCGTTCCTGTGGCTCACCGGCGGCCGCGTGCAGTGGCGAACGATCCAGACCGTCCTCGATTCCGGCTACGTCGACACGTTCCGGATGTTGCATCCCGACGATCCCGGTCTGACACTTCCCACCTCCGACCCGATTCTGCGTCTCGATTACACGTTCCTGCCCCACGCGCAGGCCGGGCGCGCCACGAAGTGCGAAGTGGTGAGAAACGCCATTGCCGTCGGCGCGTCCGACCACTTCCCGGTCCTCGCCGAGATGCAGATCGACGCCTGATCGGAGCCTGCCACGCCGTAGCGCAAGGGGCGAAGGTGGGGCACACAATATCCGCGCACCCTCATCCGTCTACATGTGTGGAGTCCGGCTGTAGCCGGACTGCCGCGGACAGAGGCCGGATCAACGCGGATGCCCAAGGATCAGGAGCGGCGGATCGCCGACGTTGTTAGCCGGGAAGGGTCCCGGTTGCGCAACTTCATCCGCCGGCGCGTCGCCGATCCGCGCGACGTCGAGGACATCGTCCAGGACGTGTTCTCGGAGCTCGTTGAAGCGAACCACCGGCTGATGCCGATCGACCATGTTACCGGCTGGCTGTTCCAGGTGGCCCGCAACCGGATCATCGACCTCTTTCGCAGGAAGAAGCCGGAGCCGTTCGAGGAGGACGTCCACTTGCTGGAATCGCTCGATGCCGGCCCCGAGAACGCGTATGCGCGGAGCGTCCTCGTCGAGGAGCTCGAAGACGCGCTCGACGAATTGCCGAAGGAGCAGCGCGACGTCTTCATCGCGCACGAGATCGACGGCAAGAGCTTCAAGGAAATCTCCGCGGCCACCGGCGTGAGCGTGAACACGCTGCTGTCGCGAAAGCACTACGCGGTGCTCCACCTGCGCGAGCGGCTGCAGGCGATCTACGACGACTTCACGAAGCCATGAGGATCGAGTCATGAACAAGAAATGGTTGATGGTGCCAATCGGAATTGCCGCAATCGCACTCTTCACGTTCCTGGGCGGGAGCGTGGTGAAGTGGTTGTGGAACTGGCTGATGCCGATGCTCTTCGGCCTCCGCGAGGTGACGTTCTGGCAGGCGGTCGGGATTCTCGCGCTGAGCCGCATCCTCTTTGGCGGACTCGGCATCGGCGGGAACCGGTCGCGCGGCCGGTGGGAGCGCCACATGAGCCCCGAGGAGCGGGAACGGTTCAGGCAGCGCATGCGCAACGCTGCGGAGTGGGCGAAAAGCCCTCCGAAAGCGCCCGGTCGTAGCCCGATGGACGACGCCGGGCCTGCCACGCAGTAGCGCGAAGCGCGACCCGGGCTGGCCGCGCCGTAGCGCGAAAGCCGAAGGCGGGAACTAGCCGTAGACGGTCTACGTATCAACCGTAGACCGTCTACACATATGCCAAAAGCACCCGATCCAGAGCGGCTCGAGCTTCTCCAGGGCACGCTCGACATGCTTGTTCTTCGGACGCTGCAGTGGGGCCCGAGTCACGGCCACGGCATCGGCCAGGCGATCAGCTCGCAGTCGGACGATCTGCTGAAAATCGAAACCGGATCGCTCTATCCGGCGCTGCATCGCCTCGAAAAACGCGGCTGGCTGAAGTCCGAGTGGGGCATCAGCGAAGCCAATCACAAGGCGAAGTACTACCAGCTGACCGCGGCCGGCAAGGCGCAGCTGTCGCGCGAGCGCGATCGCTGGACGCAGCTGGTCGGCGTGATCGGCAAGATCATGAATCCCGCCGCGGACTAAGCCATGCGTCCCGACGAGCGCGAACTCGACGACGAAATCCGCGGCCACCTCGCGCTAGAGATCCAGCAGCGGATCGATCGCGGTGAGTCACCGCAACAGGCGCGCGCCAACGCGTTGAGGCAGTGTGGCTACCTGCCGCAGATGCGCGATGAGATGCGGCGTGTCTGGTACAGCCGTTGGTACGACATGGCGGAAGCGCTCGCGCAGGATCTGCGCGTCGGTCTTCGATCGCTGCTGCGCGCGAAGGGGCTGGCCGCCACCGTCGTGATCACGCTCGCGCTCGGCATCGGCGCCAACGCCGCGATCTTCAGCGTGGTCCGCGGCGTGCTGATGCGCCCCTTGGTCAATCGAGGCGAAGAGCGGCTGATCTACATCGGCCACGTTGCGCCCGGTCGCGGCGTCGAGAACGCCAACTTCTCGGTGCCTGAGATCAAGGACATCCGGGAGCGCGCCACGGCGATCGAAGCGTTCGGCGAGTTCTCCACCGTCGAATTCAACCTTGTCGGTCTTGGCGATCCTCGCGTCGTTCAATCCGGCGTCGTCGACGGCCGCTTCTTCGACGTCATGGGCCTGCGTCCGACGATCGGACGCCTGATCGAGCCCTCGGACGATGGATTCAAGGCGGCGGGAGTCGCGGTGCTGACCAACCGCTTCTGGACCAAGTCGCTGGACAGCGATCCGTCGGTGATCGGCAAGACCATTCAACTTGGCGCCAGGAGCGCGACGGTGATCGGCGTGCTCGAGCCGTCGGTGCCGTATCCGGCCGACACCGAGATCATCGCCAACATGGTGACCAGCCCGCATCACATGGGCGCGCAGATGGTCACGCTTCGCACGCATCGGATGACGCAGTTGTTTGGGCGCCTCGAGCCCGGCAAGACGATCGATGAGGCGCGCGTCGAGCTGAGCGCGATTCACGCCGGCCTCAAGACTGAATATCCGGATGCGTATCCCGTCCGCGCGGATATGCGCATCGCGGTAGCGGCGTTGCGCGATCAGATCGCGGCGCCGGCGCGGCCGATCCTGCTGATCCTGCTGGCGTCTGCGGCAGTGGTCTTCATCATCGCCTGCTCGAACGTGGCGAACCTGATCCTCGCGCGATCGGTTCGTCGTGAAGGCGAGCTGGCTGTTCGCGCGGCGCTCGGCGCCAGCCGGGCGGCGCTGCGGCGAACGCTGCTGGCCGAGAGCCTCGTGCTTTGCGGCGCCGGCGCGATCCTCGGCGTGCTGCTGGCGCGGCCGATGGTGGCGATCGTGTCGAGCTTTGCGGCGCGCTTCTCGGTGCGCGCGCTCGAGGTGACCGTCGATTCGAGCCTGCTCTGGGTTGGCGCGACGCTCGCCATGGCGGCCGCCGTGCTGCTCGCGTATGTCCCGAAACTGCCATCCGCGCAATCACCCGCCGGCAATGGCCTGGCGGCGGGCAGCATTCGCATCACCCCAGCCACCAATCGCCGCCTCAAGATTTTCGCGACCACCCAGATCGCGTTTTCATTCGTGCTGCTCGCTGGCGCGGCGACGCTGCTGGCGGCGCTGTTCGCGCTCCGCGGCGTCAACACCGGCTACGACATGGAACAGGTGCTGGCGATCGACGTGCCGATGCAAAGGCTCGGTCAGGGCACGGATCAGGACTTAGCGTTTTACCGGCAGGCGACGGAGAAGATCGCGGCGCTGCCAGGCGTCGAGGGCGTGTCGATGGGCAGCTTCACGCCGTGGCGCGATGCCGGAAAGTTCGGCGGTCCCGCCGGCGTGCCATTTGGCGCCGACGGTTTCACGCCCGCGGACGGCGAAGAGAACCCGCGCGCGCGGCTGCGCGTGGTCGCGCCGGATTTTTTCCACGTGATGGGCGTGCCGCTGATTGCCGGCCGCGACTTCACGCCCGAGGATCGGCGCGGAACCGAACCCGTCGTGATCGTGAGCCAGGGCCTTGCCGAGCGGCTGTATCCCAACGGCGAGGCGCTCAACCATAAGGTGTGGTGGATCGACCCAATCCTCGGTTCCAAGCCGTTCCCCCGCCGCATCGTCGGCATTGTCGGTGACGTGGACGATGAGCGGATTGCGCGCGGATCGGTGATGACGGTGTATCACGCGCTGGAACAATTTGGCCTCGCGGGGCGGGTGTTCATTCGCGCCTCGAGCGATCCGCATGCGCTCGTGAAGCCGGTGACGAGAATCATCCAGGGACTATCGGTCAATCAGCCCGTTGAACGCGCCGCGACGCTCGAAGACGTGCGCGCGGAAGTGCTCGCGCCCGAGCGCATCAGGGCATTTGTGTTTAGCGGCTTCGCCGGCGTCGCGCTGCTGATCGCGGTCGTGAGGCTTGCCGGCGTGCTCGCGTTCGGCGTCAGCGCGCGGACGCGCGAATTCGGCGTGCGCCTTGCGATTGGATCGACGCCGCGTCTTCTGCTGATGAAGGTGCTTTCTGAGGGCGCGAAGATCGTCAGCATCGGCATCATCGCAGGCGCCGCGTTCGGGTATCTCTTCGCCGGGGTCGCATCGAATTATTTCCAGGAGCTACGCATGCCAGGCCTGACGACGCTCCTGGGCGCGGCCGCGGTCCTGGTGGCCGCGGCGATCGCGGCGGCGCTGATGCCCGCCGCGCGGGCGTCACGCGTCGACGTTCTGCAAGCGCTTCGATCGGAGTGAGACCGAAGTGATCCACGACATCATTCTCCCCGTTCACGTCTTCGCCGGGATGGTCGCGCTCATCGTGGGCTACGTTGCGCTCTTTGCCGCGAAGGGCGGACGGCTGCACAAGCAAACCGGCAGGATCTTCGTCTACGCGATGGTGGTGATGGGGCTCGGCGGATCGTTCTTGGCCGCGATCAATCCCAACGGCAGCCCGACGAATATCGTTGCGGGACTGGTGACGTTCTATCTCGTCACGACCGCGATGCGGAGCGTGCGGAAGACGTGGCGGCCAGGCCGTATCGACGTCGGCATCGCTCTCGCCGCTTTTCTGTTCGGCTTGATGGCGCTGAACGTTGCCGCGTCCGGGCGTCCCGACGCGTCGCCGACCATCGTGTTCGGCATGGTCGCGATCCTCGGCGGGATTGGTGATGTGCGCGTCATTCGCAACGGCGGCATCCATGGACCACGCCGGATCGCCCGCCATGTCTGGCGGATGTGTCTCGGGATGGTCGTGGCTGCCGGGTCGTTCTTCCTGGGCCCGCGCGGGCGCGTCCCCGAGATCATCTATTACCCGGCGCTACTGCCGATCCCGGTGCTGATTCCCCTCGGCATGATGGTGTTCTGGCTGGTTCGGCTGCGCGTCAAGAAACAGTTTCGCGGCATGGTCGGCAACGCTGTCGCTCACACGAGCGCGGCAATGGAGCAGATGAGATGAAACCCCTTCGCCTCTGGCCTGGTGTCGCAATTGCCGTCGTGACAGTTCTTGTTGTGGTAATCGCGCCGATGCTGCCCGGCGGATCGCTGTACGCGATGCTCGGCGGCGCGCTCGGCGCACTGCTGATCCTGTTGTGGTGGCTGTTCTTCAGCCGCGCCGCGTGGCTCGACCGGATCGCCGCGATTGTCCTGGTGGCCATTGCCGTCGTCCTGGCCAAGTTCGTCGTCCATCTGTCGATCGCCGGCGCGGGCCAGGGCTTTCTCGTCTACGTGCTCGGCACTCAGCCGCTGATGCTGGCGCTGGTCGCGTGGGCGGTTGCCACACGTGACGCGAGACCATCGACGCGCCGTCTTGCGCTCATCGCCACCGTCATCCTTGCCAGCGTTCCGATCAATCTCGTGCGCACCGGAGGAATAGGCGGCAGCAGCGGCATGGACATGCACTGGCGGTGGACGCCGACGCCTGAAGAACTGCTGCTTGCTCGTGGCCCGGAAGAATTGAAACCGGTGCCGCCCGTACCGGCTGTCGAGACTCCGGCGCCGGCAGCCGCGGCGCCGATTGAAAAGCCCGTTGCACCCGTCGCGCCGACGCCTGCGGCACCGATCGCCGAGAACGCGGCGCCCGCTTCAGTCGTCGAAGACGTAACCCCCGCCGAGTGGCCGGGATTCCGCGGACCCAATCGCGACAGCGTGGTGCATGGCGTTCGTATCAACACCGACTGGACCGCGTCACCACCGAAACAGATGTGGAGGAGACCCATCGGCCCCGGCTGGTCATCGTTCTCCGTCCGCGGCGATCTTCTCTACACGCAGGAGCAGCGCGGCAACGAAGAGATCGTGGCGTGTTATCGCGTCTCGACCGGCGAGCCGGTGTGGCGCCATGCCGATCCCATCCGCTTTTATGAATCGAACGGCGGCGCCGGGCCTCGCGCCACGCCGACCATTCATGGAGCTCGCGTCTACTCGATGGGCGCGACGGGCATGTTGAACGCGCTCGACGCGCAGACCGGCAAGAAGATCTGGTCGCACAACACCTCCACCGATACGTCGCGGGAGGTTCCGTTCTGGGGCATCTCGAGCTCGCCGCTGATCGTGGACGACGTGGTGATCGTCAGCGTGGGCGGCACGCTCTCGGGCTACGACATCGCGAGCGGCAAGCAGCGCTGGGTCGGGCCGCTCCATGGCGGCAGCTACAGCTCGCCGCATCTCGTCACGATCGACGGCGTGACGCAGGCGCTGATCCTCAGCTCGCCCGGAGTGGTCAGCGTCAATCCCGCCGACGGAAAGTTGTTGTGGGATTACAAGTGGGAGGGCGGCGCGATCATTCAGCCAGGCGTCACCGAGGACGGCGACATCCTGATTAACGCGATGACGGCGATGGGCGGATCCGGCACGAAGCGACTTGCCATCAAGCATGAAGGCGGCGCCTGGACGCCCGAAGAACGCTGGACCACGAACGGACTGAAGCCGTATTTCAACGATTACGTCATTCACAAGGGCCACGCCTACGGCTTCGACAACAACATCCTGGCGTGCATCGATCTGGCCGATGGCAAGCGTAAGTGGAAGGGCGGACGATACGGCAACGGGCAAATGGTCCTGCTTGCCGATCAGGATCTGCTGCTCGTGACGTCGGAAGAAGGGGAGATCGCGCTCGTCAGCGCGACGACCGATCAGTACAAGGAGCTCTCGCGCATTCCGATCTTCAATGCGAAGACCTGGAACCACCCGGTGGTGGTCGGCACCGTGCTGCTCGTGCGAAACGGTGAAGAAATGGCGGCGTTCAAGCTCGCCGCCGGCGCCGCGCCGCCGACCGACGCGGCGAAAGAGCGCTAGGCTGTCGGGCGATCGAAGTTCTTGGCGCGGATCACTTCGGCGACTTCCAGCTTGTAGTACTCGTACCACCGCTCGCGGCCGGTGCGCTGCGCCACCCGGTGGCGCGCCTGCTCGCGCCACGCGCGCAGCGTTTCTTCGTCCTGCCACCAGACGATGGTGAGGCGTTCGCCGTCTTCGGCCTTGAATGACTTCACGTCGATGAACCCCGGCATCGTCCGC
>Ga0157380_10001521_pt1 | contig 15231 bp, 15 predicted proteins | sample S35metaG_FD_119757 | JGI IMG/M metagenome (GOLD analysis project Ga0157380, IMG submission 119757) | Switchgrass rhizosphere microbial communities from Kellogg Biological Station, Michigan, USA - S3-5 metaG | ecosystem: Host-associated > Plants > Roots > Rhizosphere > Soil | place: USA... | reverse complement strand
GGCTGCCTGTAACATTTATTTACACTTACCAATTTCACAAATGAAAAAGATCTCACTAAACGAAATGGAAAGAGCTCAAGGTGGCTCACTTAGTACCATGTGTTATGGCGTGGGTGCGCTGACCATTTTTAGTCTTCAGTCCCCGTTTTCGCTTTATATTTTGGCACCGGCCATTAAATATTGTTGGACCCATTAATTAAATTAGGAAGGGAGGCTCATCACCTCCTTTCAACCCCCATACTTATGAAAAGAAGTTATATCTCTCTCGGCGGCGCTCTATTATTTGTTTTCCTGCTTGTCGGAAATTGGTTGTTCAAAGTTTCTCCGGAAAGCAATTCAACGCTGGCAGTTTTTATTGGCGTTTTTCTTTTTCTGTTTTTCACGCAGTTGCGAAAAGAAAGGCGGACATGAAATATTTACTTGCTGCTGTAGGCGGCGTTAATAAAACGTTGTACTTCATTTTTCTTTGTTTGTCGTCAATTGCTCTGACCTACGCGGGTAAAACACTGTTGATTTCGGAAGATCTGTATTTTCAATTCTTTGGTGATCAACTCTCCTACGAGAGGATCACTCAAATAATATCCACACAGGAAAAATGGGAGTGGACTTCATATGTGTTTGTTCCTATTTACTATGTGGTTAAAATTTTCCTCGTAGGTATTTGCATCTACGTTGGCACTACTATAATCGCTATTGATATTTCTTTTAAAAAGATTTGTCAAATGGCCTTGTTGGCGGAAGCTGTTTTTCTCATTCCGGGCATTTTCAAATTGTTTTGGTTCATGTTCATTCAAACGAACTACACCCTATCCGACATTCAAATGTTTTACCCGCTATCTATATTAAACTTTTTCGATCCTTATTCGCTCGACGGTTGGCTGATTTATCCATTGCAATTGATAAATATCTTTGAGGTTGCATACTTGCTAATATTAGCATATGGTCTCGTCCTGACTACCCAAACAAGCTACAGGAAAATGCTCGGCTTAATTGTGTGCACCTATGGAACGGGACTTTTTATCTGGACAATCTCCGTCATGTTTTTAACCATAAGTTTTTCCACTTGAACACATGATAAAAAAATCTTTGTTGTTATCAATGGTCATCTTATTGCTCTCGGGTACCGCATTTATGATTTACCTTATTATTGAGAGAGTAACTCATAGACGATTAACGCGACAAAATCTTGAAATACTTGACAACTTTCCAATATTTAATTTTGACAGCACCCGCATTCACCTGAGTTCAAATCGCAAAAGTATCCTCGTTTATTTTGACTCTGGATGCGAACATTGTCAATACGAGCTAAATCAGATTTTCATCAATAAAAATTCCTTCCGGGATTCGGATGTTGTTTTAATGTCATCTGAATTAATCAGTACAATAAAAATATACGCTGAAAGGAATTGTCCAGTCGAGTTAGCCAACATTCGTTTCGCCAAGATCAATCAAACCGATGCGTACAATACGTTTGGGAGTTTAGCCGTGCCTCAAATTTTTATTTACGGAACGGATGGAGTTTTAATCAAAGAATTTAGAGGTGAAACTAAAATGGAGGTAGTTCTTCAATATCTATAACGTTATGTACAATCGTGCCACGAAGACGTTTACACTCCAGCACGGACAGGCCGACTGTGGTGCCGCCTGCCTTGCCTCCATCATCAAATATCATGGGGGTAATCAGACAATTGAAAAGTTAAAAGAGGTTAGCGGAGCAAGCGTTGACGGCGTATCACTTTTAGGTCTTTTTCAGGCAGCCGAAAGACTAGGCTTTGATGCAGAGGGACTAATCGCGGAGTCGGTGGAAAACTTAAATGATCTCACTCATCCTGTTATACTTCATGTCACTATTGAAAATATATTGTCTCACTTTGTGGTATTTTATGGCTTCAAATCCAACAAGGCAATTATCGGAGATCCTGCCAAAGGTGTAAGAATATGTTCGAAGGATGAATTGAATGAAATTTGGAAAAGTAAAATGCTGTTGAATTTAATTCCCAATCCTCACTTTTTAAAAAAGGGAAAAATCAATTCGGATAAAAAAAGGTGGATTGTCGAATTGATAAAGGATGATGTTCATATGCTTTGTATAGCGCTATTTCTCGGTATCCTGATTTCGTTACTGAGCCTTTCATCCGCTATTTTTTCTCAAAATCTAATCGATGATATTTTGCCCGGCAATAATACGCGGAAGCTTGTGGTGAGCCTATCATTATTTGTGGTAATTCTTTTGGTCAGAAGCGCGGTAAATTATCTGAGAGGACTCTTTGTCATCAGCCAGAGCAAAAATTTTAATGAGCGGATAATCGATCAATTTTACCACCGACTACTACGCCTTCCAAAATACTTTTTTGATAATCGAAAAATCGGAGAATTAATAGCAAGAATGAATGACACGCGTCGAATTCAATCAGTTATAACTTCTATTGCAGGTAATATCGTCATTGATTCACTGATCCTAATAATCTCCTTGGCGTTTCTGTTTACCTATTCTATGACGCTTGGCAATGTTCTAATTCTTAGTATTGCTTTCTTTGGGCTGTTGATAAAAACTTTCCATAAAAAGATCATCCTTTCTCAAAATGAGGTGATGCAAAGCTATGCCCTCTCGGAGAGTCATTATGTGGACGCCATCCAAGGCATATCCACCATCAAGGTCAACAATAAAGAAGAGTTTTTTGACAGACTGAATAAGCGGTCCTACTCTAATTTCCAGAAAAGAATTTTTGATTTGGGAATTTTGCACAATCAATTTAATTTTCTGACGGAGATACTTGCTACGATTTTCATCACTGCGGTATTCGCAGTCGCTTCGTTTATGGTTCTTCAGAAGTCTCTCTTAATCGGCGAGATGATTGCCATCGTCTCTATCGCCTCGGGGCTTGTACCCTCCCTCAACAGGTTGGTACTCGCCAATATCCAAATACAGGAAGCGAGGGTCGCATTTGATCGAATGTACGAATTTGCTTCAGCCCTCCCGGAAGGCGACCTGGAAGAAGGATTTGATATTTTTGATTCTGGGACGTTTAATTTGAAGGTAGAAAATTTATCCTTCAGGTTTCCAGGGCAAAAGCTTCTGTTTACGGATATTTCATTCTCACTTAAGGAAAGAGAGATGGTTGCTTTGCTGGGCGAGAGTGGCAGCGGAAAAAGTACGTTGATTCAAATTCTCCAAAAGTTTTATAAGCCTGACGCGGGCTCGATGGAATTAAATGGGATGTCGTTGAATAGTATCTCGACGACTGCTTGGAGAAGTACCCTGGGCGTTGTGCCGCAGGACGTGAAGATCTTTAACGGAAGTCTGTTATACAATATAGCGTTGAGCGACGATCCTGATGACTTGTCCGGCGTTTTGAAATTTTGCAAAGCGTTAGGATTCGATACCTATTTTGATAAATTCCCCAACCGCTATTTGACAATCCTGGGAGAAGATGGTATCAATCTCTCAGGTGGTCAAAAACAATTGGTTGCGCTGGCGAGATCGTTGTATAAGAATCCAAAATTGCTCATCTTGGACGAAGCTACTTCTGCCATGGACAGGCACACCGAAGGTTTTATCCTTGACCTGTTGTCTAAGTTCAGAAAGGAAATTTCAATCATTCTTGTTACGCACAAGCTTGAATGTGCACGACTTGCTGACAGAATTTTTTACCTTGACAATGGAGTTCTGAAAGAGTTTCAAACCGCGACACCAGGTATTTGAAACCTTCAGATAAACAAGCGCTGGGTTAATTAGGCTCGTTTGACTTCCTGCAATTCCATCTTTGGCTCCATCGAAGTCTCTTCTGTATTGTCCTGTGTCCTAAATTCGGATATCTGATGATCCCAAAGTTCTTTAAATACCAAGCTATATCGTCTCAACTCGTCAAAAGTTCCGCTATCGACAACAAACCCGTCTTTAAGAATATAAACGTAATCGAAGTAATGCAGTAAGTGTAAGCGGTGAAGCGAAGAAATTACCGTTTTGCCTTTAAAGGACTCGAACAGGTTTTCATAAATATTCCTTTCTGTGCGCGGGTCGATGCTACTCGTTGGTTCGTCGAGTAAAACCAGGTCGCTGCTTTTCGCCGCGAGAATACCCCTTGCCAACGCTAGTCTTTGTTTTTGGCCCCCGGAAAGATTGACTCCTTTTTCCTGAATGTGTGTATCGAATCCATGCGGCAGGTTTTGCACTACACTCTCGAATTGAGCTGCCTGGCAAGCTTTTGTTATTTCATCTTCGCCAAACTTTAACCCTAACGTAATGTTGTATAAAATTGTGTTCTCAAAAATTTCAGGGTCCTGCGGCAGCAACGTCACGCTATTGGCAATAGTTTCAAAATCGGCAGCCTGGCTTCCGTTAATTTTGATCTGAGACTTCGATTGAGGTTGGAATAATCCTCTCAGCAGCGCCAAATATGTACTCTTGCCACTACCACTTTCTCCAATCAGCGCTATACGTTGTCCTCGCTCGATACGCATGCTTAGGTCATGGATTCCTACGCGTTTCGTTGAGCCCTCTGCTTCTGCACGATGAAAATTTAAGTTTTCAATCTCCAATGTCTTCCAATAATCTGGAAGTTTCTGCTCAGGATCTGAAGGACGCATTTGTTGATATGCCTCCTCAATCTCGCGAACACTCTGCAATTCTGTGTTATATTTCATTATCTGGGTATAGTGCCCAGCGATATCGTTAAAGACGCTGGTAAATTGATTCACATAACCCAGGAGCACAATCAGTCCTCCGATAAAAAAAGTTGATTCGGTGTTCCAATGCTGATATAAATACCCAATCGTTGTTACGCAATAAATCAGGCCTACCATCATTTGTGCCGTAAACCATTTCCATTCATTTACCGAGACATTTTTTTTGAAAGGCGGATAGACGGCCATCAGCTTGCCCATGTAGGTGGAATGAATTCTTTTTTCAAGTCTCAGCGTGATCACTGAGATAATATTGGACAAGCTGTCAAACAAAGTCGAGGATACTTCGTGCTCCCGTTCATTCACTTGCTGTAAGGTGTGAAGGAATACCTTGTCAAATTTTGCTATGATCCAGATTGTCAAAATGCCCAGAAAAACTCCAAGCGTGCCAAACAATGGAGAAAAGTACAGCATAGCGCCGAAGGAGAAGAAGAATTTTCCGAAGCAGTAAAAATATATGAATCCATTTTGGAAGAAATCCCTTAAGGCTTCATGGGCTTTACGCAACTTATTGATCGTCGATCCGCTATGGTGGTCCTGATGCCATTTTACCGGAAGGTGTAAAATTTTGTGGTATACTTCCTCCATAAAGTTGCGACTTAACGTGAACGCTAGCTGTCGTTCCATGACGCGTCCAGGCCCATGGAAGCCCCATTCCACTAGTCGCAGCCCGAGAAAACCTGCGATATAAAGCCAACCCGTTTTTAAAACGTCGGAACCTTGAACCTGAAGTTCGTTGACAAACCAGCCGTAAAACAAAGGGTTAAGGGCTACAATTATGGTGGCTAAGACAAACATCCCGTAGACCAGCACAAACCTTTTCTTTTCGTGTCGTGCATATTTCCAGGCCGTTGCCAGAAGGGAAAAATAAGGATTACGCATTGCGTGATGAGAGATTTTTACTTGCGAAATACGTCAGCTACGACCTATAATACCCATGGAATAAGAACGGAATATTACATCGGGTAGAAATGAAAAGAGATGTCGATGAAAAATTCGAACCATAATTTTTTTAAGACTGGCACAAGAAGAAACGACACATCTAAAAAACAGATTACCTTTGCAAACCAATATGGAGCAATCGTCCTTTAAATCGGGTTTTGTAAGCATTGTGGGTAAACCCAATGTCGGCAAGTCATCGCTTATCAATAAGTTGATGAACGAAAATATCTCCATTATCACGGCGAAGGCGCAGACAACTCGTCATAGGATTATGGGGATTCTGAACGGGGAAAACTATCAAATTGTCTATTCTGACACTCCGGGAATTTTGGAGCCCAAATACTCTTTGCACGAAGCCATGATGAGCTACGTCAAGGTTTCGCTGGACGATGCAGACCTTATTTTATTGGTGGTATCGATTGAAGACAAGTATGAACCCGACCTTTTCGACCGCTTTTTAAGAATAAACACGCCCATATTATTAGTTCTCAATAAGATTGATTTGGGCAAGGGATCGCAGGTGTACGATAAAGTGACCTATTGGAAGGAATCGTTGAAAAATATTAAGGAGATCGTCACTGTTTCAGCGAAAACTGGTCAGCAGGTTGAATTTCTCCTCCCGAAGATTCTGGATTTGCTCCCAGTGCATCCGCCTTATTTTCCACAAGATGAATTTACTGACAGGTCCGAAAGATTTTTTGCTTCGGAAATTATTCGTGAAAAGATATTCATGAACTATGAGCAGGAAATCCCATACAGCACTGAGGTCTCAATCACATCGTTCAAAGAAGAAGCAGATATTATCCGGATCAGCGCAACCATATATGTTGAGCGGGACTCGCAAAAAGGGATTATTATTGGAAAAGCTGCCAGCTCAATAAAGAAAGTAGGTGTCGAAGCGAGAAAGGATATGGAGGCTTTTTTTGGAAAGAAGATTTTTATCGAGACCCATGTTAAGGTCGCCGACAACTGGCGGAAACAAACACTGAAGCTTAAACAATTCGGCTACCTCGAATAAAAAATAAGTCAGCACACGCTAAACCTCGTCCTTCATACTTCATAACTCGTATCTAATATGGCCAATATCGTCGCAATAGTAGGAAGACCTAACGTGGGGAAATCAACCTTCTTTAACCGATTGGTTGAAAAACGTGAGGCCATTATGGATAATATGCCAGGCGTTACCCGCGACCGGCATTATGGTTATGCCGAATGGTGTGGGAAGTATTTTACCGTAATTGATACGGGTGGATATGTAACAGGCTCTGAAGATAAGTTTGAATCACAGATAAGAAAACAAGTCAAGCAGGCAATTGATGAGGCTTCCGCGGTAATTTTTATGGTTGATTCCAGAGATGGTATTACGGGGTTTGACAAAGAATTTGCAAACATTTTACGAACCTCTAAGAAGCCAATCTTTATTGCCGCCAATAAATCAGACACCCCGGAAAGGGCCATCTACGCAGCTGAATTCTACGAACTTAGTTTAGGAGAGGTCTACCCAATTTCATCAGAAAATGGAGGAGGCACGGGCGAACTTTTAGATGAACTGGTTAAGACGTTTCCCACCGAAGGCGTGGAGGATCCCAACGCAGGAATTCCCAAGATTGCGATTGTAGGTAGGCCAAACGTTGGAAAATCCTCACTGCTGAATGCGTTGTTAGGAACAGAGCGCAGTATAGTGACTGACGAAGCAGGGACCACACGCGATGCCATTCATTCACATTATACCATGTATGGAAAGAATTTTATTCTTATCGATACTGCCGGGGTTCGAAAAAAAGGTAAGGTAAAAGAAGATATTGAGTTCTATTCCGTTCTGCGCTCACTCCGGGCGTTGGAGGAAAGCGACGTGGTTATTGTCGTAATCGATGCCGAACGTGGAATCGAAGCGCAAGATGTGAACCTTATAAGCCTGGCTGAGCGACAAGGAAAAGGAATGGTCATCATGGTGAACAAATGGGACTTGATTGAAAAGGATTCCAAAACATCTGAGAAGTTCAAGAAAGATATTCAGGAGAAACTTGCGCCGATCGACTATTTACCCATCCTTTTTGCCTCTGTTTTGACCAAACAACGAATTTTCCAGGTTATCGAAAAAACCGTCCAGGTTTTCGAAAATAAGACCAAAAAAATACCGACCTCGAAAATAAATGACTTTTTATTGCCCGAAATAGGTCGAAATCCACCCCCCTCAATGAAAGGCAAGCATATTCAAATAAAGTATATAACACAGGTAAACGCCCGTTTTCCATCGTTTGTTTTTTTCTGCAACCTGCCTCAATACATCCAACGATCCTATGAGCGCTTTCTCGAAAATAAATTGAGAGAACAGTTTGATTTTGAGGGAGTACCGGTACGAATAATCTTTAGGAAAAAATAACATTTGTTGCCGGACGTTGTTTATTACAGTATATTTGCGGTGAAAATTATAAAACCTGTAACTATGAAAAAATTGATTGCATTGTTAGCTGTTTGCGGCTTCGCTCTTGCTTTCGTTGCCTGTGGCAAGAAAGCTGAACCTGCTGCTAAAGCTGTTGATTCGGCGGCGACTACTACTGAAGAAGTTGTTGTTGATTCTGCTGCAGAAGCTGGAGATTCTACTGCTGTTGATTCAACTGCCGTACATTAATCAGTCTGAAACGATCGTGCGTTAAAGGCTTTAGAGTTTTCTAAAGCCTTTTTTTATTTTTATGAATTCCAACAAAGTCCTGGAAATATTACATGCTCATCTTCCTCCAGCATCGGTGGAGTATTGTTTTAATTTATGGAACTCGAGTCCTTTTGACTTGAAGCTGGCAAAGAGCAGGCAAACAAAAGTGGGTGACTTTACCAGCAAAAGAAGCAAAAGCCATCCCCGCATTACATTGAACAACGATCTTAACCCGTATCTGTTCCTCACAACATATATACATGAGGTTGCGCACTTGCATGTGTTCCTTCGCTTCGGCCATAGAGTTGACCCTCACGGAGAAGAATGGAAACAGGAGTTTACCGATCTCTTGATCCCCTTGCTTTGGGATCACATATACCCCGAAGAAGTTTTGCACGAGCTCAGAAGGCATATGATAAATCCGAAAGCCAGCTCTTTTGCAGATACCAAGCTTACGGAGGCCTTTCGACAATTTGACAAAAATAAGACACATGCCGCCGTGCTCTCCCAGGTACCTGAAGGAAGTACCTTTCTGCTTCAAGGCAAGTATTTCAAAAAAGGTAAGCTTCGTCGTACCAGGGTCCTGTGTAAGGAACTAAAATCTAAAAGAGATTACCTGGTGCCTGCAGATGCCCTTGTAACGGATGTTCAATTAAGCCTTCTTTGAATCAGGCCATTCACGAGTTCAAAAAAATGTAACGGTTGCAATGTACGCCACCGATCCAATTGTAAGGTGCCACCCATGTTTATGTAGTGGTCTATGTTATATTTTTTAAATTCATCCTGGATGAATTCTGGAAATGACACAGCAGCGATCCAGCCATCTTCTACATCCTCAAACCATTCCTCGTAATAACAATCATCAGAGCCGTGAAAGTTGAGGATATTCTCTCCAATAAGAATGTATTTATTAATCCCGTGACTGGTTAACACTTCTATGATATTTCTTTTCAGCGTCATGATATCATTGTTGATTGCATCGTTCCATTCGCCAATGAACTCAATTACTGTAAAACCCAAATTGTAATCTGTGTAAAGGATTTTTATGTATAGCGTTTCGGATCCAATGGAATCCCAGGCAGGGTCAATATAATATCCATAGATCGTCTCAGAGTATACATCATGGTTATACTCTTTTCCAAAAAAGGGTGAAAGTTTGTCTAGGGATGGATCGTAATATTTTAACCAGTTGTAATATGGCTCGATTTCATGCATCCTTTTGTTTGGCCTCGACAGCTTTTCTTACAGAACCGTGTTGACGTAACAATTGTTCGGCCTCTTCATAAGAAATGCCCGCTTCACTCATGATCATCTTCACACCGCGGTCTACGAGTTTTATATTGGTGAGCTGCATGTCAACCATTTTGTTTCCCTTCACCTTCCCGAGCTTTATCATGGTGGCGGTGGAAATCATATTAAGAACAAGTTTCTGAGCCGTTCCGGATTTCATACGTGTGCTACCGGTGACAAACTCAGGCCCGACCACTACTTCAATGGGAAAATCGGAATTCTTTGCAACCTCGCTTCCTTCATTACAAACAATACATCCTGTTACAACACCGTTCTCACGAGCGGTTTTCAACGCACCAATAACATAAGGAGTTCTGCCCGACGCCGCTATTCCTATTAATACATCTTGCTGATTGATCAGGTGTTCTTCCAGGTCCTTCCATCCCTGGTCAGGGTCATCCTCAGCATTCTCAACAGCTTTCCGGATAGCCGTGTCGCCGCCCGCGATCAGGCCAATGACCCTACCATGCGGCATTCCATAAGTCGGAGGAATTTCGGAGGCATCAACTACCCCTAAACGTCCACTCGTACCAGCACCAATATAAAACAACCGGCCGCCAGCCTGCATCTTTTCGACAATGACCTTTATGAAGGAAGCAATCTGCGGCAAAACTTTTTCGATTGCCACTGGGACTGATTTGTCTTCTCTGTTTATGTTGGCAAGCAAGTCTTGAACACTCATGTGCTCAAGATTTTCGTAGTAAGATGAAGACTCTGTGGTACTCACCTCGTCAGATCTTTTTGATGATATAATGTAAGACCGGCAATGGGTCCTTCTAAAATATTTTTGACAGTTATTCCTTTGTCATTAGCAACCTGACGCAGGATATCGCTAAAATAAAAAGCGATCGAGCCTGTAAAATGAACTTTGAGATTTTTGTAGTTCTCATACTTCATCACATTATTTTCATAAAACTCTGAAAAACTGTTGTACACAAGTTGGTAACAGTACGGTTCTTTCAGATGTTGAAAAATGAACTTAGTGAAGCTTGCAAGGAAAGCACTTGGTCTTTCGTGCTGATATACCCGCTCTAAAAATTCCTCCCGTGTAAACGGGAAACGCTCATAAAATTGCTTGCGCAATCCTTGCGGCATAATTTCTCTGAGGTAATCAACCAGGAATTTTCGGCCGATGTTTGCGCCTGACCCCTCGTCTGCCAGGATCCATCCCAGATTTGCTACGTTGCCCACGATTTGTTCGCCGTCATACAAACAGGAATTTGAGCCAGTGCCCATGATGCAGGCAATGCCAGGCTCCCGGCCACAAAGAGCTCTCGCGGCGGCCAACAAGTCCCATCCAATTTCAATCTGAGCATCAGGAAAAAATTCCAAAAAAGCGTGCTTAATGGTCATTTGATTTTTCTCCGATGAAACGCCCGCTCCATAGAAAAAGATTTTTTGAATCCCCTCTGTTACTTTAGGAACGATTACCTCTTTAAAATTTTTTGTTAAGTCCCCTATCGGCTGATAATAAGGATTGAAGCCAGGCGTATTGGCCTGGACAATTGTACCATCAAATGTCAGGAGTCTCCAATCTATTTTGGAGCCTCCGCTATCGGCAATCAGGATCATCGGTTCAAATCTGGTAAGAGTGGGTAAATCAGCTTAAGATTAGCATTAACTATTCATTCAACAAAGCTAAACCTTGTAAGTAAGAGAAAAAATAAATGATCAGTGTGTGTTTATGTGTCGCTTAAATTATGGTTTAACTCTCCAACATCCCGATAATTTTGAACTTATCGAACACATTTTCATTGTGGGGAGCGTCTACCAACTCGTCAGTAAGGTCTTGTCCAGCCCAATGTTCATAATGTTTACCCGCCCGCCATAGTTTTGACCGGCCTACATCGTAGATCATTCCTTTATAAGCAACCCATATTTCAGGTTTATCCTGACCGTTCCGAAGCGCCAGGTATGCACGGCTATATTTGGGTAGCGTTTCAAGGTTCATCCGGATGTGATGGTTTGGTAATCTTTGATAATCGTATATAAAAATTTCACGGGTGGCAGATCAGTCTGAATGTTCAACAGGCCTTTGACCTTGTCTGTTACAATCATTACAGGCTCAATATTTCCCTGATCGCGGTTTACTTCGAGGGCGCGCTGAATCAGTTCAATATCCTTTTCAGTTAGATTGACCACCTGATTAAACGTGGGCGTATATTTTTCCTCCACGGGCACAAAAACGTTTTGCGATGTAATCTGGTGATGTTCTACCAGTTTTACCACGGACGTTCCGGCGACAATATCACCCAATCGCTGGCCTTTACCACCTACGGCAATTATAAGCACGGCGAGCGCGCCCGAGAGAATATAGAAATCAATAAAACTAAAGATCCAGCGCATCAGATAGTCCCCAATAGCAGGTGGTGTGCCATCCAATCGTACGACCTTAATTTTGAATGCAAGTTTTCCTGGTGTCTGACCATTCATGAAGATCTCAAACAAAAGGCTGAAGAACAACCAGGGAAAACCAAGAATGATAAGCCACACATACCATAGATTGATCTCGAGTTTTGCCAGCACGGCAACGATAGCAATGGTGTAAAAGACCAGAATAATCCGATCGATGAGATACGCGACAATCCTCTCACCAACACTTGCCAACGGATATTCAATAAAAACATTTTGTGTAGTCCTAACCCGAATGGTTTGCATCCACTTCTAAATTTGTGCAAATTTCAAATTAAAGCTATAACTGCGATATTATAGCTTCCTTAACTGGGGAAAGTCTGAATAAATCTATTAAATACAAAGTTACGCGATGAAACTTCATGTTGTTGCATTTGCCATCCTTGGAATGCTGGGTGTGTCATGTAAGGAAAATAATGATGATACGAAATTACGGGATAAGGCAAATGAACTTGCTCAGAAGTTTATCCTCGCGGATAGTCACGTGGACCTACCATATCGGCTAAGAATAAAACACTTTCGGCTGGAGCGTCAATATCTCGGGATACCCGTAAGTACACCGGAAGGAGATTTTGACTTTGAACGCGCGAAAAAGGGAGGTTTAGACGCGCCATTTATGTCCATTTACATTCCTTCTGAATATCAATTAAAACTGGATAAGGGAAAAGTTCTGGCTGATTCGTTAATTGATATGATCCATGGAATCGTTGAGGCGCATCCGGACAAATTTGCTTTGGCAGGAACGCCGCAAGAAATTGAAGCCAATACTCAAGCAGGTAAAATATCACTTCCGTTAGGAATGGAAAATGGAGCACCGATTGGTGATAGTTTGGAGAATGTGAAGTATTTCTATGATCGTGGTATACGTTATATTACACTAACGCATGGAAAAGACAATCAGATTTGTGATTCATCTTATGACTCGTTGAACCGTTGGAATGGCCTAAGTCCGTTTGGCGAAAAAGTCGTCGCTGAAATGAATCGGGTAGGGATAATGGTGGACATTTCCCACGTATCAGACAGTACTTTTTATGATGTTTTAAAAATTACAACTGCTCCGCTAATCGCTTCGCATTCATCGTGCAGATTTTTTACGCCGGGATTTCAACGCAACATGTCCGACGATATGATAAAGGCATTGGGAAAAAATGGAGGTGTGATTCAAATAAATTTTGGTGCTTCATTTCTTGATAGTCTGACAAGAGTGAACAGGCATGTTCTGGATTCGCTTGAGAAAATCCTGACAGCAAAAGGCCTTACTTCCCGTGACTCTGCTGCGCAACCTATCATTGATCAGTTTGCTCAAAATCATGCTGAGTTATACTCGGATGTTGAGCGCGTCGCTGATCACATCGATCACGTTGTGAAAATTGCGGGGATCGATCATGTCGGCATTGGCTCCGACTACGATGGTGTAGGCGATACGTTGCCTATTGGTCTAAAGGACGTATCGGATTACCCCAACCTTATTTATGTTTTACTGAAACGCGGCTATTCCGATGAAGACATCGAAAAAATTTGTTCTAAGAATGTCTTTCGGGTATGGAACAAAGTAATTGAATTGTCAGATAAGACCCTTCAATAAAAGTAAAGTTTCACACCGAGCGGAGGTCACATCTGGTCTTCTAAACGCATCAAGGGGATTACCACCAACAGAAACACGTAAATACATAAACAGGCAAACACCTCAGATGAAGGAAGCGGCTTTCATAAGGCAAAATAAGACACGCTGGGAGGAGTTTGAAAAAGTAATTAAAAGCAATCAACAAGCTCATCCTGACAAGCTGGCGGAACTGTTTATCCAGGTGACAGACGATCTTTCTTTTGCCCGAACCCAATATCCGGAGAGTCGTACGACCCGTTATCTGAATGATCTCGCTAGTAAGGTCCATCTGGACATCTACAAGAATAAACAGGAAGACAAAAATAGGTTCATCACATTTTGGAGGAGCGAACTTCCCGCCGTTATGTACGAAGCGCGGAAGCCATTGCTTTATTCGCTGATAATTTTTTTGGTGGCTGGTATTATGGGCGCAGTTTCAGCTCGATATGATGATACGTTTGTTCGACTTATTCTCGGCGACGGCTATGTAAACATGACTTTGGAAAATATTAAAAATGGAAATCCGACCAAAGTATACGCCAGCGAAAGCGAGCTGATGATGTTCTTTTCCATTACATGGAATAATATCCTTGTGGCGTTTCGGGTCTTCGTATTTGGTTTTTTTGCATCTCTGGGAACGGGCTTATATATATTTTTTAATGGCCTGATGGTTGGAGCTTTTATCATGTTCTTCTTTCAGGAGCAACAGCTGAGTCAGGCTTTACCGGTAATCATGTTGCATGGAACGATAGAACTCTCGTCTATTGTGGTTGCTGGCGCTGCCGGCTTTACGATGGGTAACAGTTTACTCTTTCCAGGAACCTACTCCCGTCTCGACTCTTTCAAAAAAGGTGGAGTGAAGGGGCTAAAAATTGTCATGGGGCTTGTGCCTTTTTTTATTCTTGCGGGATTTATTGAGTCATTCATTACACGCTATGCTTTTATGCCATTGAGTATTAAAGTGCTTATCATTGGTCTTTCAGCCATATTGATGGTATATTATTTTGTGATCTACCCTATCCGTCTTAAACGTTATGGAAAATTTTAACTTCATTGAGTTTCACCGCACCCGCGACTTTAGCCGTAAGCTAAATGCAACATTTGAGTTCGTCAAACAGAATTTCAAACCGCTGGGCAAGAGTGTTTTTTTTATTGCTGGTCCTCCTGTGCTAGTGGCAAGTTTGGCTTCTGGATCCTTTATGGGCGATTTCATGAGTTTCAGCGTAATGGGTGATCCTGCACAGGAAATGGGAAATTATTTCAGTTCAGTCAGCTTTTGGCTGGAAGTCTTATTAATGTTAGTTTTTTTTACAATTGGCAGTGTAATGAACATCGCGACTGTCAATAGTTATTTACTGCTTTATGAAAAAAAACGCAGCAATAAGATTGAAGTATCGGAGGTATGGGAGCAAGTCCGGGCAACGTTTTGGATGTATTTTAGTACAATGTTTCTTTTTTCAATACTGGTGATCGGCTTTATGATTGTGATGGTTACCCCGATGGTACTATTGTGGGATACTTCACCGTTTCTAGTCTTTTTTTTAGGAGTCTTTTGCTATTTCGGATTCATATACTCTTTTTTTGCAGCGGCCTTTGTATTTATTATTCGCGCATATGAGCGGAAGACTTTCTTAGACGCAATCTTTCG
>Ga0157380_10001520_pt1 | contig 15233 bp, 8 predicted proteins | sample S35metaG_FD_119757 | JGI IMG/M metagenome (GOLD analysis project Ga0157380, IMG submission 119757) | Switchgrass rhizosphere microbial communities from Kellogg Biological Station, Michigan, USA - S3-5 metaG | ecosystem: Host-associated > Plants > Roots > Rhizosphere > Soil | place: USA: Michigan... | reverse complement strand
CGATCCTCAGGCCGGAAGACTTTAACGCTACACCACTGCTCGTGCCGTCTCATTCATCCCTGCGTCATCTCACCTTCGAAAAGGTCACCATGAAAGGTGGGTTGCTGCAGGATGGCGATGTGCTGATGCTGCTCTCTGACGCCGCAGCGTGCTGGTACTTGCGCAAAGACGAACAGATGGAGCAACTGCGTTCTTCGTTCGACATGTTGCTCAAGACAAATCAGAATGTTGGTCTGCGGGAGTTAATCTCAGCGCAACGCGAGGGCGGCAGAATGGTGGATGACGATATCGCAGTCATTAGAATTGAAGTAAGTTGTTGATGCTTTGTTTTAATTTTCGGAAATGTTGAGCCCTACTCAAAGAAACTGGCCATCCGCTCGGCACTTTACTGAGGCCATTCAGTGTCCGAGTATCTGTTTCGCGGCTCCTCTTTTGAAAAGGACTTTGCCTGCCGTCGATCGATTGGGGATGCCACTCGTAACTTCCGGCCAGTTTGCTTATGTCTACAAGCTTAACTCTGTCAATGGTGATGGCGACCTCGCTGTTCGTTGCTTTCGCGGGTACCTGAAAGATCGAGATGAGCGCTACCTCGCTATCCAGGAAAATCTCCGAAATCACACTCTCCCATTCCTGTCTGATCTGACGTATGCATCAGAAGGCATTCTTGTCGAGGGTCAGAGGTTTCCGATTCTTTACATGAAATGGATTGATGGGCCGACGTTGGATCTTTACCTCGATAACATGATTGGTAGACGAGACGTCATCCTGCATTTAGGTCAGGAATGGATCAAACTCGTAGAGGACTTACGCGAAGCTGGGCTTGCGCATGGCGATTTGCAGCATGGCAACATAATAGTCGAACGAGGGCGGCTGCGTTTGGTGGACCATGACGGCATGTTCACGCCGGAAATGGCAGGGTGGCAATCGAGCGAGCTCGGGCACCAGCACTACCAACATCCTCGTAGAGACGAGAAGCTTTTCAACGCGGAACTTGATAATTTTTCCGCCCTTGTCATTTATCTCTCTTTGATCTCATTAGCAGAGAACCCCGGACTCTGGACTCAGTATCACGACGAAAACCTTCTATTCACAAAGACAGATTTCCTTGATCCCCATGCCTCGAGGCTTTTCTCAGAGATCAAGGGATTGGGATCAGAACATGAAAGGCTGGCCACGATTCTGGAAGAAGCAGCGAGGGACGATCCAGGCGACGTTCCATTCCTTGCAGACCTGGTTAGCGTGAAATCCCGGCTACCGGCCTGGATGACTGCACCGATGGCGATGGAGCCAAAGACGAAAACCAGAGAAGTCGTCGCACCGGTCCTGCCCAGCAATGGCAAAGGTGATCGTTGGAGGCCATGGAAGGCGAGGGAATCAGTATCAAAAGTTCCGGTAACGACACCTTCGTCCGACTATCAGACTATTTTTGGTGGGCCGGCAACGCTGGTCGTACCACCGGGATCCACAACAGTCCCAGGCAGCTCGAATTCAGTACCAAGGGGGGCCGTCGTCACCACCAGTCCGCCGCGTGATCCGGCTGACCTTTGGGGGAATACGGGCCATTTTGCCAAAGAGTTTATGCGGCGGACTTTTATATGGTGGTATTGGGGAATCTATATCTGCTTGAAGATTATTGGATTGGATTTCTTTTATGCATTCATTCTCGCCGTTAGTTGCTTACTCATAGGCAGTCTCATTTATGGCTTTATACGCGCGTTCGATCTTTCACATAACAAGGCGGCGCCGTCGCCGTCCATAACCGGTGGTTTCGGTCGTACTTCACTCTCGAAGAGCCCTCTATCAAGTCGACAGTTAATCAGACCTGATCATCTCGCTCGTCTAAGCATCACCGGCATAGAACCGATCGTCGGAAATTCACAACTCAATATCTACCACCTGAATGATTGCAGCTGGGTTGCACTGATCCCTATGCGAAATCGAATAGGCTTCGCGTCACCAAACGCTGCCCGGGCTAGCGGCTATAAACCCTGCCGTGTTTGCGCACCTTTAAATTAGCAACTTATCGGTTACGGAAGCCTCTTCAGTAACGCTTTAAATCGGTCGGTATCGCGCAAGCTGTTGAGGTCGGTATCGCTCTCGTACTGCTGGCGATTGGTGAAGCCGGTAGCGGCCGCCAATTCTAAATTGTCGAGCGCCTTTTCCTTCTCTCCCGTTAAAGCGTAGGCGCAAGCGAGATTGTAAAAATCATTGAGTGACTGATTCGCGGTTCAGGGTTGCACGACGACGGTGATGTTTGTCGAGCTGACTCTACTTACCATTGTCGAGATGCCAACCAACGTTGACGAGCTCATTGCCTCGTCGCACGAACATCTCGGTGGCCCGTCCCGTACTCACATTGCGCTTTCCACCCGCCTCAATTTCGTAGGAGTAGGTTGTGTAAATAATGTAAGTGTTTCCGTAAACCTGGATTTCTGTTTTAGGAAACTCCAGCTTGACCAGCTTGGCTCCGCTATCGGCGAAGCTTTTCGCCCCTGCCAGAATGCGATCCCTGTTTGACCATTCGGCTGAGCCGGCGTCGATCGCAATCACTTCATCCGGGATTACTTTATCGAGCACCGCGCGATCGTTTTCGAAATAAGCCTTCCATACCTTTTCACGAGCAGCGAGAATTTGTTCTCGCGTTCGTGGTCCGATCGTAGCCGGTTGCGATGATTGCTCGGACCGCCAGGCCGGGTCCACGACCGTGTGCGATGCTACTTGAATCCATTTGCCTTGCCGCTTGGCATAGACATCGGTGATGCGATAGCGAATTTGCACCGACGAGGTGTCACCATTCTTACTGATAAAGTCACCGACAAATGACGCGAGGGCCAGTTCGGGGTTGTAGAAAATCACGTCGAAGTCCTTCATCTCATAAGTGCGCGAAGGATTCGGGCTTGGTTTTGGTTTGGGAGCATTCGCTGGTAGCGGCCAATCGATGCCGTTAGCTCTCATGTATTCATCGATGCCTTTGATGGGAACACGCGAGCCCTCGAGAAAGCCGCGCCAATCTTCAGAATGGGTTTCGCGAATCTTGTCGATGTCACGATCGATAAAAGCCTGAAAGATACTGCCGATATGCGCCTTGATCGCTGCTGCATCTTCGGGATGTTCAGCACCTGTCGATGACTGAGCTCGAGCAGTGCCGATCACTGCCGTAAAACACACAAGTAATGTCAAAAGTCTCTTAAACATTGAAGTGCGCTCCTTCCTGGAATGAATGTCTTTCAGTCTGACAACGCAGTGACTTAATTCCGCAAAATATCGAGAGGATTTCCGGCTGCCGCCCGGCGTGCAGGCCGCCAACAAGCAGCAATCGAAGCAACCGGGATTATCAAAGCCATCACAAAGTATGTGATGGGATCCATGGCCGTGACACCAAACAACAACGAGCTCAAATAATTCGATAAGACCAACGCGCCCGCGAGGCCAATTGCCAGGCCGACGAATGTGAGCACGAGTCCCTCTTTCAGCACGAGCCGCAAGATATCCACCGGACGTGCTCCCAGGGCTATTCGCACTCCCATCTCGTGAGTTCGCTGCGTCACCGAATAGGAAATCACGGCATAAATTCCCACCGTCGCCAAAAGCAAAGCGAGTATGGCGAACACTCCGGCTAGCACCGTCGTGAACTTGGTCGGGGCCATAGCCGTGGTGATGTAATCATCCATCGGTCGAACTTTGGCGATAGCGCGAGCCTTATCAATGCGACTAATTTCATTTCGCACAGCAGGAGCCAAAGCTGCTGGATCCTGCGACGAGCGCACCACAAAGCTCAGGTGCTCACGCGCGCTCTGTGGGTAGGGGATATAGATTTGACCGCGAATGGACTTGAGCAAACTTTGACTCTTGACGTGCTCAATCACACCGACAATTTCAGCCCAGTCTGTAGCGAAGCCGTCGTCGGTGTATTGCTCAACATTAAGTCGCTTGCCGAGCGCATCTTTGCCGGGCCACATCTGTCGTGCAAGCATGCTGTCGACGATCACAACCTTGTGGCCGGCAGCATTGTCATGTTTGGTGAAGTAGCGTCCAGCGAGGAGCTGAGCACCAATCGCCTGAAAATACCCGGGTGTTACAGCCCGATAGTCTGCGAGCAGATGCGCTTTTTGATCCTCCGTCACTCCTTCGGGTGCAAAGGGGCTGTACCAGTTTGGATAGTCATCGAGCGGCAAATGCGAGATGGCGCCGACCTCCTCAACGCCCGGCAATGCTTTCAGTCTTTGTTCACATTCGTCGACGAAACCGGTCCTGAGTAGAGCCTGGCTGCCTCGCGGAATCATTTCGAAAGTAAGTACGTGGCTTGGATTAAACCCGGGACTCACACGGTGAAGCTGAATCAAGGTGCGAATCATCAAGCCCGCGCCAACCAGCAACACAAAGCCCAACGCCATTTCGCTTACCATCAACAAAGAACGCGTTCGTTGCTTGCCTCGAGCAGAAGACGTTCGAGATTCTTCCTTTAACGGCTCAATCAATTTCAGTTTTCGCAGCTCCAATAACGGCGCCAATCCGGCAAGCAGGCCGCAGCCAAAAGTCACAGCACTCACAAAAGCTAACAGCGGCAAGTTGAATCTAACGGAACCAGTCCGCGCGAGAATTTCCGGTCGCAGGCTCAAAAGAAGTTTCAAGCCAATCCAGCCGATCACCAGACCGAGCGCGCCTCCGAAAAGACAGACAACCAAACTCTCGGTTACAAGTTGACGAGCAATTCGCCGTCTCGAAGCGCCGATCGCAGCTCGCAGCGCAATCTCTTTTCGACGTGTACCGGCACGCGCCAGCAAAAGGTTGGATACGTTGAAACAAGAAATCAGCAGAACCAGTCCGGCTCCTACAAATAGCGCCAGCAGAGCTGGCCGAAGATCGCGCACCACATCCTGATGCAGGGGCATGATCGCGAGCTGCAAGTTCTCTTTGTTGTACTCGGCGTATTCATTGCGAAGCTGAGCTGCCACGGAGTTTGCTTCGGATTGTGCCTGCTCGATATTGACGTCCGGTTTCATCCGCGCCAGTAGTCTGAGGTAGTAGAGATCTTTCGGCTGTTCGTTGAGATCTTCCTGAAATGGGATGTAAGCCTGAACATTCAGCGGCACGTTCGCGTCGGGGGGAAAGGCGAGCACAAAGTCTCGCGGCATCACGGCGACCACGGTAAACGTTCGACTATTAAGGAGGATTCCCTGGCCAACGATATTCTTATCGCCACCAAACCGGCGCTGCCAAAGCCCATCGGTGAGAACTATTTCCTGCGCACCATTACCACTTTTTTGAGGAGTGAATCCCTTCCCAAGTTTTGGGTGCACCCCCAGCACGGAAAAGAAATTGGTGGTGACATCGCCAACTTTGATTTGCTCCGGTTCAAGATTACCCGCAAGCGTGCCGTTGCCTACCCAAATGCCGGCAACGTCCTGAAGCAAATGACTGCGGTCTCGGATCTCACGCAGTTGAATTCCCGAAGAAGGAGCACGTGGTGCGCCCATCAATTGAAAATTCGACCAAATCAATGCGAGTTCATGAGATCTTTCGTAAGGAAGGGGCCTGAGCAGGACAGAATCCACCACACTGAAGATAGCTGCATTGGCGCCAATTCCGAGAGCCATCGTGACTACGAGGACGGCGCTAAAGCCGGGATGCTTGCACATCAGCCTGAGGCCTTGCTGAATATCGTTGAAGATGCTTTCAAGCGTCAGTCCCCGTCGCACTTCTCGACTTGTTTCCTGGATGCGAGTAAGACTACCGAAGCTTTCCAAAGCGTCCTGGGTTGCTTCCTCGGTTGTCATCCCTGCGTTTAGATTGTTCTTGATCGTCATCTCGAGATGGAAGCGAAGCTCGTCATCAATCTCGCGATCGACTTTGTTCTTTCTCAACGCGGAATAGAGGAATTTCAGTTTGCCTCTGAGCCACCAAATCATGTTGGCCTCCGATTACGCAGTTTCCATTATCTTGGCGATGGCTACTGATATATCAGCCCAGGCTTTGGTTTCGAACCTGAGTTGTTTGCGACCGGCGCTCGTCAATCGGTAGTACCTGGCTCTGCGATTGTTTTCTGACAGGCCCCACTTTGAAGTGACCCAACCTTTGCGTTCCATCCGATAGAGCGCGGGATATAGCGTTCCTTCTTCCGGATGCAACGCGTCTTCGGTAATGAGTTTTATTCGCTGCGCGAGCGCGTGGCCATGCATTGGCTCGCGCGAAAGGGTCTTGAGCACCAGCATGTGCAACGTGCCTTGTAAGAGATCAAGCCGCTCCATAAATAAGTTCTGCTCCTCTGTTTTGCGCTTGTACGACCTCGATGTGGACTTTGTTCCTTAGATTATCTAAGGGAGGAGCATAGGCCCGCTCCCTTGGACTGTCAAGGGGAAGCAGGTTGGGGCAGTCCGAGATGCCACGGGCTCGTCCCGTGGTAATTACGATGACCTGCTAAAGGAACCGTGAGGTGAGTGGGAATGCCACGGGCTTGTCCCGTGGTAATTACGTTGGCTGCTCTTTTGGCTTTAAGTCAAGTACCGCCATCATGAACCACCACGGAACAAGCCGGTGGTGTCCGGACGAGATTATCGGGACAATTTCTTGGTAGCGGCTGAGCATGACACTCCACCGTACAAGCCGGTGGTATCAATTGAAACTAATCGGATACCTGTGGGGTTTTGGCTGGCGAGGCTTGATGAATGATAAGCTTCAGACAAATAAGTATCAGAATCTGCATGGGGGAGTAGCTTCGAGGCGGAGCCGAGGGATGTTTAGGAAACTGGCAATATCGTTCTCGGTCGCTAATCTCTGCTTTTTCAAGACCTGGCGCGAACTCCTCAGTCCTCAAACACTCGGTCGTCTTTATTTTTGGAAAGAATACCCTGGTCAGGCTGCGGGATTAGCTCTGGCAGTAAATATTCTGCTGCTCACCGCGCTCTTCCTGATTGCATTCACTGTCTTGTGGCGCAGGGGATCAGGTGCACCTAATTTTGTGCGACTAGCTTTCCTGTTGATCTTTCTCAGAGCACTAAACGGTGTTCGCGTGCAATTTGAAGCGGTCAGCACAGGGCATCTTCGTTCCGTGTTGGGTCGTGCTGGTTTCCTGGCGCTGGGATTGGCGCTCGGGGCGGTTCTCTTATTTCTGTGGTTGCGGTTCGGACTTAAGCGGGTAACTGCCGGTGCAATTATCTTCGCGTTGGTCCTGGCGCCGTTTGGACTGATTGGAATTATTCAGTTTAGTTGGTTAACACTGAAGTACCGTCATTACTGGCATGATCAACCATCCGCTCAATTACTGGATACAAGTCGCAACAAACAACCACGAGTGGTGTGGGTGATCTTTGACGAGATGAGCCAGTATCACGCGTTCATTAATCGGCCGCCGAATTTGTCGATGCCTAACTTCGATCGGCTGCGAACTGAATCCTTCACGGCGACAAACGCCTTTCCACCGGCGGGCCACACCTCGCAGTCACTGCCGGCACTACTGACCGGCAAACTGATCGCCTCAGTACAACCCGCGGCGCCGAATGAGCTCATGCTGCAATTTGCTGATCGCGCGGCCCCGGTTAAGTGGAGCGACGAGTCGGACATTTTCTCCGAGGCGCGCGCGGTGGGAATTAATACCGCAATGGTAGGCTGGTTTCATCCTTACTGCCGCATGGAAGGTAGCCGGCTCGGATACTGTTACTGGCAACCCGCGAATCTGTTTGGCGATCCAGATCGGTTTAGCTTCAGCAAAAACTTGCGGCATCAGGATGCCGATCTGCTTACGCTGATTCCGTGGACGAAGCGAATGCAAACCTGGTTATCACCGCGCAGCACAGACGATTATCGAACACCTCACCTGGCGGTTTATCAGATGTTACTGGCTGCTGCAAAAGACAGGTTGGCAGATACAAATTTTGGATTAACGCTGATTCATCTGCCTGTTCCTCATCCGCCCTATATCTACGATCGGCAACAAAACGTCTTCGACACCAAACGTCAGCGGGAATACTCGGATAATCTGGCCCTTGCCGATCGTGCTTTGGGTGAGTTGCGTGAAACTCTCGAACGGGCGGGTCTATGGCAGGATACGACGATTATTATTTCGTCCGATCACTGGTGGCGGACCGACTTTTGGAAGCCGGTCAGGAACTTTTGGAGCGAGGCCGATGCACTCAATCAGCCGGCGCAGGTTGATCATCGGATTCCGTTAATCATCCACCTTGCGGGTCAAAAGAAAGAAATGATCTACGAGCCTCAGCTCAATACCGTCCTGACACACGATCTGGTTTTGGAATTATTGAGGAAGGGAATAAGTCACCCGGATGAATTGAAAAACTGGTTCGACCGGAATCGGACTATCGGTGAGAGTCCGTATCAGAGTTACGACGATGAACCATAATTCTCAATCGATCGCTCTTAGGAACGCAGTGTTGCTCGTGACTCCGTCCACCTTGATCATCACTGGCAAAGTCTCAGCAACACCGCCCGATCGTGGGAAAATGATCGTAATTTGATCCAGCCCTCTTAAACCACGACAACTCTTAACGGCATCAACAAAGACCTGTTGTCCATCAATCCACACCTGCACTTCAGTCCCGGCACGCACCCCAGTTGCATATAAATAAAAGCGTCGCAAATTGTCGGCGGGCATAAGGGCCGTGCCAAAGAGCTTGCTCAAGTCAAAGGTAACCGCAGAGCCGCCGCCGGAACCGTCGACTGTGAAGATTCCCGGAGCCACGTCGGCGACGTTGATCTGGGTGCTAAAGACCACGCCGTCGCTATTGGTTAGTACCAGGTTGGCCATCCCTGGTTCCGTGTCGACCGGCACATGAAAAGATACTTTGGTGGGTGACACATAATAGATCTCAGCTGCCCTTCCATTAACCGTAACGGTTGTGCCATCGACGGTGGTTGGATAAACACCATAGGATGCCGGCTGAGATTGAATCGCTGAACTTGTGAGACCGATGCCGTTAATCATCGCAACACTATCGGGTGCGACTCTTCTGACGAAGTCGGGCTCTGTACCCATCGACGCGCCATTAACCACAGTGTCAACCGGGTTCAATTGCTGTGTATAGATCGGTTGTGTCCAGGCCATCCGCCCTTGATCGTCATAGATCTTTGCGCGGACGTATTGCTCATGATGAGTGAAGGTGTATACCGCCGGACTTGTATTTGTCCGTTGCAGTACCTGTCCATTGCGACCTATGAAATCAATCGTCGCTGAACTCGAGTTGTCTTGAAGAGTGATCGATACGTTCGTCGAATTCACCTGATAGTCTTGAAGAGTTATTCCCGTGCTAGCGTAAAAATCACCACCTGCGATTGCCGAAGTAATTGAAGCCGGGTCGAGACTCGCCGCTCTCACCATGATCCAGGCCCGACCCGGCAAGGCGCCTGAAGCGTTTACTAACGTGTGTTCGTCATCTGAGGCGAGTCCGTAAAGGACCTTGCCGCTTGAAAGAACGTCGTCCCAAATTGCTTCCACAGATGGATGCTCCGAGTCGCCGAAGTTATTAACGACCGGGTGGGCGTTGAATACTTCAAAGAGGCTCGCGCCTTCCACGCTCTTTAAGTCGTTACTCGTCAGCGCAAATCGGTAATTCGGATGGGCGATGATCGGCAACCCACCTGCTTGTCTGACAGAAGTGATGTCATTCTGAAGTGTGCTTCGTATGTCAGTACCATGGGGCGCCGTAATTGCGGTGGTGTTGCTTAGCGCGGCTACGTGAACCGGGATTCCATCAAACGAATCTGTAACTTCTTCGCCCTGCATCACAAGAAACTGTCCGGGCACACCAACCTGAGCATTCACGCCGTCTATCGAAGTGTGCTTATTGTGATCCGTGACCAAAACAAAATTGTAGCCAAGTTGTTTGTAACGAGCGGCCACAGCAGTCGGCGAACTGTCGCCATCGAAGCTGTTGTTCGTGTGCGTGTGCGTATTGCCCCGGTACCAATGAAGCGCCGAAACAGAGGTAGCTAAAACAGGAGTAGCTGATACCGAACGTTTTAAGGGTCTGGGCTGAGATAGCCACAGCAGGGCAATCGCCAGCGAGAACAGACAACAAAGAATTACACGGCGAGTTGGCCTCGCCAGGGAGAGCTTACCGGGGGAAGTCATAGGGCGAAAAACTATTTCTATCTGCGATTAAGGCTAATCATGCGCATTTCGGCAGACGCAGAGACCGCCTGATCTAAATACTAGAAAGACGTGGAATGAAGGGGGTTTTCCCCTGATACGCAGGAAGGTAGTGCTAAAGACCTGCGAAGTAGACCCGCTAAACATTAAGGCGCGAGTGCCTTATCCGGACGAACTCAACAACTAAGTTTTTAATGGTGTCGGGCGGTTCCCGAGGGTGTTGACATGACTGCTTCGAAAAAGGAAGCTTCCTAATTCGTTGCCGTCGAGGCGGGCTGACTTTATCAATTATGTCATGAGGTAGTCAACGTTGCGTGGCTGCGTCACTTTTTTCTGAGTAAATAGATAACGCGTCGAGTTTCTCCCAATGGTAGCGTGCGAATGATCGTGAAATGCGGCTCGCAAGCCCGCCGAAAGTAATTCTCGTCAAGCCACTCGAAAAGGTGATCGCGGCCGCGTGCGATGCGTCGAAACATGGGGTCATCCCGTGGTACAAATTCGGCAATCAACAAATCGTTAGTCAATTCCGCTGCCAGCTCCAAAATCTCCGGCAGTGGAACGCGTTCGGTCACCATCAGGTGATGAATCACGGCGACCATCAGGACCGCATCGAACGAACCTCGAGCTCGATTGAGAAAAGACTTGTTCTCGGCGTTGCGCCATCCCACTCCAGGAGTGGGTCGCGTGATATCAACCACGAGTGGCAGAATGGCGAGGTCTTCTGCTGAAGCCAAATGCCACAGTCTGCTGATGACCTCTGTGTCCCGGTCGATTGCCACAACTGACGCTCCGCATTGCGAGGCAACTCGACTAAAGTGCCCCGCGTTACAACCAACGTCCAACACTCTACTCGGTTTGAATTGATCCAGGGCCTGCTTAACGAAATCTTCCTTCTCACGGAGATAACCTGGAAGCGAAGCCTCAACCGTTTCCATGTAGCCCGACCATGACGAAGTCCTTGTGTCTTCTGAGTGAGCGCTCTTCAGTTGCCGGCCTAACCGGTGGAAAAGAGATCTCAAGATAAACTTCGCTTGCTCTGCTTGCGCTGTTCGTTTTTGGTAGAGGGAAGATCTTGATTCTGACTTGGAGTTGAGCCACGTTGGTATCGCGGCTAACGTTAGGAACGGCGGACGCAATCTTTGAGTGAGGCTGGCGAGGCGATAGACATCTTCGGGCTCCAGTCCATCTCGATGAGAGAGAAAAACCTGGTCCATGCGGAGTCCGAGATGATTCACCGCTAAGAGTGGTAGGACAAACGTCCGGACAAATTGCGCGTACGGCAGCCAGATCGGATCGCCGGGCTCACGCTGTTCAAAAGAAAGCAAGTCAACAAAAACAGGCTTCGTATCTCGAAATAGTATGTTGTACGGCGTCGCATCCTTTAGACCAACGCCGTCCGCCAGACTTCGCTCTGCCAGGTCTAGAGTTAACTTCCCGGCTGCAAAGAGCATCCCCGGCGCCCATTCGTAAGGAAAAGATGGGAACGGTATGCGCTCGTGTTCGAGCGTCATGGCGAAGTCTTCGTCGGAATCCACCATGAGCAGTGCGGCTGAGGCTTCGTCACTTCGCCCATTAAGGACAGTGGTGGTTATCAAATTCCCCGACTCAGTGACGTCCGCCGCTGTTGCGGTGGCGAGAAAAGCTCGCAGGTTTGCTTCACCGGATTTACGCACAAAGCGAAAAACGCGGTCTTCGAAAGTCACCAAACATCCGTCGGGATCACGAAACGACGAGGCCATTCGGGAGACTTTCTTCGAGGTCTAGTTTGCGGATTCTGAATCAGCTGATGAATTGTTTCGTTTTGGTGCGACGATCCGTTCTTTTACTCGGCGCGCCATGTACCGCACATAGAAGACGCCGCCGATGACTGAGGCAAGCAGAAGCTGCCAAATAAGCGATCCAGTTCCCGGATCGGTATATAAGAGCAGGATGATGTTTGAGCTTGAGAAACTCGAAAAGAGAAAGAACGCACCGTAAGCCATGCTCAAAAGCCCCTTTCGCTAGAGACACTTATTTTCTTTTGGGGCGATCTACTGCAGGTCTATATGACGCAGGAACCACGAACGGCGACGTAAAGAGTCTGTCACGGTTATGTAAAGTTTCGGTAAATCTCGAAGCCTTTTCTTTGGAGGGTGGGGCGAATTGGAACAGTTAGAAAGAGTGACGCTTATCGAGAAGGCTAGGGCTGGCCAAACTTCATTCCGCACATCGGCTCTTCTTTATCAAGGCTCATCCGGGACTTTATCGTAGAACTCGTCCCCGAATTAATCATCGCGCCGCAGCTGTCATATTGAGGCGAACTGAAATCAGTCTTATCCGAATATTTGAAATCTCCCTGATTGCTATTAGTGCCTGAGGTATCGATCGAGTCCGATCCCAGTTTGACCTTGAATTTAGTCGTCTTGGCTTTGATAGCGTCATAGATTTGCCAGGACGTGTTGTTACGGACGATGACTGGCGTCCTCTTGTCGAGACCCATGATGTAATCAGCGGCGAACTCGCCTACGCCCGCTATCTCAAGTCGATTCTTGCGGTCCGTATATTCCTGCTTGATCGAAACGTAACGAACCTTCGAATCAGTCGTCTTTGCCTTTTCTTCAGCAGCTGAGGCAGACAAATGTTGAATTATGCGCCCGGCGATTATGCGCAAAGCTTCACGTTGGCGATCGTTAGCACGCTCATCGATGAAGATAGTTTTCCCGCTCTTGAGTTCGGTTGCACCGAAGCGCAGTCCATCAAGCGTGACATCCCCATACTTTCCCTTGCGAATATCGTAGGCATATAGCGAGTAACAATAGTGATGGGGAGAAGGACCTTCTCCAAAGTTACAAGTGCAAGGCACCGAGCATGTGCAGGCTTCGGTGAGCGCGCCCTCAATCGTCCATGAGGTAGCGGTGTTGTTGATTTCAACCGGAGGGACGGCAGCGTGAGATTCGGCTCCGGTCAAGCGGGCCAGCCCGTATCCAAGAGACGCAAGCATAAGCAAGAAGAGAATCAAGATTGAGGCCGCAACTGAGCGGGCCAAATCGCGAGCAGTTGCCTTCCGTTGAGTCACTAACAAGGCATCAAGATGATTCATGCTCAACATGCTTCTCCTTACTCTTCCCGTCAGAGGGCAAGTCGCGATGCCAAAATGTAAAGCACTTGACCCCTTGTTGGAAAGAAATATGCAGCGAAATGAATTGACTGCACGAATAATCGTAAAGAGATACGAATCTTCGGAAGCAGTAGATCAAGATTGATTCGGAAATTGAAGTCAGCTAAGTTCGCCTCTACTCGCGACGAAAAGTATTAAAGGATGTTAAGTCGAGAAGATCTAGGGAGTCTTTGGCGCTGGCGGTGCCTCGACTATAGAACTGGCTGTTGCTTCGGTATCGATAGCTTTGGTCGTCATAGGAGTGAGGATTTGGAAGTATTCAGCACACTGTCTGCGCCATTCAAGCGCCACCGTGCTGTCGTTATAAATCCGAAGCATCTCTCTTTGAGTTATCTTATTGTCGATTCGTTTCATCGCGGCCAGAGCCAGGCCCTTCGTCCGACCATCTTCAGTCCGATTGAAAATCGCTACCACGGCCTTCGCGGCTTCGCTGTTTCTCTTCGAGCCATGCTCGGCAACGAAGCTCAGCGACGGTAACACTCGGTCCACATTCCAGACGACTTCAACCGCGGCCGACGATTTTGCGATCTCGCGAAGTAAGCGCGTGTGATAAGCAAGCTGTCGTTCCTTGTTCAAGAGCTGGTTTAATTCCGGCGTGACCTTCTCACGATGAACAAAGCGACCGAGGGTAAGAATGTTCGCCACTTTCAATAGCTTCCCGTCCAGCCCACGATGTGACAAAGCTGCGAGTTCCTCGCCACGCTCTCGTTCTAGTTGTGCCGGCAATCCATCAGGACGCAACGCGTAAGATTGCAAGGCGTCGTATTGGGCCGAGGCTAACTCTTCCTCTGTCTTGTTCCTATGCTCGAGTGGATTGACTGACAGATCGTCCAGCCCTTTGTTTAGCTCCTTTCGCAGTCCATCGCTCAAATTGCCGTTGAGTGAAACGAGGAGTCTGAGCTCGGCTGCACTGCGCAGTCGCGACGGTTGGTTCACATCGATGCCTCGTCGACTGGTAACGAAATCGAAAGCGGAGCGCGCCAGTAGATAATAGATATTTCCGAATCGTGACATCGACAGAACATCGCGAGTTACATCGTTGATTAACCGGCCTGAGAGTTCGCGCCTGCGCGGATTGGCCGAGTTGCGGAAGTCAATCAACTGCGCCGGTATTCTGTCGAAATCAAGACCATACAATGCGAGGGGAATCATCTTCACTGTTCGATCGCCCTGCACAGAAGGGGCAGAATCGTTAACAGATTGGTTGGCAGAGAAATACTTTGGTTCAGTGTATCCCTTCCATTTCTTTAGCCGCTGATCTTGCCACGGATTCTTAATATTGAGAAACCTGCCCTCAAACAGGTGATCAGTTTGTGAGGCTTCGTTCGAAGCACTCTCGGCTGGAAACCATAGGAGCGCATGAGTCACCATGTTCTCCGATAAGCCGAGCGGTTCAAAATACAGTCCCGAGGCTTCGGCTTGCTGCCTGAGGATCTCCCAGTTGTGGCCGCGAGCGTCGCGTACTGCGGCCGTCTCCTTTTGATGAAACCCTCGGAAGTGAAACTTATCGACGAGACCACCGAATGTTTTCTGGGTCAAAGCCAGGTGCGCCTGCATCTGGGTCAATTCCGTAGCGCTGATCGGTGAATCGGTCTCTCGCTGACTTTCGTAAAGCGACAGAATGGTGAGCGCCCGCATCAAGTTCGACTTGCGGTAATCAGAGATGTTGCGCAGGTAGTTATGGACCGAAGATTTAAAAAAAACCTGATCGATCAGCACTCTACTTGCGCCTGCAACAAACAAGCGACTCCAGGTTGGTTGACCGGACTCCTGGAAATTAAAGATCGCTCGCGGCGGCCGGTTGGTGGGGATCTTCGGCTGGGTGTGGATACCTTTATATAAGAACGGCACGAAAGCGATGGCCTGTTGGACCAGTTTGGGACGGGTGTAACTGTGCACCCAAACATCGCGAAGAACATCATTCTCGCTAATGTCATCCCCCAACGTGTCGCGCAAAATGCTGATGAGAGGAAT
>Ga0157380_10001519_pt1 | contig 15234 bp, 11 predicted proteins | sample S35metaG_FD_119757 | JGI IMG/M metagenome (GOLD analysis project Ga0157380, IMG submission 119757) | Switchgrass rhizosphere microbial communities from Kellogg Biological Station, Michigan, USA - S3-5 metaG | ecosystem: Host-associated > Plants > Roots > Rhizosphere > Soil | place: USA... | reverse complement strand
GCGCCGGTGAAATGCGCCGAGCAAGTCATGGCGTTCCTCAGGTGGAATCGGCGCCATATATTTCTGCCATTGCTCCGGGAACAGCAGGCTGGCACCGCACTGATAGAACCACTTGAGCTCGAGTTGCCGCAGCAGAAAAATGCCACGCAGCACGAGCTCGCTGACCGCCGTCGGATGCGTCTGCGCGTAAGCGAGCGCAAGCGTGCTGCCCCACGACCCGCCGAAGACGAGCCAGCGCTCCACCTCAAGATGGCGGCGCAAGCGCTCCATGTCGGCGACGAGGTGCCAGGTCGTGTTGGCTTCGAGCGAAGCATGCGGGCGGCTGCGCCCGGAACCGCGCTGATCGAACACGACGATACGGTACCCGGCCGGATCGAAGAACCGCCGCGCATTGGCGTCGCCGCCGCCGCCAGGACCGCCGTGCACGAAGACGGCGGGCTTGCCTCGCGGGTTGCCCGATTGCTCGTAGTACACATCGTGGCCATCGCCGACGGCGAGGTAGCCGCTGTCGAACGGTTCGATCGGCGGATATTGCGTTGCGTTGCTCATGAATCGATCGCGAAGTTCTCGTGTGCCCGGCGTTCGCCGTCACCGCTTATACTCACCCAACTCGAACCATCGCGCACGGACCTTTCGATGAAACGCTCGCTTGCAATCGCGTGTCTCGCCACTGTTTGGTCGACGCTAGCGTTCGCCCAGGATCCGCAGATTCCGTTCGACGAGTTTTATCTCGACAACGGCCTGCGCGTCATCGTGCACGAGGACCGCAAAGCGCCGATCGTCGCGATCACGATTTGGTACCACGTCGGCTCGAAGAACGAGGTGCCGGGCAAGACGGGTTTCGCTCACCTGTTCGAGCATCTGATGTTCAACGGCAGTGAGAACCACAACGACGAGTATTTCCGGCCGCTCCAGGAAGTCGGGGCCACCAACATGAACGGCACCACGGATTTCGACCGCACGAACTACTTCCAGACCGTGCCGACCTCCGCCGTCGATCTCGCCCTGTGGCTCGAGTCGGATCGCATGGGCCACCTGCTCGGCGCGATCGACCAGGGCAAGCTCGACGAGCAGCGCGGCGTGGTGCAGAACGAGAAGCGGCAGGGTGATAACGCCCCGTACGGCAAAGCATTCGAGACGATCATCACGAACCTCTTCCCGCCGGGGCACCCGTACTCGTGGGAGGTCATCGGCTCGATGGAGGACCTGAACGCCGCGAGCCTCGAGGACGTCAAGACGTGGTTCGAGACCTACTACGGGCCCAACAACGCGACACTCGTGCTCGCCGGCGACATCGACGTCGCGACTGCGCGCGAGAAAGCCGAGCGCTATTTCGGCGACATTCCGCCCGGCCCGCCCGTGACGCATCGGCAACGCTGGATTCCGAGCGGCGTTCCCTCGAGCCGGATCGTGATGCAGGACCGCGTGCCCGAGGCACGCATCTATAAGGTGTGGCTGGCGCCGGAGTGGATCAGCGACGACTCGACGTACCTGCAGCTCGCCGACCTCGTGCTCACGAGCGGCAAGACGTCGCGGCTCTACCAGCGGCTCGTTTACGAGGACCAGATCGCGACCGACGCCAGCGCTTTTCCGATGATCAACGAAATCGCGGGCGCCTACGTCGTCTATGCGACGGCGGCAGAAGGGCAGGATTTGCAGACCGTCGAGCGCGCGCTCGACGAGGAGCTCGCGCGGTTCCTTGCCGAAGGGCCGACGCGCGCAGAGCTCGAGCGCGCCAAGACGGAGATTCGCGCCGGGTTCATTCGCGGCATCGAGCAAGTCGGCGGGTTCCGCGGCAAATCGAACATCCTGGCGGAGAGCGCCGTCTACGGCGGCCGCCCCGACTTCTATCAGCACTCGCTCGGCGTGCTGAACGGCGCCACGCAACAGCAGGTCCTCGCGACCGCGCGTAAATGGATCCAAGGCGACGCGCTCGTGGTCGAGATCCACCCGTTCCCCACCGAGTTGGCGCCGAGCGGTACCAGTGCGGATCGCTCGACACTGCCGATGCCGCAGACGTTTCCCGAGGCGCCCTTTCCGCCGCTGCAGCAGGCCACCCTCGAGAACGGCATGCGCCTGATCGTCGCGGAGCGGCACGCCGTACCGGTCGTCCAGTTCAGCCTGCAACTGAACGCGGGCTACGCGGCCGACCAATTCGCGGCCCCCGGTGTCGCGACGATGACCATGGAGATGCTCGACGAAGGCACGGCGACGATGGACGCCCTCGAGATCAGCGACGCGCTCGCCGGCCTCGGCGCCGACCTGACGTCGGGCGCGAACCTCGACTTCTCGGTCGTGGGCCTGTCCTCGCTCAAGGAAAACCTCGACGAGTCGCTCGCCATCTACGCCGACGTGATCCTGAATCCCGCATTCGCACCGGCCGAGCTCGAGCGCCTGAAGCGGCTGCAGCTCGCCGGTATCCAGCAGGAGAAGAACACGCCGACGGACATGGCGCTGCGCGTCCTGCCGCGGCTCCTGTACGGCGAGGGGCACGCGTACTCCTTGCCGATGACGGGGTCGGGCACGGAGGAAGCCGTGAGTGCTCTCGACCGTGACGATCTCGTCGGCTACCACGACTCTTGGTTCAAGCCTAACAACGCCACGATGATCGTCGTCGGCGACACGACGCTCGCCGAAATGCAGCCGAAGCTCGAGGCATTGTTCGCGCGGTGGCGGCCCGGCGAGGTTCCGGCGAAAACCTTGCCCGAAGTCCCGCTGCCCGGAGAGCCGCGTGTGTACTTGATCAACCGCCCAGGGGCTGAGCAAAGCATCATCATCGCCGGCCACTTGATCGCGGAGCGCAGTCAAGCCGACGACATCGCGGTCGAGGCGATGAACGACGTCTTGGGGGGATCCTTCACGTCGCGCGTCAACATGAACCTCCGCGAGGACAAGGGCTGGTCGTACGGTGCGGACACCACCGTCGTCGACACGCAAGCGCAGCGCCCGTTCTTGGCGATCGCTCCCGTGCAAGCCGATCAGACGGCGGCGTCGATGCAAGAGATCAAGCGCGAGATCGAGGAGTTCGTCGGAACGCGCGCCGCCACGGACGCCGAGGTCGCGACGAGCAAGAAGCGCAGCACGTTGACCCTGCCGGGGCGCTGGGAGACCGCGCGGGCGGTCGCGCGCGACATCGCGGAGCTCGTGCGCTTCCGTTTGCCCGACGACTACTGGAACAACTACGCTGAGCTCGTGGGCGGTCTCGACGCCGCGGACGTCAATAGCGCCGCCAAGCGGCTGTTGCGACCCGAGCGCCTGACCTGGGTCGTGGTCGGCGATCTGAGTGTCATCGAAGCCGACGTTCGGGCCGCGGGCTTCGGCGCCGTGCAGATCGTCGACGTGGACGGCAATCCGGCGGACGGTCCATGAACGTTCCGTAACTTGAAAGCTGTTGGGCCGTATGCAAAATGTTGCGCCGTTCAGCGGCGCAGGATGCCAAGAACTTTCGTCGCCGAGTAGTCAATGATCGAAGTCCAGGGACTAACCAAAGAGTACGGGCGATTCCGCGCCGTCGACGATTTGAGCTTTCGGGTCGCACCGGGCGAAGTGCTCGGGTTCCTGGGGCCGAACGGCGCAGGCAAAACCACCACGATGCGGATCGTTGCAGGCTTCTTGCCGCCGACTGCCGGCCGAGTGCTCGTCTGCGGCTCCGACATCGAAACGCAGGCAGTCGCGGCGAAGCGCCGCATCGGCTACTTACCCGAGGGGGCGCCGAGCTATCCCGAGATGACGCCGCGGTCGTTCCTCGAGTTCATCGCCGAAGCCCGCGGCATCGCAGCGAGCGAGCGCCGCAAGCGGCTCGACGAGGTGTTCGCGCTGCTGCACTTGGACCGCGTCCTCGAGCAGAGCATCGATACGCTGTCGAAGGGCTATCGCCGCCGCGTCGGGCTCGCGCAGGCCCTCTTGCACGACCCCGAGGTGCTGATTCTCGACGAGCCCACCGACGGTCTCGATCCGAACCAAAAACATGAGGTGCGCGAGCTGATCGGCCGAATGGCAAAGAACAAGATCATCGTCATCTCGACGCACCTGCTGGAAGAGGTGGAAGCCGTCTGCAACCGCGCGATCATCATCGCGCACGGCAAGATACTCGCCGACGACACGCCGCGCGGCCTCGAAGCACGCTCGCGGTTCTTCAACGCGGTATCGCTGAAGCTGACGAACCCGGATCTCGTTCCGGCGGCGCGCAATGCCATCAATCTGCTGCCCGAGGTCGCGAGCACCGAGCTCGACGAAAAGGGCCGCATCACGGCGTTTCCGGCGCCGGGCAAGTTGCCGCTGGCGCCGATCAACGCACTCGCCGAGCGCCAACGCTGGCCGCTGGCGGAGCTGCACTTGGAGTCGGGGCGCCTCGACGAGGTGTTTCGCTCGATCACCGGCGGAGCAACGGCATGAGCGGCGTCGCGGCCGTGTTCAAGCGCGAGCTCGCGAGCTATTTCGCGACGCCGATCGCGTACGTATTCATAGTCATCTTCCTGGTGCTCGCCGGCACGTTCATGTTCTTTTTCGGCGGCTTTTATGAAGGGGGCCAGGCGGATCTCAGCGCGGCGGGTTCCTTTTTTTACTGGCACCCGTGGCTCTACCTCTTCCTAGTGCCCGCGCTGAGCATGCGGCTCTGGGCCGAGGAGCGAAAATCAGGAAGTATCGAGCTGCTCATGACACTGCCGCTCGAAGTGTGGCAGGCCGTAGCCGGTAAGTTCCTCGCGGCCTGGGCCTTCACGGCCATTGCCCTGTTTCTCACGTTTCCGATCTGGATTACGGTCAACTATCTCGGCGACCCCGACAACGGCGCCATCGTCGCGGGCTACTTCGGCAGCATCCTCATGGCCGGCGGCTTCCTCGCTATCGGCGCCTGCCTCTCGGCGGCGACGAAGAATCAGGTGATCGCGTTCATATTGTCCGTTGTCGCCTGCTTCCTGATGCTGGCGCCGGGGCTCGGCGTCGCGCAGCAATTGCTCTCCGGAATCGCGCCTCAGTGGCTGGTCGACGGGCTCGCTTCCTTGAGCTTCCAGACGCACTTCGAGTACATCAGCAAGGGCGTCATCGACCTACGCGATCTGCTGTACTTCGCGCTGCTGATCGGCGCGTGTCTTTACGCCAACACGATCGTGCTCGAGCTGAAGAAAGCGGATTGACGGTATGAGCGCAACCAGCAGAAAAACTCTCGGCTACACGACCCTGTTACTCGTCGCACTCGGGTTCGTCGTGGCCGTCGTCGCGACCAACGTCTGGCTGCGAGGCGTGCGCGTCGATTTCACGGAGAACGGTCTCTACACGCTCGGTGACGGCACGCAGGCCGTGCTCGCCAGCATCGAAGAGCCGATCAATCTCTATTTCTTCTTCTCGAACGAAGCGACCGAGTCTCTGCCGACCGTGCGCACGTATGCCGCTCGCGTCCGCGAGATGCTCGAGGAGTTCGCGGCGAACGCGCCCGACGGCAAGCTCGTGCTGAACGTCATCGATCCGCTGCCGTTCTCCGAAGACGAAGACCGTGCTGAGCAGTTCGGGCTGCAGGCCGCCAACGTTGGCACGGGCGGTGAAGCCGTCTACTTCGGTCTCGCGGGCTCGAACAGCATCGGCACGACCGACACGATCCCGTTCTTTCAGCCCGACCCTCGTAAGGAAGCGTTCCTCGAGTACGACCTCGCGCGGCTCATCTACAACCTCGCGAACACCGACAAAACCGTCGTCGGCTTGCTGACGAGCGCGCCGATCGGCGGCGGCTTCGACCCGCAAACCCAACAGCCGTCGCAGCCGTGGGTCGTCGTCGAGCAGGCCAAGCAGCTGCTCGAGGTGCGGACGCTGCCGCCGAGCGTGCTCACGATCGAGCCGGACGTCGACGTCTTGTGGATCGTGCACCCGCAAATGCTCGACGACGGCACGCTCTACGCAATCGATCAATTCATCATGCGCGGCGGCCGCGCGCTCATCTTCGTCGATCCCATGGCGGAGATCTTGGCCGGCGCGGATCCGACGGGCCTCGGCATCGGCGGCGCCGCATCGACGTCTACGCTCGAGCGGTTGTTCGACGCTTGGGGCGTCAACTTCGACACCATGAGCGTCGTGACGGACAACCGTTACGGGCTCAGCATCGGCGGCCGCTTCCAACCGGTCCGTCACATCGGCCTGATCGGCCTCGACGCCGAGGCGATGAGCCAAGACGACCCTATCACCTCCGGCCTGAGCTCCGTGAACCTCGGGGTTGCGGGCTATTTCGAGCTCGCCGACGGCGCCGCCGCCAAGCTGACGCCGATACTGACGTCGAGCGTCGAATCGGAGGCGATGCCGGCGGAGCGCTTCCAGTTCCTGCCGGACCCTACCGAGCTCCTGAACGGCTTCACGCCGGGCGGCAGACAGCTCATGCTCGCCGCACGCCTCGAAGGGCCGCTCAAGTCCGCGTTCCCCGACGGGGCGCCGACCGCCGCCGACCGCGAAGCGCCGGTCGACGCCGCGCTCGCGGCCACGCATTTGGCTTCCACGGACAATGCCAACCTCGTGCTCGTCGGCGACGTCGACATGCTGAGCGACCGGCTCTGGGTCCAGGCGCAGAACTTCTTGGGTCAGCGCCTCGTCACCGCGTTTGCGAACAACGGCGACTTCGTCATCAACGCGCTCGACAACCTCTCGGGCAGCGCCGCCTTGATCGGCTTGCGCAGCCGCGCGACCTACTCGCGCCCGTTCACGACGGTCGAGGCGCTGCGCCGTCAAGCGGACCTCGAGTTCCGCGCGACCGAGGACCGCCTCGAAGCGGAGCTCACGCAGACCGAGCAGCGCTTGGGCGAGCTGCAAGCGGCGCGCAATGACGGCAGCAGCTCGCTGCTCATGAGCCCCGAGCAGCAAGCCGAGATCCAACGCTTCCTCGACCAGCAGGTTCGCATTCGTCAGGAGCTGCGTGCCGTGCGCCGCAACTTGGACGCCGATATCGACCGGCTCGGCACCTGGCTCAAAGTCGTCAATATCGCGCTCGTGCCGGTCCTATTGACGCTTCTGGCGCTCGTCGTGGCCCTGGTTCGCGCCCGGCGGAAGGCGCGCCCATGAGCAAGCGCGCAGTCGCCATCTTGCTAGCGGCGTTCGCCGTGCTGCTCGTACTCATCGTAGTCGGGCAGCGCAGCGGCTCGTCACCCGCGGGCACGGGTGCGCCCTTGATCGCGGGACTCGAAGCCGCACTCGGCGACCTCGAGCGCGTGACCGTGACGAAGGCGAACGGCGAGACCGTGGCAACACTCGAGAAGCGCCCCGACAACTGGGTCGTCAGCGACAAGCACGGCTACGTTGCGAACGCGAGCAAGCTGCGCCAAGCGCTGACGGCGCTCGGCGAGGCGCACGTTCTCGACCAGAAGACAGCGAACCCAGACCTCTACGGCCGGCTTGGCGTCGAGGACGTTACGGCATCGGACGCCGCCGGAATCAGCGTCGCGCTGACGGCGCCGGGCCGCGAGCTGCCGACCGTCATTCTCGGCAACGCCGAGGGCGCGAAGTACCGCTACGCGCGCCGTGCCGGCGAGACGCAGAGCTACCTCATCGACCGCAACCCCGACGTGCCTCGCGTCGCGGCCCAATGGGTCGACTCGGTGGTCGTGGACGTCCGCGGCGAGCGCGTCCGCGAAGTCGTGATCACGCACGCTGACGGCGAGGTCGTGCGCATCTCGAAGACCGGCCCCGAGCTCGCGAATTTCGAAGTCGCCGACGTGCCGAACGGCCGCGAGCTGTCGTATCCCGGCGTCGCCAACGTCGTCGGCAATGCGTTGCGCGAGCTGAATCTAGAGGACGTGGAGCCCGCCGGCGCTGCACCGGCCGAACCAGCGACAATCGTCGAGTACCGAACCTTCGACGGCCTCGTCGTGCGAGTGACCGGCATCGAGCGCAACGACCAAAGCTGGATAACGCTCGAGGCCAGTGTCGACGCGGCAGCGGCAGCGGCGGCCCCGCCTGCTGCGGCCCCGACCGCGGATGCCGCAACGCCGGCAACCCCCGCGATCGATCCGAACGCGGAGGCGGCGCGGATCAATGCCAAGGTTGGCGGGTGGCGCTATCAGATCGCGGGCTTCCAGTACGACCAGATGACTCGCCGCATGGCCGATCTGCTGAAGGCGCCGGCCGCCGGCTGATTCTAAGGCGAAAGCCGCCGCACCCGCCCCGTCCTTACCGGCATCCCGCTGCGCCCGGTACACTGCTTGCCGTTTGCGTCGAGCCGCCGATGAATACGCATCCTAAGTCTTACCCGATCGCCGCGAGCTATGCCCCGCTGATCGCCCGCGCGCGCGTCTACGATGTCGCGATCGAGTCGCCGCTCGACCGTGCGCCGCGCTTGTCGGCGCGGCTCGGTCACGACGTGCACTTGAAGCGCGAGGACCTGCAAGCCGTGTTCTCGTTCAAGCTGCGCGGCTCGTACAACAAGATCGCGCAGACTCCCGCGGCCAAGCTCGCGAACGGCGTGATTTGCAGCTCGGCGGGCAACCACGCCCAAGGCGTGGCCCTCGCCGCCAGCAAGCGCGGGCTGCGCGCCGTGATCGTCATGCCAAAGACCACGCCGTCGATCAAAGTCGACGCCGTCGTCGCGCTCGGCGGCGAGGCCGTGCTGCACGGCATGACCTACGACGACGCGAACGCGCACGCACGTGAGCTCGAAGCTGCGCAGGGGTTGTGCTTCGTGCACCCTTTCAACGATCCCGACGTGATTGCGGGCCAGGCCACGGTCGGCGCCGAGCTCGAACGCCAGTGGCCCAAAGTGCCCGACGTCGTGTTCGCCCCCGTCGGCGGCGGCGGTCTCATCAGCGGCATCGGCGCGTTCCTGAAGCACCGCTACCCCGGCATCAAGATCATCGGCGTCGAGCCCGTCGAGTCCGCGAGCATGTACGAATCGCTGCGCGCCGGGCAGATCGTGACGCTCGACCGCGTCGGCACGTTCGCGGACGGCGTCGCCGTGCGGCGCGTCGGCGAGGAAACGTTTCGCGTCGCGAGCGAGGTTGTCGACGAAATCATCCTCGTCAACACGGACGAGATCTGCGCCGCCATCAAGGACATCTTCGAGGACGTACGTGCCGTCGTTGAACCCGCCGGCGCGCTCGCGGTCGCGGGGTTGAAGCGCTACGCCGCGCGCAGTGCCGTGCGCGGCCAAACGCTGATCGCGGTGAACAGCGGCGCCAATATGAACTTCGCTCGCTTGCGGCACGTGACAGAGCGCGCGGAGATCGGCGAGCACCGCGAGGCGCTGCTCGCCGTCGAGATACCCGAGCGGCCGGGCGCGTTCTTGCGGTTCTGCGAGTCGCTCGGCGACCGCAACATCACGGAGTTCAACTACCGCTACGCGCCAGGCGCGAAAGCGCGGATCTTCGTCGGCGTTTCGTTGCAACGCGGAGCAGCCGAAGCCGCGGAGCTCACGGCTCTGCTCGAGGCGCAGGGCTACCCCGTGCTCGACTTGAGCGGCAACGAGCTCGCGAAGCTGCACATCCGCCATCTCGTCGGCGGCCAAGTGCCTGGGCTCAAGGACGAGCTCTTGTACCGGTTCGAATTCCCGGAGCGCCCGGGCGCGTTGCTCGCGTTTCTACAGGCGATCGGCGATCTCTGGAACATCAGCCTGTTCCACTATCGCAACCACGGTTCGGACTACGGCCGCGTGCTCGCGGGCGTGCAGGTGCCGGAGCCGGACCGCGCCAAGTTCGCAGCGCACCTCGCCAAGCTCGGTTACATCTGCTGGGACGAGACAGCGAACCCGGCGTATCGGCTGTTTCTAAAGGCGCCCTGAGGACGACCCGCCCGATAGCTGCTGTCAATCCGCACGAATGTGCGCGAGCTCCTAAATCGGTGCTATGAATAGCGGGGCAGAGCCGTTGGGGGTACCCGTTCATGGCTACGATGCGCTCGATCTCGAGATGCGGTGCCGTCGCCTGTATCGCCGTGGCGCTCACGCAGGCGGCGCTCCACAGCGGCACCGCGGCCGCCCAGTCCCGGCCCGGAGCCGCGCGCACCGTCCCGAAGTTCGAGCTCGACCCTGCGTGGCTCAAGCTGCCACCGAATTGGGTGCTCGGGCAGGTGTCGAGCACCGCGAGCGACTCGCAGGATCACATCTGGGTGTTGCACCGCCCGCGCTCCGTAGCCCAGGGTCGGCAAACAGGGCCGCCCGTGCTCGAGTTCGATCAGAACGGCCGCTATCTGCGCGGCTGGGGCGGCCCCGGCGAAGGCTACGACTGGCCCGAGTCGGAGCACGGCATCTTCGTCGACTACCGCGGCTACGTTTGGATCGGTGGCCAAGGCAACGAAGATCAGATTCTCAAGTTCACGAAGGACGGCGAATTCGTGCTGCAGATCGGGCGACGCGGCCAGCCGAAGACCAACCGCGATACGCAGAACTTCTGGCGGCCGAGCGACGTGTTCGTATACGCGCCGACCAACGAGCTGTTCGTCTCCGACGGTTACGGCAACAAGCGGGTGATCGTCTTCGACGCGGACACCGGGGCCTACAAACGCATGTGGGGCGCGTTCGGCAATGAACCGCTCGACGACGTCGCGCCCGCGGAGGGAAACGCGGCAAGCCGCACGCTCGCGACCGAGTTCGACGCGAACGATGCAGGGCCGCCGCAATTCAGCACGATCCACGGCATCAAGGTGTCGAGCGACGGCCTCGTGTATGCGGCAGACCGCGGCGGCAAGCGTGTGCAAGTGTTCACGATCGAAGGGCGTTATCTCGCTCAGGTGTGGATCGACCGTTGGTGCCTCGCGGCGGGCCAGGGCTGCGGCAACGGCGAGACCGCCGCAAGCGTCGCGTTCTCCGCGGACCGCGAGCAGCGCTTCCTCTACGTCGCGAGCAGAAGTCCGGCGCGGATCTGGGTACTCGATCGTAAGTCGCTCGCGCTGCTCGATTCGTTCGGCCGACCGGGAATCGCTCCGGGAGAGTTCAACGTGCTGCACCACATGACGACCGACTCGCAGGGCAACCTCTACACATCGGAAGTTCAAGACGGTCGGCGCGTCCAAAGGTTCGTGTTCAAGGGTCTCATCGAGGAGTCGCCATGAACGACGACCGAACGGTTCGGCCACGGGTCGCCCTCGACCGGCGCTCGCTCTTCAAGCTCGGCGCCGGTGTGGGGACCGGCATCGTCATGGGCGAGATGCTCAGTGACCCGAGTGCCAGCGCACAACAAGGCGGCGGTGCGGAGGCCACTGCGACGAGCCCCACCTATCGACCCGAGCGGTGGCGCGAGGAGCTGCGCTACTCCGGCGTCAAGATGCAGAGCGGTCCCGGCTTCCGCCACGACGCGCAGCGCGCCGCCGGCAACGGCTCGATGGATCCGACGAGCCGCAGGATCGTCGAGTACGCCCGCTCGTTCGGCGCCGCCGATCTCACGGCGCCGCTCGAGAGCGCGTTTGCCAACACGATGTTGGACTCGATCGCGTCCCTCGTGTCCGGATTCGAGTCGGAGCCGGTGCGCATCTGCGCGCGCCTAGCACGCACGACACGCGGCGAGCTCGAAAGCACCGTCCTCGGCTACGGCATCGTGACGACACCCGAGCTCGCGGCCTACGCCAACAGCAGCATGATCCGCCACACCGATTTCAACGACCATACGAGCGACATGATCGGCGCGATCCTCGCAGTGGGCGAGGCGGCGCACGCCTCCGGTACCGACGTCATGCTGGCCATCGTCCTGGCCTATCAGTTGTATGGTGCGCTCAGCAGCGCCGGCGGCAGCACCGAAGGCTTCGACGCGGGCATTTACTACGCGCCCGCGGCGGCCGTCGCAGCCGGCAAGCTGCTCGGCTTGAACGAGGATCAGCTCGCCAACGCGCTGTCGCTCGCGCTCACGCTGCACGTGCCGCTGCGCGTGAACCGTAGCGGCACGCTATCGATGCAGAAGGGCTGCGCTACCGCGGATGCGGCGCGCAGCGCCGTGTTCGCTGCGCTGGCCGCGCGTGCGGGCATGACGGGGCCGGCCGAGCCGTTCGAGGGGCGCGACGGGCTTTGGGACAAGATCACGGGACCTTATCGGCAGCTGCGCCTGCCGCCTCCACCACTCTCCGGCATTGCGCTCAACAACATCATCAAACGCTATCCAGCGGAGGCTTACACACTCGCCGCGCACGAGACGTTGATCCCCCAAGTGAGAGCATGGGCGAAGGCCGAGGACATCGCCGCGATTCACGTCGAGCTCAACTTCGTCGGCTGGCTCGAGATCGCGGATCCACCGAAGTGGGACCCCCGCAACCGCGAGACCGCCGACCACAGCTTGGCTTACGAGATCGCGCGGGCACTGCTCGACGGCGAGATCTGGCTCGATTCCTTCACGCCTGAGAAGCTCGGTGAGCCCGCCGTGCGCTTGCTGATGGACAAGATCACGGCGGCGGTGAATCCCGAATACTCGTACCACGGCCAGATGCGCATGACCGTGCGCACCAACGCAGGCGCGGAGCGCGTTTGGGAGATCGGCAAGGACAACAGAACGCTGAGCTTGGGCTCACCGGTCACGCATGACGAGATCGTCGCCAAATACAACCGCGTGTTCGGCTTCATGCACGTGTCCGATGCGCAGCGCGAACGGGCGTTCGAGCAATGGTCCAATCTACGCGCCGTCGATGACATCGCGGAGCCCATGAGGAATCTGGCCCGCTTCGGCCGACCTGCACCGCTCTGACGCGAGCTCGCGAGGGGTAACGCTCAGCCCGCGTCTATGTGCGCGAGCTTCGAGCCTTGCGACAAACGATAGAAGTGACGCAGCTCGCGTTGCGCAGCGGCCTCGTCGGCGCCACGCGCGAGCACGGGCTCGAGGCGCCGACAGTACTTGCCGGCGTAGCGATTGGCGCGCCGATAGCGCTCGCGCTCCTCGTGGCCGAGCTCGGCGGCCAACACGGGAGCGTCGAACAACCAGGCGTGCAAACGGTCCGCGTCTTGGTCACCCTGTTCGCGCAGCAGCTTGGCCGTCGTCACGAACTTGTCGACCTCGGCTTGAAGCTCGAGCTCGAACAGCGACACCGATTTGTCCCTGACCGCGTTCCAAGCGTAATAGATGAAGTGACTTACACCTTCGAGCGCCGCCCAGAAGTCCGCGATGTTGTCGGCGTCGAGGCGCGTCAGTGGGTCGCGGTGCGTGAGCCGCTCGAGCAGCTCGCGCTCGAGGTATAGAGCGACGTCGGCCTCGCCATCCGCTTCGGCAATCAGCAGCTTCTCGTCGACCTTGCGCCCGTCGGAATCGAGGGTGCGCGCGAGCTCGGCGTCCGTGATCAGGAAATCGCTGACGGCGTAGCCGACTTCGATCGCATAGAGCTCGTGGAGCATCGCCTCGAGCTTGTGGAGCAGCATCGTTAATGCCGCGTCGCGACGTTCAGCGTGGCGTTCGGCTCGAGCCCATGCTCGCGCAGCAACCGTGCCGCGCGCCGGCTTCCCGTGCGCAGCCACAGCTCGTAGAGGCGCAGCACGTCGATCGCCGCGGCCTTGCCAGAATCGCGAATCTCCGCAAGCACGTCGACGAAATCGCGGAACTTCGCGGCGAGCTCCTCGAACACCGAGCCGAACGCGCGCCCTTCACGCGTGCCGCGAACATTGTCGTGCAACCGGCCGTAGGCGGCGCCTCCCATGTCGATGTAGTAGTCGACGTCGATGAGCTTGCGTGCAAAGCCATCGCCCATGAACCCGGCGACGAACAGCGACGTGTCGCCGACGCGGCGCAGCAGCGAGTTGCGCGTCTCGCGATCGGGGCTATCAGCGGCGGCCGCAAGCAGCAGCGCCAACGGTTGCAATCCGGGACCTGGCTTGCCTTGCTCGTACAACGTTTCGTGCCGCGCGAACAGCGTCAGCATGTTGACGACGTAGTAGGCGGTGTGATCGTTCGCCGCTATGCCTTGCTTGGCCATTGCTGCTTCGACGGAGTCCTTGAAGAACTCCTGCAGACTCGCGACGGCGTGAACTCGATCGTTTGATGCGCGCAAGCACGTCTCCCGAATTCTCGGCGCCGCACTGCCGCACAGGACGGCAGAGCATGCCGCTTGCTTCGAGTATAGAGGCGAAGCGCGAGGAATCTGCAAACCGCTTCACGTTTCTTCGGCTTGCACCACGCGCGACTCCACAGCGCACAACATTCGTGCACAGTGACCGTGAATTCGTTCATACCAGTGCCGACGACGCAGCGCCGCAGCGCCGTTCAACGAATAGCGCGCATCGAGCAGCACGCACGCGCCGGCATCCGTGGGTTCGAGCCGCCAGTGCAAACGTAATTGCACGCAGCACGGTGGGTCGAGCAACGTTTCTTGCACCGTTATGGACACCGGCCGCAGACAGGCCAGCACCTTGCCCCGGCGCAAGACTTTGCCGCGCTGCTGCTCATACCGACAGCCGGGCGGCGGCAACGTCGTGCCGAGCACGAGCGACGCGCCGCCCCAGCGGCCCTTCGCAATGACTTCGACGAGCGCCGCGAACGCGTCCGTCAACGCGCAGGCTAGCTGCGTCTCGTGGCGTTGCTTGAGCACGGCGATTCTCCTGACCGAAACGGGGAGAACCGACGCTAATGCCGCCCGCCGCCCCGAGCCAGGCATCAATCCGGCCGAACCGTAGAGAAAGTCCGCGGCTTAGGGAATGAGAACGGTGCAGCCCGTCGTGCGCCGGGCTTCGAGATCGCGATGCGCCTGCGCGGCGTTGTGCAGCGCGTAGGTTTGGTTGACCTCGATCGCGATGCTGCCTCGCTCGACGAGCGCGAAGAGCTCCGCAGCGCCGCTCTCGAGCGAGCTGCGTTCGCGAATGAAGTCGTGCAGTGTGGGCCGCGTGACATACAGCGAGCCGCGCCTCATGAGCTCTTGCAGCCCGAACGGCTCGACCTTGCCCGACGAGTTGCCGAAGCTCACGAGCATGCCGTGCGGCCGCAAGCAATCGAGCGACTGATAGAAGGTCGTTCGACCGACCGAGTCGTAGACGACCGGAACACCGCCGCCCGACAGCTCGCGCACTTGCTGCGGGATGTCATCGCCGTCGAGCAGCACGTGCTCGCAACCGTGCGCAAGCGCCAGCTCGCGTTTGGCCGCGGTGCCGACGACGCCGATGACGCGGGCGCCGAGCTCCCTCGCCCATTGCGCGGCAATGAGACCCACTCCGCCCGCCGCCGCGTACAAAAGCAGCCAGTCCCCTCGGGCCACCGGGAAGCTCCGCTTCAAGAGGTACCAGGCGGTGAGACCCTTGAGCATCATCGCCGCGCCGGTTTGCTCGCTGAGCGAGGGCGGCAGCTTGACCAGCCACTTCGCGTCGAGGATACG
>Ga0157380_10001517_pt1 | contig 15241 bp, 15 predicted proteins | sample S35metaG_FD_119757 | JGI IMG/M metagenome (GOLD analysis project Ga0157380, IMG submission 119757) | Switchgrass rhizosphere microbial communities from Kellogg Biological Station, Michigan, USA - S3-5 metaG | ecosystem: Host-associated > Plants > Roots > Rhizosphere > Soil | place: USA... | reverse complement strand
ACGTTTCGATTTGGCTTGCAATGGAGATTAAATTTAAAGAGACACTTAAGACTATTCTCGATTTTGAAAATCAATACAAGGTTGCCCGGTCATTGGTGTATGCGCTCCTAAAAAAATAGTTACCAATATAGCAGGACAGACCCGCCTCATTGTTCAGTCATTGTTAAGTTTATATTCGAGCAACGTCATTGGAAGCTTTCTGTTATGAACCGGCAAGTCCGGAATATCGGGTGTTGTGTAGTTCTCAATAAATTGAAAGCCAAAAGTTTTATAGTAGTTAATGATGGTTGGATTGTCGGCCCATGTGTCCATGCGAATAGAGCGCAAGCTTTTTTGTCTTACGTGATCTTTTGCCCAGTCTAGAATTACGCCAAAAAGTTTCTTTCCTTTAAACACAGGGTTAACAACGATCCTGTGGAGATAGATTGAATCCCCTTTATCCAATTCTCTCCAAATTAATTTATCTGAATAACGCACGCTAAAGACCATTGCCATCTTAGATTCGACCATGATCTTGTATTGATTTTTATTTTCAACGTCCTTTACAACGACATCCTTGTCATAGTGTCGCCAAGCCGGATAGCCATGCTTTTCCTGGTAGTTGATGGAGTGCTCAAAAAATTCAAAGATCAATGGTAAGTCACTCTTTTCCGTGTTAGTTATTTGGTATTGCGCGTCCATAGCAACCACAACGTATGGGGTATTTTTGAGATCGAACATTTTGACGGAAAGATAAGAGAAAGTAGCCACTAAGGTACAACGTCGGGAAGCCAACCTGGGGGCAGGGTGGTATGTGCCCTAGTGTATTCGTGGCATTTTTTCCGGTATATTTATCGACATGGAAGATTCAAAAGTTGCTACCATAATAGAAGCTGCGCGGAACCGTTTTGCGCATTATGGCCTTACGAAAACTACGATGAACGAAATTGCCGCCGACATCGGTATGTCCAAAGCCTCCTTGTACTATTACTTCCCCGACAAGGAAAATTTGTTTGTAGCCGTGATCGGACAAGACTTTGATGAATTTGTAAAAACCATTGAGGCCCTAATCAGTAAACCCAGCAAAGCCTCCTTTAAGCTGAAAAAATACATTCACATGCGTAATCAGCTTCTTAACAAGTTATTCACACTGGCAAAAATAGAGCGGTCTACGGTATCGGAAGTGCTAAAACCAGTTTTTGGCGAACACAGACAAAAACTTCTGGCGAAGGAAAAAGAATTGATTGGCAGGATCCTCGAACTGGGGATAAAGGAAGGAGAGTTTATCAAGTTTAATGTAAGCAACTACGCCGATCTTTTTATTTCAGCGCTGGTTGGCATACGTGCCCAGAGCGTTGGTGTAACCTTTATTTATAATTCTGAGCTCGAGGAAAAAATCAACCACCAGGCGGCACTTTTAGCCGACATTTTTCTGAAATCCATCCATAAGAGTTAAATACTGAGGTTTAACTATTTGACTATTTTTATTAAAAAGTCAAACAAAAAAGGCCAAAATAGCCTAAAAAAAACGTTTTCGTAAAATTTGTTTTAGAATTTGAGAACTATTCCTTAATCTTGCCGTTAAAGAAACTAAGGAAACTTTAGCAGGTACGCGGGTTTCCTGGCGTTTTTTTTAACGAACATGGACGACAGAAATCAGAAAGAGAGAATTTTAGAATGCGCCAAAGAACTGTTCCACAAATACGGGACCAGGAGCATTTCAATGGATGATATCGCGCATCACCTGGGCATTTCAAAAAAAACAATCTATCAACATTTTTCGGACAAGGATGATATTATAACCCTTGCAATGCATCAGGCCACCAGCGAAAAGAAAGACGTGCTTTTAGGCTTGCGAAAACAAGCCACGGATTCGGTAGACATGATGATTAAAATACATCAATACATACATAAGAATTTTGATGACGCAACAGCCTCTCTCGTGTTTGAGCTGCAGAAGTATCATGCCGAAGCATGGAAGATCATCCAGGAATTCAAGTACGGTTTCCTCGCGGAATTTATAAAAGAAGATCTGCAATTGGGAATTGACCAGGGCTACTTCCGCGAAGACATCAATGCGGACATCGTTGCCAAAATTCGCCTGGAGGAAGTGACCATGGCAAGCAACGATCAGATTTTCCCAAAACACAGGTTCAACCATCACGAAGTTTCGAATAGCATCCTTGAGCATTTTATCCAGGGCATTGCCACGGAGCGAGGAAGGAAGTTATTTAAAAAGTATAAAAATGTATTAGAAGAGAACGGAGTCAATAAAACACATGAAGCATAAAATTAAAATTCCCCTGTCATTTACGATAACACTGTTGACATTCTGCGTGGGAGTGGCCGTGGCACAACAGCCGGTGTCGTACGCGCTGAAGGACATCCTGGGCGTAGCCCTGGAAAACAATAATAATGTTATTAAGGCAAAATATGACTTTGAGGAAGGTCAGGCCAAAACAAAGGAAATTAAATCTGCAGCACTACCGCAGATTAACATCAACGCAGACATGTCGGATAATGTCGTCCGGCAAGCGATGGTTTTTCCGAAGATGTTTGCTGACCCTACCGCGGGCCCGAATGATTACGCGGTTATCCGTGCCGGCATGCAGTACTCCACCAGTGTATCTGCGCAGGCGAACCAGCAACTTTTCAATAAAAGCGTCTTAACAGGTATTAAGGCAGCCAAGGTAAGTGAAGATTATTACAGCTATAATATTGCACGCACGGAAGAAGAAGTAATTCAGCAGGTAGCAACGCTGTTTTATCAAGCAGCTTCTCTGCAAGCACAGCGTCATGTATTGGAGACAACGCTATCCCAAACTCAGAAAAACCTTGCCATCACGACCGACCGCTATCAAAACGGCGTAGCACGGAAAGTGGACGTTGATAGAATAAATGTCAATCTCACGAACCTTCAAACGCAGTTGAGAAGCATTGATGATTCCTATGCCAACACCATTAACCAACTGAAACTTGCGTCGGGGCTTGACATGAATTTAGCAATCGAAGTGAATGTGCCTCTGGTTCTTGATACCGCTACCTATCAATATGATCCGGCAATCACGATGAGTGAATGGAATTGGGAGAATAAAATCGAGTTCAAACAATTGAGCACGCAACTTTCTCTATACGACCTTGAACGGAAGAATTTTTCGGCAGGCTACTATCCGACACTTTCAGCGTTTGCCAACTACACCTATACCGGTCAAAGCAATGATTTCATTTTCTCCGGTGGTGCGGATCCACTATGGTTTGACGTCGCGTCTGTCGGCGTGAAAATGCAGATTCCGGTATTTGATGGATTGAATAAGTCAGCCAAAGTTCAGCAGTCCAGGATCAGAAGAATGAAAACTGAACGTGATATGAGCTACACTCGCCAACAATCAAATATGGCCTATCAGAATGCTTTGAAAAGTTTTGAAACGAGTTACACCAGTTACTTAGCGCAGAAAGACAATGTGGCCCTGGCAAACAGCGTATATGATGTCACGCTACAAAATTATAACGAAGGCGTAAGTCCGCTAACGGATCTGCTTCAGGCTGAATATTCAAAGATACAGTCCCAAAGCCAACTGATCGAGTCGCTATTGAAGGTGAAGCAGGCGGAAGTTGCACTGTTAAAATCAAAAGGTGAGATAAAGAATTTATTGAACTAAGAAAATATTAATACTCCTATAAAAATGAAACGCACCATTGTAACCATACTGATCATCATCGTTGCCCTTGCAGGAGCCGCTTTTATGCTGAAAAAAAACAAAGCGAAGATGCACGAACAGACCACGTTGGCCAAGAAAGTGAATGCCACCGTTCCAGTTCAGATTGCCGAAGTGAAAGAAGAAAATATTGGCGGCGCGTTTACAGCCACTGGCACATTTACTCCATCAAAGCAGATTTTGGTTGTAACGGAAATTGCCGGACGGGTTGTGAGTCTGCCAGTTGACGAAGGTCAGTTTGTAACGAAAGGCCAATTGCTTGCGCGAATTGATTTTGCCACGTCAGAGGCTGAGGCGAAATCAGCGGAAGCAAATCTCCAAAAATTGACGACGGATAAAGAACGTTATCAGCGTCTGGTAAAAAGTGGTGGCATAACACAAGCTCAGCTGGATGAAGTTAATCTGGCATACGTCACGGCCGAAGCGCGGTTGATCACTGCCCGGAAGAGACTGTCAGATTCTTTTATTCGCGCCCCCTTCGCAGGTTACGTGAACAAACGTTTTGTTGAAGAAGGTACTTACCTCAATGCGGCAAAAGAATTATTTGAGATCGTCGAAATGTCGAAGCTTAATATGATCGTCAATGTTTCTGAAGGCCAGGTCTTGTCAGTAAGTCAAACGAAAGAGATCACAGTAAATGCTGATGTTTACCCTGGCGTGAGCTACAAAGCAAAGGTGAATTTTATCGGCGCAAAGGCAGACGCTAACCTGAATTTTCCAGTGGAACTCGAAATCACCAACATCAAGGATAAACCCCTTCGCGCCGGTATGTATGGAAGGGCGAACTTTAACTTACCATCTACAACGCCGTCACTGGTGGTTCCCAGGACTTCCCTGATCGGAAGCGTCGATAACGCACAGGTTTATGTGTTGAACGGGGATTCCGTTAAGTTAAAACAGATCGTGGCAGGAAAAGTATTTGCCAATAGTGTTGAAGTTTTAAGTGGTCTCGAAAAAGGCGATCGTGTGATAACGACCGGACAGATCAATCTTACCGATGGGAACAAAGTGACAGTCTTGAATAAATAGTTGAATACGACTCCACAAAAAGGGAATATGAAAATTACAGAGATATCAATAAAAAGGCCTTCCATCATTCTGGTGGTGTTTATCATCCTCACCTTTATGGGGATCACGAGCTATCAGAAATTGAGCTATGAACTTTTACCTAAGTTCAGCCAGCCGATTGTGACGATCACGGCAATATATCCAGGAGCATCTCCGAATGAAGTTGAAAATACGGTAACCAAAGAACTGGAGGACGCTGTGTCGTCGATGGAAAACGTCGACAAGATCACAGCAAGCTCTTACGAGAGCTTGGCTGTCATCGTCGTACAGTTACAGAATGAAGCTGACGTTGATCTCTCTTTGCAGGAGGCTCAGCGAAAGATAAATGCAGTTCTGGCAAACCTTCCTGAAGATGTAAAGACACCGTCGCTAATGAAATTCTCTATCGATGATCTGCCGATCATGCGCTTGGGGGTAACAGCAAATATGAATGCTACGGAACTTTATGGTCTCGTTGAACAACGCATACAACCCAATCTTGCTAAAATTCCCGGTGTTGCGCAGATTAATTTGATCGGTGGCGAAGAACGTGAGATAAGGGTGAATGTTAACAATGAAAAATTAAAGGCTTATGGAATATCATTGCCACAGCTGGTCCAATTTATAGAGTCATCCAATCTCGACTTTCCGACCGGGAAGATCAGAACGCAAGAGGAGCAGATCCTGGTGAGATTAGCTGGTAAGTTCACGAACCTAACAGATTTGCAAAATCTGGTGGTTGCGTACGACCCGAAAGGCGGAGCAATTAAATTAAGTGATGTTGCCGAGGTACAGGACACGAAAAAAGATATCGCACTGGTGAACAGGATTGACCTCCAAAATTCGATTGGTATTTCCATTCAAAAACAGTCCGATGCAAATGCTGTATCGGTGAGCGAGCTGGTCACGAAGGAGCTTGCACGAATTGAAGCAATGTATGCAGAGCAAGGTCTTAAGTTTGCAGTTGCTCAAGACTCTTCCAAGTACACGCTTGATGCCGCCGATGCCGTAATTCACGACCTTATACTGGCGGTGGTTTTAGTGGCCGCGATCATGCTGCTGTTCCTGCATTCCTTGCGGAACTCGATCATCGTCATGATAGCGATACCCCTGTCGTTGATCGCCACTTTTATTGGAATGTCGTTGTTTGGATTTACGCTTAACCTCATGTCGCTGCTCGGACTTTCCCTGGTGGTGGGTATCCTTGTCGATGATGCTATCGTGGTCATTGAAAACATTTATCGCCACATGGAAATGGGCAAGAGCAAAATTCAAGCTGCGTACGACGGTGTGAAAGAAATCGGGTTCACTGTAGTTTCAATCACGATGGTAATAGTGGTTGTGTTTCTTCCCATTGCAATGACAACGGGGCTGATTTCCAATATCATGAAGCAATTTTCCATCGTAGTGGTAATCGCTACGCTCTTATCGTTGCTCGTTTCTTTCACGATGGTTCCATATTTATATTCCCGATTCGGAAAACTGGAACACGTCTCTGGAAAAAACTTTTTTGGTAGAATAATCCTAGGATTCGAAAAAGGCCTCGATGGTTTTACAACCTGGATCCAAAGCATGCTGAAGTGGGCTCTGGCACATCGCGCTGTTACATTGGTGAGTGCGGTTGTTTTATTCGTCGCATCGCTGGGCCTCGTCGGCGCTGGATTCATCGGCTCGGAATTTGTTGCCCAGGGGGATAGAAGTGAACTTGTCATGATGCTTGAGTATCCGAAAAAGACTTCAGTGGATTACAACAACGTGATGACTTTAAAAATAGAAGAATACATTGCCAATAAACCAGAAGTTGTATCACTTTTTACTTCAGTAGGACAAAGCAGTGAGAGTGGAATGGGTACTGCACAAGGTACCGCCTACAAATCGGAGATCAACGTAAAGTTGGTAGATCCGGCCAAACGTTCCGTCAGTGCAGATGTATATGGTGTTCTTTTAAAAAATGAGATTTTACAGAAATTTCCAGGCGTTAAAGTTAAGTCGACTCCTGTTTCAATTTTAGGAACTGCCAACCAGGCGCCGATTCAAGTGATTGTCACCGGTCCTGCATATGATACGGTGATGAATTTCGCAGACAAGTTGATGAGTGAAGTGAAGAAGGTAGAAGGGACGCAAGACGTTAAATTATCGGTTGAGGCCGGAAACCCGGAAGTTGTTGTCACGACCGACAGAAGAAAAATGGCAGAACTTGGTCTTGACCTTCAGAACGTTGGGGCGACCATGCAGTTTGCGTTCAACGGAAACACGGATGCGAAATTTCGTCAAGGTGAGTTTGAGTACGATATCAATATCCGTTTTGATGAATATGACAGACAAAATCTGAGCAGTATAAAAGCGCTGACTTTCAAAAATAAATTCGGGCAACAGATACGATTGGATCAGTTTGCCGAAGTGAAGGAGAGTTCGGGGCCATCGCGACTTGAACGCTTCAACCGGATAACTTCCGTCACGATCAACTCCCAGCTTCTTGGTAAATCATCGGGAACTGCGTCAGCGGAGATCCAAATGATTATCGACAATATGGACAAACCGGCTGGGGTGGAGGCCCGCTTCGGCGGCAACCAGGAGAATCAGCAAAAATCATTTGCACAGCTTGGGTTTGCATTCCTTACATCGATATTGTTAGTGTACCTCATCATGGTTGCATTGTATAATAACTTCGTCTATCCGTTCGTGGTTTTGTTCTCGATTCCACTCGCAATGATTGGTGCGCTATTTGCACTTGCATTGTCAGGACAGACATTAAGTATTTTTACAATCCTTGGTATTATCATGTTAATCGGTTTAGTGGCAAAGAATGCAATCCTTGTGGTTGATTTTACCAATCATCTGAAAGAAAAAGGAATGTCGACAAACGAAGCGTTGCTTGAAGCAACGAAGGAACGTTTACGTCCGGTGCTGATGACGACGATCGCGATGGTGGTTGGGATGTTACCCGTAGCGTTGGCTACAGGTGCCGGCGCTGCCTGGAAGAATGGACTTGCCTGGTCTATCATAGGTGGACTTACCAGCTCCATGTTCCTGACATTGATTGTGGTTCCGGTAGTTTATCAGCTTGTCGACCGCGCCCTTTTCAAATTAGGGTTAATGAATAAAGAAAAAGCGTTGCTGTATCAGCAACTTGAGGTATAGATGTTGATTGGGTAGGGTGAGGGGGAGGCAGAAATGTCTCTCCCTTTTGAAAAATTTGTGATCGATCTCATGTTTGAAATGAGACATTGAATGATTTTGGTTTAGAGGGGTTGATTGAATAGTAGATGTTGATTGGGTAGGGTAAAGGGGGGTCAGAGATGGCTCCCCTTTTTGAAACCCCGCAACCTATCTACTCCTGGATGCGGATGCGTTTGCCTGCAATCACGTGTCGATAAGGACAAAAGGAGGATTGTGCATAGCAATGAATAGTAGAGGTTGATTGGGTAGGGTAAGGGAGGGCCAGAAATGTGCTCTCCTTTTTTTTGCCACTACTATGCATCACTGTCTGCGAAAAAGAAATCCTAAAAACATTATCTTTAATTGTTTAACCCGATAACATGGATAGCCACCAGCAAAAAATTTCGCACCTCAGAGCGCTTTATCACCTTGCCTGCGCGGATAAGGTCTTGACAGATGTCGAAGGCGAGTATATAAAAAATGTAGCCGAGCGTCTTGGGATACCGTTGGAAGAGTTATCGAAACTGGATCCATACGAGCCGACCCTGGAGTTGCCGAACCGAGAGTATAAGAACTATATATTGTTTCACCGGCTTGCTCTTATTGTCATGATCGACGACACTTTGAGCGAACGCGAAAGACAATATTGTTTTAACCTTGGGATAAAAATGGGATTGCATCCTAATGCCGTTGGTGAGATAATTGATTACATAGCGTCACAAGGGACAATTGACTCAAAGTCGTCTGAGGTCATGGCTATTTTTAAGCGGTATTTGAGCTAGAGTTTGTCCTACGCCACGCACCTTTGTTGGATTTCTTTCCAGCAACACCTGTTAGTTAGTTCTCGCGGGATTCGAATTTTATTGTCTTAATCGTAGGGAGATAGAAATAAACAATTGCGAGGGATTTGTTTTTACGAGGATGTTGTTTCAAACTTTTTTATTTATCTTCATTCAGCTGAAGGCCTTTAGGCTGGAATCACTTCCAGCCGGATTTTTCATTATTGATTTAGAAGAACTCTGATTTGGATGTTAGTCATAGTGCGGACTTCATTGGTAAATCCTTTCGTCCAAAATATGAAAACGTCTTCTCTTTCCTTGGTCATTTGTGTATACTCCTGCTCTTTGGGGGTTCGATCGTTTTCCTTCGAGATCAGTGAACTGTAGTTTTCAAAGCGAGTCTTATTCGGATCATTCAAATTAACGCTATAGCTATGCGAACACATTATCTTCTTTCATTTTTAATGGTAATTTTTCCTGCATTTTCAATATTCGCGCAGGATTCCCTTATATTCAAAAATGATGATTTCGTCGCGGGCGAAGTAAAAAGCATGGACCGAGGTGTACTGACGATCGAGACGGACTACAGCAAAAGTGATTTTACCATTGAATGGACTGGAATCAAAGAGATCTTTACAAAAACTCAGTTCCTGATCACCCTCACGGATGGAAGCCGTGTTACCGGCGCCTTGTCGTCCGCAGATTCTGCCAATGTTGTCGTGAAGGATCCAGATGGGAAAACCTCTCAGCATTTGTTAAAAGACCTGGTAGTAATGAAACAAATAAGCGACAAGTTTTTGGACCGGCTTTACGCATCAATTAGTGTTGGATACAGTTTGACGCGGGCTCAAACGTTACAACAACTTTCCATGCGAAGCAATGTTGGCTATCTTACCGAACGGTGGTCTGCAGGCATATCTTACAATACGTTTAAGTCCAGTCAGGATGACGCATTGGATATTAAACGCAAGGATGGGGGTATGAACTTTAATTATTTTTTGCCGAAAGACTGGTATATACCAATTTCAGTATCATATCTCTCCAACACGGAACAGAAGATTGATCTACGGTTGTTGGGTAAAGCGGGTATAGGAAAATATGTAATCCATAAAAACGATGCATACTGGGGATTCTCAGGTGGAGCCAACGTTAACTACGAGGACTTTGATGATGAAACTGGCAGTCACACAAGCTGGGAGGCATTTGTTGGGACTGAATTAAATCTTTTTGATATTGGCGATCTCTCGTTGTTTACCAGAGCAACAGGCTATCCAAGCCTTACAGAATCCGGACGTTTCCGCGCAGATTTTACATTCGATATGAAATACGATCTTCCCTACGATTTTTTTGTACAACTGGGACTGACTTATAATTATGATAATCGTCCTGTGGAGGGAGCGCCTGAAGGTGATTATATTTTCCAAACTACCTTTGGCTGGTCGTGGTAATGCTGGCCACGTAATTTCTCTTATTGGCTGAGAAAACGGAACGCACTTATTAGCGCGCATCCATTGACAAAAATTTATCTTTTGTTATTGACATATTAATAGCGGTCCAGGTTTTATCCTCCAATGAAAACAGTTGTTTCTTTTCTGGGTTGAAGGAGAAACCTGACCTTTCGTAGCATCGTATTCCCGCGGTATTCCAGTCAAAAACATTTAACTCGACCGTATGCACACGCAGTTTGTCAAATGCATAAATCAACAATCTATTAATCACTGGCGGACAAAGACCTCTGCCGCGATGAGACGGGTCCACTAGCAATTTGTCAATTTTGCATGAGCCGTCGCCAGCAAGAATAATTTCAGCATGGCCAATGACAAGATCATGAGGCGTTTCAACAATATTAAAGGAGTAACTTTTAGAATCCTCCAGATAAACCTGGAGCTGTTCAACTGACAGAGGATACGACCACACGTTACCAGCAATTGTAATGAGTAGTTCTTTGCTGTCGATCCAACCCATGAGCCGGTCAAAATCCTTTAGCTGAAATGGCGTGAGTTCGATCATGTTTCCTAATTCTTAATCTTTTACCTCATCGTGTGAATCGTAAATAGAAAACTCATTTGCTTTTTTCGAGCTTTACGTCATCGGCTTTTTTATCAACTCTCAATCCCTGAAACACAGGATGCCTCACACTGCCATCTTCGGTGATCTCGGTAAACTTAATATTGCAAACCAATACCGGATCTACCCAGGTGACATCGGGTGCTTCTTTGATGGGAACATCCAGCGGGGACGTTTTACGAACGAGTTTTTTAAGTTTTACGTGTAGTTCTTTCAAGCTTTTATCGGTAAACCCAGTACCTACATTTCCGATGGACACAAGCTTTCCTCTTTTTTTTACTGCTAATAACAGGGACCCGAATGAACTGCGCGCTCCCTTAGGCGCTGTAAATCCCACTATAATCGCTTCCTGGCCTTGCACGTTCTTGATCTTCAGCCAATCCGTTGTCCGCTTCCCGATCAGGTATTTACTTTGTTTCCTTTTGGCAATCATTCCTTCAAGGTTCATTTTTTTCATTTCGCGGAAGAGTGATTTACCTTCGGTGTCAACATGGTCGCAGAACAAGATTACGTTTGATTTAGGAAGGACCTTTTGCAGGATGTCTTTACGTTCGAGGAGTGGGAGAGATGTAAGGGATTTGCCATCCAGTGCAATAATGTCAAAAACATAATATTGAATTGTGTACTTATCATTGCTGCGATAATTTTGCAGCTTCTGGAAGCTAGGTTTGCCTTTTTCATCAAATACAACGATCTCACCATCCACCGTGACATTTTTTTTAATTTTCGTTAAGGCATCAAAGACCTTGGGATAAGCCTTATCGAATGTTAGTCCATTTCGGGAATAGAGTTTTACATCACCTTTATTAATTTCTGCGATAGCTCGATACCCATCCCACTTGATCTCAAATATCCATTCGGCATCGTCAAAGGCGGGCCGATCCGTTAACTGAGCCATCATGGGTACAATAAATGAGGATAGCTTCCGACTTCCTTCGATCTTTACATATTTCATGATTTGAAAATAGTAAAAAGGAATCTATTCTTAACCTGCGTGGACTTGCGTCTGCTATCTGTAGGTCTACTCCAGAGGGAGCCCTCAACTTTACTAAATTGAACATTTAATGCGTTTCGGTGGTTGTTACTTAGCACAGCTTCCCTTCTTCTATAGGTCGTATAGTTCCATCAGGCTTTGCTTTAACTGCGTTAACCTTGCTTAACAAAGAATTCAATGTCGAAGGCCCATGTCACAGTTGAAACTGAGGCTATCGTACAGCCACCCGCCCGTTCAGCTTTCTGGATGCGACTGGATAATGCCGCTAAAATTTATCCGGCTGTTCAAAACGAAGAACTAACAGCAGTTTTCAGACTATCATGTATTCTGAAAGATCGTATTAAAATTAAACCTCTTCTTGAGGCAATCCATACTATTGAGGATAGATTTCCTTATTATAAGGTAAAACCAAAAAAAGGGTTCTTTTGGTACTACCTCGAGTTTCAAAATGAGCCGATTCCATTAAGACCCGACTTAACTAGACCGTGCAGGGCATTTAAAAAAGACGATCTCATCTTCAGAATTCTGGCAAAGGATAATTGCTTAAGCGTTGAATTCTCGCACATACTCACCGATGGAGGTGGTGGATTTGAATTCCTGAAGACGCTATTACTTGGTTACCTCCGGGCCTGTGGTGTTTCGATTAGTAAGGAAATCCCCGCTCTTAACCCTTATGACGTTCCTTCAGCTGAAGAATTTGAAGATGGTTTCTCGAAGCACTTTCAGAAAAATATTCCATCGCCAAAAAAGAAACCTAAATCATTTCATCTTCCTTTCAAGCTTAATGACCAACCTCGATTCAATGTGCTGATAGCAACGGTTCCTATGGCGGAAATTTATCAAAAATCAAAGGAACACCATGCCACGATAACGGAGTACCTGGTGGCTGTTTATTTGTACGCACTTCAAACTATTTACAATAGGTTATCAAATTTCAAAAAGCGAAGGGCAAGAAAGATTTTTAGAATCCAGGTGCCGGTAAATTTGAGAAGAATTTATCCGTCGAAGACAATGCGTAATTTTTCCCTTTTCGTTACACCCGAAATTGATCTCTCATTAGGAGCATACTCATTTGAAGAAATTGTCAAGACGGTGCATCACCTCATGCAGTTGGAGACCGATAAAAAACTTATCAACAAGATGATCGCAAGAAATGTGGGTGCAGAAAGAAATATCTGGCTAAAAAACACCCCGTTATTTATCAAATCATTGATCCTTTACATGACGTATAGCATTGCAGGAACAAGTCAGTACAGTGGTGTAATTACCAACATTGGCAAAGTAACTTTCGGACAAGCCGATAAGTTTATTGATCATTTTGTGTTTATTCCTCCACCGCCCAACAAAGCGCTTAGAGTTAATTGCGGCGTTCTTGGGTTCGCCGGTAATCTGGTGATGACCTTTGGTAATATTACGAGTTCAAAAGAACTCGAAAGGGAGTTCTTCAGATTTTTAGTAATGCAGGGTATATGCGTAAAAATTATCAGGTACTAAAATTGTAAAGTATGAACATCTGCAAAGAATGCGGCGTCGAGTTGGACAATGACATGATGCTGTGTCCCCTTTGCGAGACTCCTATAGTAGGTGCAGGAACAAGAAAGGATGTAATTCTCCAGATAAGCAAACAGGAACCGCTTCAAGTCAGGAGGAAAAATGTTTTGCAACTGATTCTTTGGCAGATTACCGCTGTGCTCCTGTTATCCGGTATCGCTGCAACATTGATCATTAATTTATCAATCCAGGGAAGTATTACGTGGTCTATTTATCCGATATCAATATGCTTGATCGTCTTTTCATACGCTTCATTGATTGTATTATGGAGGACAACAATTTTCTTTCAGGTTTTGGCAGCCTGGTTCATTTCAACGTTGGTACTTGTTATGGTTAATGGGAGCATTGAAACCGATTGGCCCTTGTTGGTCGCTCTTCCCATTTTATCCGCTGTTAACATAATAGGATTGATATTCATTTTCATCGTCATGAACCTTAGAGCAAAAGGACTGAACGTATTATCATTGATATTTGTTGCCATAGCAATCCTTTGTCTGATCATTGACGGAATCATTTCATTTTATTTCTTTAATGTCATTGAATTGCAATGGAGCGTTATCGTGGCAGCATGTCTGCTTCCTGTGACGGCTGCCATACTCTTTATGTATTTCAGGACAAAAAATAATACTGACTTTCAAAAAATCTTCCATACCTGACAAGCACGGAAGATCCGCCATGTGGCTATTTAAGTAACAAAACGAACATGGCAAGCAGGGAAAGTAGATTGTTCTATCTTTTTTTAAGGTTCATCAAGAAAAAGAAGTTTCTCGAAATGCAATTTGTTTTCGGGAAGTTTGATTTTTATAACTGTAAGGAACCTCCTAAGGAAATTCACAATGTTTGTCACGTTGAAAAACGCCAGGTCAATGGCCGGAATGTTTTCGTATTAAAGCCCAAAACAAAAAAATCGGAAATTCAGATATTGTATCTTCATGGAGGTGCTTATGTACAGAATTTTGTAAAACAGCACTGGAAGTTTTTATCTCTCCTTGTCGAACATACACACTGCACTATCACTGCACCCGACTATCCCCTAGCTCCGACGCACACTTATCGGGATGCTTTCGAAATGGTTATTCCGCTGTATAAAGAAATAATCCTGCAAGGAGATTCCGCTCATACAATTCTTATGGGTGATTCGGCCGGAGGAGGTTTTGCGCTTGCCATGGCACAGCGAATGAAAAGGGACGATGTGGCACAGCCAACTAAAATCATCTTGCTTTCGCCGTGGCTCGACATCACCTTAAAAAATCCCGAAATAGAAAAAATTGATTTGATAGATCCTTTCCTTGGGATTGCTGGGTTACGTAAGGCAGGGCTGAGCTATGCTGGAAATTCCGATCCTGAAAATTTTATGCTAAGTCCTATCTATGGGCCATTAGAAAAACTTGGGAGCATATCGGTATTTATTGGGTCACGTGACCTTTTAGTAGCGGACGCGAGGAAATTAAATATGCTCGCCCTCGAAAAGGACGTTTCAATTAATTATCGTGAATACAAGGATATGGTGCACGTGTGGATGTTTTTGAACTTCCGCGAGTCAAAGGAAGTGAGAAAGGAAATCATTGCGCTTATAGTGGGAAACGATAAGGAGAAGCACATGACGCCTTTTGACGAAATCAATTAGTTTTTGCAATGATTTATAATTGTGCAAGCAGGGCATTAAGTCCTTCTCTTGATTTTCCGAGTTTCGCCTGCAGATTATTCATCATTACTTCCTTCATTCCATAGTTATAGTAAAAATCATCATTGTCAAGATGAGAGAACATTAGTTTTAATTTAGCTTTTTGCCTTTTCCAATTTTGGTCGGGCGTTTGTAGATGAATCATATCCATAAGACCTTTTTTAGTTAGTGAATATTTTAATACGCTAAATTTTCGCTTCGGCGATTAATTTAAGCTAATCGGAATGTCTTCAGACTTGCTAAGCTTAATTGAAAAGATCCATTT
>Ga0157380_10001516_pt1 | contig 15241 bp, 11 predicted proteins | sample S35metaG_FD_119757 | JGI IMG/M metagenome (GOLD analysis project Ga0157380, IMG submission 119757) | Switchgrass rhizosphere microbial communities from Kellogg Biological Station, Michigan, USA - S3-5 metaG | ecosystem: Host-associated > Plants > Roots > Rhizosphere > Soil | place: USA... | reverse complement strand
CTGAAAACGACCATCACGCTTGTCGATGAGTTCCAGGGTTGGATCGTTTAGGCGAAAGTTGAATGCACCGGGTGAATCCAGGTGTTGGGTAACGCTGATGTCGAGGATTGACTTGGCAAGCTTAGGCTCCAGTGTTTGATTTTTGACCTTCACCTCGAAGGTCGGAACATAAATTTGCGGAAGTAATGCAAACTGAGCCATAAGGCACCTCTAACTTAGGGCTGGAATTCTGAGCATTAGCCCGGCGTTGATGGTCAACGGATTGTCGATGTTGGTTGCTTCGGCTATCGCTCTCCATCGTCGCGGATCATCGTATTCGTGAGCCGCGATGCTTTGCAGCGTCTCGCCGCCTTTCACGACTCGAGCCTTGGCACGGTCTGCTGATTCGAGTGGAACGCTGCCCAGAAGTGTCTCGAGCAAATCTGATCCTTTTAGCGTGACCGTCAGGCGCGCTCGCAATGGCCGGCCATCCGCAGCAAAGTATTCAAATCGCTGCGTGACGCTTTCGAGAACGCAGGGAAAGATCAGTGAGGCCCAAATAAAGATGAGTCGTGGCGGTGCATGCGTCCTGGCATTGAGAGAAGTCAGCGCCACCATTGGCCCCGTGAAGGTTCGAACGTCTTGTCCCGTGTCCGTGCTGTCAAAGAACAACTCGAGGTTGAGCGTTTCAGAGTTACCACGCACAAACTGAAGCAATGACGACCCAAGTCCCGGAATTCCGACCTCCGCAAACTGATTCGTTTTCTGGATTTGATATTCCGGCGGATTAAACATGACCGGAATTGACAGTCCACTGTCAGTGTCGATGATCAGCGCTTTCGCCAAAGCCGCGGAGAATCCTGAAGCCATCAGTACAATCCCCTCCTCTCGCGCTCAATCTGCTGACGCAGCATTAGAGTTTCATAGACCTTGTCGGCAAGTTGGTTTATGTCAACTTGCTGCGCTGCAGGTCGCAACCCCGTGCCAAAGGACGACTTGTTTTCGCGCTCCTCAAGTTGCACCGAGTTAATGTCAGCTTGACGATTGACGATTGACGGGCTGTTCACCGGGGCGAGTTTCAACTGAAGATCTGCAATGTTGGTGGGCTGAAGAGTTCTCTCGATCAATGTTTGAATTGCAGGCTGCGACTCGGGCGTAGTGGTAGACCGCGCATCCGGCCGCACAAAAGATCCGGAACCTTCAGAATCCACTGAACCCAACTCCATTTGGTTCGTTGCTGGACTCATCGTTTCTGGCGTTTGCTCCGGCAGCCACAACAAACGAATGTAGGGAGATGGGAACCCTCCCGGCACTTCCTGACGGGGCATTGACGGGTTCGCTCTCGTTACCATGCTCGGCGTCACCGGTATCTCTGGCGCATTGGTGAATGCTCTTTCAATGTCGAAAAGGTTCGCTGTAATTCCGCGTGACCTGAAATAAGCTTCTGACTGAGGGGTCGTTGAAAGAAGATCAGAGATACGCGAGGTCCACCGGCTCACATAATCAGTTGCTGGCCGCTTATCCTCAGATTGTGGTCCATTACTAATCTGGTGCTGCTGAGATACGGGGAGTGCAGAATTAGGCGCTGCTTTCGGAGGCAAATGACTGTGTGGAAAACTATAACGCCAGCGAGTGTGTTCAGGCTCGAAGTCAAGTGACAATCGCGACCAGCCACGCCACGGCGCGCGATGCCCAAATCGATTGTAAACAGGCATTGTTGCGTTGCGCACAAACGAACCGACCAAGCCCCTGATGCCGACGACGATTGCTTCCGCCTTCCTAAGCGCAAGCGGACGCCACGCGGCGATGGCAAACGACTTAACGGGATTAGTTTTAGCGCGGTGCATCAGCATGAGACCAAAACTCAAACCCACCGATGGTCGAAGACTGGTTTCGATTGCCGGCGATCTTCCTGATTTCGTTCACCCATTGACGCCGTTCAGCATGCTCGAGCATCAATAGTTGTTCGTGCGACCAGTGAAAGTGATACGCGAGAAAGGCCACCTCCTCATACAATTGCGCGAGGGGGTAGCCTATGATTCCCCCGGGTGTTCCGGCTCCATCTCAAACGAGTGTTGGCAATGCGGGCATTCGAGCTTGAGCGCAGCGCTTCCATTTCCGTTGATTCGATTATAAAAATCCTGAAGGTAATGAAGGTCTGTTGCAAACAAACTCTCAATGACTTTGGGATTAATGGGCTCGACAGATCCTAGTCGCGTGATAACGCGGCCCAGCAAAATGCAAATCAGATACGCAGAGTTCGACTGCACGCGTGGATCTTTTAGCGGCAGAATTTCATCACCGGCCGTTGCCAACCGCATGGTGCCTTCACGATGGACCACACCTTCGCTGTCAAGGTAGCCCTTGGGAAGTCTAAATTCGAATTCCGTGATTAATGTGTTCATGTTTCCGCCTGCTCAAGCCTTTCACAAACAACGGTCAAAGAATTGATCGCCACGTCATTCCCTTTAGCGCTTAGGGCGGGGCCCTCCCACTTTGTGGGCCAGGCGTTGAAGAAGTTCCAGCGTATTTTTTCCTGCCCTCGATCATCCAGCAGAATGATCGAACCATGTTTGCGCTGAATCTGGCCGTTCAGAGCGGCCAGATGCCAGTTATAGAGCTCACGCGAATCGGTAGCTCCCCACTTGAGAACAATGTCCGAGAACGCGTTTTTGCCTGCCAATTTGCGCACACCGTTTTGATCGCCACCCTCGCGGTATTCGACAGGTTCGATGTGAGAACCAAAACCAGTGCAATCTGAAAAGCCAGCTTGAACAATGCCATCGATTTCAACCAAAAAGCGAAAGCTCTTATATGGATCAACTCGAGCCATCGTGGATTCCTCCTTTGCTCATATTGTCAGCAGCCAATCACTTGAAAAGCAGCGTCACGATTACCCGCCAGTCTGTTGTTGGATCCGGAAGATAACGAATTCCGCAGGCTGGACTATTGCCACTCCGATTTCTGTTACGACCTGCCCGCGAGCTCGCACGTCTGGTGGATTGGTGTCCGCATCGCACTTCACGAAGAACGCTTGCTTTGCTGTCTCGCCGAACAACGCGCCATCACGCCATTGTCCGAGCAGAAAGTCGCTTACTGATCGAATGATTCGCTGCCATAAGGCTGGACTGTTCGGCTCAAAGACGACGAATTGTGTTCCCTGGTAGATCGACTTTCTTAGGAAGTTGAAGTAGCGGCGGACGCTGAGATACTTGAATTCACCATGCTCGTCGCCGCCCAACGTGCGTGCCCCCCAGATAAGCAGGTTGCCATCAAACGAGCGGATGATGTTGACACCTTTCTCATTCAATTCATCCTGATCATTCCTGGTGACGCGAAATTCCACATCCAAAGCGCCTCTCGGCACCTCGTTCGCAGGCGCTTTGAAAACGCCTCGTTGCGCATCGACTCTGGCGCACACTCCGGCTACGTGTCCGCTCGGAGGCTGCCAGACACCTTGGCTCGTAACCGGATCGAAGACTTGAATCCAAGGAAAATAGAGGGCAGCGAAGCTGCTCGTTGACGCGCTGGTAATGTCTCCGATCGTCAGCGTAGCCGGCTTCTCGACTCCATCCAGAATCGCCACCCTGTCCAACATGCGTACGCAGTGTTCGACGAGTGCATCTTGCTGAGCTTTGAGAGATACACCGGGCGCTGCCACCATGGATATCTCATCAATAGTCTCGAATTGCGGCAAAACTTTCCTGAGGTCTGCCAGGTCAGCCTCTTTCGCTACGCGAGTTATCCAGCAGCGAGTGCCACCGTTATCGAAGAAGCCGTACACAGCGAGTGCCAGCGTTTTATTGCCTGCTTGAATATCACCGAATGAGTTTTTAAATGCCTCCCAACTCGTTACAAGTTCAGGTTTCGCAACTGCGGCAACCTTTTTCGCGTTGCCGCTCGCATCCAAAGGCATCTTCACATTGTCTGCGACAACTCCAATGAAGCCTGCCGTGCTCGTGCCGACACCGGCTATGGGCCGCGCTAGTGGTGGTACTTCCTCCACATAGACACCTGGTGACCGATATGTTGCCATGTTCCTCCTCCTTTCCCTGGTGGGAAATACTTCAATTAAGACAGTTGAATGTCGTAGTCCTTTCCTTGCTTTACGGGAACGTCGATGCTGACATTCCGCGTGGCTTGGCCCGCTTGTGCCCTTAAGGTGTATTTGCCGGTTGAAATGGGACCGAGAATGTAACGGCCATCAACATCTGTGATTGCCGAGAGGCCCCGATCCACCAATGTCACAGTCGCTCCTTCGATCGGTTTATTTGTCTTATCAGTGACCTGGCCTCCGATGCGAAACATTCCTTCGCGTTTTTGGGCAACTTCCAACGGTTGCAAGCCAATCTCTCCAGTGATCACCATCGGTCCGGCTTCAGGTACCGATGGTGCTACAGAGGCAGTTACGGTGACTGTCAGCGACGGTCGCAGTTTGTTTCCGATGGAAGTCCAAAACTCGGAGATATTTTTCAGACCATCCGGCTGCAGCGTCACCATCGGCATCGACGGGTCCTGATCTTTGAGCTTGCCTTGTAAAAAATCAGGTGGAATGGTCGGGAAACGAGAAAGAATCTCCAAAACCTGGCCCAATAACTCTTGCTCTTCCAGCAATGCCACTTCGCCAGCGCCTGAAGGCCACGCAGTTACCAAATAAGAACACGCAATGCGGAGTGGAGGTGGCGTCACAATTACTTGTCCATTACTTCTCGTGAAGGTTGGCTCGTTGCTGCGCAGCTCGACGTTCTCACGCACATCGTAGAGAAATAGATCGACGGTCGTTTGCTGCGGCTTGAACGACTCCGACGGACGATCGAACACTATCTGCGCACCTTTTAAGGGAGCCTCCACTCCGGGAGACTTCGTTAGAACTTGACGTAATGTTTGACTGAGATCTTGGATCACTTTTGAATTGACGTTCTGAATCTCCCAACGCCGCACTATGAACGTATCAAGATCTTTACTTCTCGATCGGCGGGACCGAATGCCTCAACCTCGCCGCAGGTATAGATGCCCTCTGCAATGCCCGTACATTCAGGAGCGACGTCGACAATCCGGCTTCGATCAATACCTTCTCGCAAGAGTTCATTAGCTACTAAAACGGCTCGGCGCTTTCCGAGATCGAAATTGTGTTTTTCGGTTCCTTCAGGTGATGTTCGACCAACCAGCTGAACTTTGGTCGTGGGATTAGCTTTCATTAGTCTGATCAGACTGTTCCAAACAATCTCCTGTCCCCCAATCAGACTGCGTTGCATTGTCTCCCGGCCGGCGGGCCAATCGGTGTGAGGCTCGTTTTGATTGAACCGCAGATGAACTGAGATGGCTATCGGGTGTGCGCCCTTAGTGGCTTGCGGCGTTGGCACAACTGGCTTATCGGTGAATGGCTCGGGAACCGGCGGGGGTTTAAAGTCCGTCGGTTTTCTCTCGGCCTCCGTCTTTGTTTTTTTCTCAGCTTCACGTTCAGGGCGAGTGACCGTTTCCTCACGAGTCTTGCGGAGTTCATCCCATAGTCGTCTGGCCAATTCAATTGATCCCAATATCAGCGCGAGCGTGACTAGTACTGCTGCCAATCCCACGACTGCCAAAGGAGCCAGAGCAGCTAAGACTGGGACCAATAAAATATCCGCCAACAAGACTCCTATACCGATCTTAAGCAGCGCTGCCTTCACATCGTCTTTTAAGAATTCCTTTGCCGGTTCTTTGAGTCTTGGCGCCCGTCGTGATTTAGCAGCTTCTTCCTTATCTTGTTGTGGGGGTGAGTCGTTCTTTCGTATACATCCGAAGTATCCTACGACTGGTTCATTAGACTCCTCCAAGGAAGCTATTACTGGAGCGCACTGAGGACAGACCTCTCGTGAGACCGCCATTGCGACAATCCGGTACTTGTCGCCAGCTCCTCTAATCATTGTTTGTTCTGCGTGATGGGCCGCGCTTATTTTTGCGTCATGCGAGACTTTTGTGGGCGCCCAGACATCCAAGTCCAGCTCCTTGGCTATTGTGGCTACTTCCATCGCGGCTTTACTTTCACCACTAGCTGCAAAGTTATCAACTGAGGTGTAAACGTACTTGTAGTTTGACGTACCGCGCTCGACGACCAACCCAATGGCAACAGTCTTTCTGCAGGTCACAGTCTCGCGAACTTCTGGACTCAACATACTGAGCAACTCCACCATCTTCAGGTACACACTGAGGACCGATAATGTCTCATGCCAGTCTTTTGGACCGGGTGTTCGCGCCAATTGCGTTGGATACACCGACACGGTTCCGATGGTGTTGTGAGTAGAGTCAAGGACTGCATCACTCACGCGTGCTGCCTCACGCTCACTCGGGTCGGAGACTGGGACAATCGCTGAGGATCCAGACTGTAGTTGCGACTGCTGTATGACGTGAGTTAGTTCGTGCGCCAGCAACCTATTCCCATTAGTTGTTCCGGGCGCGTAGCGGCCCCTCCCAAAAACAACATTTGAGCCTACGGTATAGGCAAGTGCATTAACCGCTGTTGCCGACGAGGCTGCTTTTGGATCGGTGTGGATCCTGACGCCACCGAAGTCGTAACCAAAGCGCGACTCCATAAAAGCACGCGTAGCTTCATCAAGCGGCCTACCCGGTGAGCGCAACACGTCATGTACGATTGGTGGTATGGCAGCTATCTCGGTTGTGCTCGTCGCGTGTCGTTGTAACGTTCCCTTTTTTTCCTCTTCGCATTGACTGCACGACCCACCCGACGATCCAGCGCACTCACACTTCCGTTGCAGCGTCGGCCCGTTCGCGAGCTGCTGGACGCCACGGTTATCCACTGAGCGTTGCAGCTTCAACACCGACGGCGTTGTTCCGCGTGAGGCACTCGAACCCGGGATCGGCGCTGAAGGTGTTTCCCTGATTTTTCGCGTATCGACCCCATTCGCGCGATTCTTGCCCTCCAGGAAGAATTTCTTGACGTCAACCGGCTCTTCTTGCCCGGCACAATAGAGCTTGTGCTCGAACCCGGTGTGCCATTGAATCCCCTCAAAGATTAATCCATTAATGACAGTGCCAAAGTTATTGTGGAAGCCAGGCTCATCTTCAAAAGTGTATTCGGAGGAACACCGTGCGTTAGCATAATTGCCCACCGGCTTTGGCCCGGGGGACATCCCCTTCAGGATGTCGTCGCACCACTCTCCGAACAGACGCATTTGCGGATTCCCCTGTTGAGGATGTCGGAGAAAGTCGCACGCGTAATAGGTGTGCGTTATTCCGTTTGGGTCATCGAGCGTGAATCCACCAGAGATGAATTGCTCCCAATAGAGTTCATTACAAGGGCAAGGCAAGTTGGTGCTCAAACTCCACGAGAATGTCGCATCATAGTTACTTGAGCCGTGGTCATCAGAAGCTTCAAGCCAATTCGGTGCTTGTTCGCTCGTTCGCTTGTTGACTTCGCCCTTTCGCTTCTCCTGCTCTATTAGGCCGCCGACGAAACGATTTCCATGACTACGTTGTAGGTTAAGCAGCGACGCAGCGGGGCCGGTGGATCTGGACCGCAAACGGGAAGGCGAGCGTTGACCGTCAACTCGTGCGCGGGTCGCTTCCTCTTTGCTTTTCTGCCGCGATGCTTTCACGTTCATTTGTCTGTTCACTGACTGACCCGCATTGCCTAGCGCAGTACCGTGACTCTTACGGCATCAAACTGGGGATGACGTCTGCGAAAAAATGCCCGATGGTTCCGATCGGAAGCAACATAGGATTGAAAGTATCCATGTGTGCCTGGTAATGGGAATTGCCAGTTATATGCAAACTATTGGCTGCAGCCTTGTCGCGAAAGCTCCAGGTTGCACCCGCATGAAGCCAGTTTGGAAAAATATCTGTAAGGAGATCACCAGTCGCTTTGAGATGCGCCAGCAGCTGCACGCCATTTGTTGGAGTAAACCCGAGGCCAAACACGCTTATACCGAACCAGGTATTCGTTACTGCCGCGATAAACGGCCAAATTCCAAAATCGTCGAGCCGCACGATTAGTGAAATGAACTTTAAGGTCTTACCTGAATCGCTAAAGAAATCCTCTGATCCAGTAATTCCACGGGCGGTAAGTGTGTCTCGCAAATCTGAACGAACCCAGTGCCAATAGCTTTCGCGGGTTTTCTGTCCGGCTGCCGCCGGCACACGAGCTAAGTGGATGTTTGCACGAGCCTTGAGACTGAACGAGGGTTGTTGGGCGAAAGAGTTGACTGCGGCCTCTGCTTCATGCTCGCTGGCTCCATCGTGATCGCCTACTCGTAATGTTCCAAGACCATGTGTGGGTTTGTCGGTCTGTTGAATCGTATGGGCCAGTTCGTGTACCAGCAGTTTCCTGCCTTCACTGGTCTCGGGTGCGTATTCCCCGCTGCCGAAAACGATATTCTGTCCAACTGTATAGGCCCGAGCACTGACTGCTCGCGCCGAATCTCCCGCCCTCGAATCGGCGTGAATTCGGACCTGGCTGAAATCGTGTTTATAGAAGGCCTCCATTGATCTTCGAATGTTTGCCGCTAAACGCTGACCGGGTGTCTGCAAAACAGAGTGAACATGTTGCAGGGGCTTTTCACGTAACACCTGTCGGACGAATCGATTGCCATGCGTCCGTTGGAGACTAAGCAACCACGTAGCTTCTTCACTCGACCTTGATATATTCCCACGCGGCCCATAATGAAGCTTCACGCGGTCCGCCGACTCACTGTTCTTGCGCTCAAGATGAGTTGCCTTCACCGTCATGCCTTTAAGCAACTGATGACCTCGGTTGCATCCAACGCCAGTCCATTCCATGCCCGACCCAGTTTCTGATGTTCTCGCCGCGCTGCTTCAAGTAGATGCGGCATGTGCACTACCTGACCGTCGGACGCTGCGTAGAATGCCGCGGCGAGGACAATGTTTTTTATGTTTCCGCCCGCGAGCTTGATTTCACGGGAGAGCCCGATGAAATCGACGTCCCTACCGAGCGGAGCTTCGACCGGGAACATTCCTTTCCAAATCTTCAAGCGCGAAGGTTCGTCTGGAAACGGAAAATCGATGACCACCTGGATGCGCCTCGAAAACGCGTCATCCAGGTTCTGTCTGAGGTTGGTAGCCAGAATTGCCACGCCTTCGTACTCCTCCATTTTTTGTAGCAGGTAACCAATCTCAATGTTGGCGTAGCGATCATGAGAATCCTTAACCTCAGAGCGCTTGCCGAACAGCGCGTCGGCCTCGTCGAAAAAGAGAATCGCGTTCGCACTTTCGGCAGCGGTAAAAATGGAATCCAAATTCTTCTCGGTTTCGCCAATGTATTTGCTTACTATTTGTGCCAGGTCAATTTTGTACAGATCGAGTTGTAACTCGCTCGCAATCACTTCCGCCGCCATCGTTTTTCCAGTACCCGGCGGGCCAGCAAAAAGCACGTTGAGTCCTTTGCCCAACGATAGCTTTCGATCAAATCCCCAATCACCGTAAACGATGTAGCGGTACTTGGCCTGGTCAGAGATCTCCTTTAGCTGACTGAGCTGATCAGTCGGAAGCACAATGTCAGTCCACCTATATTTTGGTTCGACTTTACGAGCGAGTTTTGACAGGCGGTGTCCGCATTGGGAACGCGCCGCGGAAAATAAATCCACCGCGCTAATCTCCGCACCTGGCGCCTTACAAGAAGTGTTCGCCTGATGCCAGAGCTGCGCATTTCGGGCGTCAGCTACCGCGTTTCTAATTTGACCTGGATTGAGTCGAAAGCGGGTGGCAAGGACGTCGATGTCAGCGTCTCTCGTTGCGACTCCTGCCGCTCGAAGATTCGTCTCCCAACAAGCGCGCCGCGAAAGAAAGTCGAGCGGCGGAAAGTGCATTGTGAGGAGACCCGCGCGACAACGTCCGGCTGAGTTTATCGCTTGAGTACTGGCAATTATTACAGCGCCATCGTGTTGGCCCACCTCTTCCAGGAGAATCTCATACTGGCTCGCTCGTTCGTCAGAGCGAAGCACATCTGCATGATCAAGATAGACGAAAGCATTCTTGAGCGAAGCTTCTCGAAATACTCGCTTGAGTGTTTGCCCGAAATCCGACGCGGCAGTTAAAGCTACGCGTAGATCGACGCTCAGCAGACTCAACCCCGCCTGTGTAGCAAGTGCTTCGGCCGCTTGGCGCTTCTCAGCACCTCGCGCTCCATGAAAGTTCAGCGTCAGTGGTTCCTCGGCTTCGATAGACCGCGCGACGAGAGTCAAAAGTGCGGACTTCGTGTCCTCGGCTACAAACATCGTGTCCAGATCAGCAGTCGGATAAGACAGTCGGCAGAATGATGAAAGCCGTGGATCCAGTCCATCCTGGCCCAGCAGGAAGCGAACGATTTGGTTATCCAGCTTTAGGTAATAGGCAAATGCAGGTGGTTCCACCTGATTCGGATCAGGGATCAGTTGTAGCAGACTATTGCGGATGAGCGGCGCATCAGGTGCGAAGCGGGCCTGGCTTGAAGTCTTTGAGTCCGCGGAGTCGCAGAGCAGGTTCAAACACAGGTCTATCGTCGGTCGTTTGCGAGTTACGTCGTCCTGAAGGTAGGCGTAGAGCCGTTCGTATCGTAGGTCGATTTCGGATGCGAGTGCGATCAGGATAACTTCTACATCGAGGTCTGACAAACCAAACTTGTCGCGCAACCAAAACCATCTGCCGGTTTCCGGAAACAGCTTATGGCCCATGCCGTCACTCGTCATTAATTTCAGTTCGTTGGGATGGCAAGCGAGGAGACGAGCAATTTCGTCGGGACTAATGTAGAGACCGCGGTAAGGATCAGAACCCGGCGATACTTCGTAAACCTGCTCGGCGGCGATTACTGCGTAGGCAAGTCGTCCATCAAGCCGCTTTAGAGCTTGTTGCAGTTCCTGTAAGTCCGATTTCAAAGGCGGCGCTGGCGCTGGCGAGCGGTTTTTGAAAGCTATCGGCATACTTTATTCTTCGACGTGTTTTCGGATCTCCCCAAACTTCTCCTCGTACTGTTCAATCGACTGCTCAAGAGTGGCCAATAGAGCTTTGGCATAGTTGGGGTTAGTCATCACCCTGGTGTGTAAGCGAGGTGCGTTCATTCCTGAATAGAACTGGCCGAAGTCCAACAGGAATTCGAGCGCGTTGTAACCAACCTTAAAGTAGTTTGCGTACCGTCCTTCAAGATCGTTACCAGTCACCAGATCCTCAATCTGCGGCTCCATCGAAGAGGTCGTCATCGCAAGATGGATACCGCACACTCTTTCTACCCGACTTTTTTCAGCCAACTGTTAGAACTGTTGAACTTTAAGCGGCGATTGGGAGTCAGACGAGATTTACGGAGCCGAGACGAGTTGTAACGTAGGCGTGATGCAACGGGCGGTGTGGGAAACTCGAGCGTGAGGAGCTTAATAATTGAGCTAAACGGCTGGCGGCAGTTCCCAAGCTCGTGTAACAAGCTGTAACAGGCCTGTTACGATCCTAATGACCACCGGGACTTGCCAACTCCTCTTTTTCGCCTTTTGTCAGTTGGTACTTCGCCATCTTTCTGTATATCGTCATGCGCGACCAGTGAAGTCGTTCCGCAGCTTTGCTTTTGTTCCAATTCGTCGAGAACAGTGCTGAAAGCAAACGCTCCTGCTCGTCCGAAATATCGGCTTTCGGCTGCTCAGACCACAAATGGAAACTCTCTGGGAAATCGGAAAGAGATATTTTCTCCGCGGGCCGGTTCACAAAGATTGCTTCAAGCAGGTTTTTTAATTCTCGAACGTTTCCCGGCCAGTCGTGACGTAACAGAAGACGGAGTGCGTCTTCTTCGAAGCCCACGACATTTTGACCAAATACGCGGTTCAATCGGCGGATATAGTAATCGAACAATCGAGGAATATCCTGCTTTCGTTTTCTAAGTGGCGGCAGCACGATTCTGGCAACATTCAATCTGAAGAATAAATCTCTTCTAAACTTTCCCTGGGACGTAAGCTGCTCGAGATCTTGATTGGTCGCAGCAATAAATCTCAGATTCACCCGAGTGCTTGACCGTGCTCCCAATTGATAGAGTTCCTTGCTTTCCAAAGTTCTCAGAATCTTCGCCTGCGCATACAAACCCATATCACCGATTTCATCAAAGAATACTGTTCCTGCATCGGCAGCTTTCAACTTCCCTTCCTGCGTGAACTGAGCGCCGGTGAAAGCTCCTTTTACATAGCCGAATAACTCACTTTCGAGCAGGCCTTCAGGAATCGCCGCACAATTAACACAGACGAAAGGTTTTCGATGTCGCTGGCTCTTATTGTGAATCAGCCGGGCCACCAATTCTTTGCCAGTGCCCGTTTCACCCGTGAGGAGAACGGTTGTATCGGTGTCGGCTACTCTGTCGACGTATGCTCTGATCTTATGCAGGAGCACACTGTCACCAATTAATCGCGCCTCTTCGATGGACATTGGGCCGTCTGGATCATCCCAACACATGCTTTCGGCGGACGCAAGGCATCGCTTGAGTGCGACGTTTAGCTCGCTCAAAGAAAACGGCTCTTTGAAATAGTCATTGATGCCTGATCTCAGGGCGGCAATGGCCAAGGCTTCAGAGCTATTAGTCGTGATCAGAATTAGGGGAACGTGTCGGTTTGATTTCCTTATTTGCTGAGCTATCCGCAAGCCATCATCAGCGTCTTTCATCCCAGTAATCAGGATAATCGCGTCGGGCACCTCAGCCTTCACAGTTCTCAGCGTCGAACTGTTGCCGCTTGATTCAAGTACTCGGTACGCACTGCCGAGCAGATCCAGTTTTAGCTTGTCGGCCAGCTCCTCGTTTTTGGTGGAGATCAGAATTTTTGGTGATCTCATTGTTACCTACTCCGGTCGGCGACGACCTTGGGGTTGGCTAAACTCCAGGACAGGCTCTCGAGATTACCCTTGGGCTGCGAGGCGATAGCGGACAGCTGCTCTAAAGTGGCTAGATCGGAATCTTTAGAAGGCTAGCCTTACAAAACTGCTTGATGTTGAAGATTCTTCAATCGCGACCAAGGCAGGTGTTGAGATCAGCCTCGGTTGGATTCTTTAGATGGGCGCACTCTATACCTAAATAGTGAGTAGGTCAATTAAACGAAATGGAAGTGCGAACGATGGTAGCCCGCTTCGCGATTAGGTGATGAGGAACGTGCTGCATACTAGACGGATGTGCACATCCGCCTCTCTGTACCATCGTCTCGCTTCCCCGCCGAGATCGTCAGACACTGCGTCAATTGACTGGATTATTTTTCGGCGAGTTCCATGACTCTCCCGGAAACAGCAAAGACACCTCTAATGAACCCGGTCGTTTGGGCATCAGCGCGTCCGCCAAAGACCGGCTGTTTGCCACCAATGCTGACCATGAACTTGCCAGGTTCAATTACACGTCTGCCGTTGTCGTCTATTAAAGACATCTGGCGCGGCGTCAGGGTGAATGAGATGCGCTCTTTCGCTCCTGGTTTGAGATGGACGTGGGTGAATCCCGCCAACGAACGAATCGCTGTGGGCACTGACGAAGCCATGTTCGAGATGTATAGCTGCGCGACTTCTTCACCGGCCCGATCGCTTTCGTTCTGAACCTCGGCGCTGACCGTGATTGAATTGCCCGCTCTGATCCCTTTCGCACTGAACCGCAAATTCGAATACTTGAATTTCGAGTAGCTCAATCCAAAGCCAAACGGGTAGAGGGGCTCACCTTTGAAGTAACGGTAAGTGCGCCCCTGCATCGAGTAGTCAGTGAACGGCGGCAACTGTTCGACCGATTTGTAAAACGTAACTGGAAGACGGCCGCTCGGGTTGTAATCTCCGAACAACACATCGGCGATCGCAGTCCCACCTTCTTCGCCCGGATACCAGCCCTCGAGAATTGCCGGCACATGTTCGTTGGCCCAATTGACGGCGATAGCACTGCCGTTGAGCAAAACGAGCACAACTGGTTTGCCCAGCGCCTGAACTTCCTTCAGCAATTCTTCCTGCCGTTTCGGAAGGTCGATGCTGGTTCGATCGCCTCCGCGAAATCCTTCGAAGCGAACCTCCATTTCTTCGCCCTCGACCAGCGGAGACAAGCCGAGGAACACAACTACGGCGTCGGCCTGGCGCGCTTTATTGACGGCATCTTCGCGCAGGGTTCGCTCGCCATTCGGAGCTGACCAGACCAGTCTCGCGGCCGCGAAAGTATTTGTGCCCACGTAATAGTCAAACCGAATGTCGTAGGAGCGGCCGGCTTCGAGATCGATTTCTTTCGTGACAACTTTGGTTCTTCGATTCGCCAGTTCTTCGACCAGCACCTTGCTATCGACGTAAATGCGCATGCCTCCATTGCCGGCGGCGCCAAGCACGTACTTACCTGAGTCGGGCGCAGTTAGTTTTCCCGTCCAGCGAACCGAAAAATTCTGCGGAGTAAGTTGAGGAGCTGGACTAAACGCTCCCCAATCGAAATTGATGTCCTGATCGGGGCGAACGAGAATCGGCTCGCCCTTCATTTCCCGGTTGTCAAAGTATTCTCCCTTCAAACCCGTCCCCAGTGATGCCGAGGGCACCGGGACAGTAGTCGCACCGATCTTATAGGTACCCGGCGCAAAAAGGACTTCAGTCTGCGCCGAGACTTTGCTCCTGATTCCGGCCAGCGGCGTCACATACTTCGCAGGCGTGCCGTTGTAGTTTCCCATCAGAGATTCCAGCACGTCCGCGTTCGGACCAATGACGGCGAGCTTCTTGATATCTTTTTTGAGCGGCAACAAACTGCTTTCATTTTTGAGCAGGACCATCGATTCGCGTGCCGCAGTCAGAGAGAGCGTCCGATGCGCCGGCGAATCATTTTCAGAAAATGGAATCTGAGCGTAACGAACCATCGACTGGGGATCGAACATGCCCAGACGGAATCGCGCCGTCATCAGACGCTTTACCGCCACATCAATTTCAGCTTCGGTAATCAGGTTTTGCTTCACTGCCTGCACCAGCGAAAGGTATTCCCGTCCGCAGGTAAGATCGGTGCCCGCCTTCACTGCCAGGGCCGAGGCTTCCATTTCAGTCTTAACGTACTGGTGGCCTTTCCAAATATCGTAAATGGCTCCGCAGTCAGAAACGACATACCCGCCGAACTTCCATTCGCCGCGCAGGATGTCCGTCATCAAACGCTTATTGGTGCAGCAAGGCTCGGTGTTGGTCCGGTTGTAGGCGCACATAACCGAATCGGCTTTAGCTTCAACGATGGTGGCGCGAAACGCCGGCAGATAGGTTTCTCTCAGATCGCGTTCATAAGCCGTGGCATCAAAACTGTGCCGTTCGGGTTCAGGTCCACTATGCACCG
>Ga0157380_10001515_pt1 | contig 15244 bp, 10 predicted proteins | sample S35metaG_FD_119757 | JGI IMG/M metagenome (GOLD analysis project Ga0157380, IMG submission 119757) | Switchgrass rhizosphere microbial communities from Kellogg Biological Station, Michigan, USA - S3-5 metaG | ecosystem: Host-associated > Plants > Roots > Rhizosphere > Soil | place: USA... | reverse complement strand
GGGTGCACTCGAGAGCCGGGGGCGGTGCAAAGAGGCGGCGTTGTCTGCCGGCACCGGTGGGTCAATGCCTGTCCGGTACGAGTCAGGGAGCACGTGGGCGGTACGGTAGGGAATCAACGCACGAAGGTGCGTATCGAAGCCGCGTGCTCGGACGAAGCTGAGCGCGCGAGGCTTTCCATTGCGAGCGGCGCGACGCTGCTGATTCTCGGCGGCACGGCGTTCCAGATTCCGGCGATCCTTCATGCGCTGAAACTCGGTTGCAGAGTCATCACTTGCGACTACTTGCCGTGCAATCCCGGGCATCGTTATGCCCATCGTTATGTCAATACGAGCACGACCGACCGCGAGGCGGTACTCGCCGTGGCGAGAGAGCATCGTGTCGATGGGGTTCTCGCTTACGCATCCGATCCCGCAGCACTGACTGCCGCCGCTGTCAGTGCCGAGCTGCGATTGCCGGGCAATAGCGTTGCGGCTGTCGACACGTTGGCCAACAAGTCGCTGTTCCGTGCCTTTCTCCGCGACCACGATTTCAGGGTGCCGCGATTCAAAACAGCCGCGACTGCGGACGAAGCATGCGCCGCAGCCTCGGCGATCGGCTTTCCGGTGATGATCAAACCGGTGGATTCCTCCGGCAGCAAGGGCGTCGCACGCGTCGCGACCGACGCGGAAGTCGTCGAGGCCGCTCTAGGCGCGTTGGTGCATTCGCGCTGTAAGCAGATCATCGTCGAGGAATGGATCGAGCGCGACGGCGCACAGGTTGCCGGCGATGGCCTGGTGGTCGACGGTCGATTGGTGTTCGAAGGTTTCGGCGATGAACACTTCGATCCATGCTGTTCGCCGCACGCGCCGGTCGGTGAAAGCATGCCAGGCATGTTATCTGGCGATCGTCGCGAACTCCTGCTGCGCGAGTTGCAACGTCTGTTTACGTTGCTCGGCGTGCGGCAGCTGGTGTTCAACCTGGATGCCATGATCGATCGCAACGGCAGGGTGATGCTGATCGAGGTCGGGCCACGGGCCGGCGGCAATGCCTTGCCGCAGTTGATCCAGCTCGCCACGGGCGTCGACCTGACCGATATCGCTATTCGCCAGGCATTGGGTATTGGCGTGCCGCCTGAACTCTATGCGTCGTCATCGAGGCGATGTTTCGCATCGCACATGCTGCATTCACGATCCGCCGGCCGGTTCGGCGGATTTCGCATGGCTCCGGCGTTGCAGCAGCATGCGATCGAAGTAACCCTCACGGCCAAGCCGGGCGAGGCCGTCAGCCCGTTCGGATCGTCCAAGGACACGTTGGGTTTTGCGCTGTTCGGTTTCCCGGATGCCGATGTCATGCACTCGCACCTGTCCGGCATGAGCGATGCCTTCGTTCCGGTAGTGACCTGATCATGTCGTTCCAGCCGCACACAGTCGTCAATATTCCCGATGAGGAACGCTTCACGGCGCTGGTGCGCAAAGTATTTTCTTCAGGGCGGCTGACGAACAACGGGGCCGCAGTTCGTGAACTGGAAACCCGGCTGGCGGAGTATCTCGGTGTCGAGTATCTATTGCTGACGAGCAGCGGCACGCTGGCCCTGCAAATTGCCTATCGCGCACTCGAACTGACAGGGGAGGTCATCACTACCCCATTCTCCTGGGTGACCACGGTGAGTTCGTTGAAGTGGGTCGGCCTCGAGCCGCGATTCGTCGACGTCGATGCGCGTACCTATAACGTCAACGCGGCACGCATCGGCACGGCGGTAACATCGTTGAGCAGCGCCGTGCTTGCAGTGCATACGTTCGGCAATCCGGCGGATGTGCATGGAATCGAGGCAATGGCGCGCCGCTACAGGTTGAGAACCATCTACGATGCCGCCCATGCGTTCGGCTCGATCTACCACGGCCGCAGCGTAGCAACGTATGGAGATGCGTGCATTCTCAGCCTGCATGCGACCAAGCTCTTTCATACGGTGGAAGGCGGAGCCGTCATCCTGAAGGAACGCGCCGCCTACGAACGCGCCAAGCTGGCAATCAATAACGGCCTGGGCGCCAACGGGGAAGTGCAGGGGTTGGGCATCAACGGTCGCCTCAGCGAATTGCACGCAGCCATGGGACTTGCGCTGCTGGATGACATCGATGGAGTGATTCGCGAGCGGCGTATCGCAGCCGAACACCTGCGGGCGTCGCTCTCGGCGAATAGTTCGGTGCAGCTCCAGGAGTTGAATGCCGATGGCGCGACCAATCATGGCTACGTGCCACTGGTGTTCCCCGATCGCGAGACGCGCGATCGTGCCATCATCGCCCTGGCGAAAGCGGGCTTCGTTCCTCGAACGTATTTCGACACGCCGCTCAACCGGCTGCCGTTCCTGCTCGATGTCGCCGCGATGCCGGTGACCGAATCCCTGACGGAGCGCATCATCTGCTTGCCGATGCGAATCGGTATTTCGCTGGCGGAACTGGAGGTCATGAGCGGGATCGTTGCCGCTGCTTGCCCAGTTGAGCCGCAGCTGCAGATCCTGGCAACCGGCTCATGAAGTTGCGCCAGCTGCGTCCGGTGGGCGAGCGGACCATTCTGCCTTCACTGGCGGACGTGTGGGCAGGATCGAGACATGCGACGGCGACGTTGATCGATGTGGCGGCCGCGTCGACCGCGGCAAATGCTCAGGCGCAGCGATTCGACTTTCTATGGCTGAACTCGGCGACAGCAGCCCTTGCGATTGCTTTGCGTGCCGCCCGCGATGCGAAAGGTGTCTCGCATCCGGAAGTCATCATCCCGGCGTTTGCCTGCCCGGATATCGTTGCAGCCGCGATGCATGCCGGTGTTCGCCCCGTGCTTGCAGACTTTCTTCCCGACAGTGCGAATATCGATCCACGCGATGCGGCAGCGGCACGGTCGTCGCGGACCGTCGCGGTAGTCAGCGTTCGATTGCTGGGTCTACCCGGAAATACCGATGCTGTGAAGAAGGCATTGGGACCCGACTGTCCGGCGTTGATCGAAGACTGCGCGCACGCAACGTTGAGCGATGTCTTCGATACGAGCGCTGACGCGGTGGTCGTGAGCTTTGGTCGAGGCAAACCGGCATCGTTGCGACGGGGCGGCTTGCTGCTTACCTCTCGCCAAGGCGGGTTAGACGTCCAGATGATGGACGACGACTCGAGGAGTCGGCGCGTTGAGGCGCTCGGGCATTGGCTCGAAGCGTCTCTCTACAATCTTGCGATTTCGCCCGGCGTGTACTGGTTCCTGACGCGCGTGTGCGGTATCCCTGTGGATGCGATTTCCTATCGACCATTGCAGGCAGTGCGGCGTTTCCCGAGCTACCTGGCTTCCGTGCTGCCGCTCGTTCTCGCGCGCGAGTGTCGACGCGGCGATGAGCTTGCCAAGGCTTACGGTCGAATGCTCAGGAGACTACCTGGATCGTGGATCGATCTCGGCAGTCAGCCGGCTGCCGATGAGGAGACGCGTACGCACCTGTGGCGGTATCCGCTGCTGCTATCGACGCACGACCAGCGCGAACATCTTTTCGATCTGCTATGGCGTCGCGGACTGGGACCCTCGCGGCTATATCTCAAGTGCTTGTCGGAGTTGCCTGGGACGGCGCCGCTCGTTGACGCACGCGCCCACCCGCAAGCCAGTTCCTTTGCAACTAGATTGCTGACTCTGCCGCTACACAGCGACGTCACCTTGGAGGATGCAGCGAACATAGAAGACTGCTTGCGTCAGTTCGCGACCAGGACGCATCGCAGCGACTCGGTCGATGCGCTCGTAGAGTCGCAACACCAGAACATTTCATGCGCGCCGAACTCACTCTAGATCTCCGCTCGGTTGACGCACCGGACACGGTTGCGGATCGCATCTTGGATGCGTGTCAGCTAGCGCGCATCGTTCACGTTCGCGCCCATCCCGTGCTGGGCCTGCGACGGGATTTCTGGGAGGACATCGTTACTCGCCATGGCATGCAGGTCGCCGTCGATGAGAATGCGCTGACCGGGGAGCCGACCGGTGCGTTGTGGTCCGATGTCGAATTCGATCCGCAGATGGCGGGAGTGTTTCGCCACTCGAACTCCGCCCAGCCTCTGCATACCGACGGTTCCTACATCGGCAATCCGCCGCAGATCGTGTTCCTCATCTGCCATCGTGCCGCAGCGGCAGGCGGCGCCACTTTGTTTGTCGACGGCATCGACCTCATCGAGATACTCGGCAGGGAACAGCCCGGATTGTTGGGCGAGCTGATGCGTACGCCGTTGCGATTTGCAAAAGGCGGGTCTGCCGTGGAAGTGCCCTTCATCGTGCGAGCAGCAGGTGAGCTGTCATTGCGCTGGAACTACTTTGCGCTGGATCGCCATCTATCGGACGGTCAACGTCGCCTGGCTGAGCGCCTGCAGTCGATTCTGTTGCAGCTCGCCGCGGAGCGCCGTATTCGCGATGTGCTGATGCAGGCCGGCGATGCAGTCTTCTTTGCCGACGCCCAGGTACTTCATGGGCGGGACGCTTTCCGCGCATCGCAGCGTGGCGATCGCTGCCTGTGGAAAGGTGGTCTGGCATTTCAGCCTGCATCTGCGATGCGTGCTGCGCAATGAGAACCTCGTTGCCGCCGCCTCACCTGCTGTCGATCAATAACTTTCACTATCGGCGTGCAGGCTCGGATGCATTGTTCATGGACCACGATCGTCTGTTCCAGTCGCGGGGCTGGTCGACGGCAGTGTTCTCGATGCGTCACGCCGACAACGAGCCGTCGGTCTGGGAATCCTATTTCGTCGAAGAACTCGAACTCACGCGCAGCTATTCGATCGCCGATCGGTTGAGACTTGCCGGCAAGGTGATGTACTCGTTCGAAGCTCGCGCCCAGTTGCAACGGCTGCTGGCACGGTTTTCACCCGATATCGCGCACGTGCATAGTGTCTACCACCATATATCGCCCGCGATCATGCCCGTCCTGCATGCGCACGGCATTCCGATCGTATTGACGGCGCACGACTACAAGCTGGCGTGCCCGGCTTACAAGATGTTCGATGGCCGGAATATCTGCGAGGAGTGCAAGGGCGGCAGGCTGACGCCGCTCGTGCACAAGCGTTGCATCCACGGATCGGCGGCGATCAGTACGCTGGTCGCGGCAGAGTCGGCCTTGCACCGGGCGCTGGGGTCCTATGACTATGTCCAGCGCATCGTGTGCCCGAGCTTGTTCATGCGTCGCAAGCTCATCGAGTGGGGTTGGCCTGCGGAAAAGCTCGTGCAGGTGCGGAACTTCTGCGACGCCTCGTTGTGGCAGCCAGCATTCGAACCTGGCGATTACTTTCTATACTTCGGTCGCCTCGCGCCCGAGAAAGGCCTGCCGACGTTGCTGCGGGCTGCGGCGTTGGCACGCGTACCGTTGAAGATTGTCGGATCGGGCTCGATTCAATTGGAGTTGTTGCAATTGGCGCAGAACCTCGGGGTGCAAGCCGAGTTCATTCCTCACTCTGCTGCCGGCCGGTTGTCTGCCTTGATTGCTGGAGCCCGCGCCACGGTATTACCCTCGGAATGGTACGAGAACGCCTCGCTGGCAATCCTCGAATCCATGGCGTGCGGCAAGCCGGTCATCGCTTCCAGCATCGGTGGGAATCCCGAGATGGTACTGCCGGAACGTAACGGATGGCTGTTCGCGGTCCGGGACGCCGACGCACTGGCGGAAAGGTTGCGGGCGGTTGCCGATATGCCTGACGCTGCTTTGTCTGCCATCGGCAGGCAGGCGCGTGAATTCGTCGCCACGGAGTTCAGTAGCGAGCGATACTTTGCCGCGATGTCTGCGTTGTATTCCAGCGTCGGCGTGAAGCAGCATGGCTCGACGCTCCAACATCGATCGACAGAACTATCCGCAGTCACGCGAGGCGTCGATGCGTACTGAACACTTGCCATCGCGGATCGTCGCACGCAGCGCGCTCAAGCGATTCATCGATCTGACGATTGCGTCGCCGCTGTTCCTTCTGCTGTCACCGCTGCTGCTGGTCCTCGCGATCCTCGTGTGCCTGGATTCGCCGGGAAATCCCTTGTTCACGCAGGTTCGCGTCGGGCGCAAGGGCGCGCCGTACACGATTTTCAAGCTGCGGACGTTCCATGTGCGGTACTTCGGCTTGTTCCCCTCCGAGGAGATTCGCGCCGGCGATCATCGCGTGACACGCGTCGGCCAGTGGTTCCGGCGCAGCAAGGTGGACGAGCTTCCACAACTGCTCAACGTCGTGCTCGGCCACATGGCGCTCGTCGGCCCGCGCCCCGACATTCCCTTGCAAGCACAGCACTACTCGACCGACGACAAGCGTCGCCTGTTGGTGCGCCCTGGATTGACCGGCGTCGCACAGATCAGCGGCAATACCTGGCTCTCGTGGCAGCAGCGCATCCGCCTCGATCAATGGTACGTCGACAATCGCACTCTCAGGCTGGACCTGCGCATCATGGTCGCGACCATCCCCATCCTGTTGCGCGGCGAACGGCCGACTGACGATCCGCTCAGGCTAAGAGCGATGTTGTTCGAGCGGGACGGCGGCTCGCGTGGCGGGGCGAAGGGCTAGGCTGCGGGGAATCTACGGAATGAGAATGTCGATGCGTCTGAGCAGACGACTTTTGGGAAGGGACCTGGCTTATATCGTCAGCCGGCAATTAGCGGGTTGACGACTTTCACACCGACGATCGACTGACCTGCATTGAGGTCTTCGGTGTAGAGTTGGGCGGCGCCAGCCTGCTCGGCGGACGCGACAATCAGGCCATCCCAGAAAGAGATCGTCGATAGTTCGGCGATCTCGGTGGCTCGCAGGATGGTTTCTGGCGTGGTCGAATGACGAACCCAAGGCGTGTACGTTCGAATGACTTCGCGGGCACTAGCGCGACCCGTCGCAAGCTTCTGCGTCACCGTGACATAGAATTCTTGTAAGACCTGGATGGAGAGCCGACCTGTCTGCTCATCCCAGAGGCGTTCCAGTGCCCGCGCCGCTCGTTCGCGTTTCTCACCGGCGTCGAGATCGTGAGCGTAGATCAGAATATTTGTGTCAACGAAGACGACGTCGGTCATGCGCTTCGTTCCGATCGTGCATGCGGGTGCCTTGCAGATGGAATCCGCTCTTCAGCATTGCCTTAGCGCTCTGACGCGCGGCTTCATAGGCGCGATCTTCGCCGACGAGTTCACGCAATTCGTCTGCCAACAGCGCACTGACGCTGCTCCCACGGCGCGCCGCTATAGCGCGCGCTTTCTTCAGGAGCGCGGGCTCGATTGCCACGGTGATGTTCTGTTTTGCAGCCATATCTGCGCTTGAATTTACTGTCACGTAAAATACGTGAATATAGCCTGCAGGTCAATCCACGCCGACCGCAGGTGCGCACGGGAACCCTTCCTGCTCAATCATCCGCCGACTTTCGCCGTAGACGACACATTCGCCGCGTCCCGCTGCACCACGGTCACCTTCTGGCCCGACTGCAAGCGCTCGACGCCGCGAACGACGACGGTATCGCCCGCGTTCAAACTGCCGCGAACCGTTACCAGGTCGCCGTCCGTGGCTTCCGACTTCACCATGACGCGCTGTGCTGTGCCGTCGGCCAGGACACGCATCAGGTAGTCGCCGTCCTGCCGCACGGCGATCGCGTCGCGGGGTACGACCAGTGCATCGGCACCGGCGTTTTCGGGCAGGCCGATTTCAATTGGAGTTCCAACGGCGAGGACGCCGTTCGCAAGTGTCAGTCGCAATTCGAATTGCCGTGAGCGTTCTTCGCCGACCGGCACGGCGGTGCGGACGCGAGCCAGCAGCTGTTTGCCGGCGACTTTCACCGGCAGTTCCATGTCATCGTGAATCATGTTCATCAGGGACAGCGGCGCTTGCGTGCGGCCTTCCAGGTGGACTATGTCGACCAGGTGTGCGATGGCTGCTCCGGTGGCGACATATTCGCCGCGTTGAGCCAGGCGCTCGGTGACTACTCCGGGAAACGGCGCACGCAACTCCGTTTGCTCCAGGGCGTGCTCGGCCGAGCGTTGACGTACTTTTGCTTGCTGCAATTGAGCAGTCTGCACCGCCAGCTGCGACCGCACTTCGTCGAGCTGCGTCTGCGAGATCGAATTGTTCGCCAGCTGTTCGATACGCTTCAGCTGGCGCTCCGAGGCGGCTCGCAGGGCATCGATCCTCGCGATTTCCGCACTGGCATCCTCGACGTTGAGCCTGAGCGTTTCGTCTTCGAGCTTGGCAACTCGATCGCCGGCCCGGACTCGCGTTCCGACGTCCGCAACATAGTCGAGCCGACCGGACGCACTGGTCGCGAGGCGGGCATCGTCGCGGCTGACCACCCCGCCTGGCACCCAACGCCTCGGTGCTACACGTGCGACACGCGCCTTCGCAACTTCGACCACTGCTGCGGAGGAGTTCGGTGCTTGGGCCGCGGCCGGATTCATCGCGACCAACAAGGCGACAGCGATTCCCAGCTGGCGCAGCGCTACGTCCATCGGATCACTCCCGAAGAAAATCAGGCGGATTGAGTTGCCGCGTCGATGGCAGGCACGCGGCGTTCATAAAACAAGCGCAGCAGGCTTGGCAGGAGCAGCACGGAGAACACCATGCTCACGACCACGCCGGCGACATTCACTGCGGCGAGGCCGCGATAGATGGTGCTGGCGGGTCCAGGATTCACCACCATCGGCAGGGCGCCCAAGGCTCCAGTCAACGTACTCGCGACCATCGCACGCAACCGTTGGTTGAGCGACATGCCGAGTGCGGTTTCCAGGCCGTGTCCATGATTCAGCGCATCGCGGGTACGATCGACCAGCAGGATGGCGTGATTGACGATGACGCCGATCATCATGATGAAACCGATCATGGTGAGCAGGTCGAGCGGCTGGAAGGCCACGACACCGAGCAGGCGGATACCGAGAACGCCGCCTACGATAGCGAGCGGCACGGTGAGCACCACGACGGCGGCATCGCGCAGCGACTGGAACATCGCGGCCATCAGCAGGAACAGCACCAGCAGCGCCAGCAGGAAATTGGTGGCCATGGTGGATGTGATCGTGTCGAGGCGATCGGCGCTGCCGGCGAGGCGAATGTTTGCATCCGCAGGCAGTTTGGCTCGCAACGCCGGCACGATGTCGCTCTCGATCTTCGCCAGCATGTCTTCGAGCGACAACGTCGGCGGTGGATCGATGGTCAGCGTGACGGTGCGATGATGATCGATGCGGCGGATCTGTTCCGCCGCCACGGCGGTTTCCAGTTTCACGAGTTCGCCGAGCGATACGATTTCTCCCGACGGCGTGACGATAGGAGCCTGTGCCAACGACTCGGGCGTCTCGCCTGCGTTCGCGCGCAGCATCACTGGAAGGCGCGTTTGACCGTCGAAGTATTCGCCGAGCCAAGCTCCATCGCCCAGAGCACGCACCACCGTTCCGAGCGACGCTCGATCCCAGCCGACCTCGGCGATGCGGCGATCGTTCGGTTCGGCGCGTAGCTCCAATGCACGTACGTCCGCATTCGGAAACGACTGGACGTTCGCCCCGGCAAAGGTGGCTTCGAGCAAGCGTCGGCCTTCTTCGGCAACCGTGTTGAGCGCTGCCGTGTCGGTCGTCTGCAGATGAATTGCGACGGAGCGCGCCGAACCGCCGATGCCGCCGAACAGCTCACCTTCATTCGTGAACACGCGCGTATCGGGAATGCCGACGACCACTTCATCGCGCACGATGCGTTCGAGTGTCCCGATGTTCCTGTCGTCTACGACCCGCGCGCCGAGGGTGCCGCCACCCGGCCAGAGCAGGATGTAGTAATTCTTCAGCCTGGGTTCCTTCGCGCCGCTCATGTATGGCTGCATGCGTTCGATCAGTTTGCCGACGATCTCGCGATCGACGGTTTGCGGGCTCATCCCCGGTGGGAAGGTGAATTGAGCATCGATAGCGGCGCGTTTCACCGGCGGCAGGTAGTCGAGCTTGGGCAGCAGCAGCCACGATCCGATCAGTGGCACCACGAGCAACGCAATGACCCAGCCGATCTGCTGTGCCGGCGTGCGAGTCCAACGGATCACGCGATCGGTGATGTGTGGCCAGCCGGCGCCGTAGCCGGAGTTTTTCGTGTGCCCTCGCAGCCAATGGCCGGCGGCCGCAGGGACAACGGTGATGGCGACTATGATCGAGAACGCGACGGCAATCGAAATGGTGAGCGCGAGATCGGCAAAGATCTGGCCTTCGACGTCTTTCAGGAACAGCACGGGCAGGAAGACCGCGACGGTCGTCGTGGTCGATGCAATCAACGCAGGAACGACCTGGCGCGTGCCGTCGTGAGCGGCCTGCGCGATGGGCATGCCGCCTTCTTTGAGGCGAATGATGTTGCCCGAGACGACGATGGCGCCTTCGACCACCATGCCGACCGCGAAGGCGAGACCGGCCAGCGAGATGACGTTGATGCTACGCCCGGCCAGGTGCAACACGCAGAACGTAGCCAGCAGGCAGACGGGAATGGTGATGGCGATCAGCGCAGTCGCTCGCACATCTCGCATGAACCACCAGACACACACAAGCGCCAGCAGCGCGCCGACGACGAGATTCTCGATCAGCAGGTTGACGGCGCGATGGATGAACAACGCAGCGTCGTAAGACTGCTCGATGCCCAGGCCGCGCTCTTTCAACGGTCCGTCGCGCATCTGGCCGATGACTTTCTTCACCTCTTCCAGCGTCGTCAGCACATTGGCGCCGGGTGCGCGGCGAATTTCGAGTCCGATGGCGGGATTGCCATTCTGATAGGCAAAGTTCTGGCGCTCCGGCGGACGCAGTTCGACGCTGGCTACGTCGCCGAGTCGCACTGGCTGGCCGTCGCGCCAGGCAAGGACGAGTTCATGCAGGTCGTCGGCTTCGTAGCGTCCCGTGTAGCGCAACGAATATTGTCGGCGTCCGACTTCGAGCTGGCCTGCGGAGACATTCGCGGCGCTGGCGGCTTGTCGTGCGACATCTGGAATGCCGATGCCGAGCGCTGCGGCCTTGGGCAGGTCGAGCGTGATGCGAACATCGTTCTGCGGACCGGCGTTCATGTTGACCACCGCGACGCCGGGAACCGCCTCGATGCGTGGTTTCACTACGTCTTCGATGAAGCGCCGATAACGATCGATCGGGCCTTCAGTGCCCGGCAGCAGCTGGACGAAGAACCAGGACAGGTTGGCGTTGGCATCGCCACCGTTCCCCAGTTGCACGATGGGACGGTCGACATCGCGCGGCATGGGTGGAAGGCGGCTCATGCGGCCGATCACGTCGACCAGCGCCGACTTCATGTCGGTGCCGATGGCGAAGGTCAGGAAGATTTCGCTGCCGCCGGCGTTGGCATTGCCGGCGACTTCCTCGATGCCGGGCAGGCCTTGCAATACCTGCTCCTGCGGTTCCAGCAGCTCGGCTTCGACCTCTTCGGGCGATGCGGCGCGCCAGGTGGTGACGATCGAAATAGTGGGCCGCTCGATGTCGGGGAACAGTTGTAATGGCAACTGCCTGAGGCTCAGCCAGCCGAACAGGCAGACGAGCAGGACGGCGACGGCAATGGCCAGCGGATTGCGGATGGAACCAGCTACCAGCTTCACTGGAATCTCCTTGCGGTGCGTCGAACCAGGCGGTCGGAACTGATTGATCGAATTGGAATGATCGAACTGAACGGAAGTCGAATGGGGCGACCGCGATTCGACTGCAAATCGGTGCGGCTGTTCGCGCACCTGCGACCAGTCGCCTGCGGCGTGCGTCGAAGCGAGTCGCGTTGCGCTGCTTCCCTTGGAAGCGTCCGAGCGTGTCTTGGTTGCCGGGATCTCTGGGCAGGCACTGTCCACCCTTCGCTCGTGGCGGAGAATCGTCAAAAGTACGGGGGCGCCGGCCACCTTGGATATGAAGACTGCGATAGGACGGGCAGGGCGTAATTGGCAGGGGACGGGGAATTAGGCGATTATTGCGTCAATAGAGCGCCGCCCGAGCCGGTCAGGACGACCCCCTGGCGCGGGCGCACAAGACTCACATCCGCTTTGCACCCCGGCCGCCATGTGGGCAGGCCGGCGTCGCATTACCAGACAGGTGCCGATTGACTGAAGTGACCGTGACCGCGGCGGAGAAACGCCTGATCGTGATCGCCTTGATGGTCGTCCTGCTGTTGAGTGCGCTCGACCAGACGATCGTGGCGACCGCCATGCCCCGCATCATCGAACAGCTGCAGGGTCTGCAGATGTATGGCTGGGTGACCACCGCCTACCTGCTTACCTCCACGGTGTCGGTGCCCATCTACGGCAAGCTCAGCGATCTCTACGGCCGCAAACCCATCCTGCTCATCGGAGTGCTGACTTTTCTCGCGGGTTCCTTCCTGTGCGGGCTGGCCGGGGAATTCGGCGACCTGCCCATCCTGGGCAGCGGCATGATCCAGCTGACCGTCTTTCGCGCCATCCAGGGCGCAGGCGGCGGAGCGCTCATGACGATGACGTTCGCGATCATTGCGGATTTGTTTCCGCCGCGAGAGCGCGGCCGCATGTTCGGCATTTTCGGGTCGGTATTCGGCCTGGCGACCGTGATCGGTCCGTTCATCGGCGGCTTCTTCACCGACCATGGCACGGTAACGCTGCTGAACCATGAAGTAGCCGGCTGGCGCTGGATTTTCTACGTCAACCTGCCAGTGGGACTGTTGGCGCTGTTCATGATCGTCTATCGGCTGCCGCCCCTGCGTCATCGCGGCACCGGCAAGGTCGACTACATCGGTGCGGTGTTGTTGGTGCTGGCGTGCACGCCGCTGCTCATCGCCCTGACGCTCGGCGGCGCCTCTTATCCCTGGGGATCGCCACGCATCGTGGGCCTGTTTGCCTTTGCCTCCGTGGCGTTGATGATGTTCCTGTGGGTGGAGATGAGAATGCGTTCGACGGACGCGATCATTCCGTTCCACCTGTTTCGCATCCATGCATTTCGGATGGCCGTGCTGGCCTCGTTCGTCATGAGCATGGCGTTCCTCGGCGTGGTGATGTTCATGCCGCTGTACATGCAAGTGGTACAGGGCATCAGCGCGACCGGCAGTGGCGTTTCGCTGCTGCCGCTGATGGTCGGAATCATCTTCAGCAGCATCACCTGCGGGCGCCTGGTCTCGCGCACTGGCCGCTACAAGCCTTTCCTGATCGGCGGCACGATCCTGCTTCTCGTCGGCGTGATTGCCTTGACCTACATCGGGCCGGACACGACCTCGCGAGAGCTGAGCTGGAGACTGCTGATCACCGGCATCGGCCTGGGGCCGGTGCAATCCCTGTTCAGCATGGTCATCTCGAATTCCGTGCCGGTGACCGAGATCGGCGTTGCGACCAGCATGAGCCAGTTCAGCCGCCAGATCGGCTCGACCATCGGCGTGGCCATTTTCGCTACCCTGCTGACGCACAGCCTGACCGCCGAACTACCGAAGCATCTGCCGCAGCTTCCCGGTGCGACCGAGACGAAGGTCGATCTCAATCACGCCCAGAGCCAGGCGATGAATGTCGAGCGGATCCACGAACGCGTTGACCAGGCAATGGAGGAGCGCTACCAGCTCATCGAGCGCGCCTATCGCGGGGACGAGGCTGCGACTTCCGAGATACTCGCCGATGCACGCCTGCCTGAGACGATCAAGGCGCCGTTGCGGGACGGAGGCTTCCAGGCGCGTGCTCACCAGGACTTGCTGGCGAAGGCGGAGACGATCGAGACGGAGTTGCAACAGGGCGAGGCCGGTCGTCAACGCCTGCTCGACGATCCGACGCTGCCTGCCGTCACCAGGGAGGACCTGTCCAACATCCCGGCCCGCGCCCTGGGCGACACGCAGGCCATGGTGAACCTGTCGGGATTGTTTCGCGATTCATTGCTGACGACGGAGAACTCGATGGTCGCTGCGAACGTCGATCGCGCCCTGGATCTCGTGCACACCGCGATGGCGAGTTATTCATCGCAGCTTGTCGAAAGCATCCAGCGCGGCACCAAGGAAGCCTTCTCGGCATCGATCACCCAGATGATGGCCCGCTCGCTGTGGATCATCGCACTGGGATTCCTGATCACGCTGTTCCTGCCGGAGATTCCACTGCGATCGAGCATGCCGGCTGCGCCGGCAGCGCAGCCGAAGGAGTCGTGAGCCGCTACTTTTTCTTGCTCGCCTTGCGCTTCGTGCTCTTTTTCTTCGGCACCTTCGCGCCTTTCTTACGGGCTTCGGACAGTCCGATCGCAATTGCCTGCTTGCGGCTCTTCACTGTTTTCCCGGAGCGCCCGCTCTTGAGCGTTCCTTGCTTGCGTTTGTGCATGGCGCGTTTCACCTTGCTCGACGCTGTCTTCCCGTACTTTGTGGCCATGGAAATCTCCTGCATCGGTTAGTTCCCACGCGCGCAACGCAGCGCTCGATGCAGGGGTTCCGGTGCCGATCTCAGTACAGGAAGAACTCCTCGCGCTCCTTCAGCCAGGATGCCTCGTCCACCGACGTCACTGCTTCGAGATCCGCCGGCGTGGCATTGCTGTCGTCCACCCATTCGCGCAGCAGCGGGCTGCCGTTGATGACGTCGATTGCGAGCCGGTCCTTCTCGTATTCGTAAGGGAAGTCGCGCCACAGCGGGTAATTCGGATGCAGTTGCCGGATGGCTTTGAAGGCGAGCGTCTGCAGGCGCCAGGGACGAAAGGCTTCGTGCTCGTAGCTCGGGTCTTCGACGTGGATCTGTATGCCGTTGCACAGTTGTTTCGCATGCTTGTGGAACGTAGGTTCGAACCAGCAGTCGCGCAAGCGACAGCCGGCTAGCCATTGCGGCGCGATCGATTGCATCCGGTCCAGCACCTTGCGTGCGTCGATATCCGGCGCGCCGAACAGTTCGAGAGGACGCGTCGTACCGCGGCCTTCCGACAGTGTCGTGCCTTCGAGCAGCACGGTGCCGGCATAGCAACGAGCCATCCATAGATTGGGAGCGTTGGGACTCGGATTGATCCACGTGCGTTCTCCGAGCGGCCAGCCATAGCCTGGAGCGGCGTCGGGCTGCCAGCGATCCATCGGGACGATCTTGTAGTCGACGTTCAGCTTCAGCGTCTTCACGAACCAGTGGGCGAGTTCGCCGAGCGTGAGTCCATGGCGCATCGGCATGGAGCCGGCGCCGACGAAGCTTTCCCAGCCCGCACGCAATTGCATTCCCTCGACCGGACGACCGGCGGGATTGGGCCGATCGAGGATCCATACCGCCTTGCCGTGCCTAGCGGCCGCTTCCAGCACGTAACGCAAGGTCGTGATGAAGGTATAGATGCGGCAACCCAGGTCCTGCAGGTCCACCAGCACCACGTCG
>Ga0157380_10001514_pt1 | contig 15249 bp, 12 predicted proteins | sample S35metaG_FD_119757 | JGI IMG/M metagenome (GOLD analysis project Ga0157380, IMG submission 119757) | Switchgrass rhizosphere microbial communities from Kellogg Biological Station, Michigan, USA - S3-5 metaG | ecosystem: Host-associated > Plants > Roots > Rhizosphere > Soil | place: USA... | reverse complement strand
AGCAAAGCGGTGTCATTCACTGAGACGAGAGGAAGGAGAGGACCATCACGCTCGTCGCTGTCGGGTTCTCCTCCATGATCCAATGGCCTGAATCGGGAATGATCCCTTCGGTAACGTCGCTGGCGGCAAATCGCATTACGGTCGCCATCATCGGGCCGAACGACTTCTCGCCCCCGATCGCCAAGACCGGCATCCCAAGCTTGCCCTTGGCAGCAAGGAAGGCCTTGTTGTCGACGGCATCCTGATCAAACGCTGCAAACTGGGCAAAGCCGGAGTGCATGGCGCCGGGCAGGGCGTACAGCCTGGCATAGTGCTCCCGTGCGGTCTCGGAGAAGCGGCTGGGCATCGCCGAGAATTCGTTCCAGAAGCGATCGAGATAGATGCGCTCGCGGCCGGCGACGAGGCGCTCCATGTCAGGTCCGCCAAACCGGAAATGCCACAACAGCGGGTTCTTCAGGATTTCTTCCCACGGGCCGATGCCTGGCAAGGGAGCATCGATTAGAACAAACCGCCTCACCCGTTCCGGGTGCTGGACCGCAAAGGCGTAGCCGACCATGTTCCCGATGTCGTGCGTGACCAGATCGGCGCGATCGATTTTGAGCGCATCGAGAACGCCTGCCACGTCGCCGGCTTGCGTCTTCTTGTCGAACCCTGCTTCCGGCTTGGAGGAAAGCCCTAGGCCGCGCAGATCCGGAACCACGACCGTATGATCAACGACAAGATCCTTGGCCAGGGGCTCCCACATGTCGCCGGTTTCGCCATAGCCGTGCAACAGAACCACGGCTGGGCCTGTGCCGCCGACGCGGACATGGATCGTGGCGCCGTTGGTTGTGATCTCCTGTGTCCGGACTTCGGCTGGGAACTGGACCTGGGCGGCCGCTGGAAGTGCGATGGCTGCGGCTCCCAGCGCACTGATTACGAACCTGAGCATCTGTCATCTCCAATTGAGGGGAGAGGCTTAGCCGCGATTGCTGTCGGCGCTTCTCCTCTCGAGGCGGAGATAGCGTTTTGGCACCTTCCGGATTAGGCTCCAAAAGGAGAAACTGGCCTCCGGAAAGTCCGAACGATGATGAAACTCGACGGCATCGCCACCTTCGTCGCTGTCGCGGAGGCCGGCTCGATCAGCGAGGCGGCGCGTCGCTTAAGATTGTCGAAGTCCGTGGTCAGCGACCGCCTGGTCGAGCTCGAGCGCAGCCTTGGCGTGAGGCTCGTGCATCGGAGCACGCGCAAGCTGAGCCTGACGGAGGATGGGGTCACCTTCCGCGAGCGGGCATCCCGCATTACCCACGAGGTCGAGGAGGCGATGGCAGAAATGGCCCAGCGCAGCGGCGCTCTGGTCGGCCCCTTGCACATCTCCGCGCCTGTGACGTTCGGCCGAATGCATCTCGGGCCGGCGGTTTATCCGTTTCTCGCCCAGCATCCCGGCATCGAGCTGACGCTCGATCTCGACGACCGGCGGGTGGATGTGTCGGCGGAGGGCTACGACGCCGTGGTGCGGCACGGCCCGCTCCTGGATTCACGGCTGGTCGCCTGGCGGCTGGCGCCAAGTCGGCGGATTCTCGTCGCTTCGCCGGATTACCTGACGCGGCATGGCACACCCGGCGCGGCAGGTGACCTCGAGGGCCATCGTGGAATCTTCTACACCAACCGGGGCATCGACGACTGGCGGTTCCCAGGCTCAGCCGGAGCGACAATCGTACGCGCCCGGGTGGCCCTGCGAGTGAACAACGGCGACATGATGCGGGACGCCGTGCTTTCAGGAATCGGCATCGCCCTACTGCCGACCTTTATCGTCGGTTCCGACATCGCGAGCGGCCGTCTTCAAGCGATTGATGTAGGTCTCCAATCCGCGCCGGAATTCATCTATGTCGCCCATCTGGAGGGACGACGGCCTTCGGCCAAGTTGAGGGCTTTTGCCGAGTGTTTGCGTGAGGCGTTCGGAGAGCCGCCCTATTGGGAGCCTTGAAGGATGCGTCCGTCGAAAAGCCCAATGCTACTATCCACTCACGTGCATCGGCCTTTGGTAGAACTATGATGCATTGGAAGGTCTGCTCGGGGTCAATTCTTCACATCTCGTTCGCTCAATGAATGTCGGCTCCTTCGGACTGAAGCAGACCAACCGCCGCCCAAGCATGCACCAATATCCCAGTGCATGAGCGGAACAGCATCGCCCTAGGACGTCAGAGCCTCGGACGCTTCGGTTCAAAGAAAGCGACTGCAGCTCACTTTTCGAGCCGCATGGTTAGGTCCACTGAAGTAGCTTAAACAATAAGCATCAAGAGGCAATTGCCTCTTGAAAGGTGAAGCCTATCTCAATGTAACCATTGCCTTTGCCCGTTAGCGGATAAGACCCGGCGGTACTGATGCCGCCATAGAACGGGAGGCTCGCCATGAGGCGAATTCTGTGGAGTCTCAGTGCCGCTGCCATCCTAACGGCCATGCAGATCTCTGCCGCGACAGCAGAGATCCTGATCGGCATGGCAGGAGCCCTCACAGGTCCCAATGCGTACCAGGGCGAACAGCAGCAGCAAGGGGTCGAATTGGCGGTCGCCGACCTGAATGCCGCCGGCGGCGTCCTCGGCCAGCAGTTGAGGCTCATTTCAGTCGATGATGCCTGTGACAGCGGCCAAGCTATAGCGGCGGCCCATCGGCTCGTGGCGGCCAGGGTCTCGTTCGTTGTCGGGCATCAGTGCTCGAGCGCCTCGATCCCGGCGGCTGAAGTTTATGAACGAGCGGGGGTCATCCAGATGACACCCGCCTCGACCAACCCGCGGCTGACCGAGGAGGGCCGCGCCAATGTCTTCCGCATCTGCGGGCGGGACGATCAGCAGGGCGCTATCGCCGGTGACTTTCTCGTCGCGCGCTGGCCCAATACCAAGATTGCGATCGTCAGCGATGGATCGGTTTACGGCAAGGGCCTTGCCGAGGAGACCCGGCGGCAGCTCAACAAGCATGGAGTCGCCGAAACACTGTATGAGGATCTGATACCGGGTCAGAGCGATTACTCCCCCCTCGTCGCGAAGCTTCAGACCGCCGGAGTCGAGATTGCTTATTTCGGCGGTTATTATCGGGAAGCCGCGCTGTTGGTCCGGAGCGCCCACGAGCAGGGCTATAAAATGCAACTTGTGTCTGGGGACGGCATCGCGAGCGAGGCGTTCGCGCAGGTCACCGGAGAGGCTGGCGAGGGAACCCTTTTCACCTCCTTCCGCGATCCGCGCCGGAGTTCAGTGGCAGAGCCAGTCGTTGCCCGTCTCCGTCAGCAGGGCTTCGAGCCTGAGGGATATACCCTCTACAGCTACGGGGCCGTCCAGGCCTGGGCCCAGGCCGCCACAAAGGCTGGCTCGGTGGAACTAAAGGCTATTATTGCTGCACTCCGCACCGGCGAGTTCGCCACAATTCTGGGGCCGATCAGCTTCGATCAAAAGGGCGACGTCCGGCAGCCCGGCTTTGAGTGGTTCATCTGGCGGGGTAGCAAGTATGTGCCTCTGGAATGAGGGAGGGTTCTATCCTTGCGGTCATGCGAATCCGGCTTAGTGTCCGCTGGCGCCTCCTCCTTGCTTTCCTTGGGATCAGCGCCTTTGCTGTGCTCGCTGCCGCAACGGGCACCTATGCGTTCCGTCAGATGGCCTATGTGCTTGAGCGGATCACAGATCAACGCGTGCCATCAGCGCTCACCGCCCTCGATCTGTCGCGTCAGGCCGAGCGCATCGTCGCCGCCGCCCCGGCCCTGCTGACAGTGCGATCACAGGCGCAATACCGGGAGGCCTCTGCGTCCATCACAATAGAGGTCGATCGCCTCGAGGCTCTGCTTGCTCGAATCAGGAGTGGCGCCGTCGATCCCGCTGCGCTCGCCGCGATGGAGCCGGCGGTCGAGGGCCTACGCCGAAATCTCACCGCACTTGCTGGTCTTGTCGCAGGACGGCTCGCCGTCTCGGAGCGCAAAGATGCCCTGCTCCGTCGCCTGTCGAATGCAACGGTGGCCGCTCAGCGAGTGGTCGCCCCAGCCATCGTGGTCATGGATTCTAAGATCGCAACCTTGCACCGCACGGCCCCAAGCGACAGGCCCACGCAGTCGCCGATGGAAATCGTGCAGGAGATCGCCGCAATTCTGCCGATGCAGAAGGCGCAACTCGAGTTTGCGGCGATCAATGATGGCCTGCTCAGGGCCTCTTTGGCAGAAAACCAGGCTGACCTTCCTGTGTTGAGCTTCCCGCTTAACCGATCGCTGTCGACCTTACGGGAGATCGCATCCAGTCTGACGGACTTGCGCCTGCGTTCCCGCTTCGAGCAGCGCATCTCCGATTTCGCGCGGCTGATCGAGGGATCTGACAGCGTCCTCGATGCACGTCGAACCGAACTCGGTCTTGTCGAGGAGGCCGAGCGTCTCCTGTCGGAAAACGCTGGGCAATCGGCTCAGCTGACGAAAGCTGTCGACGGACTTGTCGCTGCCGCAAGACACGATATCCAAGAGGCGGGAGGGGAAGCCCTGATGGCGCAGCGCGTAGGCCGCAACATTCTGCTCGGCGTCGTCGCCCTAAGCCTCCTGAGTTCGCTTCTCATCGTCTGGCTCTACGTCGACCGTAATCTTGTCGCACGGCTGAGGGCCCTGAGCGACAGCATGCTGGCGATCGCCGGAGGCAACCTGCGGGCGCCCCTCCCCTCGGACGGCGGCGATGAAATTGGCCAGATGGCAAAGGCGCTCGCAGTGTTCCGGGATACCGCGATCGAGATTGAGGAGCAGAACCTGCGCGAGATTGCCACTGCCCGGCAGCGCCTGATCGACGCTATCGAGAGTATCAACGAGGGCTTTGCGCTCTACGATGCGGATGATCGCCTGGTCCTGTGCAATAGCCGTTATCAGGATCTTCTTTATCCAGAAATCGACGTCGCCATGGCTCCCGGCACGACCTTTGAGAAGGTGATCCGGCGCGCGGCGGAACTCGGCCTCATCCATGAGGCCAAAGGACGTATCGACGCTTGGGTCGCAGAGAGGCTGGCCCGGCACCACAATCCGGTTGCCGCCGACATCCAGCATCGCGACGGCGATCGCTGGATTCAGGTGAGTGAACGAAGAATCGCCGGCGGCGGAACTGTTGCGGTCTATACCGACATCACCGAGATCAAGCGTCACGCAGCACAACTCGAACTCGCCCGCGACCAAGCCATGGCGGCGACCCGGGCGAAGAGCCAGTTCCTCACTAACATGAGCCATGAGCTCAGGACGCCACTGAATGCGATCATTGGAATCACCGAGATGCTGAAGGAGGAAGCCGAGGAAACCGGCGAGGAGCCCCTGGTTGAACCGCTCAACCGAATCCACCATGCAGGCACCCATCTTCTGGCTCTCATCAACGAAATCCTCGATCTCGCCAAGATCGAGGCGGGAAAGTTCGAACTCTATCCTGAGGAGGTCGAGCTCGGAGCATTGATGGCGGATGTTGCGAGCACCGCCGGTTCCATCGCTGCCAAGAATGGCAATCGGCTCGATGTGGAAGTCTCCCCAGGCCTAGGCGCCATTCAGGCCGATCCTATGCGCCTGCGCCAGGTGGTGCTCAACCTCCTGAGCAACGCCTGCAGGTTCACCAGGAATGGGACCGTCGTCTTGCGTGCGGCCCGTATTGCGGGCTCGGTCGGAGACTGGGTGACAATCACTGTCCAGGACACGGGCATCGGCATGACGGAAGAGCAGATCGGCAAGCTGTTCCAGGAGTTCACCCAGGCGGATAGCTCGACGACACGGAAGTATGGGGGAACCGGGCTTGGACTGGCCATCAGCCGCCGCTTGTGTCGCCTGATGGGCGGGGACATTGACGTGCAAAGCGTGGCAGGCATCGGGAGCACCTTCACCGTGACACTGCCCGCAGCCGGGGGGCAAACGGGCACGCCAACGATGCCTGCCGCCCCGGAGCACCCTTCAGCCCACATGTGGCCCCTTGGACAGGGCCGACGTGCGCTGGTGATTGATGACGAGGAAACAGCGCGGGACATCGTGCGGCTGATTTTGACGCGTGAAGGCTTCGATGTCGTGACGGCCGAGAGTGGTCGGCAAGGGATTGAGTTCGCCCGTCAGATCCGGCCATCGCTCATTACTCTTGACGTCCTGATGCCGGATCTCGACGGCTGGAGTACTCTCCAAGAACTCAAGCGCGACGACGACCTCAGTGATATCCCTGTCATCATGGTGACGATCGTCGATGAGGAGACACGAGGCTACGCTCTCGGAGCTGCGGCTTATCTGACTAAACCGGTCAGCCGCGAGCACCTGAAGAAGGCACTCACCTCCTGCCATCCCGACCATGCGAGCCCACGGGTGCTGGTCGTCGAGGATGACGCCCACACGCGCGGTTGGCTGTCGCGCATCCTGCGCGAGAACGGATGGGAGGTGGCCGAGGCTGAGAATGGACGTGTCGCACTTGAACGTTTGACCGTGGCGCATCCCGACCTCGTGCTCCTAGATCTGATGATGCCGGAGATGAACGGCTTCGAGTTCCTCGAGGCGATCCGTGGACGCGAGGAGACACGGCATCTGCCTGTGATCGTGCTAACTGCCGCCGACCTCGATGAAGAGGGACATCGCCGCCTAAATGGCAGCATCGAGAGGATCCTGCGTAAGAGGCTTGGCGGCCGAGAGGAGGTCCTTGCCACGTTGCGTGAGGTGATCGCTGATTGCCTGCGGCTCGGCCGCGTGAACAATCAGGAGCGGACATGAGCAGGATTCTGTACGTCGAAGACAACGACGACAATGTGTACATGCTGTCTCGGCGTTTGAGGAAGCATGGATTCGAGGTCAGCGTTGCGTCCGATGGCGAGCAAGGCGTTGAGATGGCCCGCAGCGAAAAGCCGGATCTGATCCTGATGGATCTCAGCCTGCCGTTCCTTGACGGCTGGACGGCGGCGCGTCTGCTGAAGGAAGCACCTGATACGGGAGCGATCCCGATCATTGCACTCTCGGCTCACACGATGGCAGGGGATCGCGAGAGGGCGCTGGCTGCCGGCTGCGATGACTACGACGCCAAACCCGTCGTTTTCGAGAGGCTGTTAGCGAAGATCCGTGCGCTTCTGCAATGCCGGAGCAGCTCATGACCGATGGCGGGGTCCGCATCCTCGTTGTGGATGACAACGAGGACAATCGCTACACCCTGGCGCGGAGATTACGGCGTGAGGGGTGGACGAACCTCACCATAGCCGAGAACGGGCGCGAGGCGCTGGACAGGATAACAAAGGAGCGGTTCGACCTCATACTCCTCGACATCATGATGCCGGAGGTCAATGGCTACGAGGTGCTCGAGCGGCTCAAGGCCGATCCGGGAACCCGCGACATTCCCGTCCTGATGATCTCGGCATTGTCGGACATCGAGAGCGTCGTCCGCTGCATCGAGCTCGGCGCAGATGACTATCTGCTCAAGCCCTTCAATCCGGTGCTCCTGAGGGCCCGTATCAATGCCTGTCTGGAGAAAAAGCGATTGCATGATCAGGAACTGAGCTATCTCGCGGAAATTGAACGCCAGCGGTGCCGCGCCGAAGCGCTACTGCACGCTATTCTTCCGGCTCAGGCGGTGGCGGAGCTCGAAAGCTCCCAAGCTGTGACGCCTCGTCGGCATGAGAACGTTGTGGTGGTGTTCGCAGACGTGGTGGGCTTTACAGCAGCATGCGATCGTCTCGCGCCAGAAAAGATTGTCGAGAACCTTCATTTGCTGGCGTCGAGCTTCGAGGACATCACCGCGCAACACGGCCTTGAGAAGATCAAAACGGTTGGGGATGGGCTACTGGCCACAGCTGGCCTGCTGTTACCCAACCCGGATCCTGTGATGTCCAGCATTGAATGCGCTGCATCGACCATCGCGTCGGCTCGTGGTCTGCCGATCCCTTGGGATGTGCGGGTCGGCATTCATATTGGCCCTGTCGTTGCCGGCGTCGTCGGCCGGCAGAAGTTCAGCTTTGATATCTGGGGGGATACCGTGAATGTCGCTGCCCGTCTCGCCGGCTACGGCACAAGCGCCGGTATCAACCTGAGCGCGGCCGCTTGGAAGCAGGTGAGTACCCGCATTCGGGCTGTTCCACTTGGGCCAGTACAGATCCGCGGTAAAGGCGATCTGGAGATCCATCAGATTGTCCCCTCTAACTGAGCTAGTTCGTAAAAATTGCGAGTGAGCCCGAAGACGATCCACGCTGCCTCGTCTTCCTGTCTCATTCTCACACCTCGTAAGCGTGATGCGGCGATCCAGCTGTAGGCCACCTCCTGGTGATCTGGGTTAAGCGTGAAGGGCAGCTTCGGGTCAATCTGAGCTCCTAAGCGTGACCGTGTGAAGGTTCGCTTACCCCCCGATTGCGGAAGTACGGCTAAGGTCTGCCTCGTACCAGGAGGAGACCTTTAGCCTCCCATGAATCTCATTCATTGAATCCAACCTGAAGTGGGCGAAAGCGAGCTCCTGGGCGGGCAAGCTGCTACCGGCGCGAACGTGCCCGATAGGGATCGTCGCCGGATGGCGGCTATCGGGAAAACGATCCCCGTCAGATCGCCGATTTAGACTGGAATGGCCCTCACGTCACAGGCCCAATCCCGTTCTCGGCGGTGCCGTAGGACTGAAACGCCTCGACTTCGTCCCTGGCTCCCATGACAACTGCCACGCGGTCGTGCAAGCCTCCAGGAACGATGTCGAGAATTCGCTGTGCACCGTCGATGGCAAAGCCTCCGGCCTGCTCGATGATCAGTCCGAGTGGATTGGCTTCGTACAGCAGCCGCAGCTTACCGGCCCGCGCCGGGTCGCGTGCGTCCCATGGATAGAGGAAGATGCCTCCCCGGTTGAGGACGCGATGGATGTCGGCGACCATCGATCCCGTCCAGCGCATGTTGAAATCCTCACCGCATGGACCGTCCCGTCCAGCAAGGCGATCGTCGATGTACCGGCGAACCTGCGGCACCCAATGACGGTGGTTCGACATGTTGACGGCGAACTCGTGATAGCCTTCGGGAATGATGATGTTGCGCTGGGTCAGCACCCACGATCCCACTTCGCGGTCCAGCGTGAATCCGAACACTCCCTTGCCGAAGGTCAGGACGAGCGACGTCTGGGGACCGTAGACCGCGTATCCCGCGGCAACCTGTCGGCTGCCGGGCTGAAGGAAATCATCTTCCCGGACATCCCGAGTGGAAGCGCCCTCGGGCGCTTCCAGCACCGAGAAGATGGTGCCGACGCTGAGGTTGACGTCAATGTTGCTCGACCCGTCGATGGGATCGTACACGAGTAGGTACTCGCCCTTCGGGTAACGATGCGGAATGAGGTGGATGGTGTCCATCTCCTCGGATGCCAGGGCAGCGAGATGACCGCCCCACTCGTTGGCCTCGAGCAGGATCTCGTTGGACAGGACGTCCAGCTTCTTCTGAACCTCACCCTGGACGTTCTCCGTCCCTAGGCTGCCGAGGATGCCACCCAGATCGCCCTTGTTGATGGTGTAACTGATCGCCTTGCAGGCGCGGGCGACTACTTCGATGAGGAGACGGAGCTGGGCGGGCAGGGCATCCCCTTCCCGCTGTTGCTCGATCAGGAATCTGCTCAGGGTGATGCGAGCCATGGCCTTGACGTGTCCTCCGTGTATCAACGATTGAGACCGTCGCGTTGTCAGTGAAATCCGGTTCAACGCAAGCTCATCGAAGGTTCCGCATGTCGCCGATTAGGTCAGCCCCGCACTTGAGCTTTACCGGGAAGGTGCCGCCTTACTCATGGCCAGCCGCCGCGCATAGTCGAGCGCCGACAACATATTGACGTGATTGGCTCTGCCGGTGCCCGCGATGTCGAACGCGGTTCCGTGGTCGACGGAGGACCGGTCGATGGGCAATCCGAGTGAGACATTCACCGCGCTATCGAAGGCTACCAGCTTGACCGGGATATGACCCTGATCGTGGTACTGCGCCACGACCAGGTCGAAGGCACCCTGATAGGCGCGGTGATAGACTGTGTCGGCCGAAATCGGTCCGGAGATATTGATCCCTTCTGCACGGGCGGCCGCAACGGCGGGCGCCAGTTGATCGTCGTCCTCACGTCCGAACAGCCCGTTCTCGCCGCAATGCGGGTTGATGCCGGCGACCGCGATGCGCGGCGACGCAATGCCCATGCGCTGGAAATGGCGCTGCCCGACACGGATGGTTTCAAGCACGCGCTCCGGCGTCGCCCGCTCGATGGCGGTTCTCAGGGAGACGTGCGTGGAGACGTGGATGACGTTGAGGCGCTCGGACGCGAGCAGCATCCACGATGCGCGACTGCCGGTCAGGTGGGCCAGGAGGCCGGTGTGACCATCATAATGGTGACCGGCCGCGTTCAGCGCCTCCTTGTTGATCGGGGCGGTGACGATGCCGGCGGCCTGGCCCGACTGTGTCAGTTCGACCGCCGTGCGGATATACTGGAACGAGGCTTCGCCGCAGCGCGGGCTGAGCACGCCGAAACGGTCCGGCAAGCCGTCGACCGGCACGTCGATCAGGCGCAATGCGCTGCCGTCGGTCCGTGTGGTGTCGGCAATCCCCAGGTCGACGCGGCTCGCCGCGATTGCGCGCTCCAGCGTCCGGCGGTCGCCGATAATGGCGAAGTCCGCCCGCTGGGAGGGCGGCAGGGCCGCCAATGCCTTGACCGTCACCTCGGCCCCGACGCCGGACGGGTCACCCATGGTTATGACGATCGGACGCTCGTGGGCTACGGTCATCGAGACGGCTCCTCTGCTCAGCGAACGCTCGGCGCGATCGCTTCTCCGACAACATGTAAAGTGATCACTTCCATACTGGTCTTACCGCCATCATGCAAGCAATTTCATCAACTTAACCGGATGACATTTGGAGACAAGATCATGAATTTCAGGGTTTCAATTTAACACATTTACCTGTAAGGTGCTGGCAGAGAATGAGGTTTCTGGCATGAAGACGCTGATCGTCGCGGACGATCTCACGGGTGCCCTGGACAGCGCGGTGACCTTCGCCGGCATGGGCCTGCGCTGCACGGTCGCGCGGCGGCCCGCCGACATCCCCGCCGCCATGGCCACCGCGCCCGACGTGCTCGCGGTCAGCACGGCGTCCCGCGAGGGATCCCCCGAAGCTGCGACCGGCGCCGTCAGCCACGTCTTCGATGCGATCGGTGACCGATCGATGCTGGTCTTCAAGAAGGTCGATTCCCGGCTCAAGGGTCATTGCGCGGCGGAACTCGGCATGGTCGCCGCAAGGACCGGGATCGGGCGGGCGGTCGTGTCGCCCGCAATCCCGGCCCAGGGTCGGGCGACCCAAAGCGGCCAACTTTCCGGAGCGGGTGTCGCCTCCCCGATCGACGTGGCTGCGATCTTCGCCGGAGCCGGCGTGAGGGTTGAGGTTCCCGACGCGGCGACCGACGCCGACCTCGACCGCGTGGTCACGGCTGCGATGTCCGGGAATCCGGTGCTCCTCGTCGGAGCCGCCGGTTTCGCGGCGGCACTTGCCCGGCATCTGCGCCCTGGCGAACGGCCCGCCCCGGTCGGTAACCTGCCGGCGCCCCTCCTGCTGGCGATCGGCTCGCGTGATCCCATCACGCTGGCACAGCTTGACGCCTTGCGCGCCGCCGGGGTGCAGGAATTGCCCGCCCCCGGCGGTCGGGTGGAAGTGCCGACGGGCGGCATCCGCCAGGACGCGCTGCTGCTTCGGCTCGTCACCGGCGGCGATCCGTTCGACCCCCTCCGCGCCAACGCCCTTTTTGCCGCGTCCGCGTCGGAGTTCGCCAAATCCGCGGGCGTGGGTACACTCCTCGCCTGCGGCGGCGAGACCGCGGACGCCATCCTGGGTTCGCTCGGCGTCGGCATCCTCGAGGTCGAGGGCGAGGCCTTGCCGGGGGTGCCGGTATCATTGATGGTTGTCGGCGGTCGAAGGACGAGACTCGTCACCAAGTCCGGAGGGTTCGGCGCACCTGACGCGCTCGCAAGGATCGTCACCATGACAGCGGACACAGGACGGGACTGACACGATTATGGACACGAGCGATTTCGACATGGACCAGCCGCCATCCGAGGCGACGAGGCCCGCCCGCCCGGGACTGGCAGACCGGATCTATCACCTGATCTACAGCCGGATCACGAACGGCGACTATCCGGCGAACCAGAAGCTGCCGCCGGAGAAGACGCTCGCCGAGGAGTTCGGTGTCTCGCGCCCCGTGCTGCGAGCCGCGCTGGAACGGCTGCGGGATCAGGGCCTCGTCTATTCGCGCCAAGGTGCCGGGAGCTATGTCCGCGAGGTGCGCAGCGCACCGCTCGGCTTCGCGCCCGTCGAGACGATTGCCGACATCCAGCGTTGCTACGAGTTCCGGATCTGCATCGAGACGACCGCTGCGTCCCTCGCGGCCGGTCGGCGTGATACCGCCGCCATCGAGACGATCGAGACGGCACTTTCGCTCATGGACGCGGCAACCAACTCCCAGATCCACCGCGAGGACGCCGACTTCGCTTTCCATCTCGCTATCGCGCAGGCGGCCAACAACCAGTACTTCGACACATCGCTGCGGGCGCTGCGCGAGCACATCTATGTCGGGATGAAGCTGCACGGCCAATCGCTCATGACCGACGGCGCCAAGGGCTTGCGGGAAGTCTTCCAGGAACACAGTGCGATCTTCGCCGCCATCCGTGACGGACAGGCGGCGCAGGCAGAAACGCTGATGCGCAACCACCTGATCCACTCGCGGGAACGCCTGTTCGGCGGCACGCTGATCAATCTGGGCGCCGCCAGATAAGCTCACACCGGCCGGTAGGCCTATCCTGACGGAATTCCAACAGGGACTGTGACCGGCCTACCGATGGGCCGGTCGCAACCCGCATGATCATGCGGCCGCCTTGGTGATCAGCCCGTGCTTCTCCAGGATGTCCGCGATCTTCGCGTCCTGGACGGGATCGGGCAGCAGCGCCGGCTGCCGGCTTGCCCCGACCGAGTTGTCCATGAGGTAGAGTGCCCGCTTGACCAGCGCCGGCGGATAACCCAGGGCATAGAGGTCCTTGCGAAACGCGCCGAAGCGCTCTTGCAGGCGTTCCGCCTCGGCGATGTCGCCCTTGTTGAAGGTGGAGACGATCCCGGCCAGCACCTCCGGCATGACGTTGCCGAGCCCGGATATGCAGCCGCGGGCGCCATTTCGCAGCGACCACAGCACCAGGTGGTCCGGCCCGGAATAGACGTCGAAACCCGTCACCTCGCGACCGACCCCCAAGTAGGCTTCCAGCGTCTCCTGGCTTCCCCCGGAATCCTTGATCCCGGCGATGTTGCCATGGGCCGCGAGCGTCTTCGCCGTCACGGGCTCGATATGGTTCTGGGTCCGGGCCGGGATGTCGTAGAGGTAGACGGGCGTCGTCACCTTGTCGGCGACCGTCGAGAAATGGCGGATCAGGCCGTCCTGCGTGCAGGCGATGAAGAACGGGGTGATGACCGCGATGCCGTCGACGCCGATGTCCTGGAAGGCGCGGGCAAGCAGCACCGTCTCGTAGGTGGCCGGCATGCCGGCATTGACAATGACGCGCGCCCGGCCGCCGACCTCATCAACCACTTCCCGGGTCAGCCGGACCTTCTCCTCGAAGGTCAGCGCGGTGAAGTCGCCGTTCGTCCCGGCGCACATGATGTTGTTGCCCGCCTCGACCTGGCGGCGAACCTGGGCGCGTGTCGCATCATAGTTGATCGTCTCGTCGTCATTGAAGCAGGTGACGAGCGCGACGAAAGCTTCCTTGGCCATTGTCGTGTTCTCCATGTTGGGCGGGCCTCAGTAGGCGGCTTCGTAGATGTCCAGGATGTCGGTCTCCCGCAGGTCGACCGGGTTGAAGTCGAGAAGCCGCCGGATCTGGTGGGCTTCGCGTGCGCAGGCCGGCAGGTCGTTGCGCGGAATGCCGTGGCTGTGCAGCCCCATGTCGAGGCCCAGTCCGGTGCAGAACGCGTTCGCGCCGCCGAACACCGCCTGCCGGCTCTCGCAGGTGAAGCCGAGCGCGTCGCCGACCAACGCGGTCTTCTCCGGCACGGCACGGGCGTTCGCCGCGAGCACGTGCGGGAAGATCAATGCGTTGGCGATGCCGTGTGCCAGCTTGTGCCGGGTTCCGAGCGGATAGGCGAGCGCATGGCCGGCCGTCGTGTTGACGGGACCGAGGCAGATGCCGCCGTAGAACGCTGCAACCGCCAGCCCGGCACGCGCCTCGAGGTCGCTCCCATCCTCCACCGCCCGCTTGAGGTAGCGCCCGACGAGTTGGATGCCACGCAGGGCATAGTCGTCGATGATCGGATGGGAGCGCTTGCTCGTGAAGGCCTCGACGCAATGGGCCATGGCGTCGACGCCGGTCGCGGCCGTCACCTTGGGCGGGACCGATACGGTCAGCGCTGGGTCGATTATGGCGATGTCGGCCAGCATCTCGGCGCTTTCCGTCGCGATCTTGTTCATGGTCTCCGGGTCCGTGATCAGGGCACGGGTCCCGACCTCGCTTCCGGTGCCCGCCGTCGTCGGGATCTGGATCAGCTTGACGCTGCGCTTCGGTGCCCTGTTCGGGCCGGAGACATCGCGCAGGCCCTTGTCGCTGCTCACCAAGACCGCGACCAGCTTCGCCAGGTCCATGGCGCTGCCGCCGCCGAAGCCGACGATGGCGTCGGCGTCCATAGCCTTGGCCGCCGCCACTGCGGCCTCCAGGTTCGGCAGGTCCGGTTCCGGCTTGACGTCGCCGAACACCCCCGGATTGGCCAAGCCGAGCACGTCGAGGCGCGCCGCGTTGATCCTGTCCGCAACGACGAAGCAGCGCCGCACGCCGACGTCGGCGACCCACGCCGCGAACGTCGCGATTTGCCCGACACCGAAGCGGACGATCGGTGGACGCTGCATTTCCAAGGCTTGCTCAAGACTTGGCATTGGTTATCTCCTCAGTTCCGGAATGCGGGTGCGGAAGCCGACACCGCATTGGCGAATGACGTCGGTCATACTGCGACTGCCTGCTCGGCAATCCGGCGCGCCCTTTGAACGTCCGGGTCGGGATCGAGGCCCGCTGCCAGAAGCCGGCGCGTGTAGGGTTCGCGCGGGCTCTCGAAGATCTCGCGCACGGTCCCCTGCTCGACGACACGGCCCTTCTCCATCACCATCACGTGGTCGGCGAAGTCGCGGACGACCGGCAGGTCGTGGGCGATGAAGATGAAGGCGATGCCGAGCTCACGCTTCAGCTTGTCGAGCAGCGCGATGACCTGCGCCTGAATGGACACGTCGAGTGCCGAGACCGCCTCGTCGGCAATGATCATCT
>Ga0157380_10001513_pt1 | contig 15252 bp, 11 predicted proteins | sample S35metaG_FD_119757 | JGI IMG/M metagenome (GOLD analysis project Ga0157380, IMG submission 119757) | Switchgrass rhizosphere microbial communities from Kellogg Biological Station, Michigan, USA - S3-5 metaG | ecosystem: Host-associated > Plants > Roots > Rhizosphere > Soil | place: USA... | reverse complement strand
GCCACTGCTCAGCGTCGCCCGCCATTCGTCGCCTTCCACCTCGAACCCGGCACGGTATCGCGTGTCCAGCACCACGGCGTTCCGGAACTCGATATCCAGCTCGCGGACGAAACCCTGTCGTCCGCGGCCTTCCTGCAGCGCCGTCAGAACGGTGAGTACGCCGTGAACGACCTGCTGACCGAAGTGGGTGCCGCGCGCGTACGCCGCGTCGACGTGCAGAGGGTTCCTGTCGGACGACCACTCGGCGAACCTGAGGACATCGTCCCTGGAGAAGCTGACCGTAGGCTCCGGGCCCGATGGATTCATAGCGGCGGTTCGGATGGGAGTGTGCCGACTCGATTCGGCCGTGCTGTGTACTGTTTCGAAACCTTCGCCACCATGCAATAGCCGGAAGCAGTCGCTGACCAGGCCAGACCGCGCTCAGGGCGACAGCCTAGATTGTTAAGCAAAAGTGCCGCCACAACAGAACACTCTAGTCTGGAAAGTCCTGTACTGCAAAGGGTTACAGCCTGACGACCGGCCGCAGAATCGTCAGGCGGCGGCAACGGGCTCCGATCGAGCGACGACCACAGGCACCGCCGCCGGAACGACCTCTGCCGCCTCCTTATAGAGCGCACCGTACCGGACCAGCAGCGCCAGGATCCAGTGCCCCCATTCGTGGTCGAGAAACGCGCCGAAGAAGCAGTGGATCAGGTAGCCGATAGCCGTCGTCACCAGGCACAGACCGAGGAGCGCGTCCAGAAGGCGCTCTTCGCGCCGGCACTTTTCCAGCGTTCGATAGGCGATGACGATCGCGACGACGAACACGAAGAGCTTGAGCAGCAGGCCCTGGATGCCCCAGTCGGTGGCTTCGGTCAGGTAGCCGTTGTGCAGCGAACGTGACTCCGCGTCCGCTACGCCGCTCAGCTCGCTGAGGTACTTCGAGCCGAGCGCAAACTTGAAGGCGCCGCCGCCAGCTCCGAGCGGATGATCGTTCAGCAGCGCCAGTCCGGCTGTCCAGAAGGTGACCCGGCTGGCGGCGGAGCTGTCGCGGGCCTCGCTCCCGGTGAAGGTCGTGACGAAACGGTTCAGGATGTCCGGATCACCAAGCAGGAAGAACAACGCGACGCCTCCAAGCGCCATCGTCTGCAGCGCCCGCTTGCGCGTCTTCCCTCTCGCCGCGAGCACGAAGGTGGCGCCCGTGCCGATCAGGCCCAGGAACGCTCCTCGGCTGTTGCACAGCAGCAGCACGTTCAGGATAAGGGGCGACGCGACGATGGCGACCGTCTTCCATTTCCAGGACTTCTGGAGAAACAGGCTGCCGGCCAGCGGCAGCGCCACCAGCATGACGTTCGCGAGGCTGTTCGACGTCTGAGCGGCGGGGGCTCCGACGCCCTCGAGGCGCGAGCCGTTGAAGGTGCCGCGCTCGTTGATGGTGACCTCCCACCCGATGTAGCCGGCACCCAGGGCGATGACGGCGATAGCCCGGTGGAGATCGGCGCGGTCCTTGATGGCCGATGAAATCAGGAAGTACAGCAGGACGTACTTGTAGAACTCCGTTATTACTTCCAGACTGATTTTGGAATCGGCCGCCAGCACGATGTGGACCAGCGTGGCGTTGACCAGCATGGCGATCGACGCGTTGCGGACTTTGTCGGTAGCGGGAAGGTTGGGAATGGCGGATGCCGGCGCCATCGACACGGTGGCCAACAGGAGGCAACCGGCCCAGAGCGCATAGCGCAGCGCCGGAAGATCGTCGCCCCACCACCAGAACATGGGCGCCGCGAAGAACGTTTGAAAGTAAAACGCCAGCGCCCAGACCGGCCGGCGCGTCGACATCACCAGAAACGTAGCGGCCAGGATGACCCAGACGATGCCGGTGACGCTCATCGGTGGTTCGCCACCCCAGCCTTAATCAGCGTCGGGAAGAGAGCGCCTGGGAATGCCTGAAGACACATGAACAGCGTAAGTTCAGCAAATGACGTGCCCGGAACCCAGCCGTGTAAAGGGCGCGGAGATCGGCGAATGGGGGCATTCGCGAGCCAATCAGCGCAACCTCTGCCACCTCTTCTGACGGTCTCCAGACATTTGGCTGCCCGCGGCGGGCGCCCGGTCCTGTCTGCTGAGGTGGACCTCAGAGGTCCGGCAACTCAGAGGCGAGTATCAGGGTACTCCAAGGCGGCAGAAAGATCGCCGGGAGGCAGGCTTTTGTTCGACAAATGCAGATTTCGGGGCGCAGGTTCTATCGGGCCAGGCGCTTGGCGATGTGTCTGCCTTTCTGCCCGACTCGCCTGATCGCATCCGAGGCCATGGCCAACGCCCACGCCGGGACCGTCGGAGGCGAAACCTCGCCACCGGTCAGCCCGTAGCCGAAACGGCCTAGCTCGCGAGTGAGCAACGCCTCGACGTTGGCGAGCTGCCGGGGCGGCAGGCTGCGCCACTTCTGGACGTTGCCTTTGCGGATGTTCAGGGCGTCGAGGGAAGCTTCCCAGCCCTCGGCAAGAGGCAGGCGGAGGTGCGTGCTCAACGCCCGCGCGACGGCGCCAGGCGACTCGAGCAGATCCTCGTAGCGCACGTGGCATCGATGCGCCTGGGCGGTGCGATCGTACTCGGCCTCGTAAATCGCGAACTGTCGCTTGACGAAACGCGCGGCGCTCAACGGCTCGACCGGCCCGAAGTCCTTGCGCGACACCGACAGCAGGTTGTCGCGGAAGTCGCGAGTGAGCAGGACGACTCGCCGGTTCGGCAGCACGTCGTCGATCCGATCGATGTCCTCCCAAAGATCGTCCGACTTGATCGCCATCCGCGTCGTACCGAGTCTGAACGCGCCGTAGGCATACACGAATCGCGCGAGGTCGGCGCCCGACGAAATCCGCGCCGCGTCGAAGTGCTCGTCGATGCCGTCGAAGCTGGTGTTCGACTTGACGAGCCGTCTCGTCTTTCTCACCAGGGTTGACGGGAAGAGACGCGAACGGACCAGCCCGTATCGGCGGCGCACTTCGGCCGGTGGCGGCGCGTGGCCGAGCCGTGCGGCGGCTTTGAAGATCACCGAGCCGTCCTCGATCAGCGAGTAATCGAATGCCCGCTCGAGCACCCGGCTGAGCAGATTCGTGCCCGAGCCCTGGACACCGAGCACCACCAGCACGGGCTCGTGGGCAACCTGTTGCTGAAACGACCGGAAAGATGTCTTAGGCACGGATCGAGAGTCTCGTACGAATGTAACGGCGGCGTTATGCAGGTTCTCCACAGACGTAACAGTGACAACGGCGCCGTTCTGCAGGCTTTGGCACAACGGTAACAACCGTAACGTCGACGTCAGCAGACATTTTCCACGGCGTTAACAACGCGTTTGCGAGGCCGTCACGCTCGATCGTTAGGGTAGTGGCATGGCTACGATGTCGCTGCCACTGCCGGCGCCCGCTCGCGCCGTCGCTGAGCACACCCGTTTCGATCCCGTCTTCGTGCTCGGTCACCCACGGTCGGGTACGAGCCTCATGTGCCGCCTGCTGCTCGATCACCTGGGTGTCAACTTCGGCACCGAGAGCCAGTTCATGATCCGCTACTACAAGCGGCTCCACAAATACGGCGACCTGCGCGACGATCGTTGCCTGCGATGGCTGTTCGAAGAGATCGGCCGCGAGCGCTTCTTCGAGCGGACGCGCCGGAACTTCGGCTTCGTCCTCGACGTCGATCGCGCGATGCGTTCCATCACAAGCCGGAGCTACGCGGGCGTAATGCAGGCCATCTTCGAACAGTTCGCGATCGGCAAAGGGATGACGCGCTGGGGAGACAAGACGCCCGAGTACGCCTCGCACCTGCCGGTACTGCGTGAGCTGTTTCCAACCGCCCAGTACGTGCACGTGGTGCGCGACGGCCGCGACGTCGCGCTGTCGGCGTTCAGGACCGGATTCGGTCCGAAGAATGCGCATGAAGCGGCGATCGCGTGGGCCAGGCAGGTCCGGGCGATCGCGGCGTTCGGCGACACAGTGCCGGCGGACGACTTCCTGACGATTCGCTACGAGGATCTGCTCCGCGAACCGGTCGCAACGCTGGGGACGCTGGGCGCGTTTCTGGGCATCGCGAATCACGCCGACGTCCTCGATACCGTCGCGCCCGGCTTGCGGACACAGGTGCGGCAGGACAACCCCGGAAAGTCGACCCATCTGCTCTCGGCGCGCGAGACCGAGTGTTTCGAGGCGCTCGCAGGCGACGTGCTCACGCGCCACGGCTACGACCTTCGATCGGGCCCCGGCGCCAGACCGATGACGCTGGCCGAGTCGGTGAACTGGCGCGCGAAAGGCATGTGGAGGCGCGCGACCAACCGCCGCTACTGGGCCGACAATCGATACAAACTCGGTTTGCGAGGGCGCGCGCTCATGCTGGCCCTCCGGCGCCCGGTTCAGGAACGACCGGCTTTCGCCCGGCTGAGGATCATCCGCTCCCAGGTCGTGACGAGATCCCGCCACGCGCTGCGTTGGGCGGTCGGCAACGCGGCTGGCGACATCCAGGAGGCGCGGTCGATTCGCACCCTGCGATCCCGGAAGTCGTAAGCGACCTGGTGCTCCTTGCTGGTGAAGGCGACCTCGGCGGGCCGCGGCAGCGTGCCCAAGTACTGGAACACGCGGCGGTCTCGCTCCTCGACCAACGTCGGTGCCTGCGCGCCGTCGGTTCTCGTCAGCGCCCGCCACAGCATGTCGCGCAGCTCGGCCTGCCCAAGCGGCTCGCGTACCTCCATCGGGAGGTTCGCGACGATGAACGGAATCCGCGTCTGAGCGTCGTTCAGCGCGTAGCCGTGGCCCAGAAACCCTTCGTCGAAGAGGCTCTCTCCATGATCGGAGAGTACGACGACACCGGGGTCGCGTTCCTGCACACGCCGCACTGTCTCGAGCACCCGGCCGATCGCCCGATCCACGTTGGCGGCGGTGTTCAAGTACATCGCGCGGAGGGGCGCCGCGTTCGGCGGCGTGATGTCACCCTGCGGAATCACGACCTTGGACACCAGCGGCTCGATCTCGCGATGGTGATAGGGAAAGTGAGTGTCGTGAAAGTTCACGTAGAGAAAGAGCGGCTTGTCGTGCCGCCGCGCGTCGAGATAGTCGGTCACGCGCTTCAGCACGACGGAGTTCGGGACCGCCAGGCTGCCGGCCGTCGAGAACGACGAGTAGCGCAGGCCCCGGTCGGAGCGGGCGTCATACGACACATCGGCGCGCTCGAACCCGACACCGTTTTCCGGACCACCGAACGACTCGTCCTGGCCGGAAAAGTAGGCGGTCTCGTAGCCGTTGGCCTTGAAGTCGTCGATGAGCGTCGTGCCGCCGCGGATGTCGGCGACGCTGCCCGTGAAGATGTGATGGCGGGCCTGCACCGTGTAGCCGTTGTGCGAGTAGGCAAAGCGCGCGGCGATGCCGCGGCGCGCGAGCGCGTCGAGGACCGGCGTGACCGCTTTGCCCTCGACGCTGGCGCCAACGGCGTCGGCTCGAAAGCTTTCGAGCACGATCAAGACCACGTCGGGCTTCGACAGAAACACCGGCGCGCGTCCAGACGGCTCCGTGTACGCCGGCAGGCCGGCCGGGAGATCGCCCGCGACGGCGTCTTCGTCGACACCGTTGCCGGGAGCGTCGATCGCGTATGGACGGATACGGGCATCGGTCAGGTCGGCGTCCGGCGGACGGCCCAGCACGCCGTAGCCGTCACCGTCGACGTCCGACAACGCGTTGACGGCGGTGCCGAGTAACTGTCCGGTCGGCTTGCGGCGAATACCGTTGTCGAGCACGTCGCTGCCACGTCGAAGGACCGTGGTGACAGCCATTGCCGCCACGCACAGGACGAGGGGTGTCGCTATCGCACTGAGTACACCGGGCCGATCCGGCCAGGGGCTTCCCGTGCGCCGGCACCAGCGGACGAACCACACCAGCGCCGTCAAGGCGGCCGCCGCCGCGCCTGCGAGCCAGGCGATTGTCGAGAGGTGAGCCGACGAGACGGCGAAGATCTCGGCCGGGCTGCGGCCGGCGAGATCGAACATCAGCGTGAAATCGAACGCGTCGCCGAGATAGGACGCCAGCTCGTAGGAGGCAAAGTCCGCCACGGCGACGGGAACCAGCGCCAGGGCGACGGCGAGCATCATGGCCGGCCAACGGCGCAGCCCGAGCCGGGCGGCGGCCCAGAGGAGCATCGCCACGGCCACGCTCAGGACACCCGCGTCGGCGATGAGCGATGCCAGAAAGAAGCCGACAGCGTCAGCGGGGCCTCCGATCGCGTCGGCCGCGAGGAACCCGCCCGTGAAATACGACCGCGAGCGTTGCAGCAGAGCGGCATCAGCCAGCGTCGCGACGATCGAAGCGAGGACCGTCGTGACAATCCAGCGTCCGCGCCACGAGGCGCCGGCCAAGGTCGAGCGAGTCACCACCGGCAAGAGTATCGTCATCCGGTAGCAGTCCGGGTAACGAGATGTATAGGATTCCCATGTCCGGACCGATAGTGCAGGGGAAAAGTCGTCTCGGCAGTCGACTTCTTCTTCCTCGAATTCGACAGAAGAGGCTACCTACGCCGTCGATGCCCTCCCTCACCCATCTCCAGCGCCTGGAGGCTGAAAGCATCTACATCATGCGGGAGGTGGTGGCTGAGTGCGAGCGGCCGGTGATGCTGTACTCCATTGGCAAGGACAGCGCCGTCATGATGCACCTGGCCATGAAGGCGTTCCATCCCTCGAAGCCGCCGTTCCCGTTCATGCACGTGGACACCACGTGGAAGTTCAGGGAGATGATCGCGTTCCGCGACGAGGCGGCGCGGCGTCTGGGGCTCGATCTGATCGTGCACGTCAACGAAGAGGGGGTGAAGGCGGGCGTCGGTCCCTTCACGCACGGCTCGGCCGTGCATACGGACGTCATGAAGACGGTCGCGCTGAAACAGGCGCTCGACAAGCACCAGTTCGATGCCGCGTTCGGCGGCGCCCGGCGCGACGAGGAGAAGTCGCGCGCCAAGGAGCGCGTGTTCTCGGTCCGCTCGGCGCAGCACCGGTGGGATCCGAAGCAGCAGCGGCCGGAGCTGTGGCGCCTCTACAACGCGCGCATGCGCAAGGGTGAGAGCCTCCGCGTGTTTCCGCTGTCCAACTGGACCGAGCTCGACGTCTGGCAATACATCTACGCGGAGAACATCCCGCTCGTGCCGCTCTACTTCGCCAAGGAGCGGCCCGTTGTCGTCCGTGACGGCCAGCTGATCATGGTAGACGACGAGCGCATGCCGCTGCTGCCGGGCGAGACACCGCAGATGCGGCGCGTCCGCTTCCGGACGCTCGGGTGCTATCCACTCACCGGCGCCATCGACAGCGACGCGGACACGCTCCCGGCCATCATCCAGGAAATGCTGCTGACGCGCATCTCCGAGCGGCAGGGCCGCGTCATCGACAACGACCAGTCGGCGTCGATGGAGAAGAAGAAGGTCGAGGGCTACTTCTGATGGCGACGCGCCCGGTCGTCGCCGCGGAAGTCGAAGCCTATCTGAGCCGTCAGGAACGCAAGGAACTGCTGCGCTTCATCACGTGCGGCAGCGTGGACGACGGCAAGTCCACGCTCATCGGCCGCCTGCTCTTCGAGAGCAAGACACTCTTCGAGGACCAGCTGTCGGCGCTCGCCGTAGACTCGCGCAAGTCCGGCACCCGTGGCGACGACATCGATTTCGCGCTGCTCGTGGACGGGCTCTCGGCTGAGCGCGAGCAGGGCATCACCATCGACGTCGCCTACCGCTTCTTCTCGACCGAGCGGCGGAAGTACATCGTGGCCGACACGCCGGGCCACGAGCAGTACACACGGAACATGGTCACCGGCGCGTCCACGGCCGACCTGGCGATCATCCTGATCGACGCCCGCAAAGGCGTGCTGACCCAGACCCGAAGGCACAGCTATCTGGTGTCGCTGCTCGGCATCCGGCAGCTGGTGCTCGCGGTGAACAAGATGGACCTCATGGAGTACTCCGAAGAGGTCTGCCGCCGCATCGAGGCCGACTACCAGGCATTCGCGACCCAGGTCGGTATCGACGACGTGGCCTGCATCCCGATCTCGGCGGTCAACGGCGACAACGTCTTCACGCGCAGCGAGCGGATGCCCTGGTACAACGGGCCATCGCTGATGGATCACCTCGAGTCGGTGCCGATTGCACAGGGGCCCGCGGGTGGGCCATTCCGGATGCCGGTGCAGTGGGTGAACCGGCCGAACCAGGACTTCCGCGGCTTCGCCGGTGTCGTCTCGAGCGGCCGGATTACCGTCGGCGACAGGATCGCGGCGCTCCCCTCGGGCCGGACCAGCACGGTCCGATCGATCGTCAACGGCTTCGACGAGACACCGCACGGCAGTGCCGGCCAGGCGATCACGGTCGTGCTGGCAGACGAGGTCGACGTGAGCCGCGGTGACGTGCTCGTCGCCGCCGATGCGCGTCCGGACGTGGCCGATCAGTTCGAAGCCACGCTGATCTGGATGGGCGAGCAGCCGATGCTGCCTGGGCGCTCGTATCTGCTGAAAACCAGTACCCAGACGGTGGCAGCGACGGTAGCGCCGCTCAAGTACAAGGTGAACGTCAACACGCTGGAACGCACTGCGGCAACGCGGCTGGAGCTGAACGACATCGGTGTGTGCGGCCTGGAGCTCTCCAAGCCGGTGGTCTTCGAGCCGTATCAGGAGAGCCGCGAGCTCGGCGGATTCATCCTCATCGACCGACTCACCAACGCCACCGTGGGGGCGGGACTCTTGCATTTCGCCCTGCGCCGCGCGCACAACGTGCACTGGCAGGCGCTCGACGTCGACAAGCGCGCGCGCGCCGCCCTGAAGGACCAGAAGGCGTCCGTGCTCTGGTTCACGGGCCTCTCGGGAGCCGGCAAGTCGACCATCGCCAATCTTCTCGATCGCCGGCTGATCGCGCTCGGCCGTCACACCTATCTCCTCGACGGCGACAACGTCCGCCACGGTTTGAACCGGGACCTCGGCTTCACCGAAGCCGACCGCGTCGAGAACATCCGGCGCGTGGCCGAGGTGGCCCGTCTGATGGCCGACGCCGGCCTCATCGTGCTGGTGTCGTTCATCTCCCCGTTTCGCGCGGAACGGCGGATGGCCCGCGCGCTGCTCGAAGCCGGCGAGTTCGTCGAGGTGTTCGTGGACACCCCATTGGCCGTGGCGGAAACCCGGGATCCAAAAGGGCTGTACAAGAAGGCGCGTCGCGGCGAGCTGAAGAACTTCACCGGCCTGGATTCGCCTTACGAACCCCCCGAGCAACCGGAGCTCCGCATCGATACCACCGTCCTCGAGCCTGAGGAAGCCACCGAAGAGATTCTTCAATTCATGGTCGCCGCCGGCCTGCTCGAATCCGCATGATGACCCGACCAGACGTGACCGCTCCCGCTCCCGGCTTTGCGGGCGCCGAACGCGCGCGGCTGCTCGACGAGGTTGCCAACCTCGTACGCGAGGCGCACGTCGAGATCATGCGCGCCTATGCCGGACCGGCCGAAGCGCAGCTCAAGGCCGATCAGTCACCGCTGACCCAGGCCGACCTCGCGTCGCATCGCGCGCTGACCGAGGGGCTCGCCCGGCTCACGCCCGCGCTTCCGGTGGTGTCCGAAGAAGGCCTGCTGCCGGATCCCGCGGTCCGGGCGCTGTGGCCTGCGTATTGGCTGATCGATCCACTCGACGGCACCAAGGAGTTTCTCGAGCGGAACGGCGAGTTCACCGTGAACGTCGCGCTCGTCGAACACAATCGGCCCACGCTCGGTGTGGTCGGCGTGCCGGCTCTGGACCAGCTGTTCGTCGGCGACGTGGCCCGCAGCCTGGCGCAGCACATCGCGGCGTCCGGCGGCGGCGCCCTGCGGGCACGGCCCTACGCCGGCGGCAGCCCGACGGTCGTCGCAAGCCGGCGTCATGGCGGTGACCGGCTTGCCGGCGCCCTGGAGACGCTGGAGCGTGCCGAGGGCGCGCCGCAGCTGCGCAACGTCGGCAGCTCGCTGAAGCTGTGCCTGCTCGCCCAGGGGCACGCGGACGTCTACCCGCGGCTCGCGCCGACGTCCGAGTGGGACACGGCGGCGGCCCAGGCGGTGCTCGAGGCCGCCGGCGGGGCCGTGCTGCAACTGAACGGTGACCCCCTGTCGTACAACAAGGCCGACATCCTCAACCCCGCGTTCGTGGCCGTGGCCGACACCGCCGTGGATTGGCTCCGATTCTTCCGGTGACCGGCTGGCGTCATCCGGCGGCCGGCCAGATGGGCACGCCGTGGCATAACCGGTAGTAGAGGATGGCCGCCCATTCGTAGCGGACGTAGGCGCGATCGTACGGATCGGCCCACCACGACTGCGGGTGCGCGGGCGAAGTGGCGATGGCAGGTATCACGCCAACCGTCACCGGCGTGCCCGCGAACACGCTCCTGAACGTACTCAGCGACCGTCGGGTGTGGTACGGCGACGTCACCACGAGCAGATGGTTCAAGTTGTAGTCGCGCATGAACGACTTCGTCGCCAGCGCTTCGCCGTACGTCCCCGACTCGGCGATCGCAATCAGGCGGATGCGCGGAGGGTAAACGCCGGCGGCGATGAGCCGCTCCGGCCGGCCGCCGCACTCGTGGCAGTTGAACGGCGTCACGACCCGTGGGACCGTCAGGACGACGAGTGCGTCCGGATGCGCCGCGGCCTGGGCGGCGGTGGCGGGCAGCCGCTCCCATTCGTGGCTCGCCAGCGACACGATTGCGTCCGGCGAGGGGCCGGGCGCCGTCGCAACCAGGGCAACGCCGGCATTCGGGAGCGCCGCCGCGGCCGCGACCAGCATCACCGTCAGTGTGCCCGCCGCCATCCGCAGGATGAGGCGGCGAAGGGGCCGGCCTCGCTCCTGGAGCGGTTTCACCGCACGGCGCTGGCCGGCGCGAGGAACGCGTCGACCGCGGACGCCAACACGCGGGCGGCGGGCAGTTTCAGCGGCTCGACGCCCTCGGGTACCGTGTCGTCACGAACGAAGAACAGGGTCATGGCCTTGCGGCCCGTGAAGAGCAGCTCTCCCGCCGTCCGAATCTGAAAGCGAATCGGATCAGCCACGAAGCGCCCATCGTAGTGCAGCACGTAAAGGCCAACCGGGCCCGAACTCTCCGCCGTGAGGACGTGCACCGGCACCTCGGGCCGATCCGGCAGCGTTTCGAGGCGTGAGCCGAGGAAGTTGGCGAAGGGGTAGGCCACCGCCAGTTCGGGATGGTGATAGAGCGCCTTGAGGTCGTACGAACGGATCACGGTGAGCACCACCGTGTCGCCGGCGCCAGCGTACTGCCGCTCGAGCCAGTCGGAACTCTCGAACCGCCGCCGGCCCCAGGTGGCGGAACGCGAGGTCGGTTCGCCGCGGTAGCCGTCGAGCTCCAGAGGAATCGCCTTGGTGGCGAGAGTATCAGGCGCCACGAGGCCGAAATACCCGTGAATGATCGTCGGGACGAGGGCCAGCACCAGGGCGACGCACACGGCCGGAGCGTATCGCGAAGACATCATCACTTCACCCTGCAGTGCTCGTGGAGGCCACGGGCGGGTGCGCGGTCGCGCGCTGGTCGCCCCCGAGCCAGAAGATGATCGGCAGCGAGAGCGCGAACGTCATGATGCCCGACAGCGGGTGCACGAAGGTGTCGAGAATATCGCCGCCCTGCCAGACGACGAGCAGGACGAGGATGATGACCCGCAGGATGTTCGACGCAATGGCGATCGGCGCGGCGCCGAGCAGCACCAGAGCCCGCCGCGCCGGCGAGGCCGACTGATACGCCGTCAGCAGCGCCACGGCCACCGCGGCATAGAGCGTCGAGAATCCGCTGCACGCGTCGGCGACCTGCAGCGCGCCCCGCGCGGTGTGCAGCGTGGTGCCTTCGACGAACACCGGGACGCCCAGCATCGGCACCACCGTCGAGGTCGCGGCCGTCGCGATGTGACGGAGCGCGAGGTGGATGTTCTCGGTGAACGACAAGGGAATGGGCAGCGCGAGCCCGAGGAAGATCAGCGGCACGAGGATGGCCTTCGTGCGCTCCACGCCGAGCGTGAGCAGCGACAAGCCGGGCATCGCCAGCACCAGTGCCGCGGCGCTGAGCAGTTCGGTGTGCATGCCGGCGTCGAGCGCGTGCAAGGCCAGAGCGGGCAGCAGGAAGACGAACCCCAGTGCGCTGGAGCTGCGCGGCAGGTGGCGGCGCGCCGTGAGCTCCTCCCTGACGAAATAGGCCACGACCGGCAGGATCAGCAGGCCGTGGGCGTTGTGCCAGACGCTCATGGTCCAGCGGCCCCACAGCCAGACGAGGGTAGGACCGAACAGGGCGAGCATGCCCACCAGCACGAGCCACAGGGTCAGGCGCGACTGCGGCTCGGCAGGCGCGGTCTGCGGTGCCGCGCTCACGTCCGCGGAAGCAGCCATATGGGCCTCATTGCGCCAGCGCCTTGATCTCGCGCTGCGCGTCGGGGAAATCGGGCTGCAGCTTGAGTGCGGTCTGCAGCGACTCTCGGGCCCGGAGGCGCTCGCCGGCGGCGGTGAGCGCCAAGCCCAGGTGAAAGTGGAACGTGGCGTTGCCCGGATCCTTGGCGACGGCTTTCTCGAACGGCGCCAGGGCGAGCATCGGCAGCTGCTTGCGATGGTACACCCAGCCCAGGGTGTCCCACGCTTCGGCGTAGTCGGGGATCTGTTCGGTCGCTCGCTCGGCAAGGTCGAGCGCGGCGTCGAGGTTCTGCCGCTCGTCGGCGTAGATCCACGCCAGGTTGTTGGCAGCCACGGCGGAGCGCGGCTCGCGCTCGAGCACCGAGGCGTAACGCGTCTTGGCCTCTGCGAGCCGGCCCTGGGCGTGCACCAGCATGGCCGCCATGGTCCGTGCGGCGATATCAGCAGGGTTGCGTTCCACCAGCGCGTCGAACTCGACGCGGGCGGCTTCGAGCCGCTGCTGCTTTTGATAGAGGTCGGTCAGGATGACGTAAGGCTCGGGTAGCCCTGGCGCAAGATCGAGCGCCTGCCGTAGCGCCTTCTCCGCCGGCGGAAGCGTGCCCTCGGCGATGTACACCTTGGCGGCTATCACCAATAGGCTGGCACGCTTCGGCTCCGCTGTCAGGCGGTTCTCCACGCGGAGCCTGGCGTCCCTCAACTTCTTCTGTTGCACATCGAGCAGGGTGAGACCGCTCAGCGCGGCAATCGACGTCGGGTCGGCCTCGAACGCGATCTGGAACGCTTGCCGTGCCGCCGCGGGGTTGTTCCGGAGCAGTTCGAGCGTGCCGCGGGCCGCCTGTACGCCCGCCGCTCTGGGGTAGGCGGCTACCAGCGCCGCGAGCTCGGCCTCGGCCCGTGGCAGCTCGTTCTGGGCAATCAGTGTCCGGGCCAGCACGAGTCGGGCCTCGGGAGTCCCTTGGGTATTCACGGCTTCCTGGGCAAGGTCCCCCGCGATACGCGCGTCGCCCGCCCTGAGGTTGAGCTGAGCGAGCTGCACCTGCGCCGCGGCCGCCCGCGGGTTCAAGCGCAGCACGTCGTTGAACGACCGCGCGGCCTGGGACGATTGCCCCAGCATTGCCTGCAGCGTGCCCCGGAAGTAGAGCGCGCTCGGGTCTCGAGGATTCGCGTTCACCGCCGCGGTCACACGGTCCAGCGCCTGCACCGGCCGGCCCGAGGCGACGAGCCAGCGCGCCTTTGTGAGGAGCGCGCCAGCGTGGCTCGGGTAACGCTTGATCATCTGGTCGAGGTCGGTGGTCGCCTGCGTGACGTTGCCCAGACTGTAGGCGATCTGGGCCATTCGCAGCTCGGCGTCGGGCCGGGTCTGAGGATCCTTGAGCATCGGCGTCAGGATCGCCGTCGCATCCTTCACCCGCGCGGACCGAACATAATAGTCGGCGAGGGCGAACCTCGACGCCGCCGTTTTTGCGGCTTCAGCGGCGATCTGCAGCGGTTTCTCGGCCTGCGCGTCGCGCCCGGTGGCGACATAAAGCGACGCCATCATGCGGTTGGCGAGCGGGTCGCGCGGCGCCAGGGCGAGCGCCTCGCTCAGCGACGCTTCGGCCAGCATCGCGTTACCGGTCGACAGATAGAAGTACACCAGCGCGAGCCGTGCCTTGAGCGATTGGGGATCGAGCTCGACGGCCTTCTTGAACGCCGCTTCGGCCGCCTCGCGAGCGCCCTGGGCCATCTGGAGCAGCGCCAGGTTGGTATACGCGACGGCATTGGCCGGATCGATCTGGATCGCCTCCTCGATCTCCCTTACTCCTCCGTCGAGATCCCGCAGGCCGACGAGCGCATTGGCATAGAGGATCTGGGCCTCCACGTCCTTCGGGTTCTTCTTCAGCACGGCCTGAATCCGGGTGCGGACGTCTTCGTACTGGCCAGCCATGAAGAGGAGCGTGGCGGCCCGCCTCTGGACCTGGGCATCGTCGGGCAGCAGGTCGGCGGCGCGCTGATATTCGCGGTAGGCCCTCTCCACGTTCCCCGACGCCGCGAGCGCCTCGGCAAGCTGTGCTCGTGCCTCGCCGAATCTGTCGTCGATGTTGAGGGCGTTGCGGTACTCGAGAATCGCGGCGGCGTACTGCTTCTGCGCGGCGAGGCGGTTGCCGCTCTCGAGATAGCGCCGCTTGGTGGTGTCGGAGTTGGTACAGCCCGCCGCGAGCGCCAGCAGGGCGGCCAGCGAGACGACGCGCAGTTGAACACGCATGGCCGTAGGGATCACTCCTTCGTTTCGGCCAGCAGCTTCTGCGCGTCCGCATCGCCCGGACGCAGCTTGATGGCCTGCTCAGCCGCCGCACGCGCACGCTGCCGGTCTCCCGAATCCTTCAGGGCCAGCGCGAGATGGTAATGGTACCCGGGGTTGTCGGGCTGCTTCTCGATCGCCCTCTCGAAAGCCCCGACCGCAAGCGTGGGCAGAGCCTTCTTGATGTAGATCATGCCGATCGTGTCTTGCACCTCGCCGCTGTCGGGCAGGCGGACGGCGGCGCCTTGAGCCAGCCGCAACGCATCGTCGAGCCGGTCGTTCTCCTCCTGGTAGATCCACGCCAGGTTGTTGGCCGCCACCGCGGCTGTCGGATCGTTGCTGACGATGGCCTCGTAGCGTTTCTTCGCGTCGGCCATCTTCTTCTGCGAGTGGACGATCATCGCCGCCATGGTCTGCGCCGACACGTTGCGCGGATCGCGCTGACCCATCTGATCGAACTCGACCCGGGCGGCGTCGAGCTTGCCGCTCGCGAGCAACACGCCGGCCAGCATCGAATAGGCGCGCGACGACGTCGAATCGAGCTGGATGGCCCGGCGCAGCGTCGCCTCGGCCTTG
>Ga0157380_10001511_pt1 | contig 15260 bp, 13 predicted proteins | sample S35metaG_FD_119757 | JGI IMG/M metagenome (GOLD analysis project Ga0157380, IMG submission 119757) | Switchgrass rhizosphere microbial communities from Kellogg Biological Station, Michigan, USA - S3-5 metaG | ecosystem: Host-associated > Plants > Roots > Rhizosphere > Soil | place: USA... | reverse complement strand
GTAAAAAACGGTTCCCACACTGCTGGTAAAAGCAGAAAAAAAATCCTAATTACGCAGCCCAGGCCTGAAAGCGATAAATCGCCCTATTATGAATTAAGCCGTAAGTATAATGTAGAGCTTGATTTTCATCCTTTTATAAGATTAGAGGCAATCCCGGCAAAAGATTTTAGAAAACAAAAGATCGATATTCAGACATATTCGGCAGTTATTTTTACCAGCCGAAATGCAATTGATCATTTTTTTAGAATGTGTGAAGAAATGAAAATTAATGTGTCACAAGACACAAAGTATTTCTGCATTACTGAAGCCGTTGCCCTTTATCTGCAAAAGTTTATTTTATATCGTAAACGCAAAGTTTTTTACGGCGCTGATGGCAGTAATAAAAGCCTTTTTGATGTAATTAATAAGCATAAAGGAAACGAGAAGTTTCTTTATGTATGTTCTGAAAACCAACAGGATAGTGAAATAACAGGCTGGCTGAAAAATAACAACTGTGAATTTGCTTTGGCCTATATGTACCGCACGCAAAGTAATGATCTAAAGGGTGTCTTGGCAACTAACGATTATGATGTAATTTGTTTTTTTACACCTAGTGGTGTTCGCAGTTTATTTGATAATATGCCCAAGTTTAAACAGAATGGAACGGTGATTGGAGCCTTTGGCGACAATACCTCTAGGGCTGTGGAAGAAGCTGGACTGAAACTTAGTATTAAAGTACCCCAGCCCAAGATGCCTTCGATGGTTTCGGCCTTAGACCAGTTTCTGGCTGATAAAAAGAATAGTTGCTCTAAATAGAGACCCTGCAATAAGCAGGGTTTTTTTTATGTCCTAGGCTAACAGCATTTATTCGTGATTCCCCTTTCTCCCACAAACAAGGATTTCAAGATAATCAGTAATGTCTAGCCATGGTTAGGATCAGATTGAACTGTATTTGATTAAACAATTGTGGAAAATATTTTTTAAAAAGAGCCGCCCCGGTTACCTTAAACTTACGTATGTATTATATGCCGCCTTTTTTTGACGAAATATAGCTTTTAGATTATTCTCAAATAGTTTTCATCAAGTAAGAAGATTTCTTTTTAAATTGAGTAATCCAATGATAATCCTCTCCTATATTTATGGAAGATTCACTTCTTTTTGATAAGTATTTATACCCGAAAACTGAAAAACTTGTTTATTCCCATTTTTTTAGGATATAAACAATATTTGAGTAGTGCAGCCGTTTGAGTTAATACGCCTAAAATTTTTGGTTCTTGGAAATGAGAAAAATTAATATTAACCTTGTAACGTTAAAAACTAATATTTGCCCAATACCCTTTTATATGAAAATGAGAAACCATTACTTCACAATTATCACACTTGCTTCTTTAACGTTGGCAAGTTGTGGAATCCTTGGTAAAAAAGATAAAGGCAGCAGTTTACCCAACGACGGGCAGTTACATGGCGTAGCACCCGGCAGCCGTTATGTTCTACCAAAGCCTCCCGGAATGGTTTATATTCCACAAGGAACATTCCATATGGGACCAAGCGACGAAGATCCTGCGTATGCATTTAGTGCCCGTAACCGTTCAGTTTCTATTAGTGGATTCTGGATGGACGCAACTGAAATTACCAATAATGAGTATCGTCAGTTTGTACAATGGGTTAGAGATTCAATTGCTGCCAAAAAACTTGGCTACGTTAAAAGCGGGGCCGATGGCAATGAGTATGTTGATTGGAAAAAAATGCAAACTTTAAAATGGGATGATCCTAAAGTTGTTGAGCAATTAAGTTCAACGAATTTAATTCTGTCTCCCGAAGATCGCATTTTTGGGAAAAAAGAAATTGATGCTTCTCAACTTGAGTATCATTCTGAAACTTTTGATTTGAAAGAAGCTGCAAAAAGAGAAAATGCAGGTAAACCCCGTTCAGCCTTTATCAATAAAACGGATGTAAAAATTTATCCTGATACACTGGTGTGGATTCGTGACTTCTCTTACTCATATAATGAGCCAATGACCAAAAGATATTTTTCTCATCCTGCTTTTGGCAACTACCCTGTAGTAGGTGTTAATTGGAAACAGGCTGTCGCGTTCTGCGAATGGAGGACTCATTACTTAAATACATGGCTTGATTCCAAAAAAAGAGTTCAGGAATCAAATTTCAGGTTGCCAACAGAAGCACAATGGGAATATGCTTCGCGTGGTGGTCGCTCACAATCTATGTTTCCATGGGGTAATTATTACTTAAGAAATAAAAAAGGTTGTTTGCTGGCGAACTTTAAACCTGGTCGTGGTAACTATCCTGAAGATGGTGGTTTCTATACTGTGCGGGCCGACGCTTACTGGCCTAACGACTTTGGTTTATATTGTATGGCTGGTAATGTTGCCGAATGGACCTCTTCTATTTATTACGAAGGATCCTACACCTTCCAGCATGATATGAATCCTGATGTTCGCTGGAATGCTAAAGATTCTGATCCTCCTAAAATGAAACGCAAAGTAATCCGTGGCGGAAGCTGGAAAGATGTTGGTTACTATCTGCAAACTGGTGCTCGTACCTATGAATACCAGGATTCAACCAAATCTTATATAGGTTTCCGTAGCGTAATTGATTTACCAGCTCAATCAAAGAAATAATTCAATTCTAATTATACGTTATTGATAGGGGTGCTCTTAAGTTGCCCCTATCTTTCTCTCAAAAATTTATTAACCTCAACTATTATTTTTAAATCCAAGTTTTATGTCAGTAGCTATTCCACCCAAAGTAGGTAAAATTGTAGATGTCTTTGTATCAATCGCCGCCGCAGTAGTAATCTGGGGTGCTTTAAGAAAAATCCTTCATGCTCCTGATGCGGACATGTGGCTTAAAATAGGTTTAACCACTGAAGCATTGGTTTTCCTTGTTTACGGTATCATGTATTTGCGTTACCCAGCGGTCGCTGAATCGCATGCTCATGCCACACCTGTTCCACATGTTTTAGGTTCAATGGACAAGGCTTTGATGGATGCTGACATAACGCCTGCTAATCTTAATCGGTTAGGAGAAGGTTTTAAAAAACTGAATACTACTATAACTAATATGAATGACATCACCGATGTAGTAGCCGCGACCGGCGATTATACTGCAAGAACAAGGGAAGTAACGCAGGCTTTAAGCCAGGTGAAGGATGCTTACGTGGGTGCAGCTAATTCAGTAGGTGCTTTTAATGCCGCTTCTGACGGAGCCAAAATATTTCATGATCAGATTCAGGTTTTGACGAAAAACTTATCTTCTTTGAACACTATCTATGAATTGGAACTTCAAGAGAGCAATAACCATTTGAAAGCCCTGAACCAGTTCTATGGTAAACTGGCTGAAACTTCAAGCATTATGAATAACAGTGCAGAGGATGCCAAGAAAGTACAAGTAGAAATTGGTTCATTAGCTAACAACCTTGGAAAATTGAATAATGTTTATGGTAATATGCTAAGTGCAATGCAAGGCAGATAAAACCAATAAGTTTTAAACAATGTTTATCGATATTAAACGTTGTAAGAAAGACCTAAACCGAAAAATCCAAAATCGAAAAAACGGCAATAGATTATGTCATTACCTAAAGAGCCACGGCAGAAGATGATTAACCTGATGTACCTGGTGTTAACAGCCTTGTTAGCACTGAATGTATCAGCTGAGATTCTTAATGCCTTCAAAATAGTTGATAGTAGTTTAACCAGTACCAATACTACAATCAATTCATCAACCCAAACAATTCTAGCTTCGCTTAATGAGAAAAAAAGCGATCCAGCAACTGCTATAAAAGCAACTATTTGGTACCCAAAAGCAATTGCTGCGCAAAGTGCCAGCAAGGAGCTAAACGATTATATTCAAACACTAAAGAATAAAATTTTGGCGGCCGCAGGTTATAATCCTGCAAAGGGAGATACTACCTATAAAATGGAAGATCTTGATATCGCAACCAGAATAATGGTAAATGAGAAAGAAGGACAAAAATTAAGACAGAAGTTGGACGAATACAAAGCTAAGCTTCTTGCTATCGATCCGTTGATTGCACAGGAGTTTAAAAATACGTTGCAGGTAAATACAAATATGCCTGCCGTTCAAGACAAAAGTAATAACACATGGGAGCTTGCTTATTTTCACATGGTTCCAACTGTAGCCTCAATTACTATTCTTAGCAAATTTCAAAATGACGTTAAGACTTCTGAGAATAAGGTTGTTGCTTTTTGTCATGAGCAAGTAGGTAAGGTACAGGTTCGTTTTGACACCTATACTGCCATTGTTGGGCAGAGTTCTAATTATGTTATGCCTGGACAAGAGGTTGAAATCATGGCGGGTGTTGGAGCTTTTAGTAAAGCCGCACAGCCATTAATTTCTATAAATGGTCAATCAGTTGGTTTGGGCGAAGACGGTCAGGCTAAATTAAAAATGCCGGGTGGGGGATTAGGTAGACACAACATTCCTATCGTGATTCGTTTCAAAGATCAGGATGGGAAAGACCAAATTATTAATAAGTCAATAGAATACACAGTTGGACAGGCAAGTGCCTCAATAGCTCTTGATAAAATGAACGTGCTTTATGTGGGTGTTGCCAATCCTATAACTGTAGCTGCAAGTGGCGGCGGTGATGATAGAATATCCGTAGCTATAAGTGGTGGCGGTGGTAGACTAGAAAAAACAGCTGCCGGAAAGTACAATGCCTTCGTAAGTAGTAATACTGACAATTGCACTATTACTGTATTGGTAGATGGAAAACCGGCTGGAGCATCCCAATTCCGTGTACGCAATATTCCGGTTGCAGTAGGTACCGTGGGAGGTTATGCAAGCGGCGAAAATGTACCAGCAGGTGCATTTAAAGCTCAAGCTGGTGTAGGTGCCTATATAAAAGATTTTCCGTTTGATTTAAAATATACAGTTACAAGTTTTACCATAGCCGCAGATACTGACGATGGAGACATTGCAGAAGCAACTGTTAACGGCAATACTTGGAATGCCCAGGCATTAGCAATCGTAAAAGGACTGAAAGCTGGAAGAACTGTTACAATCGATCTTCGTGCCCAAGGCCCTGACGGACGAAATACAAAATTGCCTTCATTAGTTTACTATATTAAATAAATTCTTTTCAATGAAAAGTCCTATCCTTAAAAGTTGTTTGTCCTTTTTGGTTTTGGCGTTATTAGTTTCTAATGCAGATGCTCAGCGTAGCAGCCGCAAGAGAACTAATACTACTCCCGCCAATACTGGCACAGACGCAAATCAGCAAGGGCAAAATAATAATACTTCTGCTCCATCTGGATATAATCCATATGGTAATCTACCAATCGAAGTAGATAAATCTGGAGGTTATAATGATTCAATAGTTAAAAAGTCTATGCGTCCTGATGCTGCTTTTGACAAAAGTTTTATCAACGACCGTACGCCTTTACCTTACGAGCACTTGCGTTGGGATGATGCGCTTTTTGCGGAAAAGGTTTGGAGAGAAGTTGACCTTCGGGAAAAAATGAATATGCCGTTTCGCTACCAGTCTGAAGATGATAATGGAGACCAGCGGTTTATAAGCATTTTGCTAAAAGCAGTAAGGAGTGGAGAAGTAACTGCCTTTGATCCAACAGATGACCGTTTTACTACTCCAATGGATTCTGTGGGGGTGAAGGGTATAACTGCTGGAGGCCCTGCTGATACCGTTGCTGTACGTGATGTGAATGATCCCAATAAGATAGTGGGATATAGAGTGACGCAGACAAGTTTTGATCCGGGTTCTGTGATGAAATTTAGGATTAAAGAAGAGTGGGTTTTCGATCGTGAGGCAAGCCGCATGTTTGTACGTATTATAGGAATAGCTCCATTAAAAACATTATATCTTCCAAACGGCCAGGAAAGAGGTAGTTCCGTGATGTTTTGGGTCTATTATCCAGACCTTCGGCCAATTTTAGCCAAATATGAAGTATATAATCCAAAGAACATGGGGAATAGCAGAATGACTTGGGAAGAACTGTTTGAGAGCCGCATGTTCAGTAGCTACGTGGTTAAATCTACGTTAGATAATCCCGCTAACAGAACTATTCGCCAGGCAATTAAAGATCCAATTCTTGCCTTACTTGAAGGTGATAACATTAAAGAAAAGATTTTTAATTACGAACAGGACCTTTGGTCTTACTAATAATTAAATAAAATATTTTTTTGCAGTCCTGCTCTCGAGCAGGACTTTTTTTATCAATCACCTCGCAAAGTTTCCGAAAAATGTGGTTATTACCTGTAGGAAATGTGCCAGATTGTTGTATTTTTATCTCGGTTTTTCATAGGATATTGGATTTTAAAAACGGGGCTGGATTTTTATCCTGGCCCTTTTTTTTAAAAAATCCCTTATTAAAACTAGCTTCCTGTTTTTTCAAAATGCTCTTTTATAATTCTTGCTTTAGAAATTCCTACTGTTTTAGCCAGATCTTCTATTGATTGCTGACGAATATTATTGACAGAACGAAATGTTTTTAATAACACCGTGGCGGTCGTTGAACCAATCCCTTTGATATCCTGCAGAGCATTTTTAAAAGTTCCTTTACTTCTTTTATTTTGGTGAAAGTTTAAGCCAAAACGATGCACTTCATCCCGTATGCGCCGTATCATTTTGTGGCTGTCACTGTCGTAAGACAATTTCAAAGATTCCTTATCACCAATAAAAAAGATTTCCTCTTCGTTTTTGGCGAGGCCGATTAAGGTCATTTTCCCTTCTAAATGCAATTCTTCTATGGCTTCATTTGCTGCGCTTAACTGGCCCTTGCCTCCATCTATTATTACTAATTGTGGCAATGTTTCACCTGAATCCAGCAATCTTTTATATCGTCTATAAACTGACTCCTTCATTGAGGCAAAATCATTTATGCCCTCTACAGTTTTTATATTGAAATGCCGGTAATCCTTTTTACTCGGTTCGCCATTTTTAAAACACACCATTGCCGAAACTGGAAAACTTCCCTGGAAGTTTGAGTTATCAAAGCACTCAATGTGTACTGGCACTTCACTTAATTGTAGATCGTTTTGTATCTGTTGTAAGATTATTGATTTATCAAAAGTCTTGTCCCATAACTTTAAACGTTCTTTATTTTTTATTTCATCAATGAAATAGAGCACATTTTTTTCTGAAAGTTCAAGGAGCTTTTTTTTGTCGCCGCCTTTGGGAACAGTAATAGTAGTTTCAGGCTCATCGTATATAATCGGAAACGGCACTACTATTTCTTTAGCTTCACTATTAAAAGTAGTACGCATTTGCGCTATGGTGAAAGCTAATATCTCCTCCTGCGTTTCATCAAGCTTAGCTTCTACCTTAATTGTTTTGGTGTGTATGATGGTGCCGTGCTGCACCATCAGGAAATTAATGTAAGCAACGGCGTCTACCTGGTTAATAGAAAATACATCAATAGTATGTAGGTTGGTACTCACCACAATTGATCGGGACTGGTAGTTTTCGAGATAGCTAATTTTTTTTCTGGTTAATTCTGCTTTTTCAAACTCAAGTGCTTCAGAATTAATTTTCATTTCCTTTCTAAAATACTGAATTACAGTGCCGAGATTACCTTTCAAAATATTCTTCACTTGGATAATATTTTCATTATAATCTTCTAAAGATTGATATCCCTCGCAAGGACCTTTGCAATTACCCAAATGATATTCAAGGCAAACCTTGAATTTCTTTTTTTCAATATTTTTTTCTGTGAGGTTTAACGAGCATGTGCGTAATGGAATAGTGTGTTTAATAAAATTTAAAAGGTCTCTCACTTTATGGACCGAAGTATAAGGACCAATATATTGGGAGCCGTCGTCAATTTTTTGGCGGGTTAGAAATATTCTTGGGAAAGGCTCTTGCTTTATAATTATATAAGGATAGGATTTATCATCTTTTAGGTTGATATTGAAAACGGGTTGAAATTGTTTGATCAGGGAATTTTCTAACAAGAAAGCATCTTGTTCAGAATTGACAATTGTAAATTCAATTCTGTTGATGCGTCTTACTAGTTCGTGGGTTTTATAACTGGTAAAAGTTTTAGTAAAGTAAGAACTAACTCTTTTTCTTATACTTTTTGCCTTACCTACATACAATAAATAGTTACTTTCATCATAGTATTTATAAATGCCTGGAAGGTTAGGTAAGCCAGATGATATTTTTTGAAATTCTGCCTGCGTCATAAATCATTGCTGCACATTGTCATGAAGAAAAATTATTCCAAATCACTTTTACGGTTTCTTTTTTTTCAGGTTGACCAGGAGACTGAGTTAAGGTTACAATTTTGAATTGTTTATCAACTTCCCAAAATAATATTTTTTGTACAGATGCCCCTTTACTTTCAGTAGTCCGATTAATAAAAATTGATTGTACTTTATCACCATCGGCATCCGGCTTTATCATTACTTCCTGTCTTGAGATTTCCTTATTAGGTTCTTTAGGCATATAGCTTAAGGCCACTTGCTCTAAGTCCTGTACAAACAATTTTGTCTCCGTGTACTCATCTTTTAGTTCATCCGACGCTATATCCGGTATCATCAAAAAATCTTTTGCCGCTTCTCTAAATTCTTCTCTTTTTAAATAGGTTGTGTCAGAGGTACTGTCTTTTTGTACTATCTTAATTATTCTGAATATCGAGGTGTCTACATGTGCTACCTGGCTTTTAATAAAAGATAAAACTGGAAAAAAGGTTTGGGTTTCTTTTTCTTCATCTGTTTTTTTGTTTTTGCAGGAAAGCATAAATAGGATACTGATTGTAAGAATGGGAAATGATTTTATCATGCCGTAAAATTAAAGGTATAGGTTAATAAAAAAACCCCGCTAAAGCGGGGCATTAAGCAATTAGTCTCGGAATTATTGATTTTGATTCACCGATATACCCACCTTTAAACCAAAGTCGAATAGGTTTTCTTTTACTGGGTATTTATTTACAAAACTGGATAATAATTGATATCTAACCTGTGGTCCCACTTGCCATTTTAATTTGCCAGTAGAGTAGGCCACAAATGTTTCTAAACTGGTATTCACATTCCAGTGGCGCATTAACCATGGAACTTGCGCATAATTTTTATAATCTGCAGTAATTAAATAAGCCCTGTCTCCAAGTACATAAGTCGGCTGTATAGTAGTTGCTGCTCCTATGTGTATTTTATCGTTGCCGTGTAGTTTAAATTCAGCTCCAACAGGTGTAGATACCTGGAAATAAGAATTTTGTAACCATTCAATCTGACCACCATTAAAATTGCGGTAAGTAGATGGGGTGCTTACAGACTGCACACCTGAACTGCCATTGTTTAATGCTATAGTAGCTCTTTCAGGAGTGTATTTAAATGCCTTTATATCATACCTGTTTAAGTTAAATTGTAAACCTGCACGAAGCTTAATATTTTTAGCAATAGAATATTTTGAAGTCATCCCTATTTCGAGCCCAATATTAGGTTTATGCGTTACTGCACTATTAATGTCATAAAGTGCGGCAACGTTATAAGGAACACCAATTGGAGAAGCTGAGCGCAAATAAGATTTGTTTTCAGAGAGTTTCCTGTAACTGACTGTAGGAGTGAAAAAGAACATAAAGCTAAATTTCCGGGCTTTATTATTATTCTTCATAGCAGGCATAGGACGGTGGTCATTTTCTTCAAATGGTAAGACATCCCTGGAATTTTTTTCTATACCCGCCACTCCAGAGTTGCCTAAATCTATCAAATACTTGTTAGGCGATAAAGGGCTAAGAAAAGTTTCGGACGCATTTGTAAGGAGATCGGCAGTGAAATTTCCTCTTTGCGTTAACAAATAACTGGAAAAGCTGTTTGAAGGGCTTCCCATTTCGGAAGTATTAATAGCAGTGCCGAATTTTGATATGGTAAGTTTTTGAGCCGGCTGATTATTTGTTGTCCCTATACCTGCCACACCCTTAATTGGTTCGACAGTTTTGGGCGGTAGGTTTATTGTGGTTTTGAAATCAGGGGCAGAAATAGGCTGTGTATTTTTAGCTATTTTAGAAAAAGAAAAATCAAGAAGTGTATATCCTAAAATGGAAGAAGATATAAGAAGAACAGAAAGACCAAAGTAAAATTTCCTTTTCCGTTTCTTCAGATTTTCTGAAATGCCATCCCAAACTTTTAAAGAAGGGTGAATTCGAAATTCTTCGGCATTTTGTCGAAGGAAGTGCTCAAAGTTTTCGTTAGTAGATTTTCTCTCCATAACAGCAGCAGTTTAGGGATCGGATTATTGTCCACCAGATGCTATGAACAATGGTGTTTTTGGTTTATATAAAATTTTCTTCTTTATTAAGATATCTTCTAACATGGCTTTAGCTCTAGTATATTGACTACGGCTTGTACTTTCCTCAATATCCAGTATTTCTCCAATCTCACGGTGACTAAATCCTTCAATAGCGTAAAGATTTAACACCGTTCTATACCCAATAGGTAATAAACGAATACATTCAATTACCTGTTTTGCCTGTATAATAGAAGGAATACTTTCTTCCTTTACCTGTATACTGGTGGCATGTATAAGATCTACGCTTTCATTAAATCGTTTGTTCTTCTTCAAATTATTGATACAGGTGTGTATCATAATTCGCCTTACCCAACCCTCAAAAGAACCACGGTTTTGAAAAGTGTGAATTTGTGCAAACACTTTTATAAAACCTTCCTGCAACATATCCTCCGCGTCTTCGCGGTTATGCCCATACCGATAACAAACTGACAGCATTTTTGTACTGTATTTTTCATACAATACTTTTTGTGCTGTTGGATTGTTTTTTAAACATCCTTGTAAGAGGGCTTCCTCGGTCATATATTTCCCATGGTTGCCTGTAATTTAGACAATTTTTTGAGTTGAATGCTGCACCTATAAAAGAAAAATTCGAAGTTTCCCAAAAACCTCACCGCCCGGATAACGGAAAATATATTGAAGTAAGTATATGAGAATTAAGAATTAACCTATGCTTCAACTAGCACATTTCCTGTCATTTCCGTTGGTATGACCAACTCCATCATTTTTAGAATAGTGGGGGCAATATCAGCTAATTTTCCTTTATTAACTTGCCCTCTCCAATCATTACTAATAATAAAGAGCGGAACAGGATTTAAACTATGAGCGGTGTTGGGAGAACCGTCCGGATTAATCATATAGTCCGCATTGCCATGATCAGCTGTTAAAAAGATGGTATAATTATTTTTTAACCCTGCGGTAACAACTTTCTCAACGCAATTATTTACTGTTTCTACAGCTTTGATGACGGCTTCCCAAATACCCGTGTGACCTACCATATCAGCATTGGCATAATTAAGACAAACAAAATCAGGGGTGCCACTTTCAATTTCCGGTATCAGAGCTTTAGTTAATTCATAGGCACTCATTTCCGGTTGTAAGTCATAAGTAGCTACTTTGGGCGATGAGATAAGAATTCTTTTTTCACCTTCAAAGGTTGTTTCCCTTCCGCCGCTAAAAAAGAAAGTAACGTGTGGATATTTTTCTGTTTCTGCTATCCTTATTTGGCTTTTATTATTTTGTTCCAAAACTTCGCCTAAGGTATTGTTCAAATTATCATTGTTAAAAGCAACATGTACATTTTGAAAGCTCGCATCATACTCTGTCAGCGTTGTGTAATACAATGATAATTTATGCATATCATATTCCGGAAAATCTGTCTGGGTTAATGCTTTGGTTATTTCCCTACATCTGTCAGTTCTAAAATTGAAGCAAAGAACTACATCATTATCTTTTATTGTGTTTGCAGGCAGGTCACCTTTGGCAATAATTGTTGGTTTTATAAATTCGTCAGTAATATCCTCGCTATAAGATCGGACCATGGCTTCTATACCGGATTTTGCCCGCTGGCCGGTTCCCTTTACCATGGCATCGTAAGCAAGTTTCACCCTTTCCCAGCGATTGTCTCTATCCATGGCATAATAACGACCACTGATGGTGGCAATCTTTCCGACAGTTTTATCTATATGTTCCTGTAATTCTGTAATAAAAGCCAATCCACTTTTTGGGTCACAATCCCGGCCGTCTGTAAAGGCATGTACATATACTTCTATCAGCCCTTTTTCTTTACACAAACTTAAGAGAGCTTTCAAATGGTTTATATGAGAATGCACACCACCGTTGCTTACGAGGCCGATCAAATGCAAAGGCTTTTTATTTTTTAAGGCAAATGAAATCGTTTCTAATAATTCCCGGTTTTGCTGAAACATTCCTTCCCTGATGGCGACATTAATTCGCTGTAATTCCTGGTAAACAACCCTGCCTGCACCAAGATTTAGATGACCCACTTCTGAGTTCCCCATCTGCCCTTCAGGCAAACCAACGGCTTCTCCACAGGTCGTTAAAGTGGTGTTAGGATACTGACTATATAAAGATTGGACAAACGGTACGTTAGCATTTTGAATTGCATCGGTTGTTTTAACCTTACCTAACCCCCATCCATCCATAATGATTAAAATGACTTTCCTGTTCGGCATAAATGCTGTTTAACGGCTGCAAAGCTATGAAAACGTAAAGGTTTTGTTTATTTTGCTAGAGCTAGTTTAATTTTCTCCTATCGTGGCATGTTTTTCGATCATAGCAGGTTGCAAAAAAAAAATAGTATGCACAAATTTTTTACCCTTGTTTTATCTATTATTTTAGTTGTGGGTAGTGCTTTTAAACCCGTAAATGGGATAGATGATGTAATTAGTGCTTTACGTGTTGGAAATGCTACAGAAGTAGGAAAATATATTGATGAAAACGTTGAACTTTCATTGCCCGATAAAAGTGATAACTACAGTAAGGCGCAGGCGATAATGATCTTAAAAGATTTTTTTGCCAATAATGTTGTTTCGGGTTTTGAAACAAAACATACCGGAGATAACAGTGGAAACCAGTTTTGTATTGGAACCTTACATACCAAATCGGGAGATTACCGCACCACTGTTTTTATGAAAACAAGAAATGGCCGCCAGTCGGTTAAAGAAATAAAATTTCAGCCACTTTAATTTAGTTTGAATTAATTGCAATCCCATTCCGTTTGATGCGGAATGGGATTTTTATTTTTGCGGGATGAACAATTTTGATGAACGACTTTTTAACTTGATTGATGCTGCCTTATTGGAAGACGTTGGTGATGGTGATCATTCAACACTATGTTGTATTCATTCTGATGCCAAAGGCAAGGCTATTTTAAAAATTAAGCAGGATGGAATTTTAGCCGGGATAGAAGTAGCCAAAAAAATTTTCGAGTATAAACAACCTTCATCAAATTTTAAAAGTTTTAAAAATGATGGTGATGAAATGAAGTATGGAGAAATAGCATTTGAAGTAGAAACTTTCGTTCATACTGTTTTGGAATGCGAACGGTTGGTACTTAATTGCATGCAACGCATGAGTGGGATAGCGACCTTGACGAAACAATACACCGATAAATTAAAAGGTTATAAAACGAGGTTATTAGATACCCGTAAAACGACTCCAAATTTCCGACTTTTAGAAAAAGCTGCTGTGAGCATTGGAGGAGGCATCAATCATCGTTTTGGTTTGTTTGATATGATTATGCTAAAAGATAATCATATTGACTATTGCGGCGGGCTTGAACAAGCTATTAACCGTGCTCACGATTATGTACAACGTTACTCACCCGATTTAAAAATTGAGGTAGAAACAAGATCTATTGATGATATTAAAAAAGTAATAGAAATAGGTAAGGGAAAAGTATTTAGAATTATGTTGGACAATTTTAATCCGCAACAAATATCTGAAGCATTAAAAATTATCGATAGCGAGTTTGAAACGGAAGCAAGCGGAGGCGTCAATTTAGAGAACATTGAGCAATATGCTGCCACAGGAGTTGACTATGTTAGTGTTGGTGGATTAATTCACCAGGCAAAAAGCCTGGACTTAAGTTTAAAGGCTGTGATAAATAAGTAAAAGTTGAAAGCTAAATTTTAATATTCATTTTTAATTTTCATTTGATATATAATGGGTAAAAAAGATAAAAATGACAGACGGGGTTTTGTTTATAGCACAGATCCAAATTTTAAGTTTGAGGAAGAAGAAGAGCAAATGCAAGAGACACTGGGCCCAAAAGAGCAGAAATTGAAAGTTCGTTTTGAAACAAAACATCGTGGCGGAAAAACGGTGACTCTCGTTGAGGGCTTTGCTGGTACGGAAGATGACTTAGAAGAATTAGGAAAGAAACTTAAAAATTTTTGTGGAACCGGTGGCTCAGCAAAGGACGGAGAAATTATTATACAGGGAGACCAAAGAGCAAAAGTGCTGCAATGGTTGCTGAAGAATGGATATGAAAAGAGTAAGAAAATGTAACGGGATTGCTGAATTAGATTAGGGACGTATAAGTGTGCGACGCAACAGAAGCTAAATGTAGGTACTGTTGATGACCAACCATTTTTTATTATTCTACTCCACACCTATTGTCATTCGGACAATTAATTATACTTGAACGGCGTAACCATCTCAAAATTGGGAATGTTCACCTCGAATTGTATTTGAGTATCCAGATTTTCCATTACATAAGTTCCATGCATTCTTCCCATTTCACTTTTAAGATTGCAGCCACTCACATATTGGTAATTGTCTCCACTGCTAATTGTGGGTTGAACACCTACAACGCCTTCTCCTTCTACTTCGCGATACTCGCCGTTGCTGTCAAAAATATACCAATGCCTGCTGTGCAGTTTTACCGGAAAGCTATTATGATTTTCGATGGTAATACGGTATGCAAACATGTATTCGGATAGCATTGGATTGGAATAATCTTGTTGGTAAAAAGTTTCCACGCTGATCTCTACTCCTTCGGATATTTTACTGGTCATAACAAAACCATTTAAAGTAAAAATAATCGGTTTAGGCGATCAAACAACTAATCATTGTTTAAACAGCCATACTTTTGAAGGGAAAAAAATTATACCAATTATGAAGATAGCCGTAGCTAAGGGAGATGGAATAGGGCCAGAGATAATGGACGCAGTTGTGATGATTTTTAACGCCAATAAGGTAGCCCTGGAGTACGAAATTGTGGATATGGGAAAATGGGTTTTTGATAAAGGGTTTTCAAATGGCATGACACCTGAAGCACAGCAAGCCATTGAAAATCTGGGTATTTTGTTTAAAGGACCTATGGAAACACCCAAAGGAAAGGGCGTTAAAAGTATTAACGTTACTGCCCGGATAACCTGGAATACTTATGCAAACAAACGGGTTTTTCAAACCTTACATGGGGTAGATACAGTTTTTTCAAAGGCTGGAATTCCAATAGATATTACGATTGTGCGTG
>Ga0157380_10001510_pt1 | contig 15267 bp, 13 predicted proteins | sample S35metaG_FD_119757 | JGI IMG/M metagenome (GOLD analysis project Ga0157380, IMG submission 119757) | Switchgrass rhizosphere microbial communities from Kellogg Biological Station, Michigan, USA - S3-5 metaG | ecosystem: Host-associated > Plants > Roots > Rhizosphere > Soil | place: USA... | reverse complement strand
GGCGAGGTTCGCCGCGGCAGCGACGGTGTCGTGATTCACGGATGAATGCATTCGCAACGGGCGCGCACGCGCTGCCGATCGTCATCCTGATTTCCGGCCGTGGCAGCAACATGCGCGTCATCGCGGAGATGGCCGCACGGGGCGAGTTGCCGGTCACAGTTGCGGCTGTCGTGAGCGATCGCAAGGACGCGGCGGGATTGGCGACTGCAGTTTCCCTCGGCATTCCTGTGGCTGCTCTATCGCCACGCGACTTTCCCGATCGGGCCAGCTATGACACCGCGCTCGCCGAGTTGATCGGCCGATACCAGCCGCGATTGGTGGTGCTTGCGGGCTTCATGCGCATCCTGACGCCGAATTTCATCGTGCCGTTCGCCGACCGCATGCTGAACGTTCATCCCTCGCTGCTGCCCAACCATCGCGGATTGCATACGCATCGGCGTGTGCTGGAGAGCGGCGATGCCTCACATGGCGTCAGCATCCATTTCGTCACCGAGGAACTCGACGGCGGGCCGGTCATTATGCAGGCTAGCCTCGCCGTGCGGCCCGAGGACACCGAAGGCAGTCTTTCAGCCCGAGTTCAGCGGCTGGAACACAGCATCTATCCGCAGGCGATCGATTGGTTTGCCCGCGGACGGCTCGAATTGCGGGGGCAGCAGGCATGGCTCGATGGAGTGGCGCTCGCACGGCCGGTGATGATGTCCATCGCCGGCTAGGCATTGTCGACCGGGCAGCGTCGATCGGCGCCTGCCGATCGGTATTCATGTAGGGACCGTTCAAGGAGCACAGGTGCGCTGGAGTCTGGTACTGCTGGGAATTCTGTGCGGCACGACGACGTGCTTCGCGAGCCGCGCTGAAGTCGTGGCTCCGGCGCCGTTCACCGTCACGTTCCTCGCCGAGTATCGTGGCATCGAAGGCGGCACGCTCACCTTTGCGTTTACGCATGACGCTGCAACCGATCAATACAGCTACGAGACGCACGTCAATCCGGGGGTGCTCGCCCGGTTCTTCGTCAGTCCCCGCGCCGTCGAACGCAGCGTCATGGCCATCGACGCCGACGGTGTACATCCGCGGAGCTGGAAAGTCGACGACGGCAAATCGGGCAACAAGGAAGACGGCGAACTGCAATTCGACTGGGCTGGAAAGCACGTGCGCGGCACGATCAAAGGCAAGCCGGTGGACATCGCCGCGGAACCCGGCCTGCAGGACCGCATCTCAGTGCAGATTGCAGTGATGACCGCGCTGGTGCGCGGCGTCGACCCGGGCACTATCCCGATGATCGACGATGCCTATATCAAGTACTACCAGTATAAGAAGGCGCGCGATGAAACCATCGACACGAAGATGGGCAAGATCGAAACCGTCGTCTACGAAGGCAAACGCGAGGGATCGAATCGCGTATCGCGCTTCTGGCTCGCGCCATCGATGGGATACGCGCCTGTTCGCGCAGAACAGGAGCGTAAAGGGAAAGTGGAAACGGTGATGACGCTGCTGGAGCTCAAGCGCTGAACGAGCTTCACGTCTTCGGCAACGTCACGCCTCTCTGCCCCTGGTACTTCCCTCCCCGATCCTTGTACGACGTTTCGCACACTTCATCCGATTCGAGGAACAGCATCTGCGCCACGCCTTCGTTCGCGTAGATTTTCGCGGGCAGCGGCGTCGTGTTCGAGAACTCCAGCGTCACGTGGCCTTCCCACTCGGGCTCCAGTGGCGTGACGTTGACGATGATGCCGCAGCGGGCATAGGTGGACTTGCCCAGGCAGATCGTCAGCACACTGCGCGGAATGCGGAAAAACTCCACCGTGCGGGCGAGCGCAAACGAATTCGGCGGAATGATGCAGACATCGGAAGTGATGTCGACGAAGCTGCCTGAATCGAAATTCTTCGGATCGACGATGGTGGAATTGATGTTGGTGAAGATCTTGAACTCGTTGGCGCAGCGCACGTCGTAGCCGTAGCTCGACGTGCCGAAGGAAACGATCCGGCCTTTCTCGTTGGTACGCACCTGGCCTGCTTCGAACGGTTCGATCATGCCTTGCGCTGCCATGCGACGAATCCAGCGATCGGACTTGATGCTCATGTGTGAAGAACTGCTCCGGTTATCGTGATGTTGACGCTTTAGCGGCTGACGGCGGGCGCGAATCAGGTGTCTTCTTCCGAAATCGTCGGAAATGCCTGCGTCGATTGCAGCGATGCCCGTGCAAGACGCGCGGCAGTGCGCCTCGCAAAATCGATGTAGGCCTTGCCAAGCGCGCTCTCAGGCTCTGCAACGACAGTAGGACGCCCGCCATCCGCCTGTTCGCGGATACGAATATCGAGCGGCAATTCGGCGAGCAGGTCGACGCCATAGTCCTGCGCCATGCGGCTGCCGCCGCCCGCCCCGAACACGTGTTCCTCGTGCCCGCAGTTCGAGCAGATGTGCGTGCTCATGTTCTCGACTATGCCGATCACCGGCACATCCACCTTCTGGAACATGCGCAGTCCTTTGCGGGCATCCAGCAACGCGATGTCCTGCGGCGTCGTCACGATCACTGCTCCGGTGACCGGCACGCGCTGTGACAATGTCAGCTGGATATCGCCCGTGCCCGGCGGCATATCGACGATCAGGTAATCGAGTTCGCCCCAGCGCGTGGTTTCGAGCAACTGCACCAGGGCCTGGGTCACCATCGGTCCACGCCATACCATGGGCTGCTCTTCGTCGATCAGGAAGCCGATCGACATGACTTTCACGCCGAAGGCCACCGGCGCCACCATGGATTTCTGGTCCGGGCTGACGGGGCGTTGTCCGCTCAATCCCATCATGCGCGGCTGGCTCGGCCCGTAAATGTCCGCGTCCAGCAAACCGACGGCGGCGCCGTCGTAGGCGAGGCCGAGCGCGAGATTGGCCGCAGTAGTGGACTTCCCCACGCCACCTTTGCCCGACGCAACGGCGACGATATTGCGGATCCCCTGCACCGGCTTGAGGTTACGTTGCACGGCCTGGGAGGCCACCGTCCAGCTCACTTCGACTTCCAGGGCCAGGCCCTGCAACCGAGCGTCCCGGCTTGCGAGCAGGCGCAATTCCCCGGACAAAGCCTCTCGATAGCCTTGCGCCGGAAAACCCAAACGAATCCTCGCGCGTGCAGTCGAACCGTCGACCTGCACGGACTCGATCGCTCCGGCCTCGCGGAGATTGATCCCCGAGTACGGCTCGACATAGGATTCCATCAAGCTGCGCAAGGCAGCTTCTCGCTCGCTCGTCATGAATTTCGCCTGTTAGGGAGACACCACCGGCTCGGTCCAGCCCCGATCACCAGCCCCGATCGAAATGGGCGGATCGGTCCGGCTTGACGCCGACACGGGCGGCGCGGATTGTAGCCGATTACTTTGTGCGTACCGATGCGGGTATCAGATCGACGGGCCTGGTAGGCATGGGGATGGCTCGCGGCAGTTGGGCGCCTCGCGCTGGTTGAGTGCGGGTGGGCCTGGGATGGGTATTCAGGGAGCGATGTCGCCATATCGATACGCCGCATTGCTCGCAGTTTCCAACCCCCCGGCAAGCGGGATGGGCAGAATGACGCATGCGCCAATGTCGAGGTGCCGCACGGCGCCGTGAACAGCCATGGCATAATGAAGCACCAACAGCAGCCCAACGAACCCGGCCGTCGCCAAGCGCGAGCGCGGAACATGGGCCGAACGTGGGATGAGTCGAAGGGAGCGGTCGTTCAAGCCCACGGTGGTGTCACACCGGCATTTGGGCCGATAGGCCAAGCGGCGATCATTTGGCGATCATTTGTAGAATGGGGAGCTGGACGATGCCGAACCTCCGGGCGCGTTTGAGCCTGGCGGCGGATACCGGAATCAATTGATGAGTTTTTTTGCCGACCTCCGAGCCGAGCGTCTGATCGCGGAGATCAGAAACATTGGGGACTCCCTCAACCCTGAAGCGCAGAAAGCTTTTCAGAAGCTGGCGCGTCTCGGCCCCGGCGCCATCCCCAAGATCATCGAAGCGATCACGGTCGCCGATAAGAAGGAAACCGCCTCCTATGTCGAAATCCTCACGCAGCTGATCGACAACAAGACCTTTCCGGTCATCGTCCAAGGCATGGTCGATGCGAACGCACGCACCGTTGCGGCGATCGGTTGGGCGCTCACGAGCAGCCGCAATTACAGCCCCACGCTGCTCGTCGAACTGCTGGGCCGCGACGACATTCCGAAGCCGGCCGTCCTGGACATCATCGCGGCACAGAAGAACCGCTTCACGTTACGCGACCTGCTGCAGCATGCGTACTCGCAGGAGGCGAACGAGAAGGCCGCCCTGTTCCGCATCATTGCCGAGCTGGCCGACGAATCGCACATTCCCGAGTTGATCAGCCGCATCGAGGGCAAGGACTCGGTCGCCCGCATGCACATCATCAACATCCTGGCGCGTTTCAACCGCCCGGACGTCGCGTCGGCCATCCAGACGCAATTGCGCGATCCCAACAAACTGGTGCGCCAAGCAGCGCTCAACGCACTGTCGACCATGGACGGTCCGATGCAGATCGGTCCCGTGGTCCAGCTGCTGCGCGATCCGGATATTGAAGTGCAGAACCGCGCCATCGATGTCGTGGTGCGCACCAAGGATCCGGACACGATGAAGTACCTGGTGGAGGTGCTGAAGGACGAAAACGAATACGCCCGCCGTGCCGCCGTCGAAGTGCTGAATCACCTCGGCACGACCAAGGACATCAAGGACCTCCTGCAGGTCATCAAGGATGACGACTGGTGGGTGCGCACCCGTGCCGCCGATGCTCTTGGCAAGATCGGCGGGCCGCGCGTGGTCGATGCGGTCATCGAACTGATCCGTGACGAAGACGAGGAAGTGCGCCGGGCGGCGATCGAGATCCTCAACCAAACCAAGGACGAGCGCGCCATCAATTTCCTGATCGACGCGACCAAGGACAAGGACTGGTGGGTGGCGGAACGCGCCGTCGATGCACTTGCGGAGATCGGTAGCAAGAAGGCGATCCCTGCCCTGCTCGAGATGCTCGAATCCGAGAACACTCGCTCGCTGCCGACCGTCGCACGCGCGTTGGGCAAGATCGGCGATACGCGCGTCATCGAACCGATGGTGAAGCTCCTGTCGCGCCCCGAAAAGGAAATCCAGGTGGAAGCCATCGCCGCACTAGCGCGCCTGGCGGACGATAAGCGAGCCGACGCAGTGCGCGGCTACATTCAATCAGCAGGCGCCGCGACTTCAGACCTGACGATAGCGCAGGCCGCGCATCGCGCCATCGAAGACATCGACGGCCGTTACTCCAGCACTGCCGTCGCTGCGCAGATGAAAGCAGCAAAGATGGCTGAACCTGCGCGCACGCTGCTCCTCGAAAAGGGCGACGTCGACCAGGTCATCAAGAAAGCTGAGGAAGCGGCGGGCGCTGCGCAGAAGCTGGACATTTCGACGCTGCGCCCGGGCGAAATCATCGAAGGCCGCTACAAGTACATCGAAAAGATCGGCAAGGGCGCGTTCGGCACCGTGCTGCTGATCGAAGACACGGTGGTGGACGAGCGCCTGATCCTCAAGTTCCTGAACCCGAACATGTCGCAGGACGAGGAGATGATGAAGCGCTTCGTGCACGAGCTGCGCTACTCGCGCAAGATCACGCACAAGAACGTCATTCGCATCTACGACTTTTTGTTCATGCGCGGCAACTACGCCATCTCCATGGAGTACTTCCCGTCGCACACGCTGGGCAGCGAGATCGTCAACGAAAAACCGTTGCCGCTGCCGCGCGCAATCCAGTACGCGACCGATATCGCGAACGGCATGATCGTGGCGCATCACGAAGGCATCGTGCATCGCGACCTCAAGCCGGCGAACATCCTGATCAACAACGAAGGCCTGCTCAAGATCGTGGCCTTCGGCGTGGCCGCCGCGCAGAAGGAAGGCGATACGCAGCTCACCAAGACCGGCTACGTGATCGGCTCGCCCAAGTACATGGCGCCCGAACAGATCCTGGGCAAGAAGGTCGACGCCCGCGCCGACGTCTACAGCCTGGGCGTCATCATGTACGAGATGGTGACAGGTCAACCACCCTACAGCCGCGGCGACCACATGTCCGTGATGTACCAGCACGTGCAGGGCAAGGCGAAGGCGGCCATCGAAGTGAACCCGCAGCTGCCGCCGCCCCTGTCGGAACTGGTATCCAAGGCCATGTCGGTGGACAAGCTGAAGCGCTTCCAGAGCATGGAAGAGATGCGGATGGCGTTGGAGAAGGTGCTCTGAGTCTGAGTTACTGCCTCCCCCGGTTGTCGGGGGAGGGTTAGGGTGGGGGCGTCTCGGCCGACCACTGCCCCACCATCGCGCCCCCACCTCAATCCTCCCCCGGCGACCGGGGGAGGAAGTCGGATGGAGCAGGGAGCTGGTCGACCGACCACCGACCATCCTATGTCAAATGTGAAGCCCCTCCGATCCCAGCGGCCTGCCGATAGCCTATAGTTCCTGCATGGCCCGCATCGACGCTTTCCTCAAACTCGGCACCGACCAGGGGTGCTCGGACATCCACTTCGCCGTGGGCTTGCCGCCGCTGCTGCGCATGCATGGCGACCTGCTGCCGATCAAGTTTCGCGAATTGAGCCAGGCCGAGCTGGAAGGCTACCTGGTCGAGATCACCAACAAGACGCACCAGGAAAAGCTGCGCCAGGGCCATGACGTCGATTTCTCATACGTCTCGGGCAATGGCGGGCGGTTCCGCGTCAACGTCTACCGCAAGGAAACCGGCATCGGCGCCACGTTCCGGGCGATTCCGACGGACGTGCCCACCATCGACCGGCTGGCGCTGCCGCCCATCGTCAAGAAGCTGTGCGACAACCACCAGGGCATGATCCTGGTGACCGGCTCGACCGGCACCGGCAAGTCGACCACGCTCGCCGCCATGATCGACTACCTGAACCAGTCCCGCCGGCTCAACATCGTGAGCCTGGAGGATCCGATCGAGTTCGTGCACAAGAGCAAGCAGAGCCAGATCATCCAGCGTGAACTCAATACCCACCTGCCCTCTTTCTCGGAAGGCGTGCGGGCCGCGATGCGCGAAGATCCCGATGTGATCCTGGTCGGCGAATTGCGCGATGCCGAGACGATCCGCTGGGCCATGACCGCCGCGGAGACCGGCCACCTGGTGCTGGGAACATTGCATACCACCGGCGCGGTCAAGACCATCGACCGCGTCGTCGACGCCTTGCCGGCGGACGAACGCGAACAGACCAAGAGTTTCCTGTCGCAGAGCCTGCTTGCCGTGATCACCCAGGTGCTGGTCAAGACGGCGGATCAACGCGGCCGCAAGGCGATCTGCGAGATCATGGTGGTGACGCGCGCCATCGGCAAACTCATCATGACGGACCAGACGCACCAGATCCCCTCGCAGCTGCAGATGGGCAAGGACCTGGGCATGCAGATGCTGGATCAATCGCTGCTCGCGAACGTGCAGGCGAAAGAAATCGACGCCGACGACGCCTACGTCTACGCGAACGACAAGAAGCTGTTCTCCCGCTTCGTCACCGACACCAGCGTGCTGCCGAAGATGGACCTGGCGCCCGGCTGATCCCCTACAGCTACGAGAATCAACGAGACCCCTGCGAGACCATCGTGAGCACGGACCCGAGCACCGCCACTGCAACTGCCACGGCCGCCAGCACCGCGACCTACGCGCCGCGGCGCATCGACGAGTACCTGAAGGAGGTACTCAGCAAGAACGGCTCCGACCTGCATTTCATCGCAGGCGATCCGCCGCGCGTCCGCCTGTTCGGCGAATTGCAGCCGTTGCGTAACGAAACTCTGGCGCCTGCGTTCGTCGAAGAAGTGCTGCGTGAAATCATGCCGCGCGCGGCAGTACAACGTCTCGAAGAGAAGCACGGCGCTGACTTTGCCTACATCATCCCCGGCGTTTCGCGCTTTCGCGTCAATGTCATGCGCCATCTCTACGGGCTGGGATGCGTCTGCCGTGCGATTCCATCGAAGGCATTGACCCTCGATCAGCTGAACATGCCGGATGCGGTCCGCAACCTGTGCAAGGTGAACAGCGGCCTGATCCTGGTGACCGGCAAGACTGGCTCGGGCAAATCGACGACGCTCGCCGCGATGATCGACGACATCAATGCTCGGATCAAAGGCCACATCCTCACGATCGAAGATCCGATCGAGTTCGTGCACCAGCGCAAGAACTGCCTGGTCAGCCAGCGCGAAGTGGGAAATCACACGCCGTCGTTCTCCGAATCGCTGCACTCGGCCTTGCGTGAAGATCCCGATGTCATCCTGGTCGGCGAGTTGCGCGACTACGAAACCATGAGCATCGCGGTGACCGCGGCCGAGATGGGCATCCTGGTGATGGGAACGTTGCATACCAACGGCGCCGCGCCGACGGTCGATCGCATGGTCAACGCATTCCCCGCTGACAAGCAGGCGCACGTGCGCGCCATGTTGTCGACGTCGCTGCGTGGAGTGATCTCCCAGCAGCTGATTCCGCGGGCGGGCAAACCGGGGCGCGTCGCCGCCCTGGAAATCCTGGTCAACACGCCGGCCGTCGCCAACCTGATCCGCCAGGGCAAGCTCGACCAGCTCGAGAACGCCATGATGACCGGCGGCGCCATGGGCATGCGGCTGATGGACACCGCCATCTCGGAGCTGCTCGATCGCGGCACCATCAACGGCAAAGAGGCCTACAAGAAAGCCATCAACAAGGCCAAGTTCGAAGCCATGAAGGACATGACCTGACCCGATCGACCGACGGGGATCCGCGGCAGCCAGGCACGCAATGCGTGGCATAATTGCCGCATGTCCAAACCGCGCTCCTATTTCGTCACCACTGCCCTGCCCTATGCCAATGGCCCGTTCCACATCGGGCACATCATGGAATACATCCAGGCCGATATCTGGGTGCGGTTCCAACGCATGCAGGGCAACGCGGTGCATTTCGTCGGCGCCGACGACACGCACGGCGCTCCGATCATGCTCAAGGCCGAAGCCGAGGGCGTGACGCCGGAAGCATTGATCGCGCGCATCGCAGCCGGTCGTCCGCAGTACCTGCAGGGCTTCCACATCGGCTTCGATCACTGGCATTCGACGCACTCGCCGGAGAACGAAGAGCTGTCCTCGGACATCTACCGGCACCTGAAGCAGGCGGGCTTCATCTACACCAAGCCGGTCGAACAGTTCTTCGACCCGGTGAAGCAGATGTTCCTGCCCGACCGCTACGTCAAGGGCGAGTGCCCGGTGTGCCACACGAAGGACCAGTATGGCGACAGCTGCGAGAACTGCAGCTCCGTCTATTCGCCGACTGACCTGATCAATCCCTATTCGACGCTGACGAACGCGACGCCGATCCGCAAAACCTCGGATCACTACTTCTTCCGCCTGTCCGATCCACGCTGCGTCGAGTTCATGAAGAGCTGGCTGCAGACGCCGGGCCGGCTGCAATCGTCGGTCGCCAACAAGGCCAGCGAGTGGCTCAATGGCCCCAATGACGCGAAACAGGGCGACACGGCCCAGGGAGATACAACACTGGGCGATTGGGACATTTCCCGCGATGCGCCCTACTTCGGCATTCCGATCCCCGACGCACCGGGCAAATATTTCTACGTATGGCTGGATGCGCCGGTCGGCTATCTCGCCTCGCTGAAAAGCTATTTCACCAGCGGCAAGGCACGCGCCAACGGCGAACTGCGTTCGTTCGATCAATTCCTCGCCGGCGAGGATGTCGAGCAGATCCATTTCATCGGCAAGGACATCATCTATTTCCACGTGCTGTTCTGGCCGGCGATGCTCAAGTTCGCGGGGCGCAAGGTTCCCGATCGCGTGTTCGTGCACGGATTTCTCACGGTGCTCGGCTTCAAGATGTCCAAGTCGCGTGGCACCGGCATCAGCCCGCTGCGCTATCTGGAACTAGGCATGAATCCCGAATGGCTGCGTTACTACATCGCGGCCAAGCTGAACGCGAATGTCGAGGACATCGATTTCAGTCCGGAAGATTTCCAGGCGCGAGTCAACAGCGACCTGGTCGGCAAGTACGTCAACATCGCGAGCCGCATGGCGCCGTTCCTCGCGAAGTTCTTCGACAATCGCATGCCGACTTCGGCCGTCAAAGCGACGGAAGACGGCAGCCTGCGCACCGCGTTCGCCAAGGCCGGCGCGATCCGCACTGCGTTCGATGAACGCGAATTCGGCAAGGCCATTCGCCTGATCATGGAAGTGGCCGACGTGGTGAATGCCGAGATCGATCGCTACAAGCCGTGGATCCTCGCCAAGGACGCTGCGGAGAATTCCCGCAGTCTCGAACAGCTGGGCGAAATCTGTGCTTCGGCGATGGCGACATTCAAGGCGATGACGTTGTTCCTGAAGCCCATTCTGCCGGCGCTGGCCAGTGAAGCCGAGGCATATCTGAACTGCGCGCCGCTGCAGTGGAACATCATGGATCGCGCTGGAGCGATCGAGCAGCTCCTTTCCATGGGCCACACGTTCGGCACGTTCAAGCCGCTGGTCACGCGTGTCGAACTGAAGCAGCTCGAAGCCTTGCTCGATACGCCTAAAGACACGCCGACGCAGCCGCCAGCCGCTGCACCGGCGGAGAAAGCGAAATCCAAGCCGGCGGCAACAACTCCAGCGCCCGTCGCATCGGTACCGGGGGAGCCTGCCGGTGAAATCACCGTCGAGGACTTCGCCAAGATAGACATGCGCGTCGCGAAGATTCTTGCGGCTGAAGCGGTGGAAGGTGCAGACAAGCTGCTGAAGCTCACGCTCGATATCGGCGACTCGCAACGCACGGTGTTCGCCGGCATCCGTTCCGCTTACCAGCCGGAACGGATCGTCGGCCGCCTCACCGTCGTGCTCGTCAATCTCAAGCCCCGCAAGATGCGCTTCGGCGTGTCCGAAGGCATGGTGCTCGCCGCCGGCCCTGGCGGCAGCGAGATTTTCCTGCTGTCGCCGGATGCGGGCGCGGCGCCAGGGATGAAGGTCAAGTGACCTGAACCAAGCTCACACACCCGAACGCGCATGCCATGTCGTCGCTACTCATCATCCTGCTCGGTAGCGTGCTGGTCAGCTATTTCGCTCTCACCACGCCCGGCATGGTGCAGCCGTTCGCGAGCGACGATGTCTTCGACGGCGCCGTCGGCATAGCCAGTGCCACTGCGATCGGCCTGACATTGCTATCGCCACTGTCGTGGCTGGTCGATCGGTTGGCACTGCGTCCGCTGCATATGGATTTCCTGGCGCCGACGATCTTCGTCATGCTCGCGGTGCTGATGGCGCTGTGCCTGGAAGCTGCGTTCCGCCACCAGACTCACTGGTTGCCGATGCGCCTGGGATTCACGATGCTGCTGACGACGCAGGGCGCTTTGCTCGGCGTGATGCTGCAAAGCCGGCTCCGTTCCGACACCTTGTTACAGGCTGTGCTTGCCGGCGCTGGAGCAGGCATCGGCTTCGCGGCACTGCTGCTGGCATTTGCCAGCCTGCAGCAGCGTCAACGTGCGGCGGAGGTGCCGGCGTCATTCCAGTTGGCGCCCATTGCCTTGATCACGATCGGCATCATGGCGCTCGCGTTGATGGGGCTGACCGGCCTGGTGCGGGAGTAGGCCTTGATCGTCGCCATCCTCGTCATGATCGCGATCGGGACGGTTCTCGCCGCCGTCCTGGCGAGTTCGTCGTCGACGGCGCAGCGTCAGCAACTGCTGACCGAGCGGATCAACGAGCGACTGCCACAGACCCAGTGTGGCCGTTGTACTTTCACCGGCTGCAAACCGTATGCAGCAGCTGTCGCCCGCGGCGAAGCCGACATCAACCAATGTCCGCCCGGCGGCGACGCGACAGCGAAAGCGCTGGCAGACTTGCTGGGACGCCCGCCGAAGCCGGTCGATCCGCGATTCGGCGCCGTACTCCCGCGGCCGCTCGTCGCCTGGATCGATGAGCCCGCCTGTATCGGCTGCACCAAGTGCATCCAGGCGTGCCCCGTCGACGCCATCGTCGGCGCCTCCAAATTCATGCACACCGTCATCACCGCACAATGCACCGGATGCGAATTGTGCGTGGCGCCCTGCCCGGTCGATTGCATCGAAATGCGTACCGTCACCGACGTCGCGCTCTCATGAAGACGGCACTTCATGGCGGCCTGCGCCTGCCGGGCAACAAGCAGCGTTCGACGCAGAAACCGTTACGACTCATTCCCGCGCCAGCCCAAGTCGTACTGCCGCTGGATCAACATGCGGGTGCGGCGGCGATCCCCGTGGTGAAGGTCGGCGATCGCGTGCTCCGCGGCCAACTGATTGCCCGAGCGGAAAGCGAGATCAGCGCCTCGCTGCATGCTTCCGTGGCCGGCACGGTACGAGCAATCGAACCGCGGCCCGTGCCGTATCAGCGCAATGCTCCGTCGACCTGCATCGTCATCGACAACGATGGCAGCGATGCCGCAGCCAGCGCCGCTGCAGTGGACTACGCAGCACTCGATCCGCGAGCGTTGAGCGAATACATCGGTAACGGCGGCATGGTCGGACTCGGCGGCGCCGCTTTTCCCACCGCACCCAAATTGCGGCGCGGCCAGCAAGGTGACGGTCCGCAACTGATTCTCAACGGTGCCGAGTGTGAGCCTTGGATCAGCTGCGACGACATGCTGATGCGCGAATCCGCCCAGCAGATCCTGCGTGGCGCGGCAATCCTCTGCCATGCATTGCAGGCGAGTCGCTGCATCGTCGTCATCGAAGACGACAAACCCATCGCCGAGAGAGCAATGCGAGCCGCACAGGCAGCGTTGCACGATGAACGCATCGTCATCCAGAGCGTGCCGACCATCTACCCGGCCGGTGGCGAGAATCAAGTCATCACCACGGTCACCGGCTTGGAAGTGCCGGCGAGCGGGCTGCCCTCCGATATGGGCGTGCTCTGCCACAACGTAGGCACGGCTGCCGCCATCGCGCGTTGGATAGACGATGGCGAGCCGCTGATTCGCCGCATCGTCACGGTGACCGGTTCCGGCATCAGCGAACCGGGCAATCTCGAAGCGTGGCTGGGAACGCCGATGTCGGAACTCATCGCTCAAAGTGGCGGTTACGCGGGCAGCATCGCGCGCTTGCTCATGGGAGGCTCGATGATGGGACTCGCCCTGCCCAGGGACGACCTGCCCGTGGTCAAAGCAAGCAATTGCCTGGTAGCCGCACTGCCGGCGGATCTGCATCTGCGAGGCACGGAGATGCCGTGTATCCGCTGCGGTAATTGCTCGGAAGCCTGTCCCGTCATGCTCCTGCCGCAGCAATTGCACTGGTTCGCCCGCTCGCACGACTTCTCGGCATTGGAATCGCTGGGACTGATGGATTGCATCGAGTGCGGCTGTTGCGACTATGTCTGTCCCAGCCAGATCCCCCTAGCGCAACAGTTTCGCGACGCCAAGCCGGCGCTGATCGAACGCCTCACTTCCAGACAACAGGCATTGCAGGCGCGCCAGCGCTATGAATCGCGCGACGAACGGCTCGAACGAATCGAAGCGGAACGGCAAGCGAAGCTGGCCGAGAAGCGCAAAGCGATGACCCAGAACACTACGTCGGGTGGATGAGCTCGCATGACCTTCGCCACGTCACCTGCTCCGCATGTAGTCGCGCCGAACAGCGTGCGACGTGTGATGGTACTGGTGTTGTTTGCACTGGCTCCCGCGATCGTCATGCACGTCGTATTCTTCGGCGTCGGGCTGCTCGTGCAAGTGTCGCTCGGCGTGAGCGTCGCGCTGCTATCCGAAGCGATTGCATTGAAGCTGCGCGACAAGCCACTGCACCCGTTTCTCACCGACGGCAGCGCCATCATCACCGGCGTGTTGCTCGCGATGTGCCTGCCTCCGTTGGCGCCGTGGTGGCTCGTTGTCAGCGGCAGCGCGTTCGCCGTGTTGTTCGCCAAGCATCTGTACGGCGGATTGGGATCGAATCCGTTCAATCCCGCGATGGTGGGCTACGCGGTGTTGCTGGTGTCATTTCCAGCCCAGCTGACGCAATGGTTGCCGCCCCAACTCGCGGACCTGCAGCTGATGCGCCCCGGTGTCGGCGATACTTTCTACACCATCTTCATGGGCCATTTGCCTGCGCATCTCACCTGGGATGCCATCACCTCGCCGACGCCGCTGACTTCCATGCGCAACAGCCTGTCCATGGGAATGACCATGCAGGAGGCGCAGGCCAATCCCATGTTCGGAGCGCTGGGCGGGCGCGGCTGGGATTGGATCAATCTCACTCTACTGGGCGGCGGCGTCTGGCTGCTCGTATTGCGTATCATCCGTTGGCACATCCCGGCGGCCATGCTTGCAGCGATTGCCGTTCCGGCAGCGGTGATGAATGCGGTCGATCCGGGCGCGTATCCGGGATTGACGTTCCATCTGACTGCCGGCGCCAGCATGCTCGGCGCCTTCTTCATCGCCACCGATCCGATTTCGGCAGCCACGTCGAATCGCGGCAAGCTGATTTACGGCGCGGGCATCGGTTTGATCACTTATGTGATCCGCACCTGGGGCGGCTATCCGGATGGCGTGGCTTTCGCGGTCCTGATGATGAACGCCGCCGTACCTCTCATCGATCGTTACACCGTGCCACGTGTCTATGGCCATGCACCCTAATCTTCGCAGCGCCATCGTGCTGGTCCTGATCGCGATCTGTGTCGCTGCGGGATTGTTCGGCGTGAACTCCGTGACGCGCGAACGAGTTCATCGCAACGAGCTGTCCTGGATATTGCAGCGGCTCGATGCCCTGGTGCCGCCGTCGGCGCACGACAACGACCTGCTCGGCGATGCCACTCGCGTGGTGGCTCCGGATCTGCTCGGCACCGGCGCTCCTGTCGACATCTATCGTGCACGCATGCAAGGACGGCCGGTGGCGGCCATCGTTCACACCATCGCACCGTATGGCTATCGCGGTCCCATCGACCTGCTGGTCGCCATTGCAGCCGATGGCTCGCTGCTCGGCGTGCAAATCATCCGCCATAACGAAACTCCCGGCCTCGGCGATCAATTCGAGCATGACGGCGGCCGTTGGCTGAACGCTTTCAAGGGACGTTCGCTTAACGCTCCGCCGCAGGCACGCTGGTCTCTGCGGCGCGACGGCGGCGACTTCGATGCGTTCACGGGCGCGACGATCACGCCACGCGCCATCGTCAAGGCGGTGCGCCAGGCGCTGGAATATTTCCGGGCGAATCAGCGCCAGATCTTCGAATCGCCGGCGTCTCCCCCATGAACACCATCGACATAGCGCCCGCCAGTGAGAGACGGCGCGATTTCGCCCTGGCATTGAGCG
>Ga0157380_10001509_pt1 | contig 15267 bp, 9 predicted proteins | sample S35metaG_FD_119757 | JGI IMG/M metagenome (GOLD analysis project Ga0157380, IMG submission 119757) | Switchgrass rhizosphere microbial communities from Kellogg Biological Station, Michigan, USA - S3-5 metaG | ecosystem: Host-associated > Plants > Roots > Rhizosphere > Soil | place: USA: Michigan... | reverse complement strand
TCTTTCACATTGATATTCGATATCCTTCTTTGTCAAGTTAGGAAAATGGGCTTATCGTTGCCCACGCAAATCTCGACCATCAATTTCAAGTATTTCATCGAAATTTTAACGCCTAGGTACCTGAGAACAAACCCAACAAAATTGCTCACTCCGCTTGCAAACTACTCTGGCAATTCTACCCGACACGAGAACGCGGAGACGGCCAAGCCGTGGGTAGATAAGTCCTTCGTAGGAAAGGTTCCGCTGCTGTAACTCCATGGTAAAATATGGGGCAAAAATAATCCTAACTTGACAAAGTAGGAATATTCAACACTCAATAAACAATTTGCAATAGCACTTCGCTACCGGATCCGATCATTATTGGATATTCGATATTCCTTGTTCGATATTTAAAACACACAAAAAATATCCAACATCCAACACTCAACGATCTATTTCGATCAGCACTCTTGAACTCAAGTCGTCAGCCATTTTATGAATTTTCCCCACAAGGTCTTTGGAGGCTCGGCTAATTCGGCTGCCGACATTTCTTCTGCTTCCTCCCTGTGCAGTTTGGCTGCTTTAGTAGGCTGATGCGCCTTTACTTTTTTGAGATAGTTCTGCGTGCGCTTTTCCTTTTTGAATTGAAGTTCTTCTTCCCTTTTTTTCTGCGCTTCTAATGCCTCTCGTTCGCGTTGCAGTGCAATTGGATTTTTTGAGGGGCGTTGTGTTTTCTTGTAGCTCGGATTTTTTTTCTCACGATTAAATTCTCGCTGTTGTTCCGTCTCAGAATTTTCTTGTTGCGTCTCTGATTGCTTTTTCTTGGTGTCGGGAAGATCGATTTTTCCTAAAACCTTTAATCCGGACAGTTCGACTTTTGCTGCTTTTATAACTTCACTTCGTTCCCGTGGCTCCTCGTTTACAGCCGTCACATCAGGTCCGACGAATTCGGCCGGTGCTTTTTCGTCACGCTGCAAGTCATCCTTTACGCTAACGGTAGGAATATCTGCATCGGGCGTACTTTCAACTTCCTTATCAGGTGCAAACTGCCGAAATACCAACGCGACAAAATTGTCGTCTATCTTCGAATTCGCATCGTCCTCGATGACGATATTTTTAGTGGCCAGAAACTCAACTATTTCAGCTGGTCTTAATTCCAGTTTTCTGGCGAGCTGCCCAAGCCTCATATGTTCTTTTTTTAATTCGCGCACAAATATACCGTAGGCAGGAGGTATTAACAAAACTGGATGGCTTATTCCTCTTTTAGCATGGGTGAAAAGATGGTAAGTACGAATTTTAGCGCTGAGGGGATGCCGAGACAATTGCAGGAGGTCCGCTGAGAGTGGAGTAGCTCTCTCTGGATTTTCTCGGCGCAAATTCCTTCGCGGACGCTGCACTACAAATTCAACTTAAACTTCGGTGAAATCACACTGAAGGTCAACGCAAGCTGACTTTAGGGAATTAAGATTACTGATACTTATAAGATTGAATACCAACACCGAATCGGGATTTGTAATCACCCGTTATTTTTGCAATCAAATCATTTCTATAGGTTAAAGAGCTGATTTTCCACAACAGGTAATGATGGCTTTTTTCCGTCGATTTAAAGTCATTATTTATAAATTGAAATGCAATTTCTCCCAGCTCCTGTTGCGTCAGATTGTATAGAAAACTATTGACCAGTTTTAACTCGTCACAATAGTTGGGTGTAAACTTGGCAACGTAGTCTTCAAACCTGGGCAAATTCTTGACTTCATATAAATCCGTCAATATTTTTCCAATTCGTGATACAAGATAGGCGTTGTCTGGATATCTGTTGTAAAGTTGCAAAGCATAATACAGCGACAAATCATACGCACGGTTTTTATATGCGCTCTCAACGGTTTCGAATGCGGCGATCTCCGAAACAGCATTTGCAAATTCCAACGGCTGACCTGCATGTTTTTCGATTTGATTAGTGAGATAAGCGCTCAATACTTTTTTTCTAACCGCAATCGAGGGGTGTGTTTCTATTGAATCTGCAGCGTATAAAAAAGTACCCATATATTTCTTACTGTATACTGTTAACCGATCATTTAACCAATAATCCTGAAAGGGATTTTCAATTGAGTGAAAGGGCGAAAATAATTCGGCTCCGATTTCGTACTTCGGGGATTGAGTGGACTGAAGAACTGTAAGCGCCGAAAATGCTTCTTGTTCGTTGTAGTGTGCCTTCCGCAGTAGCGTCATGGCCATAGAGTCTGCGCGCATTTCGTTCTTTCGGCTGTGTTTGCAGTACCCATAAAGAAGGTTCCTGAATTCCGAAATCTCCTTGTCGTCGATTTTACCCGCAATAACTTTAAAAGTCTGGTGCCTGGCCTTTTCCTCGAGGTCCAGGTCAGCTTCCTGAACGATACGTGCCCTGATATGACCCAGCTCGTCGTGGGCAAGCTCATGGGCAAGAATAAAAGCCAATTGATTTTCATTCTCAATTCGGCTCAACAAACCAATGGTAACGGCGTAAATACCTTGTCCATAACACACGGCATTGACGTGAGGGCTCGATAATACCAATGCTCGCCTTGGATAGGTTTGCAGCGTATTATATTCAACTATGTTGTTCAATACGTTTCCGACATAATTTTCCACGGAATCGTCTTTAATAAAAGCGCCATCCAAAACCTTTTCCATGAAGGCTATCCTGCGTTCGAAGTTGATGCGCCGCACTACCCTATCACTGGGCATGTTTTTGTCTTCCTCTTCAAATTGAAATTCCAATTGATGGATCAAATCTTCTGAGAGTTCAGAATGAGTCTGGCGTGGATGGTAGTCATATCTTAATTGTGCATCAGAACTAAAGCAAAGCACTACCAATACCGTTGCGAACATGACATACCGATATCCTTTCGTGGCAAGCGTATTCATAATAGAGAGGGTTAATTGTTAAGCAAGCGTTTTTTCGCGTGATTGGCGATTAAGTTCCTTTTGAACTTTGAATATTTCCTCCAGGGGTAAATGAAGTTCTTTATGATATATCTTGTAGATCAATTGCCATTCTGATCTATCCATAAAACCATCGCCATTGGCCACTACACACAGCCAGGCAATCATTCGGATTTGTCGATTTCGATCAAGCTTTTTAAGTGATTTTATACATTCTTCAAGCAATAGCGGTTTGCTCTTGGTTTTCAACAATTCAAGCTGTACCCGGAATTCTTCTTCTTCAAGACCTTCGGCTGCGACCAGATTTTTACCGGACGACCACTCATGCTCGTTGACATGACCGTCAGCATTTATCAGGATGAAGTACAGTTGGGTCAGGATAGTCTTGTAGGTCATGTGAATAAGAGAGATTTTGGTAGTCTTAAAGGAAAAATAGTGCCATCGGCAAACACCCCTTAAATCAGGCTAATTTCAATGATTTTCTAGAATGGTATTCCCAAAAATGGAACCAGTTCTATTTTAAGCCACTTTCTTGGATCAAATTGAGTCGTTTGGAACCCGCTGGCATCTTCAAACAGTGAAGGTTTTCACCTAATCAAATGTGACAAGCCCTAGAACACTTATTCAATTTTTTTATTCGGCGAAGTCCGGATACAAGAACGGCATTGCAGGTAAATTTTATTAAAAGTTGACAACTCTACATATGCGACTTGAAGAAACGGGAACTCAGACTGGATGGAGGTTAAGGTTGTGAGAAATCATGTACGAAAGGTTATTCAAATAGAGTAGTATACAATCGAATGCGTGCAAAAGTTGAATAAATATTACAACCCATGCAGTACAAGGTAGGAGAGCGTCATTGAAAATTTTCTACCTTTATGCTCCTATGTTGAACAGAAAGAGTAATCGTAGATCATTGGCCAAGCTCCTGCTGGCACTCTTTCTATTTACATTCGCCGTTTCACAAGCCATCCTGATCTCCCAGACTAGTTTCAACCGGCAGGGTGTTGTCGTTTCACAATCAAAGACCACATCGCCAACTTCTCAATCGCCTTTTGAAAAGACCGAAAAAGATGAGAAGCATGCCGAAGATAAATCTGTTTATTTTTTAATGGTGGTAGAGTCTGTTTTTCTGACACTTGCCGAGAGGCAGGAATACTCCTTTTACACAGATGCAAATTCCTGGGGCAATTCGGCCCAAGTTCCATTATATCTCCTCATCAGAACATTGTTAATCTGATTCGACTCATCGTACTGATAGCGTTGTAGCCTTTCTTTTAACGCGCGTGATAAGTCGCTTTTTCTGGAATTCTTTTTAAAAGAAATGCTATCAGCATAATCCACGGCTGCTTACCAGAATTTTTTTTAACAAAGATTATCTTTGAATGAACTTAAAACATTCCTCCTACGACGAACCCGGCCCGACGCCCGAGGTCGGACCTAAAGGTCCTTTTTACTTTAATGAAGACGAAGTGCTTCATGATTTGAAACACTACCTTCCTGCTCAGGCACCCTTAAAGGATTTTATCCATCACAATACGCTACATGCATTCCAACACTTGAAATTTTTCAAGGCATTGCAACTTGCATCCGAGATATTTGGATATAATGTCTCCTTATCCTTAGACGAATACCGGTTCTTTTTGCAAAAAGGGAAGATCAACGAGAATATTCTTGATCGAATAATAACACAACGGAAAGGAACAACTCAACTAAAAGAATGGAAAGAGAAATTACTTTCCAATGAATACCCGAGTCCAGCGCTTCCAAGAATCGGCGCCTTAAGATCAAATTGGAAAAGATATTATCATATTGATCTTGACTCATTGGTTCATCCTACACTTTTCAGAGTAATTTGCAGTTATCTCGATCAGGGGATTTCGATATGGAATTTTCCTGTCGGACATCACGGATTTCTGGCCGCCATTCGCGAGTTAGAGCGAAACAGCTTTACCAGCTTTTTCAGAACAGAACGCGTAAGAAATATTTTGTTGGAAGGAGTCCATGCCATTGGCACACTCCTGAATATTTTAATTGGCGATAAGTCCTTATACAAGCATTATCTTTTCGATCAGCAATTTGCACATCAAGGCTGGTCGGGCATAGTAGCTTCGGTGGAGGAGAACCCTCAAAACTTGCTCGACCCAAAAAAGATTTCGCTGCACGACATAATTTATTTTGAGCTACTTCTCGAGATTGATGCACTTGATTTCACATTTGGAGAAATATGGTCCCCCCTGGCATTTAAGATCACAGAAAGGCCGGTTGACCTTTTTGCTCCTGTTACCGCTACAGAACTGGACGACGTTCTTTCAATCTGGCAAGAGGCGCTCGAATGGAGTTATTATGACCAGGTACTGTCCGGTATGAAGGACCAGCCTCACCACCCGGTGCAACAGGGCTCAAAATCTTTCCAGGCGATGTTTTGTATTGATGACCGTGAGTTTTCGTTGCGTCATTATCTGGAAAAGTTTGACAACAATTGTGAAACGTATGGAACGCCAGGATTTTTTAGCGTAGAATTTTTCTTCAAGCCTGAAAATGGAAAGTTCTACACGAAACTATGTCCCGCTCCCGTTACTCCGAAATACCTGATACAGGAATTGGGGTCGAGTGGAAAGCGGAAAAAAGATGTTCACTTCCACAAACATTCGCATACACTTTTTAGAGGTTGGTTAATTTCACAGACCATGGGCTTCTTCGCGGCCTTTCGTTTGTTCCTGAATATTTTCAAGCCGACACTGGGGCCTGCCACGGCCCACTCATTCGACCACATGAATAAAGTTTCAGCGCTAACAATCGAGAACAAAAATCCCGAGGACAAGGAAAACGGATTACAGATAGGATTTACTATCGACGAAATGGCAATACGCGTAGAAGGTCTCTTAAAAAGCATTGGCCTTGTAAAGGATTTTGCCCCACTCGTATATGTAATCGGACATGGTTCGAGTAGCGTAAATAATCCGCACTACGCAGCGTATGACTGTGGAGCGTGTTCAGGAAGGCCTGGTTCCGTGAATGCCAGAGCGCTCTGTTTTATGGCCAATCATTCAAAAGTCAGGGCCATCCTTGCAACGAAGGGGATTGACATCCCTGATCAAACACAGTTTGTTGGAGGATTGCATGACACGACCCGCGACGAAATCATATTCTTTGACGAACCAACTTCGGCCAGCGTGTCTTTAGAAATGCATCGTAAAAACGAAGAAGTTTTTCATAAGGCACTAGATGCAAATTCAAAGGAAAGATCAAGGCGATTCGACTCTATTGATACCACACTGTCCCCTTCAAAGATTCACCATAAAGTAAAAAAAAGATCCGTTTCATTGTTCGAGCCAAGGCCGGAGCTTAACCATGCCACCAATAGCCTATGCATTGTGGGCCGACGAAGTTTGACGAAAAATCTTTTCTTAGACCGTCGGGCATTCCTCAATTCTTATGATTACAATATCGACGCGGATGGAAAATTACTTTTTAACATCTTAAAACCACTGGGACCTGTTTGTGGTGGGATTAATCTCGAATACTTTTTCTCCAGGGTAGACAATCAAAAGCTCGGCGCTGGTACCAAGCTTCCACATAACGTTATGGGTTTGTTTGGCGTGGCCAACGGCATCGAGGGTGACTTAAGACCGGGCCTTCCAAGTCAGATGATCGAAGTTCACGATCCCGTTCGGCTGATGCTTATCGTCGAACACTTTCCTGAGGTCGTATTGGAAACCATTCAACGTTCACCTGAAGTTTATGAATGGTATATCAATGAATGGGTTCACCTGGTTGTGGTTGACCCCTCGACACAAAAATCATTCTTATTCGAGGGTGGTGCCTTCGTCGATTACAAACCAATGCAAGCCGTTGATGTCGTTGAGAACATCACGTCATTGGTTGAAGCAACGCATGAAAACATTCCAGTACATATAATTTCATAAACCAAATGACATTACTCCTAGAGTTTTTTATCCTGATACCACTTGCTGGATTTGTTCTTAGTTTACTAATACCTGGCAAAAAGGAAAATGTGATTTCCTGGGTGGTTTATTCTACGGTGGGGGTACACTTTGCCTCGTTTATTTGCTTCATTGTGTTTTGGCTGTGGCAAGGACATCCTACGCTTGATCTGAAAGAAATCGTTCTTGTTCATACGGAAGGGTATGAATTTTTCATCGACTTCTATTTTGACAAAATCACGGCTGTTTATGTGTTCGTCGGCTCGTTCCTTACATTTCTGGTAGCGATTTACAGTCGAGTCTATCTTCATCGCGAAAATGGTTATAAAAGGTTTTTCAACACCATCCTCTTTTTCTATGTGGGATACAACATTGTTATTTTTTCCGGCAATCTCGAGACACTTTTCATGGGATGGGAGATTTTGGGTATTTCCTCTTTCTTACTAATAGCATTCTACAGAGATCGATATCTCCCGGTTAAAAACGCCGTCAAAGTATTTTCGATTTACCGCATTGGTGATGTTGGGTTAATATTGGCCATGTGGATGAGCCATCACCTTTGGCATGAAAATATAACTTTTTTAAAACTCAACAATTACGAGTTAGTAAGCGCTCAATTACAAACCCATAGTCTGATTGGCGTTTTTATATCGCTTATGATTTTAATTTCTGCCGCCGCTAAGTCAGCTCAATTTCCATTTTCATTTTGGCTGCCGCGGGCGATGGAAGGGCCTACCCCATCGAGCGCCATATTTTATGGAGCTCTTTCTGTTCACGTCGGTATCTACATTTTGCTGAGAACCTTCCCCTTTTGGGAACATCAACTTTCGGTTCGCATATTAATTGGAACCATCGGCCTGGTTTCAAGCGTGATTGCAAGCGGTGTTGCACGGGTACAATCATCGGTTAAAAGCCAAATTGCTTATTCTTCAATTGCCCAGATCGGATTGATCTTTATCGAAGTTGCGTTGGGATTGAAAGACCTGGCCTTGTGGCACTTTGCCGGAAATGCATTTTTGAGAACCTACCAGCTTCTCGTCTCTCCGTCGGTTGTCACTTATCTCATTCGTGAACAGTTTTTCAATTTTATTCCGCGTCGCCACACAATTGAAGATTCTCTTCCGAAAAAAATTGAATACACCTTTTATATGCTCTGCCTGAAAGAGTGGAGCCTGGATTCAATCATGTATCGCTATCTCTGGAATCCCTTGAAATGGGCAGGAAAAAAATTGGATTTTCTTACAGTCAATGGCGTTATCTACTTTTTTATCCCTGCATATCTCGTCGGCATGTTTTGTGTTTACAACAAACCATTAATTTCGCCGGTCATACAGAACTACCTCCCGTTATTTTTTTCCCTCGTAAGCTTAATAATGGTTTTGAAGTCTTTCGTGGAAAGAAGACAAGCAGTACTAAGTTGGATACTTGACATCATGAGTCACTTTTGGATCGCCCTCGCGATTGCGTTTAACGAACAATTCAAATTTGAACAGGTTCACCTGTACTTAAGCGGTATTGCTGTATCGGGAATTTTAGGGTTAGCGTGCCTTCGCTGGTTGCAATTTCACGAAGACGAAATCGCCCTTGATAAGTTCCAGGGGCACTCCTATCAGCATCCAAAAATCGCTTTGGTATTTTTGATTGCATGTCTTGGGGTTTCAGGTTTTCCGATTTCACCAACCTTTATCGGTGAAGACTTAATCTTTACGCACATTCATGCAGACCAGGCGATGCTCGCAGCCGTAATTTCAATAAGTTTTATCGTTGATGGCCTTTCCATAATGCGAATTTATGCCCGCATATTTATGGGCCCTCACGTAAAATCCATTTATGAAATGGCCTACCGATCTTCGTAACAACCGCCGCAAAAAGGAATGGTTCATGTGAATAACTTCGTGGAAAAGTTGTGGAGTACTTTTTTGAAAAATATTTGCTATCCCTTAATCAGCAAAGTATCTTCATATCACTAAATCGTTTTTTAAGGAGTTGATCAGACAGACCGGTAAACAAAAGTTTATTTCCTACGGGAAGTGAACACAAAGAAACCGGGAAGGAAGATTGTGTTCACGAGTAATTATCCTTCGGGAAAACCAGACGAGAGCACGAAGACAGCGACAGGCGCCGCAAGGTGGCTTGGAGTTGGATTTAACCTCTTGAATAGCCTTTAGGGTTGCACATTGGCTTCGGCTGATGTACAATTAAGACGGGAATCTCTCAAGCAATTGACGGGTTTCCCGTTTTTATTTTTACAAAGTCCTGGGAGGGTTATCCTCCTTCTAAAATTTTTTCTGCCGCCGCCCTCCCACTTGCCAACGCAGCTTCAACAGTGCCCATTTCAGCGCCATCATACAGACCTTCGCCAGCAAAAAAAATTGTATCGTCAACAGGTGTAGAAAATATCTTTATTGCTGACGAGGTCTTAAGAGTCTTGTACGCATAGGCCCCCCGTGAGTATTCTTCAGCGGACCAATTTACGACTCTCGCCGAACGAATTTCTTTCAACAATTGATCCGGCTGATATCCAAATAAATAAGCAAGCGATTTAATAGCTTCCGCGAAGAGAAAGGAATCATCTTGTTGTATTGTCCGGACGATCGGACCAGCGAGCCATCCTGTAAGCAACGGAACATCGTTTGGTTTTTGTGTCCACCACGTGGGAACGAAAGCATCAGAAAACAGAAAGTTCAGGCCTGGCATCTGACGGAACTCCGTCGAATTCCCTCTTTCCCAGAAGCGGTCCTTAAATTCAAAAAGGAATTTTATCACCTCCCCGATTTCTAAGTGACTAAGTGCATCTTGATGCTGAGGCAATCGCGGCTCAAATTGAATCACATCAGCCTTCAGTATGGAAATTGGAACGGTAATTAAAATTTTGCGTGAAACCAATGTTTCACCCTTATTGGTTTCTATTTCTATTTCGCCAGGCTTCCACCTAATTTTTCTGACGGCCGACGACAACTCTAAAATCCCGTTGTGCTGTTCAATCTCCTTCCACAAAAGCTCCATGAGTTGGGAATATCCTCCTATCGGCCTGTACCCTTTAACATCTCCACTGTTCCATTCTTCTGCCAATGCCATGGCACTCACCTTATTCACATCCGCCGCATCATAACCTTGCACGAAACCTTTCACCGATTGAACCAGGGATTCATACTTTGGATCAGAAAAATATTTTTCAAGAAATTCGCCTATAGTAATATCGTGTTCCAGTTGCTGAAGCCCATCCATTAGCTCATCCCAGCCTTCATCAAAAAAATTGCCCCCAGACAAACGATTATTGATCACATTCCAGACTCGCCCATGTCCGGCTTGATACGAGACCTTTGCGTCTTTCATCAATGCTTTCGTTAGTGGTAGTTCTCCATGCATAAATTCAGCGCCTGCCTCGGCAGGGCATGAGAACCCTTCATCTTTTAGTGTGTGAATACGCCCGCCAATACGATCGCGTGCTTCTAAAATGCACAGGGATTTTTCAGATCTTGATAATACTTCGGCAGCCGATAATCCCGCTGCTCCGGCACCAACAATGATTACATCGGTCATAGTTTCAGGCTTTTTCCTACAAACGTCAAAACTTTACTCAGGTTTTTGGCGCCACTTTTTCTTTTCAGCATGCAGCTTCTTGTTGTTGATGCGTTTTTGAATCGCTGATTTAGAGGCCTTTGTCGCTTTTCGAACTTTCTTTTTTTCAAATGCCTTCGCGATCATACTTTCCAACTTCTGAATAACAGCCTGCTTGTTCTCAAGCTGTGAACGTTTGTTTTGAGACGATATCATCAAAATGCCATCCTTCGTCAAGTGACTAGATAAATTCTTGAGAATAGTCGTCTTTTCCTCTTCGCTTAGAATTTGTGAATGTATAACATCGAATCTTGCGCTGATCTTCGAGTTCACTTTGTTGACATTTTGCCCGCCAGGTCCGCTGCTGCGGGCGGCAGTAAAGTCCAACTCATTGAACAACATAGATGCTGTGATGACACGAGGGTTCATAATTTCGATTAAGTTCCAAAGTTAGTCGTTAAAGTTAGCCTAAACGTTAGATGTACCACCAAACCGTCTCACCCTTGAAATGTTTAAGTATTAACTAACCTTTTTTAATCATAAAATTATTTAAAAATAATTATCTTCCGTTTGGCTTTCAGACGCGTGAAAAAACTATTCAAATGGCTGTTCTATTTTGCAGCAATCATCATCCTATTGATTGCGGGAATCCTGGCAACGGCCTATTGGAACCGGGATAAGTTGCTGACAAAACTCAGTGCGGAACTTAATAAAGGTATCAATGGCGAATTCCATATCGGCAAGTTAGATTTCACGTTCCTACACGATTTCCCTAATTTTTCGGTGACACTGCACCAGGTTTCCCTCCGTGCAAGTCATTACGAAAAATATCACAAAGACATTTTTTCTGCAGAAAAAATATTTGTCAATCTCGGAATTTATCCATTGTTAAAAAATGAAGTGAAGATCAATTCCTTGTCTGTCGACAATGCCGACATCTTTGTTTACAAGGCACGCAACGGAGATACCAATACCGATGTCTTTAAAAAGTCTAAAGACTCCGTCAAGGTTAAAGGCCAAACTGAAGAAACCCCATTGATTTTCAACTTGCACAAGATGACTTTTCACAATGTGTCAGTTGTATTTGCTGATTCCGTAAAAAGCAAATTCATAAACTTTCAATTCCGCGATACACAACAAAGTTTCGTGCAAGAAGACTCCGGATACCGGGCGAGCGTCAAAGGTGAGATACATTTTGACAGCTTGTTTTTAAATCCGAAAGGTGGAAGTTATCTAAAGGACAAACGAACCTCCGTGAATCTTAACGTTTATATTAATCGATTAACCAATAAACTTCTGATCCAGCCCTCCTCAATAACTTATAAGAAAAATGAAATTGGATTGAAGGGCGACTTCGAATTAAAAAAAGAAGGAACATTTGCGCTTGTGTTCGACGCAAGCAATATCAATTATGAAGAAGTAAAATCATTGCTTAATAGTAAATTGATCCGCACGTTAAGCAAATACAATTTATCAGATCCAGCGACCGTTCAAGTTAGTTTGCAGGGCCGCCAAATTCCGGGTTATAAACCGGAGGTGAATGTTGAATTCGAAACCACCCAGAAAACTTTCAAATATAAGACCGTCGGTTTTACATCTTTGGTCCTCAAGGGATCTTTTACAAATCACCTCGATGATTCTAAAGAAAAGGATAATAAAAATTCAAAAGTTACGATCTCATCCTTTAAAGCTTTGATGGAAAAAATACCAATAACTGGAAAACTGACGTTTACACAACTTCAGGATCCTATTATCGATCTGTCATTTAGTTCAAAGGGTTCTTTCAACGATATTAGTCATCACATTGACAATAGTCGATTTGCTATAGACAAAGGCAATTTTGTGACGAATGTCAACTACAAAGGAAAATTATCGGAATACCTGGACTCCACACGCACAAGCTACCAGGGGAAGCTCAACGGCAGCATCGTTGCTTCTAACATCTCATTGCATTATAAGACAAAAAAAATTCATCTGGATAAAATAGAATTAAAAAGCACCTTTGATGAAAAACTTTTTACGATTGAGAAACTGAACCTGAACGTGAATGGCAGTCCGGTCTCAGTAAGTGGTAAAATTCAAAACTTCATCCCTTTCTTTATAAGGCCAGAGAACAAGGGATACGTAAATCTGCGCGTTCATTCTCCCAACTTTGATCTCACGGGAATAACCAGTCGAAGGGAGCCTCGAAAGAAATCCCAAGAGAGTATTAAACTCAATCGTAGAAAAATGTCGGACTTGATCGACTTAGTGTACAACAAACTTGAGTTCGATATCGCATTGACTATGGATCAGTTTAATTTTAGAAAATTTCGTGCTAACAATTTCAAAGGACGATTACGACTGGATAACAATATTCTTCAAGTCAACCCAATATCCATGCAGGTGGCCGATGGAACTATGAATCTTAATTTTTCCTTAAAGCAGGTTTTTGATCCGATTAGTCCCCTGGAAATTGAAGCCAAGATTGACAACGCCAATATTCATGAACTCTTTCTCCTGTTCAATAACTTCAATCAAAAAACAATCCAAGCTGAAAATCTGAGGGGAAGAATTTCGGCTGATGTTAAATTCAATGCCAATATGGATGAGGACTATACATTGCTAGCCCCGAGCATGCGTGGCACACTTGATTGCAAGATTGCAAATGGAGGGTTAAAGGATTTTGAGCCGATGGAAAACATGAGCAATTTTTTATTTAAGAAGCGGGATTTCTCGGATGTAGAATTTGCAGAACTAAATAGTAATTTTTCGATCGCAGGAACAAACATGGATATTAGCAGAATGGAGATTCAATCTTCGGTAGTCTCCATGTTCCTTGAAGGTAGATATTCATTCACCGATAGTACAAGCCTCAGCGTTCAACTTCCCTTAAGCAATTTAAAGAAACGTCATAAAGATTTTAAGCCGAAGAATGTTGGGACAGATTCAAAAGTGGGTCCCAGCGTGTACTTACATGTCTATCGCGACAAAGACATTAATAGCAAGATCCAGATTGACTACGATCCGTTTAAAAAATGGGCAAAGAATTGAATCCCTGCTACGCCGAAGCTTTAGGTAATGAATTTTTATATCGAAAGAACAGCTGAGACACCGGCACAAACATTGCACCCGAAAAAGCAAACATCAAAAAAGAAACGCGAAGGTTAAAGGCGTGTGCCAGGTATCCAACCAACGGCGGGCCTATAAACATCCCGATAATACCGTAGGTGGCAATGAGTGAAATGGCCATCCCAGGCGAATATTTTTTAGACCCTGACGCCAATGTAAAGGTCATGGGAATAATGGCAGCAGTGCCAAACCCGGTCAGGCAAAAGCCAATCATCGAAGGCCAGAACGTCGGATAAATTATCGCCAGTAAAATCCCAAAAAAAATAAAACACGAGCTAACTACATAAGTATTGGCCATCCCGATTTTTTCGACGAACCGGTCAGATGCAAATCTCGAGACTGCCATGCAGATCATATAGGTGAGATATCCCCAGGTGAAGATTTCCACTTTTACAACTTCCTTGAAGTAAATACCACTCCAATCGAACATTCCTCCCTCACATATTCCTGCAAAGAAAACCAACAACCCCAGGTAGGCTATGTAAGGATCAGGCTTTCCAAGAATTAGTTTATTCCCGGACTTCGCCCGATCATTTTGAAGTAAAAACCTGTAAGAAAAAAGAGTTATGACCAGGGTCACGGCCGCTACCATCAGCAAATGGCTGGCAATCGAAATATTCAACGCAACCATCAGTGTAGAAAATCCGACCCCCACAATTCCTCCCGTACTCCAGAGGCCATGAAATGATCCATTAATTTTCCGATCAAATATTTTTTGTAAGGCGATCGCCTGGGTATTCATGGAAATGTTAAGGACCCGCATGCTAAAGGCAAAAACGCATAGCGAAGTAATCAGAACAAAAGCAGTCGTGGCAAATCCGATGGATACAAGAGCCACAGCTAAGACAGCAAATGCGAATGACATTGGAATCCTGCTGTCGTATCGAGCGACTAGCCAACCTGAAACAGGTAGCCCGATCAAGGAGCTTAGGGGCATAAATAAAAGAATGGTCCCCAGCTCCGCCTCGTTGAATCCAAAAAAAGTTTTGATGGTTGGAATTCTGGAAGCCCAGGACGAAAAACAAACCCCTGAAACAAAGAAAAAGGTGCTTAAAAAAATGCGCTGCCTATTTTTTAAATCCATGCTGCCACTTCGGCTGCAAAATTAAGGGATTAGACAATTAGAAAATTGGAAGATTGAAAAATTAAAAGATCAATTCTCGAATCTTTCAATCTTTCATTTGTTAATTTTTCAATCCCTACACAACAGGCATCTCCCATCCGTTGTGATAGTCGGGTTTGATGAGTTTGTTTGCTTCGGTATGATTTCCAAAATTTCCCTGCTTCTCATTCCAGAAAACTTTACTGCTGGTCTTAAATGCAATATTACCCATCTGCGCATTGACTGCAGCAACACTTCCCGAGCGGATGGGCGTGTTTAGAAAACTCTGATCATTCTTTCGAACGGCGTCAACAAAGTTTTTCGTATGGAGGTCGAGGTAGTTCAATGCCTCGGGCTTAACATAAGCTGGAATGGGCTCCATTTTTGCGTTACCCCAAGCCGAATAACCATTGGCCTGCCGTTCCGGAATTACTTCATACCCTCCTCTGTCCACTACCAAAGTTCCGTTATTACCAATGAAAGCAATACCCTCCCTCCTTTTATAATTCCCGTTGTCAATACCTGTGGCATGTTCCCATAACATATTAAAGTCTTTGTACTGAAAGACCGTTTGAAGCGTGTCCGGTGTCTCTGAAGCATCATCCGGGTAGGCAAGTTTTCCTCCTGTAGCCATAACCGATATGG
>Ga0157380_10001508_pt1 | contig 15268 bp, 11 predicted proteins | sample S35metaG_FD_119757 | JGI IMG/M metagenome (GOLD analysis project Ga0157380, IMG submission 119757) | Switchgrass rhizosphere microbial communities from Kellogg Biological Station, Michigan, USA - S3-5 metaG | ecosystem: Host-associated > Plants > Roots > Rhizosphere > Soil | place: USA... | reverse complement strand
TCGACTCGGAGGGCAACGGACATGGAAAGAATTAGAACATAAAAAGCAGGTAGGAAGTAATCAGCAATCAGTAATCAGTAATCAGTAATCAGCAATCAGCAATCAGCAATCAATAATCAGTAATCAGTAATTATCAGTAATCAGCTTACGCTTCTTGTCCGTTGATAGTCGTCAGTTGCTCGCTTAACCAAGACGCGTGGTACAACTGACAACTGACTACTGACTACTGACTACTGATTACTGATTGCTGATTGCTGATTGCTCATTTACCATCTGCGCGGAATATGATTTCAGCGCAAACAGCACGAAGGGCCGTGTGGCGACCACTTTGGGAATTGCCGGGGCGATCTGAGTTGGTTCTGTCGCTGGCGCGCCGAGAGTTGATGGCCCGCTACAAGGGCTCTGCGTTGGGAGTGATCTGGGCACTGCTAACGCCGGTGGTGATGATTGTCATCTTCACCTTCATCTTCGCCGGCGTCTTTGGAGCTCGTTTCGGTGTTAGCGGTTCGCCATGGGATTATGCGGTCTATCTTTTCTGTGGCTTGCTGCCCTGGAACATGTTCCAGGAAACCCTGGTTATTTCCGCGACCACGGTTATCTCACACGCTAATCTTGTCAAACGCGTCGTATTTCCGCTCGAGACTTTGCCCATAGCGCAAGCCATGGCCGCTTTAGCCAATCAACTTTTTGGCACCGTGGCTTTGTTGGTGGCAATCGTGATTATTCGTCACGAATTGCATCCGACTGTACTTTGGCTACCTGTGCTGCTGTTGCCGCAGATGTTTGCGACCTTAGGCGCGGCGTGGTTGATAGCTTCACTCGGAGTTTTCTTGCGGGACATCGCGCAGGGAATATCTTTGGTTTTGATGGCGTGGATGTACCTGACGCCAATTCTTTATCCCGAGTCGATTGTTCCCGAACGTTATCGCTTCTACACCAACATCAATCCTTTCACACCTCTGGTTCGTAGCTATCGTCGGATTCTCATCGAAGGCTCGGCGCCAGACTGGATGGGGCTGGCGTGGTTTTCCGCATTCGCATTCGTGTTGTTTCTTTTTGGATATTGGTGGTTCGCCAAGACTCGCAAGAACTTCGCCGACGTTGTGTAGGAAGGTCTTGGGTCTTGGGCTTTTGGTCTTTGTAGTTCTCGCGGGGAATGTTGTGTGGGTGTACCGATGAAATCAGATCGGAGATTTGAAATCTCTGAAATCTTCAGAAAGATAAAGGAACTATCACATAAGACCAAAGAGCATCTGGCAAACTCCTCTCATTCACACCCGGTTTCAACCGGGTGTTGAGATTCAGTAAAACATCGTAACCGTTTCAACGGTTTCCTCAACCAACAGAGAAACGGAAACCGTTGAAACGGTTAACTCCCTCCTCATAGCCCGTTACCACCCGGTTGAAACCGGGTGTGAATGAGAGAAGTTTTGCACGACGCTCCAAAGATTGAAACCTGAAACTACGTGAAACCGCGCCCCTACTCCCGTCTCGCTTCCCCTCTCAGCACCAGCCCTATTCCCATCAACCACCAGAATGCGAGCGCGACTACGCCGGCGCCAAAGTTGTAATTCACCAGCGAGCTCACGAAGAATCCGGCAAGCGCGCCGGTAGCTCCGAGTAGCACGCCATGTCGATTCGTGTCTCCGGTATCTCGAGTAGCGAACTCGCCGCTTGTTACTAATCGCCAAAATAGAAACATGATCCAAAGCCAGAAAAACAGCGCGGGCAAGCCTCGGTCGAACGCAAGCTGCAGCGGTGTCGAATGAAGATGAATCATCTCATTGCCAGGAAAGCCCCACTCGTTCCAGTGGGCCTTCACCGCATCCATCCCATGACCGAAGATCGGATGTATCAGGATTCGCCTTGATCCGACGTCCGCCACTCGCAGTCTTAACGAAGCGCTATCGTCCTGGAGCGAAAGCGCGTGAGTCGCCCGTGTTTGCCAGATGACTACTACGCCAAAGCTGAAGATGAATGCGATTGCTGCTGTAATCAGGAACCGCGATGCAGCGCGCTTGGCTGTGCGCCAGACGACGACACAGCCGCCTATGGCAAAGGCGACCAGGACAGTCCGCATCGCCGTGAAGGCTATGCCAAACGCAAGTATTGCGGTTGCCATGAGCGCCAGCTTGAAACGCCGGTTCGCTCCGTGATTCTGAAAGTTTGCGAGCGCAAGTCCCAAAGCGAGTTGCGATAGGATTTGAAGGATCTCCGCAAAGTACTCGTAATGCTTGGTCCAACCCGACGCCCGAAACCGGTGTAGGCTTCCGCGTCCAGTGATGCCGGAAGGAGATGCCGTCTGGCGCATCTGCTCGGTGACCAGAAAACCCGGCCATTCAGCATGTTCACCGTGTCTGATTACGCTCACCGATGCTAAGCGTTCTGCCGGCGAGTTCTTGATGACGCGGTCTATGTCCTGGGCTGAGTAAACGCGCTCAGCACCAACTCTCCAGACGGTATCGCCGCTCGTCAGCGACGTTTGCTGAGATTCACTGGGAATTTGTTCCGAGTTTTGGGGAGTGATTACGACTTTCCGGAAGGGGCTGTCGGGAGCAATCGAAGCGATGACCACTCCCCGTCCGCGCGCCAAGTCATAGATACTGAAGAGTGTGCCTGCTACTCCAGAGAGGATCATCAGAGACACCATCAGCACTGCAGTGCGGCGCGTAGCGATCGCTTGAACAAAATAGAAAGCCAGGAATACGGTAACTGATTGAAGCTTCGCGAGGCTTATTCGAGGCTCAGCAGAGAGTAAGGCCGAGCCGATTGTCCATAACACAAGCAACCAGATTGGCAGATCGAGCTTCGACCTGCGAAGACCTGTCCGCCGCGAAACCAGCGTGCGACCGAGCCATCCAATGGCGGCAATTGCGAGAGATATTTCGGCCCCCGCAATCGAATGCGGCACAAATACCGCGAATAGGAAAAGCCCAAGGACGGCGAGATTATGAAATAACGGAGCACTGCGACCAGTCTGAGCCGTTGGGTTTTGAGGCTTGGAGGACATGGTCTGCGACTTGCTGGTGTAATTTCGAGGCTGGGTGAACTTCTGGTCGCTTTTCCGTGTTGCGGTTCGTTAGACCAGATCCCCCTCAAAAAGAAGTGCGTTGACACTCATCAATTTCACATGTTAGCGTAGCAGTTCGAGCGAATCGCCCCCGCGATACGCTCACCGAGTTGACCGTAACCGTGACGGCAACTCCCACCCGCCCTGTTTTGGACTCCGCCGACATTTTAGGGGACACATAATACACTCAAATGGCTTTCGAAAAGGCTAAGGTCTCAAAGGCCGCGGAAAAGTTCCTCTCGATGGGGAACATCAACGCAGCAATCAAGGAATACCGTCAACTGGTTGAGCATGATGAGGACGATTTCACCGCCCTCAACATGTTAGGTGATCTGTGCGTCCGCGCTGGCAATAAGCAGGAAGCAATCAAATGCTTTACTCGCATTGCCGAGCACTATCGGGAACAGGAATTTACTCTTAAAGCGGTCGCGATGTACAAAAAGATCGACCGGCTGAATCCTCGCAATCCCGAAATCGCAGAAAAGCTCGCCAGTCTTTACGCGGTTCAGGGCCTCGTCGTCGATGCGCGCGCCCAATACATGATTGTCGCCGAGGCGTATTCCACTGCGGGTGATACGAAAAAGGCACTCGATGTTCTTCACAAGATGGCGGATCTTGATGTCCAGAACACCGATGTTCGTCTAAAGCTTGCGGAAGCTTATTTCAAAGAAGGATTGCAGTCTGAGGCTGCCCAGGCTTTTGTAGAAGCTGGTGTGCGTCTTTCTGAAAATCGATCGTACGAAAAATCTCTGCAGGCTTTTTCGCGAGCACTCGAGATACGACCGCAGCTGCAAATCGCGCTTGAGGGAACGGTAAAGGCGCATACGGCGCTCGGCACGGCCTACGAAGCTGCCGAGCTTATCGAAAAAGTTCTAGCGGAACGTCCGGAAGATCAGGGTCTAATCGCACTGTTGCTAACTTCCTACCTCGAAGCTCATGACGCCGCGGGCGCTGAACGCGCCACTGGGCTTCTAATGTCGCATGATGCTTCGCACTACACGCGCTTTTTGGAAGTGGCTCGACTGCACTTGAGCAATGGTGACATCGACGCGGCAGCGCGAGTACTTTCCGGCGTCACCGAACGTGCCCTCGCGGGTCGCGAAGAAGTGCAGTTGCTTGAGCTCGTTCATGAAGTCCTGGCGCGGAACCCTGAGCAGATTGTTGCACTGCGACTGTTGGTACGGATTCACTGGTGGCAAAGAGACACCGATAAACTTCGCGCCGCGCTCGATCGATTAGCAGAAGCAGCTGAGGCTGCCGGTCAACCAGATGATGAGCGCTATGCGTTAACTCAGTTGGCGCGTCTGATTCCAGATGAAGAACGTTATGCCGACCGGCTTAGGGAACTGGGTGGAGCTCAGGAAGATGAACCGATCGACGACGCCTTAATCCGACCCGATGGCAGCGTCAAAGAAATACCGGCTTTCGAGAGCTTTGCCATTGTCAATGAAGATGAATACGGCGCCGGTGTTGGCGATGCTCAGGCTCCCGCGGTCGAGTTTGAGTTTAACTCGGTAGCAAGCGAAACGGTTTCAGATCCCTCCGCGTCATTTGCCGATCTGAATGACGAGCTTGAACGTGGCGAAGCGAGTCCTGAAGCTGCTCATTTCAGACAATTCGAGTCGCCCGTCGCCTCTGGTGAAGTTGATTTCAGCGGCGCCATCTTCGATAGCTCAGCTTCGCCGGGCACTGGTTCCGCGGAAGCGGGGACTGAAGCAGGACGTGACGCCATGCTCAAGCAGGAGCTGGAGAGCGTCGACTTCTATATCAGCGAACGCTACACGGATATTGCACTCGACACCCTCGAGATGCTCGAGAAGGAATTTACTGCGCATCCCGCGATTGAACAGCGTCGCGCAAAACTTCGAGAGATGGGTGTCAAAGCTGCGAAACCTGCGACTGATGAGTTTGTTGGCAACGAAACAGCCTGGGACGCTCCGGCCGCACCGGCGGCAGAGCCTTCGATGGTCGGCGTGATGATGCCCGAAGCGGAGTTGGTAACTGCCGGTTCAAACGGAAATGGACCGAGCGTTCGACCTTCAATCGATGCCGGTTTGGCGGATATCTTCGAAGAGTTTCGCGTCGCCGCTGAAAATGAAGAGGACTCGCCCTCGGAAGATTTCGAGACTCACTACAACATGGGTCTTGCTTACAAGGAGATGGATCTCCTGGACGAAGCGGTCCGCGAATTTCAAACCGCGGTTGGGTTGACTGTGCCGAAGGATGGCACCAGTCGTTTCCTGAGTTGCTGCAATATGCTCGGACACTGTTTCATGCAGAAGAGCTTACCGAAAGCTGCGGTGATCTGGTTTAAGAAAGGTCTCGAGGCTCCCGGTCTCGCCGAAGAAGAGCATCAGGCTTTGCGCTACGAGCTGGCTTCTGCCTTTGAGGAAATGGGCGAACTAAATCAGGCGGTGGATGCTTTCACTGAAGTTTACAGCGTTGACGTTTCGTATCGAGACGTGGCTGATCGGCTACAGGAGCTGCAAGCCAAGAAGTCAGCTCTCACGAGTAAATAATTTACAGTACCCCCGACGTGTCGGGGGTACTGTAATGCTATTTCCTCGCCGAAGGCACCCTATTTTCAGGCCAAGATAGTACGCAGCGTCGCTGCCGAGTTGACGGTTTCTACTTCGCACCTTAACATTCCTTGCCGTTATGACCGCGAAGCTCAGCGTAATTTTCTACATTATCCTCTGTATCGAGATCGGGCTGGTGTTAACCCTCATGCCCTGGATCCCGCAGGGATTTTTTGGGCTGAGCGACTGGGGCAATAATTATTTCCTGCTTTACGCCGCGCGCAAGACGGGCTATCTCGGTTTGCAAACTGTGGTCGCTTCCGGCTGGGTCCGTGGAGCCGTGAGTGGTGTAGGATTATTGAATCTCGGAATCGCATTCTGGGAAATCTTCCATTTCAAACAAACGGTCACTGCCGTACAACGCGAAGTTAGTGCGGATGAGACAATCAAAAAGGATGAGGCTAAACCTCTCCAAAGCATTAACCTATCTCATCACGAGCGGCGCGACGACGGCAGCAACAACATCGTCCACTGAAGATTTCTCCGCCATCCTCAAACTCGTTTCTGCTGCTGTTTTCGCTGAAGTAAGCTTAATACAACTTCGCGAGAAGAATCTGAGCGCGTTGGTTCTTTACGAACTAACGAAGTGCGCCGTTGCGCTTACAAAGGGCAGCAATACGAGGTTGCTCGTCAACGATCGTGCTGATATCGCGAAAGCAGCGGGAGCGGATGGAGTGCATCTGACCAGTACTTCACTTCGCGCTGCCACGATCCGAAGAACTTTTGGCCGAGATTTTCTCGTTGGCGTTTCTGCGCACTCATTGACCGATGCTGTTGTTGCTCGCGATGATGGCGCTGACTTTGTGGTATTGGGACCTGTTTTTGAGACGGCGTCCAAGCGGATCTATGGAGAGCCGCTCGGCCTTTCACAATTAGAAAACGTGATTAAGGAATTGAAGGCATTTCCGGTTATCGCTCTGGGTGGTATTACACTCGCAAACGCTGAGGCGTGTTTGAGAGTGGGTGCGGCTGGAGTTGCGGGAATAACTATCTTCAATGAGCCCTCGCTGCTGGCCGAAACGACTGAATACATTTCCCGTTTATCATCAGCCATTGAAGGATTCGAATAACTGCAGCATGCCGCCAGGTGGAAGATTGATCAGCGCGCACTGTACGCGTTCCGAGGTATGGCTAATCCCGTTGTCCTAACCATCGCTGGTCTTGATCCGTCAGGCGGGGCCGGAGTGATCGCCGACGCTCAAGCAATACGCGCGTTCGACTGTTCGCCAGCCGCAGCTGTCACGTCGATCACATTTCAGAATGATCGAGTTGTCCACGGTGCCGAGCATCTTTCCGCCGATACCATTCGACGACAGGTACTAGCGGTCCTTGAAACGAGTGCGGTTGCGGGTCTGAAGACAGGCATGTTGCCTACTTCAGATTCCGTGCTCGAAGTGGTTCGGCTGTGTCGAGAAGAGCGGTTGCCGGCGCCTGTGGTCGATCCGGTAATGCGCTCCACTTCTGGCTATCCCCTGGTGGATGACCATGCCACCTCAATCATGCTCAGCAAATTGCTTCCACTCGCCCGGCTAATCACACCGAACATCCCCGAGGCTGAACAAATAACGGGAAGGACGATCGTCGATCTCGAAGGGATGAAGGCAGCAGCTACTGAGATTCGGCAGCTAGGTGCGAGGGCTGTTCTTATTAAAGGTGGTCATCTCGAGAACAAGAACCCCACCGAGGCTATCGATGTTTTGGACAATAATGGCACGCTGACAATCCTGCGAGGTGATTGGATTCCAGACCGAAAACTTCGTGGCACTGGATGTCTGCTTTCTTCGGCAATTGCAGCCTGCCTGGCGAACGGAAAGTCACTCGAGAATTCGATAATGGAAGCGAAAGTCTTTGTAGAAACCGCTATTAAAAGCGCGATCATGAACCCGGCCTCGCGGAGCGTGTGATAGTGGCGAACGAATTAACGCGAAAGAGCAAGGTCGCGCTTATTCTGCTTTCCGCGTTTGTATTGATTGGTGTCTTTTTTGGTTGGCGTGTGTTCTGGTTCTTAACGGACGACGCCTTCATCGCTTTTCGTTATGTCAGTAATAGTCAATTGGGATATGGCTACGTTTGGAACCCACCACCGTTCAGGCCGGTGGAAGGTTACACCAGCTTCCTTTGGGTAGTTCTGCTTGATGTAATTTGGCGAGTTACGGGAAGGGAACCGCCCGCGGTCGCCAATGTTCTGTCACTCATCTTCGCGTATCTGACGCTGTTGATCGGATCGCTAATGGTGATGAAGATGAGTCTCCGAGAACAACTCGCGCGGCACCGCGTCGTTCTGCTGGCCTTTGTGCTCGTCTGGGTGATTAGTAACCGAACCTTTCTTGCATGGACCAGTTCCGGTCTCGAAACAGCCCTTTTCAATTTCTGTTTGACCTTGTGGGTTTACTGCTGCTTGTTTTTGAAGGAAAGGCAGGCAGGCTGGGTTTTCGGCATAACGCTGTCGGCGGCGTTACTTGCGCTCACGCGACCGGATGGACTTTTGTTTGTAGCTGCGACCGCTGTCCTAATAACTGTTGCGATGTTGTCGCTCTCGCGAACCGCCCGCTTGAGAATGATCCCGGCCGCTACTCCGCTTCTGTTAATTCCAATCCACGTGATCTGGCGGCGAGTTACCTACCAAGCGTGGTTACCCAACACCTACTATGCGAAGACCGTGTCCGGCAGGTTTTGGTACCAGAGTGGGTTGCGATACTTGCTGTCTTTTATTCTGGAGTATGCGCTTTGGATATGGCTGATAGCCGCCGTCGTTGTTTTGCTACTTGAGGCCAGGCGTTTTTGGAAAACCAGGAAACCACCTTCGATCAATTTCGTGATGGTGGTAGTTTGCACGTCGGTTTTTGGTCAGGTCTTTTACTACACGGCGGTGATTGGTGGAGATCATTTTGAGTACCGAGTCTATAGCCAGCTGATCTTACTAACTGCGATTTCTTTTCTTTGGCTATTGAACCGGTTACAGCTCGGACTCAGATCAACAATCTTGCTCATCTCTCTGTTCGTAATCTGCTCCTGGCCCATTCCCTGGATACACTGGGCAGCGACCCACAACATAGATGGACGTAAGCGAACGGTAGTTTTGCGAAGCTCGGTAGCAAAAGCTATTCAAACGCGATTTCCATCTACACCGAACATTTTATTGACGTACCCCCGCGCGTTTGACCAGCTGCAAGATTGGTTGATTGGTCATTTCGTTTGCATGAGACACCAGGAACACAAAAACTTCTATCTTTATTTGAAAGAGACGCTGCCTTCCCGCGAAGCGGGGATGCAATTACCGGCAGATGGCTATCCTGTTCATATCGCCAGTTCCGTTGGTGTAGTCTCCTGGGTGCTGCCGCGCGTGAACATAATCGACGTCCTCGGCTTGAACGATTTTGTTGCTGCTCGTAATCCGGAAACGACTAAGTTCATTGTTATGGCGCACGAACGAAGACCTCCCGACGGGTATATCGAGTGCTTTGCGCCAAACGTTGACTTTAATGAAGATCATTTCGATGTGCACCCGCGCGAAATTCCACTCACGGCCGACAAGATCAAATCGTGCGAACAACAATTTGAAGCCGTGGTTGAAGCACCCGACGCCAGCAAACAAACTTTGGTCCCAGTGAAGAATCCTATCGACGAACGCCACTTCTTCGTCAGCCAGGAGTATCGCGATGTTCTAAATCGCGAGCCTGACCCTAACGGTCTCGATTATTGGTCGGAGCACTTGAAGCCTTGTCCGACTAGCGCTGCTTGCTTCAACCAGAAGCGCGCGTTGATTCATATGGTGCTCTTCAGCGCCGATGAATTTCAGGAAACGGCGATCTTTGCTTATCGACTGCATGCAGCCGCGTTCGGCAAGCCACCGAGCTTTTCCGAGTTTATGCAGGAGCGAAAGCAGTTTGAAGTGTTCCAGGTAGATTGGCGTGATCCGGGTGAGTCTGTTTCCGCCCAGCGTTCGTTCACAAGCAACTGGGTGAATCGCGATGAGTTTCGCGCCGCTTATCCCGATTCCTTGAAGCCCGAGAATTTTGTTAATCAATTATTTGATACGGCCCAGTTAAAGCCATACGACGACGAACGGAAACGCCAGCTTGAGGGCTTACGCGCCGGCAAGAGCAGGTCAGAAGTTTTAAGGGAAGTGGTCGAGATTGATGAGTTCAAGCGGCGTGAAAACGACCGGGCGCAGTTTCTCCTGCAGTTTCTTTTGCACCTTCGCCGCGATGTCGACCCAAAGGATGAGCGCTACCAAGCGTGGCAGAAGAAGTTAGCAGGGCCCGAGCCGGTAGACATGCGTCACTTCATCTGTCTGTTTCTTACTTCCGATGAGTATCAACATCGCTTCGGCTCTGAAGTCACTCACAGTAATTTGGAATGCCGTTAAGAACCTATCCGCAGATTACGCAGATTACACAGAAGAGGCTAAGGGCTAAGGGCAAAGAGCAAAGGGAGCAAAAACCACATTTCGAAATCCTCCAAAGTTTCTATCTTGCTTTAGGATAGCCCCGCCGCTTTGCCCTTTGCTCTTTGCCCTACGCTCGTTCAGTGTCATCTGCGTAATCTGCGGATGATCGTTCTAGGGTTTGAAGCCGACGCTTTGCCAAAGTTGAGCGGTGTCGTAAATGCGGCCTGCAGCAATCACCGTCTTTCCGGTGCGGATGTTGCGAATGTTATCGAGCGGATCTCGATCAAGAATGATGATGTCGGCGCGCTTACCAGCCTCAATAGTTCCGGAATCCTTATCCATCTTCATCACGCGGGACGGCACCAGCGTCGCGGCTTGAATGGCTTCCATCGGTGTGAAGCCTGACTTCACATAAAGTTCGATCTCTCGATGCAAACTGTGCCCGGGCACTACCTGATCAGTGCCGGCGATGATTGGAATCCCTGCCTTGTGTAGCGCTCCGACGATTGCATAATAACGATCAAGAATCGCCAAAGTTTGAGGGGCTGAAACTGCTGGTACCCCGGTGTTGTTGATCGCTCCCGCGAGCTGACGAGGCACCTTTGCCGCACCCGGTTCAATAGTCGCATACGGTTTCTCAGCCGAATGCATAGTCCATTCAAAGACCGCCAGGGTAGGATCAATCACCGTGTTGTGGCTTTTCAGAAACTGAATTGTCTTTTGCGCTTCAGGTGTTTGGAAGTCGAGTGGAGGAGCAGGCGCGCCCTGCAGTGGTCGGAAAGTTCGTGGCCGCAGAACTTGCAGCAAGTATTGGACGTGATTGATTTGATCCATCCCGGCTTCGACAGCCTGAATAGCATTTAAGCCGGTAGGAACATGTCCAGTCACGGTCATCCCGAGTTTGTGAGCGGCTGCACAGATAGCCTCGACAATTGCCGGTTCAACGGAGCTGTAGATCTTAATCTGCTGAAAACCTGCCGTGTGGTAGCGACTGACTGCGGCTTCTGCCTCAGCCGGAGTGCTGGCGCGAATTAATCCCCACGAGGTATCGCTCTCGCCATCGATAATGCCAGCCAGCAGCATACGTGGCCCAAGTCCGTTTCCCGCTTTGAGTGCGTCCCTAACGGCAGTGATGAACTCGAATTCATTGCCGACATCGCGCACGGTGGTAACGCCGGCAGCGAGATATGCAGGTCCCCATTCCACCTGTTCAAAGTGTGAATGCATGTCCCAAAAGCCTGGCAGCAGAAACTTGCCTCTGGCGTCGATAACTTTCGCACGCTTCGGGACTACGACCAGGTCGCGCGGGCCGGCAGCAGTAATTCGGTCACCGTTGATAACGATGACCGAGTCAGGAATGGGAGGGCCGCCATTGCCGTCAATCAAAGTCGCGCCCGAGATAACGACTGCACCCTTAACGTCCGGACTGACTTGTCGAGCGAAATCCGCTAGCCGCGCCATGCCGTCAGCAGCAGCCTTCAAAACAAAAAATGACAAGGCAGATTCATAGCCTTCGCGCAGAGATTCCAAATGATCAAACTCAGCGTCCACAGTTACGGCTGCGATGAGATTCTGAGCGGCATCGAACCAGACTGTTTCTCGTCCCCAAATCAGGCCACCGATACTGTAACGATCCAACTCGATTTCTTTGGCCCCAAGCTTTACTTTGTCTTTGCCCCGAAACTCGAGGGTCACATCACCATTCGGAAATGTGGCGACGGGACCGGTCAGCTTGTGTTTGAGGATGTAGCGCACCAACATCATCTGCATAACTGTGGGCGCGTAACCGCTGATGGTGAAAAAGCGTTGCGGTATCTGTGTGTGGCGTGTGCTTTTGTCTTCGCGGATGAGCGCTTCATTGCCCTTAACGTCGACCGCGGAATCGATGGTTGAAAAACGAGAGACGTTTCCTTCGATCTCGAAACTAATCGGAGTTAAGTCGGATCGGGTCCGGAGCTTGGCGGTGAGGGGCACTTCGGTTCCTCGATCCGTGAACTTGAAGTCTGAACTAACGAGCAGATCGCTACCTTCATGAGTGATGGTGTAGCTTTCCACGCCAATCGGCTGTTCGAATTTGTGAAGACGAAACTTGGCTGATTCGAGCGTTTGAGCCTGCGCATAGGCCGTGGTTACGGCCAGCAGGAGCAATACAATTGCTGAGAATCTTTTGAACTTCATATGCACTAGATTCAACGAGCCAGCAGGCGTTGAGAGTTCAAACTTTAGTTTGTCACCATCGGCATCAACAAACTAAAGTTTGAACTCTCAACACCTGGAACAAAGATTGAGTTCAGCTCTCGATAGTTACCTTTTCCATCTTTATTTCGGACAGTGGTTTGTCATTGCGATCGCGAGCACTCTTGGCAATCGCGTTGACGATGTCCTGGCCTTCGGTGACCTGTCCGAAGATGGAATAGCTGGGAGGAAGTGCGTAATCGACCTGCATGATGAAGAACTGTGAGCCATTAGTATTCGGTCCAGCGTTGGCCATAGCTACGGTTCCGGCTTTGTATCCACGTTGGTAGACTGGCGATGACGGGTTGATCTCGTCATTGAATCTTCCACCCCACGCCGACTCTCCACCTCGACCGGTGCCGGTGGGATCGCCGCCTTGAATCATGAAACCATCGATGACGCGATGAAAAATGATCCCGTCGTAGTAGCCACGTTCCGCCAGGGTGATGAAGTTTTCGGTTGTCTTCGGCGCATCACTTTCAAGTAACTCGAAACGAATAGTTCCCTTGTTGGTTTGCAGTACAGCAGTTCGATTTGCCATTGTTGGTTCTCCTGTTAGTTCAGTTGTCCTGCAGGCTGGCAGCCTGCAGTTTGCTGAATATATTAAATGTCACATATTCCACTCTGCGTGAGTTAGTCCGAACGCGCGACAGACTGGCAGCCTGCCGTACAACATTGCCTCAGACCGATAAAATGTATTTCTCAATCGCTTGAGCGACACCATCTTCGTCGTTAGTGCCGGTTGTTTGCAAACCCGTGTCAGCTCGAAGCGCCAGCGACGCATTCCCCATCAGAATACCGGTGCCAGCGTACCGCAGCATTTCCAGGTCGTTATAGTTATCGCCGACCGCCATTACTTCGCCGGCAGAAATACCAAGTTCTGTTGCAGCAGCGGCGACACCCGTGCCCTTCGAAGCTTCAGGATTGAGAACATCAAGTAAAGCGAAATCAAGCTTTGGATACATCGTACTAAAGACCTTGGCACTTTCGCCAAGCTCGTCATCAATCAGCTTTCCCAGGCTGGTCATCTCATGACAAGTCCCGGTGAAAGTAAGGTGAACCGGATCGTGATCGAGATACTCTTCCAGTGAGCTGGTTTCCTGAACAGCGCCATCGTCTCCGTGGATTCGCCGCGCCCAGGCGACGTATTTTGCCAACGCCGGATTCTCACCACTAAGCTTGTCATAGACCAGGACTCCAAGACCGTCGAGATCATCACTCAACAGTGGATCGGCTCCATGCGAACGTCCAAGCTCGAGGGCACGCAGCGCAGCACTCACAGGCAGGGGAAGCAGGGCAATCGTTTCAAGAGTGCGAGCATGTCTGGTAAGGGCGCCATTGTGCGAGATCAAAGGGACATCAAGACCCAGCTCAAGCGCAAGCGGCCGCGCATCTCGAAACCGGCGGCCGGTTACCAGGGCTACGCGAACGTCGCGCGCTCGCGCTGCAGCGATGGCCTGGCGATTTCCTTCGGTTAGTTCACCGTGGGAATTAAGAAGCGTTCCATCAAGATCGAGCGCGATTAAGCGAATGGGCCTAATGGGCATAGGGCAGTGTACAACAGGCTGCCAGCTTGTTGTGGTTGCCGCAGCTGAAACTCGAGGTGAAGCGCTCAAGTCAATCTTAGACTCCCTCGAATGTTTCCTTTTCCGCGAAACATACTCTCAGGAACAATACTGCAGGCTGGCAGCTTGCAGTACACGGCTTTGCCTTTTGTCGTCAGCTGCAACATGATTACTGCACTTGATGACATTGGAAATCTGAAGCATGAGCCCGATGCGGACGCGCTTTACCAAAACCATAAGAAAAAGGCTGAAAAACCATGAATGTGACACACCTGGAATGCGGACTATGTGGTCTTCGTCATGAGGCACGACGCTTGCACAACTTATGCACGAGCTGCGCGAAACCGTTGTTGCCCCGCTATGACCTGGCCCGGGCCGCGCAGACCTTAACCAAAGAGTCTTTGCGGAACCGACAATCGGATCTGTGGCGGTATCGCGAGGTTCTACCGGTCGAGAATGATGAAAACATAGTCTCGTTGGGTGAAGGCTGGACGCCACTCTTTCACGCCCAAAGACTTGGAGAACAAATTGGACTCTCAGAGCTTTACATAAAAGATGAATCACAGAATCCAACGCAAAGCTTCAAAGCTCGAGGCATGGCGGCGGCGGTATCGATGGCGAAGGAGCTTGGCGCGCAGAAACTCGCGGTCCCTTCAGCGGGAAACGCGGCCGGAGCGCTAGCGGCTTATGCGGCGAAAGCTGGCTTGGAGGCATTCATCTTCATGCCCAAAGACACGCCGCGAGCGAATGTCGTCGAATGTGAGCAGACCGGCGCGCACGTGACTTTGATGGATGGCTTGATTACCGATTGCGGCGCGGAAATCGGAAGACGAAAAGAAGCAGAAGGTTGGTTTGATGTTTCGACTTTGAAGGAACCATACCGTGTCGAAGGAAAGAAGACACTTGGCTACGAATTAGCCGAGCAACTGAATTGGGAATTGCCGGATGTAATTGTCTATCCCACCGGAGGCGGTACGGGGCTTATCGGCATGTGGAAGGCCTTCGATGAGATGGAGCAGATGGGCTGGATTGGCTCAAAGCGACCGAGAATGGTTACTGTTCAGGCTGCCGGCTGCGCGCCGATTGTTAAAGCTTTTGAAGATGGCAAGCGATTCGCTGATGAGTTTCCGAACGCTGCTACCGAAGCTTCAGGTTTGCGGGTGCCGAAGGCCGTCGGCGACTTTTTGATACTTGATGCGATTCGCGCCTCGGGTGGAACCGCCGTGAGCGTGACCGACGCGGAATTGATTGCCGCGACCCGCGAGATTGGCGCTTCCGAGGGAATCTTTTGCGCTCCAGAAGGAGCAGCGTGTTTGCCCGCATTGAAGCAGTTGCTGAAAGCGGGATTAGTAAGATCTGACGAGAGAGTAGTGCTTTTCAACACCGGTTCAGGTGTGAAGTACCTTGAGTGTTTTAGTCATTAGCAAAT
>Ga0157380_10001507_pt1 | contig 15279 bp, 20 predicted proteins | sample S35metaG_FD_119757 | JGI IMG/M metagenome (GOLD analysis project Ga0157380, IMG submission 119757) | Switchgrass rhizosphere microbial communities from Kellogg Biological Station, Michigan, USA - S3-5 metaG | ecosystem: Host-associated > Plants > Roots > Rhizosphere > Soil | place: USA... | reverse complement strand
GCGATCACCGATCAGTATTCCGGCGCCGCAATCTCCGACATCGCCGCGCGGCACGGCCTGCAGTTGTTCATCGATCGGTGGTCCGCCACCAGTAAGCTCGAGGCATTTCAAAACCTCGCAACGTTGGTTGCCAGCGCTCAGCTCGAGATCAGCCCCGATCGCCAGCTACGCCGCGATCTTCTCTCAGTGAAGCGCCGCACGACGCAGCAGGGCGTCACCATTGTCCTGCCCAAAACCGGTGACGGCCGTCACGCCGACTACGCGCCGGCGCTCGCGGCTGCAGTCAAGCACGCGTCCGACACAAGCATCGCCGACTACGTCGCGGCGCTCGACCTCCTGCGCGCTGAACTCGATGGGCTCGGCGGAGGGGGTCTAGCATGGTAGGCGTACGACCCGGAAACTCCCGGACGATGAAGTATCTCCTGCACGGTTTCGACGCAGACGGCGTGCGCCGCGCTGTGCAGCCGGTGCCGCTCGAGCCCACCCAGTGCCGAGGGTGCGGCATTGTGCTCGAGCCATTGCGCCGCTACGCGGGGCTCTGCCGCGCGTGCGTGATGGGCTTTACCCGCCCCGCGCAGAAACCCACCGGCCACATCGAGCCGCAGCTCTGTGTGCTCCAAGAAAGCTGCCGCATGCGTCCTGACGGGCGGCGCGAGCGCTACGTGCTTGTGCAATGCACCTGCGGTCAGCGGCGCACTTTGAAGTGGACCACGTGGCAGCACCACCGTCCTCGCTGCTGCAATCGGTGCCGGCTGCGGGATATCGACCTGCACGGGTTTGAGGCGGAATATGCTCGGGGCTGAGCGTGTACATCGACACGATGCCTAGTGATACTCGAAACGTTGAAAGGTGAAACCATGAACACTCGTGTCTTCAAGACCGACATCCAGGACTCAGCTACTGCTGAGCGACGACGCGCCACGCGCGAGGTGCAACTCTCGGCGCTGAAGAAGCTCCATCCTGATCTTGACCTGACTGACAAGGGCGACGACTACGTCGAGGGGTATTTCGATCAGGCAATGCAGGACCTCGGCCGACAGTCGCAAGCGAAGCCGAGCACCAAGCTAGACTCGATGGGATCGCGCAGGAAGACCAAGCTAGACTTGGTGGGATCGCGCGTCATTAAAGTGCTGAACGGCGCGGTGAGCAAGGATCGCGTCCGATCGCGGCATGACAGCACGGACGATTTGCCGGAGTGGCTGCAGCCGCTCGACACGAGCAAGCCCTGAGCCCCTCCAACGCCGAGCAGGCTCGGACAAAAGCGGGGCCGGCGCTGCCATGCAGCCCGGCCCCAGGGTTCACGAGGGAGACACTCATGAACACTTTGAAGGTTACCACAGGTCCCGGTGCCGACTTCCGCGCGCACGCTGAATCCAGCGCACCCGATCATGATCGGTCGCAGCGCAGACTGCGACGTGCTGGTGTGCGCATTGGCACGCGGCTTTCTGTGCGTGGAGTGCTTGCTGTCCAGGCACGCCGGCAGCTCGCTGCTCTGCACCCGGGCCGAGGAGATGCGGGAGCACCTGTGCGAGCATCGGGCGCGGGGGCATCGGGGGGAGGCGATCGAGAAGTTGCGGTGCGCGAGCCATTGCGCCGTAGGCAAGTGACGGCGCGCTTTCGCACGCGCTTGAAGCGCATTGGAGAGCGACGAGCGCGAGGATTACGACTTCAACTGGGCGATCTCCGAGAGCACTGCAACCGCCTTCTTGCGCAGCACCTCGATCTGCGCTTCCACTTCTTTGCATCGTTGCAGTGCGTCCTCATCGAAGGTTGCCGCGTGTGTGGCGTCTCGCAGACGACTGATGAAAGCGAACTGCGTACCCCAGATCGACGGTGTCAGCTCAGCTATCTCGTCCAGCAATGTACAGACTTCCCGCTCGAGGTGAATCCGCGCGAGTGTTTGAGCGTCAGCGAACGTTCGCTCGGTTGGCTTGAATCTCACCAATCGATTGGTCAGGTCCGCTTCCAAGGCTCTCTCGTCTGCTTCTGCGTTTCGCGGCTCGGAGGGCGTGTCATCGGACGGCTGATCTTCCGTGGCTCGAACGAGGTATACCGGGGCCACAACATCGTCCAACTCTGCGAGCAATCGAAGCGTGGCGGTGAGCGCTTCCGCGGCGATCTCGGAGCGCTTCGTTGCCCGCTGCTGGCGGCGCCAACTTGTAGCGCCCCAGATGGCAGCCCCGACGGCGATCGTGGGAGTCAGGGTTCCGATCGCCCAGAAGAAGAAGCTCCAGTTCCATTGACAGATGCAGGTGTTCGGCATGGCGGCGCGGAGGGTAGTGGCGGTCGTTGCGATCCGTCCAGAGGCGAGTTGCGAGCCCGGAGGCCGTGCACTGAGGCTCCCCTGCGACACCGCCCGCGAACCGGTGGGAAACCCGGCTGTTTTCAGCATGCTTGCACCCGAAACCCGAGTGCGATCGCGGAGTTACTCGTGGCGGGGAACCGGGTGGTGACGAGCGGCTCGCAAGTCGGTGGGCCGGGTTGCCTGACAACGATATGCACTGCACAATTAGCGCGTGGGCACAACCACGAAGTCAGACCAAGTCGCCGTCCGTGTCGAACCCGAAGTGGTGGCGCTGATCGAGCAAGTCACCGAGCTGATCGCGAAGACGTCCATCACGGGCGTCACGCCCACCAAGGCCGAGGTCATGCGCGCTGCGCTGCGCAAGGGCCTCGAGCAGATGCTCGCCGACCTGAAGCGAGGCAAGCGCCGATAGAGTTCGCGGGCATCTCGCCCGCAACAGATGGGGCCGGCGCTGTTCGAAGCAGCCCGACCCCGGCTCACCAGGAAGGTACTCCCGATGAACGACGCGAACGCTAGCACAGGTACGATCGATTTAAGCTTGCTGGGCATCGCCCAGCGCCTCGCCGGGGTGATGGATCCGAGCTTCAGCCTCTTCTCGGCGCAGGACACAGACCACGTCGATGAGGCGGACGTTGACGCCCTCGCGCCCTACACGCCGAACTCGACCGCCGACCGCAGGCTCGCCATCGCCTTCGGGGTGGTGGGCGCACTGGGCATACCCGAGCGCACCCGGCACGCGCTTATGACGGACTGGGCAACCACCCTGTTCGCGCGAGCACCGCACGGCCCGGCGCGCCTCGCCCTGGTGCGCGCGGTCGAGTTGGCCCGGGTAATCGAAGCCGAGGCCCAGCCGGAGCAGTACCCGAACCTCCACGAGACGCTGCTGCAGATGGACTTCGCCGAGCCGCGCGGGAAGGAACTCGAAGGCGAAGACGACACGGCGGATCCCACCGTCGAAGCCGCGGCGTGGGTCCGCCACTCCATGGAACGCTACACGCGCGACTCCGACTCGCCGCAGCCCACCGACCCGTTCAGGTGCTGGAGCTTCGCCGCGAACATGCTCGGTAGCGTCGAGCGCGCAGGTGGCGACGCCGCGATCGCGGCGTGCGCCGAAGCCTTCCGCAACCGCGTGTTGGCTTGGGGAGCAGGCAACGCAGGCTGACCCCTGCCCCTGTGCCCCCGGCGCGAGTCGGGGGCCGTGGGGGAGCGGTTGGATGGCTCCGAATGAGGAGAGGAACGAATGGCCAAGGCACGCACAGGAACGCTCGCGTGGCGGAAGACCGGCTGGTTCGTCCGGTTGACGGTCAATGTGGACGGCGAAGCGATCCGCCAGTGGGTGGACCTCGAGACCACAAACGAAGTCGTGGCTCGGCGCAAGCAGGCGCGCCTGGCGAAGCAGTCCACAGCGGAAGATCCGGCGAGCATTGCGACGGCGGCAGGCGTGCTCGAGACCTACGCAGAAGCCGCCACTCGCATCCGCGCACAGCGACGTAAGGAAGGCGTGCGCGACGTGACGAACGAGGAGATCCGAGATCGGCTCTACCTACTCCCGGCCATTGGCAAGCGCGACGTACGCGAGATCCGCGCAGCGGAAATCTCGGCCGTCCTGCAGACCGCGGCCGATGCCGACAAGAGTCACAAGACGCTGACGCACATCCGCGCCGCCGCGCACGTCGTGTTCGACGCGCTGTGGCGTGACGATCTCATTCCTGAGAATCCGGTCAATCGCGTCAAGGTGCCCAAGCGCGCCAGGGACAAGCGCGAACGCGCCGTGCTGACTGATGCCGAGCTAGCGATGTACGTCGCGTGGCAACATCCCGAAGATCGCTATCGCAAGGCGGTGCTGGAGCGCCAGGTGATGAGCATCATGTCGCGTACGTTCGGCGGGGTTCGCGCTGGCGATCTGCACGCACTGGAGTGGACTGCGCTCGACATCGAAGGCGGCGCATTCGCGCACGGGTGGGCGCCCCGCAAGAAGACCGCGCGCCCACAGAAGCTCGAGATCCCCGAAGTGCTACGCCCATTCATCAGAGCGTGGTGGGGACTCGCGGGCGAGCCACTAACTGGGCTCGTGTTTCCGGCACTGCGTCTCGGGGTGAAACGCCGCAGGGCTGGCGAGTCCGTTGGCGAGGGCGCTAAAGTTGGGGTGTCCCATGCCAAGGCGCTCCGCCGCGTCCTGCAGCGGGCGTTCACCGCCGCGGCCGGGCGTGGCGTGCCGGACGCGCCCGCCTCCGACTCCGCCCGCTGGCGCGAGTTGTTCGAGGACACAAAGCAGACCAAGCGCGTCGACTTCCACAGCTGGCGCCGCGCCTACAACCAAGCGCTGGCGGACGCCGAGGTGAACGCTCAGCAGGCCGCCGCCCTCGCCGGCCACGCGGACCTCGGGGCTCACATGCGCTACCTCAACAACACGGCGAAGATGCGCAGTGTGCCGGACGCCGCCCTTCCCACCTTGATCGAATCGTCTCCGTCGCGGCCGATTCCACCGTCTGACGTGCTCCAGATTCGAGCGCTTCCGAGCACCACTGACACAACGAAAAACGCCGCAAGCTCAAGAGCTTACGGCGTCGAATCGGATTGGTTGCGGGGGCCGGATTTGAACCGACGACCTTCGGGTTATGAGAGCGAGGGGGCACCGCGCAGCGCGGAAAAAGCCCGCGAAACCGCGACTGAACGGGCCGCGCAGCCCCACCTCGTTCCGCCAATGACGGGGCCGCGGACGATGTCCGGGGACGATTCGATCGTGCCGATCCCGGCCCGGCCAGAAGTGCGGCTGCTCGACATCCTGGCCGCCATCGACGCCGCCGCGTTGGCTGGCGATCTGCACGCGGTGCGCAGACTGGTAGCCGAGGCCGTCCGGATTGAGTGCGTGCGGGGGCTTGATATCGCGACTACTGCGACCGGCGCTGAAAGAGCGCGAGACACCCGCTAACCGCCCGCTTCCACAAAGGCGAAGGTCGGGGCACCCGCCCACTTCCTGACCTGGCGAGCCACTCCATCGCCTCCGTGGCTCGTGGCCACGTGTCGTCTTCACAACGGGCGTCATCCCATAGACTTCCGTTGAAGCTGCACTTGCCTGTGAGCACCACCTTGTTCCACCACGAGCGTCGAAACGTGGCGTAATGCGCATGCACGTCCATGAAGCTCGTCCGCGCGAACCACGCGCCATCGAAGTTGGCAGCATCGAAGTTGCCGGAGAGCACGGGTACGCGTCCGGTCAGCCACGTCGATGACGCATCGCGCCAGCGGGCCTACTTTGGCAAGCATCGACACGGAGGTGCTGGGCGATGGGACGTGCGACGCGGCAGGAATGGGTCAAACGGATCGAGCGTTGGCAGGATAGCGGTCTGACCGCGAAGGAGTTCGCGGCAGAGATCGACGTGCCGCCGACGAGTCTGAGCTACTGGAAGTGGAAGTTGCGTCAGGAAAACAAGACGCCCGCCGCCGCGACGACCGAGATCGTGGCTAAGCACCGCACGCCGCGCGCGCCTCGATCGGCGCCGGCACCGCGATTCCTCGAGCTCGTCTCGCAGCCATCACCGCAGGTAGTTGACGTTGCACTGCTGGAGGTCGTGCTCCGGAGTGGCGTCGTGGTCCGTGTGCCGACGCAGTTCGACGAGAGTGCTCTGCGCCGGGTCGTCACACTGCTCGGAGGTGCGTGATGGTCCCGACATCGACGCGCATCTTCGTGTGCACCACGCCTGTCGACATGAGGCGGTCATTCGATGGACTGGCCAAGTGCACGCGCGAGCTCCTGCAGCACGACCCCGAGAGTGGCGCGCTATTCCTATTCACCGGGAAACGCGGCACCAGCCTTAAGGCGCTTTGGTGGGACAAGTCCGGTTACTGCATCATGTACAAGCGACTTGTGCGCGGAGTCTTCCGCTTTCCGAGCGCGCACGGCGATGCCGCATCGGTGCTGATCGATGCTCGCGAGCTCGCGCTGATCCTCGAAGGCATCGAGCTGCCGACGCGCAAGCAAAAAGTGAAGGCGGCAGCCAAGGATGGGCGGTCCAAGGCCTTGCATGCGATCGCATCCATGACTACGTAGCGGGTGCATGAGTGACGGCACGACGCAGAGCAATTCCCAGTCGCAGTCGCGGATTGCCGCGCTTGAAGCGGCGCTCGAGCAGCTGCGCCAAGAGCGCGATCGCGCTGAGCACGAGCGAGAGCAGTACCGGAAGCTCTACACGCTGGTCCTCTACGAGCTCGAACGGCTCAAGCGGCAGCTGTTCGGAAAGAAGGCTGAGTCGGTCGACCCAGCCCAGGTGCAGTTGGCGTTTGCTCCTGTGCTGGAAGCCCTCGCGCGCGCCGAGCGCGGCGACACCCACGCACAAGCGGACGTCGAATCCGAGCTCAACAAACTACGAGAGCAGAGCGGGCTCGATCCGGAGCCTGCAAGATCTACCCAGCATGACGGCGGCAAACGGGGCCACGGGCGTCGCGACCTGAGCAAAGAACAGGCGCCCGTCGAAACGATCGTGCTCGAACCACCGGAGCGGTCGCTCCCGGGTGGTGACCTGCTGGTCAAGATCGGCGAGGAGGTCAGCGAGCATTTCGACTATCGTCCCTCGAGCATCGTACGGGTGCGAGTCGTTCGGCCGAAGTACCGAAGACCGGCCGGCGCGCAAGCCGACGGCGCTCCGAAGGGCTCGCCCATCGTCATGGCTGAGCTTCCCGAGCGGCCGATTCCTCGCTCGGTCGCCGGCGCTGGCCTCATCGCGCACGTCATCACGCAGAAGTTTGCAGATCACCTGCCACTTCACCGCCAGCAAGTGATCTTCAAACGCCACGGTGTCCACTTGCCGCGCTCGACGCTCGCCAATCTCGTCCAGGGCGGCGCTTCGCTCCTTGTCCGCATCGTCGATGCGATGTGGGACCACGCAAGGGAGCACGCTTCGTGGATCGCGATCGACGCGACCGGTGTGCTGGTCCTGGCATCCGAGCAGTGCCGGCGCGGACACTTCTGGGTGGTCGTCGCTGAGCGCGACCACGTCCTGTTCCGCTACACCAAGAAGCACGACGGTGCCGTCCCCGCGGACATTCTGGCTGGATTCTCCGGCTATATGATCGCCGACGCATCCAGCGTCTACCACGAGCTCTACCGCAACGAGCCCGCGCTCATCGAGGCCGGGTGTTGGAGTCACGCAAGACGACGGATGTTCGATGCTCTCGCGGTCGATCGCGAACGCGCCCTGTGTGGCATCGGATTCATCGGCCTGCTCTACGACGCGCACGACGCCGCGACCGACCCCGCGACGGGAGTCACTGACACCCATAAGCGCAGAGCCGCTGCCGAGCCGATCTTGGCCAAGCTCTACCAGTGGATTGACATCCACAGACCGCAGCTCGTCGAAGACTCGCCGCTCAGCAAGGCGATGAACTACCTCGTCAACCATCGGCAGCCGCTTTCGCGATTTCTCGACGATGGCCGGATTCGCCTCGACAACAACGTGAGCGAACTTCAGCTGCGCCGCCAGGTCGTGGGCCGTGCCAACTGGACCTTCTGCGGCAGCGACGACGGCGCCGAGTGGAACGCCATCGCCACCAGTCTGATCGCCAGCTGTCAGCTCCACGGCATCGAGCCCTGGGCATACCTCCGCGACGTCCTGACGCTCCTGCCGGGCTGGCCCAGCAGCGCCGTACTCGAGCTCGCTCCGAAGTTCTGGAACCAGACCCGAGAGCAGCCAGAGACTCAGCGGCGCCTCGCCTCGCTGCGTCTCCTCGGTCGCTTCGACGACGTCCATGCGCCGCAATCTACGGCGTGAGAACTCGCCCCGCACCTACGCAGTCCACCGGACGCGTACGAGCACGGCGCCTCGTAAATCGGTATTCGAGAGGTCGATCGGTGTGTGTTCTCTTCCCAACGTCGGCAAGCGTCCCAACACCGTCAGGGCGGTCTGCGGACCCAGTCCTAGCTGTGGCGGCTCGTCGTAGGGGTTGTGTTCATCTGGCTCTCCCTGGATTACCTGCCGCCGGACGAAGGCAGCAAGCAGCTCAGTGACCGGTCCGGCGTCGACGGGAGAATCTCGCGCGATACCTTCGAGTGCGTAGATACCCCCAAGTTGCGCGTCGATCTCCTTGCTGTTGAGCAGCCCGACCGCGGCGACGAAGCGCTCGTTCGCAAGCGATGCCTGCGCGAGCTCCAAGTCCTGTTCCTTGTGGGCAGTCCGCCAGATCCAGGTGAGGAGAACCGCCGGCATCGCCGCCAACGCCGAAAGCAGCGCCCAAGGCGGACTCGTCCGCAACGGTTCGCAGACCTTGCTCTCGGGCGGGCACGCGACCAGGTATAGCCAAACCGCTCCGACTGCTAGCGCGAGACCGCCCAACATGGCGAATAGCACGCGGCGAATCACCTGCCGGCGGCTCAGTCGATCAGGGTGGCGCATGAAGCGGTAGGTGCCTAGTGCAATCATTCCAGGTCGCCCTGAAGCCTACGCGGGTGAGTGGCGGGTGGGCAAACAGCTTCGCGCGCCCCCGCGGCGTCCGTTCGCGGTACAAATACGAACGCCCGGACCGTTGGTAGCGGTACCGGGCGAGGAGGTCGATCGTGGCGACCGAGGCGAAGCGTACCAGCAAGCGTTCGGCGAGCAAGGACCGTAGGGCAAGAACACGTCCCTCGGCAGCGCTGGCTTCGACGCCGCAGCATCGACCGAAACGCGTTGGTTCCGCGTCGTCGCAAGCTAACGACGCTGACACCGTCTCGATGCTGACCGCCAAGGCGGAGCCGGATCACCCATGGCAGCGCGGGCTCCAGCGCCTCTACCAGTTGCATGACTCCGCAAAGTTGATGACGCAGAAGGCAGAGGAGTCCCCAGGAGCATACTGGGCAGCAACCGCAGCGAAACGTGCCGTGCTCGCATTGGTGGACTTCGAGCGTGCGCTTGGGCGTGCTCAACGAAAGGGCCGTGTCGGGGAGCTACTCGACAAATACGCGAACTATAGCGAGTCACCCAAGTCCCGCTTTGGGGTGCAGGTTGTCGGAGCCGTGCAGGCCGTCGAGCGACTGCTTTCGATGCGTGCGGCCCCGTTCGCGTCGATTGCCAGCGCGGAAGACCAAAGACTCGAGCAACAGGTCTGGCTCGATAGGGCACACTCGGCGTTGACTGACGCAAAGCAACTGCAGAAGCAGCACCCTGAGGTGGTCCGGGGCGGTCCGCGCATCGAGGCTCAACCGATCGAGAGACTCGACGAGATCATGGGTCAGCCATCCGTTCTCCGTTTTCTCAGGCGAGGCGGCGGTGGTGTGAAGCGAGCGGCTTGGGAAGTCGTGAGCGAAGTGCTCGGCGTGTCGCCAGAACTGATCAAGCAGAAGGGCGAACAGTTTCGCGCATCCGGCATATGGCCGGGGCCCGGGAACCGTCACAGGGCTACGAAACCGACTACTGTTTCGTAGACATGGCCCGGCTACGAAGCCGTGCACGTTCTTGTAGTCGGCGCATGGCTAGCCGAACGTGCACCGTTTCGTAGCTTTGATCTTTCATCGCACTCCCCGCCAAGCTGTGGCGCATGGGACATGAACGAGCCATTGGAGTTCAACTCCCCGTCCGCGACCGGAAGCGGTTAAGAGACGCCGTTGAAGCGCTCGGCGAGCGCGAAGTGCTTCGCAGACTACGCATCAGTCGGTTGACGTTCGCACGCGCTGTCGGTGGGCTGACCATGTACCGCGGCAGCGTGGTGTTGATTCAGCAAGGACTCGACTTGTTGGACGACTCGAGCGCATCAGGACCACGAGGTGCCGCGTGACTTCTGGTCGGACCGCGCGGGGCAGTGCACCTCCCGCGACAGTCGATCCGCTCGGCGAGGCGCTTGGCCGGCTGCTCGAGCAGGCTGAACATCGGCTTGAGCCGTTCATCAAACGCACAGTGGCTGAAGTGCTCGCGGAGCACCGAGCTGCCGAGCGAGCGAAACCAGAGTGGGTCGACTGCACTACGATGGCGCAGCTGCTCGACTGTTCGCCTGCCCAGATACATCGGCTGTGTCGCGAGGACGGGCTTCCATTCGTTCGTCTCGGTGAGGTCAAGCGCTTCAACCCACGTGCTGTCTATGAATTTCTTGAAGCGCGCACCCGCGAGCGCGAGGCTGCGACGGTCGGCGTCGAGGCCGTCGACGTGGCGGAGCCCACCGCGCCGGTCACCCCGCTCCGCAGCGTGCGGCGAGGTGGTGCGCGATGACGCCGACGTCGGCAAACAGTGCGTGCGCGTGGCGGCCGGAATGGCGACGTCGCCCAGCATCGGCAGCTCAGCTCGCTCGACTGGCGCGTCGTGGCATCGCCGTGCGAGCAGGCATCTCACGCAGCGAGGCGCGAGCGCTGCTGCGCGGGCTACCGAGTCCTACGCTGCAACCCGGTGAGCTCGTGACAGCTCCCGGCGACTGCTCGCTCTGTGAGCGCGCTCATCCTGACAAGACGCCGGCGGAGTGTCGGCGGTGGGCGCTGCATCGTTACGCGTGGCATGCGGGTGAGCTCGCCAGGTTGCATGCGCTGCTGTCGACGGGAGTCACCGCATGACGGCCGAGTTCCGGTGCGACGGCTGCGGCGAGCTCGTCGAGGACATCGATCGGGTCATGCTGTGCTGGGATGAGCTGGTGATCGAGGCCGGCAGCCGCGCGCGAGGTGCGCGATGAGTCCCGTGGCCCTTGCAGAGATCCGTATTGGCCGCCGACACCGCAAGGACATGGGCGATCTCACCGACCTGATCGAGTCCATGCGCGCGCTCGGGTTGCTGCAGCCGATCGGGATCACGCCGGACAAAGAGCTGGTGTTCGGGGAACGACGTCTAAGAGCCGCGCAAGCGCTGGAATGGGCGACGATCCCCGCGCGTATTGTCAAGGTTGATCAGCTCCTGGCCGAACAGGACGAAAACGTCGTTCGCAAGGAGTTCACGGTCAGCGAGCGGGTAGCGATCGCCGAGGCGATCCGGGAGCGCATTTCGGAACGGCGCGGGCGGCCGGGCAAAAAACCGCAAAAACTTGCGGAAATTGATCCGGGTACCGAGACGCGCGACTACGCCGCGATCAAGAGCGGGCTCGGCAACCACGAGACGTACCGCCAGGCCAAGGCCGTCGTCGACCGCGGCACGCCCGAGCTCGTGCGGGCAATGGACTCGGGCGCGCTGGCGATCAACGTTGCGAGCAGGCTCGCTGAGCAGCCGCACGACCGACAAGCCAAGATCGTGCGCATGCTGGCCGCAGGCGAGGCGCGCACTGTTCAACAAGCGGACCGGCGAGTCGCCGAGCAGGAGCGCGCGAGTCTACCAGTGCCCGAGCGCGTGGATGCTCGGGTGCTGCATGGCGATGCCGTGGAGTTGGTCCGCGGCCTCGAGCAGCGACCGCACCTCGTGGTGACCGACCCGCCGTATGGCATCGAGTGCCACAACACACGGCGCAGCCCGGGGCCGAACGACTACGCGGATGGGGCGGGGTACGCGTTTGACCTGCTCGAGCGGCTGTGTGCGGCCCTGGTTGAGCGCGTCGACCCGAGCGCGCATCTCTACTTCTTCAGCGGATACACACACGTGCACCGCATGAAAGAGCTGCTGCAGCAGTTCTTCGAGGTGCAGGACAACGAGCTCATCTGGGTCAAGGACGGCCACACGATGGCCGACTTCGCGAAACGCTATCCCAATCGCAACGAGCGCATATGGTTCTGTCGCATGCGCGGCAGCCACCGGAGGCTCGCGCGCTGCGTGTCGGATGTGCTCACCTTCAACCGCGAGCGTTCGAGCACGCACACCGCCGAGAAACCGGTCGAGCTGCTCTCGCTGTTGATCGAGCAGAGTTCGGTGCCGGGGGAACTCGTGCTCGATCCATTCGCCGGCTCGGGCAGCACGGGGGTGGCTGCGCGGAGGCTGAGCCGACAGTTCGTTGGCATCGAGCGGGACGCACATTGGTGCGGCGTGGCGCGCGATCGCCTCGCCGCGGTGAAGTTGGAGGGCGCTGCATGAGCGTCACGGTGGTGCGCAACCGCTACGTCAAGGGCTGGCCGCGGCATGAGCAAGGGGAGCACGCCGAAGTGGTCGAGCTGAGCGCGGCGCTGCTGCGACCGTGGCCCGATGACCACCACTTCGCGGCGTACCGTGCACCCAACCAACGGCGCCTTGTGGCTGAGGCGATCGACCAACTCGGCGGCGTAGAGATGACCGCGGTGGTGTTCGACGTCGACTGTAGCGCTGTTCACGGCTCAAACGACCCGGCGCCGGAGTCGTGGCGCGCTGCATTGCGCGGCAAGCTTCACGTTCTCGCGCTCGTTCACGAGCGGCCCTACTACTACGAGACCAGGGGCGGGGCGCGCATCGTCTACCGGCTCCAAGAGCCCGACGTCCTGCGCTCGCAGGATGACGCCGCAAGGTGGTCGACGCAGATCGTCGTGGCCGTGGCGTACCTCGCCAACCGCTTCGGGATCGAGGCGGACGCTGCATGCTGCGACTGGCAGCGGCTCTACCGGTTGCCTCGATCAACGCGTGGGCCGGGTGGCAAGCCGGAGGACTGGGCGACGATCGGCGATGCCAACAACATCGGCACCCTGCAGATCAGAGCGTCGCGCGACGACGTGAAGATGGCCAGGCTGCGGTCACCCGCAACGTTCCGCTCGCATAGGAAGCTGGACTTCACATCGTGCGCCGGCGACGGCCGCGGTGTCTTCTTTCACCTGCTGCGCCGCAACCATCTGGTTCGTGAACGCGGTGATGGGTCCTACATCATCCGCTGCCCGAACGAGGTGCAGCACACCACTCGCGACAAGCGAGGGACGGCGACGATCCTGTACCCGCCGGCGCACGGCAAGCACCTCGGCGCGATCCACTGCAAGCACGCGCACTGCAGCGGCAAGGACTCGCGCGACTGGCTCGCGCTGTTCTCGCCGTGGGAGATCGAGGAAGCGGAGCGAGCGGCGACAGGAGGGCGCGATGGGCTTCGTTGACATGCCGCCCGATGACGCCACCTCGACGAACGGCGCGGGGGCGCCGCCTGACTGGGTGCCGCCGCAGAATCAGGATGCGCCGCACAGCGAGCCCAGAGAAGCGAGAGCCGAACGACCGCGCGCGGTGTGGATGCCGAGCGCTGAGATCTTCTCGCCCCTGTCGCCGACCCGATGGCTGAGCCGGGACCTGCAGATCGCCCCAGGCCGTCCGACGCTCGGCGCGGGCTACGGCAACGCAGGCAAGACGATCACGTCGCAGTCGCTTGCGCTCTCCACCGCGGTCGGGGGGTTGATCTGGAACCGTTTTGCGTCGAGTGCGGGCGTCGTCAAGCACTTCGACTACGAGATGGGCGGGCATCCAACACGCAAGCGCTATCAGCGGCTCGCCAAGGGGATGGGCATCGATCCGGCTGAGCTCGAAGGCCGACTCGAGCTCACGGTGTTCCCGGAGCTCTACCTCAACAGCCCGCGCGCGGTAGACGCGTACCAGCGCGAAGTGGAGGGCGCGGACCTGGTGATCCTGGACGCGTTGCGCGGCGCGACGCCTGGCACCGATGAGAACGACTCGAAGATTCGGATCTGTCTCGACAACCTGACTCGCGTCAGCGAGCGCACTGGAGCCGCGTTCCTCGTGATCCACCACGCCGGCAAACCCAAGGAGGGCCAGACCGACGCGCGGATGACCGTACGTGGTTCGAGCGCGATCTTCGACGCATGCGGGGCCGTGTTTGTGCTCGTCGGTGGGAAGGACGTGCCCACCAAAGTCAGTATGCAGAAGCCCTCGGAGTCCGGCGAGGGCCGCATGCTCGACGACTTCCTTCTGCAGATCGAGGACGTTGAGGTTGGCGGCGATCCCGCAGGCGGCGTCCGGGTGGTGTGCGTGCCGGCGGCCGTGGTCGCGGCCAATCAGGAAACGCAGCGGCAGCGAGCCACCGACGATCAGCTCGCGAAGAACAAGCGTCACGTCCTACAGGCGGTGAATAAGCGCCCAGGGGCCACGGTCCGCAGCATCCGGGAGATCGCGGGCATCAAGCACGCGAGCGTCCCCGGCGTGCTCGATCTACTCGTCCAAGACGGGGCTCTGCGAATCCAGTCCGGGAAGTACGACACCTACTGGCCCGCGGAGGTGGACCATGCTGCCGAGTGAGGCGCCGCGGTTCCGCTGGTTCCCGAGCGGTTCCCGAGCGGTTCCCGGAACCAACGCTGCGGAGTGGTTCCCGCTCCACTACCTCTTAGTAGTGGAGCGAGGGAACCGCTGCGCTCAGAGGCAAGCAACACGTTCAGAGACGTCGAGTCGCCAGGCGGGAACCACCAGAACGCGGTGCCCGGCTCTCGGCACCGGAAATCTCGCCGCACTCGCTGGGCGACCGGGAACGACTAGAACCATCGGCTGGCGCAGCCGACGGTCATCGGCGCAACCCAGCGCAACCATTCAGCGCGCACGAGCGAAAAGGCACCCGCGATCGGATCGCACCCCGCGCTCAGGCGATTTCCCGCGGAAAACGCCCGATCGCCGCGATCGGATGTGCCGATTGCCCGGCGTCGATCGGAGCCAGCTGCGCACCCGAAACAAGCACAGCACCGCCATCTGCTTGTTTTCGCTTCCAGCGCACCGTCACCACCGTCGCGCCGATCGCGAAGTCGCACGCGGCCGAGCACTTGCCGATCGGGGTTTTCGCCCTGTTTCCGACCCAAACCGCGCGATCCAGGCCCCGCTGCCGATCACCTCAAGCGGTCCCTCGGCGCGCCCGAACCCGCGATCACGCGATCGCCCCAATCTGCACAAAAACCTCGAGTTTTACAGCACGGACCCCCGATCACGTGGCCGCGGAGGCGATCGAGCCTCGGGCGCGCCGTCACCACCTACCAACCCGATCGCGGCCTGCGCCCAGCGCCCCGCCGCAGGAGAGCCCCCATGTCCTCACTGAACCCCCGCTGTCACCGCTGCAACCGCCCGCTCAACCCGGGCGCGCTGCCCTTGCACCGCACCGCCTGGCCACCGTTCTGCGGCTCGGTGTGCGCCAGCGCGTGGACGCTCGCCAACTCGGAAACCAGG
>Ga0157380_10001504_pt1 | contig 15283 bp, 12 predicted proteins | sample S35metaG_FD_119757 | JGI IMG/M metagenome (GOLD analysis project Ga0157380, IMG submission 119757) | Switchgrass rhizosphere microbial communities from Kellogg Biological Station, Michigan, USA - S3-5 metaG | ecosystem: Host-associated > Plants > Roots > Rhizosphere > Soil | place: USA... | reverse complement strand
TCTTCCTCGCGCGGCACGCTGCTGAACGCGTACCAGCCCAGGGCCACCAGGCAGAGGAACGCCACCAGTGTGAACTGGTATCGGCGGATCGGAAATTCCAGCAGGCCCATGGCGCTCTCCTGACCGGACTAACCTTCGCTGGGCACAGGCTCGCGGTTGACTGCCTGCTTGGTGGTGTCGCGCTGCACTTCCACGGCTTCGCCGTTCTCGAGGAACAAGGCGCCGTCGGTGATCACGGCCTCGCCGGCTTCGATGCCGCTTTCGAGTGCGATGCTGTCGGCGGTGATGAAGGCCACGCGCACGTCGCGCTTTTGCGCCTTGCCGTCGTTGAGCACGAACACAGTGGCGCGATCGCCGTCGCCTTCGACCAGCGCCGCCATCGGGACGTAGGTGAGCGGCGGAGCCGAGCTCTCGGGTTCCAGGCGCAGGCGCGCCACCAGGCCGCTGACCAGCCGCGGCGGCGGCGTGTCGAAACGCACCTCGATGGGGAACATGCCGGAGCGCTCGTCCGCGGCGCTCGCGACTTCGACAATCGTGCCGGTCATGAGCTGGCCGGGGAACGCGTCCATGCGGATCTCGCCTTTGTCGCCGATCTTCACGTTGACGATCTCGCGGTCGGCCAGTGCGGCGCGCACCACGTAGCCGCTGTCGCTCTCGCCGAACACCAGCACCGGCGTGCCGGGGCCCACCAGTTCGCGCTCCTCAACCAGCTTGCGCAGCACCACGCCGTCGCCCGGAGCGGTAATGACCGAGTAACCCATGTTGAACTGCGCGGACTTGAACGAGGCCTCCGCCATGGCGGCCTGCGTGCGCAGGTCCTGCAGTTGTTCCAGGCTGATGACCTGGTCGGCGTACAGGTTCTCGCCGCGCTTGAGATCGCGAGCTGCCTTTTCGGCCATCTGCCGCGCCTGCTCGACCTGCGCGTTGACCTCGGTGAGCTCGATTTCCGCGAGTCGCTGGCCCCGCTTCACCGACTGGCCTTCCTGCACGGCGATGCGGCGCACGACGCCGCCCATCTTGAAGGACATGCGCTGCTCGTGTTTGGTCATCACGAGGCCGTTGGTGTCGATCGGCGGCACCGCCGGGCCCTGCGCGGCGTTCTGCACGCGCACCGGCGTGAGCTTCACTTCCGGGGCCGGATCGTTTTTGCCGCAGGCAGCCAGCAGCAGTGAGGCGGACAGCAGGACCAGCGTCGTTCTAGTTCGCATGGGGAGCATCCAGGGGCAGGTTGCCCGCGGCAGTGGCGTAGTCGAGCTCGGCCTGGCGCGCGAGCACCTCGAAACGCGTGACATTGAGATTGAGCTCGGCGCCGGTGAGGCTCGAGCGTGCATCGATGAATTCCACCTGGCTGATGACGCCTTCGTCGCGCTTGCGGCTGGCGATGCGGAAGGCGGCACGTGCGGCCTCGGAGCGCGCTTCGGCCGTGGCCAGGGAGTCGGCGCTGGTGTTCAGCCGGTCGAGCGACTGCTGTACCTCGAGTTGCACCTGCTGCGTGAGCTCGTTGAGCTGAGTCGCGGTGCGCCGCGCGACCGCGTCGGCCTGGCGAACGGCGGCGCGGCGCGCGCCGCCGTCGAACAGGCTCCAATTGAGCAGCAGCGAGACGGTGTAGTAGTTGCTGCCACGGCCGAACTCGTATTCCTCGCCCTGGATGCCGCCATCGGCGCCCAGCGAGAGCGTGGGCCAGAGTTCCGCCTTCGCGAGACTGGTCTGCGCCTCGCTGGCGCGCGTGAGGTGCGTCAGCTCGGCGATCTCGGGCCGGTTGTCCAGCGCCGCCTGGCGGAGCTCCGCCAACGCACGCGTGGTGGCCGAGACATTGGCCTCGACCTCGGCGTTCTCCAGCGCCGTCTCGAGCGGACGGTTGAGCAGGAAGTTGAGGTAACTCTGCGCCTGCGCCGCGAGGTTCTGCGCGTCGCGCGATTGCTGTTCCACCTGCAGCAGCTCGGCACGCGCACGCAGCACCTGGTCCTGGGTGATCTTGCCGTTGCGGAACAGCGATTCGTTGACGCGCAGGTTCTCGTTGAGCAGCAGCACGCTGGCGTCGACGATGCCCTGGTTGCGCACCGATCCCAGCCAGCGCAGGTAACCGACGGTGATGTCGCGCTTGAGCCGGCGCGCCAGCGCCTGGCGCGAATATTCGCTGGCGCCGAGCAACTCGCGCTGTGCGCGCACCGCGGCGGGAATCGCCGGTGCGAGCAGCGGCATTCGCAGCGTGAGGCGCGTGTCCTGCTCGGTCTCACGCAGGAAGGCGATGGTCTCGTTCTGTAACGTCGGGAAGCGCGGCGGCTGTCCCTGCGCCATCAGCATTTCGTTGAGTGTCTGGTAGACCGGATTGAGCATGGTCCCGAGCGGCAACTCGATGGTGCGGCCGCCATCGGACTTCGAGTAACGCGCGGCCAGGCCCACATCCGGGAAGTAACGCGCGCGTGCTTCATCGAGCGCCGCGGTGGCGCGTTCCACTTCCAGCGATTGCGCCTTCAGGCTGAGATTCGAGGCCAGTCCTTCGCGCACGTACTCATCGATGACCGCGGCGAGCGGCCGCGAGTCGCCGGCGGGCGCAGCCGCCTGCTGGGCGCCCGCAACCCCCGGCAGACAGGCGGCGGTCAGCAACACCCAGCCCGCAATGGCAGTCAGGTGTCGAGTTGCTGGACGCATGTCTAATCCGCGGCGTGGACGATCCATGTCTTGTGCTTCGTTTTCAGTTCTTGAGGTCGCGCGTGATCATGCTGATCGCGTAATCGATCAGCGCCTTCGGAGCGACGCCGTGATGCGCCAGCGCATGCGCCTTGGTGGTGGTGAGCTGGATGATTCCGTGCATGAAGCCCCAGAGCGTCACGCTCATCAGCATCGGCGAGCCGATGTCGCTACGGATGCTGCCGTCGCGCACTCCCGCTTCGATCGACGAGATCAGCGTCGCCTGCAGCTTGTCGCCGCCGGCGGCGCAGGCCTGCTCGGCCTGCGAACCCTGCGTGGTGTCCGGAGTCTGCAGCTCGCAACGTGCGAGCGCGTCGAAAAGCACCGGAAATTCCTGCGAGAACGCCACGTAGGCGCGGCCCATGGCGCTCACCTGTTCGATCCCGGTGCGATGGCGCTCGGCGGCCTCGACGAAGCGCCCATGCAGCATGGTCATGGCGCGTTCGCAGAGTCCGAACATCAGGTCGGAGCGGTCCTGGAAGTACACATAAAGGAGTGCGCGCGAGAGGCGCGCGCGGCGCGCGACATCGTCCATGGTCAATGCGTCGAGCCCCACTTCGCGGCCTGCGGCCTCGGCGGCATCAACGATTTCGGCGCGACGGCGCTCCTTCTCTTCAAGTCGGCGTTCGGCGATGTAATTCATGGGGACGGAGGTTATGCCTAGGGCTGACGCCGTGTCAATTAGTAGAGGTGTGTGCAATGCATCAGTAGACGCAAATGCGAACCCATCGCATTTACATCTGGCCCTCGCAAACCCATACTGCGTGCCGTGAGTCCCACAGATCTGCCTCTTTCCATCCCACTGGCCGAGTTGCGCCGCGGTGAGACCGCGTACGTCTCCGGCCTGGCGACGTCCCGCGTGCTCGACGATCGATCCGAGGACGTTGGCGCCCTGCTGGTGCGACTGCGCGACCTGGGTTTCGTGGCGGGCGCGCGCTGCGAAATTGTCGCGCGCATGTGGCTGGGTGGTGATCCGCTGGTGGTGCGGATCGGCGGATCCATGTTCGCCCTGCGTCGCGCCGAAGCGGCCGCGATCCGCGTCCATCGCTACCAGGAACGACTGAGTCCCAGCGTCGCGCTCGAGCCCAAGGACGCAAGCGCCGCGGTCGTGTAGCGTCCATGGACGCCGCCGTTTCCACATTGCCGTTGCGCCTCGCGCTGGTCGGCGTCCCGAACTGCGGCAAGACCGCGCTCTTCAACCGCCTGACCGGAAGCCGCCAGAAGGTGGCTAACTACCCGGGCGTCACCGTGGAACGCCGCGAGGGTGAACGCACCGCGTCCGACGGCCGCACGCTGCGCGTGCTCGACCTGCCCGGAACCTACAGTCTCAAGCCCACCACGCTCGACGAGGCCATCACGCGCGACGTGCTGCTGGGCCGCGTCGCGGACGCGCCGGCCCCGGACCTGGTGATCTGCGTGGTCGATGCGGTGCACCTGCCCATCGGCCTGCGGCTGGCGCTCGAAGTGAAACGCGTCGGGCTGCCGATGGTGCTCGCGCTCAACCGCATGGACGTGGCGCGACGCCGCGGCGTGAAGATCGACGTCGCGCGGCTCTCCGCGGAGCTCGGTGTGCCGGTGCTGCCCACCGTGGCAGTAAAACGAGGAGGCGCGGACGCACTCATCGAGGCCATCGAGCCCACGCGCTGGCCGGCGGCTCGCAGCGTCGTTGCCGGCCAGGTGGCCGCCCAAGTGACGACGAATGGGCGCGACCCGCGCGGCGAAGACGCCGAGCAGACGCAGGCCGACCTGCGCGGCGTGCTCTCCGCGATCGGTTACTCACCGCCCGTCGAGAATCACTGGGCCGCACGCGTCGACGCGCTGCTGCTGCACCCGCTGGCCGGCATCCTGGTGCTGGGCGTGGTGATGTTCCTCATCTTCCAGGCCGTGTTCAGCTGGGCGGCGCCGCTCATGGACGGCATCGACAGTGGCATGGCCGCGCTCGGCGGCTGGGTCAAGGCGCACATGAGCGAGGGGCCGATGGCCAGCCTGCTGGCCGACGGGGTGATCGCCGGCGCGGGCGCGGTGCTGGTGTTCCTGCCGCAGATCGTCATCCTGTTCTTCTTCATCCTGGTGCTCGAGGACTCGGGCTACCTGCCGCGGGCCGCCTATCTACTCGACCGGCTCATGGGCTGGGTGGGACTGTCGGGACGCGCCTTCATCCCGCTGCTGTCGAGCCACGCCTGCGCCATCCCGGGCGTCATGGCGACGCGCACCATCCCGAGCTGGCGCGACCGCCTGACCACCATCATGGTGGCGCCGCTCATGACCTGTTCGGCGCGCCTGCCCGTGTACGGCCTGCTGATCGCGGCCTTCATTCCGCGCGAGGCCATCGGGCCGTTCAATTTGCAGGGCCTGGTGCTGTTCGCGCTGTACGCGGCCGGCATCGTCTCCTCGTTCGCCGTGGCATTCGTCATGAAGCAGTTCGCGGGCACGCGCCGCTACTCGCCCCTCATGCTGGAGCTGCCGGATTTCCAGTGGCCGAACCTGCCCAACCTGCTGCTCGGCCTGTGGGAGCGCGTGCGCATCTTCGTGAGCCGCGTGGGCGGCATCATCCTCGCGCTGATGATCCTGCTGTGGGTGCTGGCCGCGTATCCCGAGCCGCCGCCCGGCGCCACCGGCCCGGCCATCCAGTACAGCTTCGCGGGCAAACTCGGCGCGCTGCTGCAGCAGCTCTTCGAGCCCATCGGCTTCAACTGGCAGATCTCGATCGCGCTGGTGCCGGGACTCGCGGCGCGTGAAGTGGCGGTGGGCGCACTCGGCACCGTGTACGCCATGTCCGCGACCGGGGACGACCTGACCGCGCAGCTCGAGCCGGTGATCGCCAGCGGCTGGAGTCTCGCCACCGCGTGTTCGCTGCTGGCCTGGTACGTGTTCGCGCCGCAATGCCTGTCGACACTGGCCGTGGTCAAGCGCGAAACCAATTCGTGGCGTTATCCCATCATCATGGCGGGCTACCTGTTCGCGCTCGCCTACCTCGCGGCGTTTGTCACCTACCGCGCAGTCGCCGCCTGGTCGTAGGATCATCACGATGCTGCAACAGGCACTCGTCGCAGTCTTTGTCCTCGCCGCCGCCGTGTTCACCTCCTGGAAGCTCATGCCGGCGCGCTGGCGCCTGCGCAGCCTGCTCGGAATCGATGCCTGGGCCGCGAAACACCCGCAGCTCGGCGGCTGGCGCGAGCGCGCGCTGAAGCCGCGCATCGCGCGGGCCGGCGGAATCGGCTGCGACGGCTGTGCCGCCAACACGCCGCGGCCACCGCGTTCCCCGCGGTGAAACTGTCGCGCCGCTTCATGCCCTGGTGCGCGCTGCTGGTCGCCGCGGCGGCCGCCGCCGCGCCCGCCACGCGCAGCGTTAATGACGACACCGGCGCACCAGTCACCATCAGCACCGATGGCTGCCGGATCGTGTCGCTCGCACCCGGCACCACCGCGATGTTGTACGCCGCGGGCGCCGGCCATTGCCTGGTCGGCACCATCGCGCACAGCAAGGAACCGGTCGAAGCAGCCTCCGTTCCCGTGGTGGGAGACGCCGAGACTTTCGATTTCGAACGACTGCTGGCCCTGCGGCCCACCGTGGTCGTGGTGGCCACCGACGTCGTCCAGCGCGTGCGCATCGACCGCATCCGCGCGCTCGGCATCCCGGTGTACGAGGTCCACGTGACCAGCCTCGCGCTCATGCCCGGGTCGGTGCGCCGGCTCGGCGAACTGGCCGGTACCGGCGCGGCTGCCGGGAAAAAGGCCGGGGAACTCCGCGCGGCTCTCGACGCGCTGACCGATCGTTATCGCGGGCGTGCGCCGCTTCGCGTGCTCTACCAGATCTGGGACCGGCCTATCTACACCATCGGAGGCCGCCACGTGATCACCGACGCGTTGCGGGTGTGTGGCGCCCAAAACGTGTTCGCCGACCTTTCCACCGCGGCGCCGGCGGTGACGCGCGAAGCCGCGCTGGCGCGCAACCCGGAACTCGTGCTGGTTTCCGCGCCGCCCGCGAGCGCCGCCGAGTGGGTGGCGGAATGGCGCAAGTTCCCGAGCATGAGCGCGGTACGCACCGGCAACCTCGTTCCCTATTCCGATGAACGCATGGATCGCATGGGTCCATCCGTCATCGAGGCGACTGCCGGCCTGTGCGAGGTCATTGACCGCGCACGTCCGCATAAATGACGCCGGTACCTTTCCCGGGCCGCGGCGGGAAGGTATCGTCCGACACCCGGCAGAACCCGTCGAAACCAGCAGTGGGAGAATTTCCATGAAGTCGATCCTGTCAGCCCTGTGCGCGGCCCTCTCGGTATGCGCGTGCACGACTTCTTCCGGCCCGGCGACCGCCTGGGGCAAGGAAGGCGTGAGCATGCTCGACTACCGGACGGATGGCGGGCAGTGCGCGGTCATCGCCGCGACGGTGCCTGCGGATTCGAACGGCGACCACGCTGCCGGCGGGCTGTCCGGCAAGAATGAAACCACGCGGCTGCCGCAGGCCGGCAGTGGCGATTCCACGGCGAGCAGCGGCGCCACGGGCTCGGCATTCCCGACCGGCGGCGGCGGCATGTACCGCGACAACACCAACCCCGACACGGTGAATCGCGCCGCCAACCAGCAGCAGGCGGCCGAAGTCGCCGCCAACAAGGCGCGCGGCGCGCGGCTCAAGTCCTGCCTCGCCGAGCGCGGCTACACCGAGTTCGCGCTGACGCCCGAGCAGAAGGCCAAGCTCGCGACGTTGCCCGAAGGCAGCACCGAGCGGCGCGAATACCTCTACAAGCTCGGCACCGATGCGTCGGTGCTGAAGTCGCAGTCCGTCCAGCGCAAGCAGGGTAGTTAGGCCGGGAGAGCCGGCGGCGTGGCCGCCGTCGCTGGCCTGCAGGCCGGCGGCCGGGCGATGACATAAGCACTTTCCGCAGGGCCGCGAATCAACCCGGCTGCCCGCACCTTTTCTGTGTCGCGACGCGGGGGTATCTTCCGCCACCTGGCACCGGAGATTGGGCCAGTCAGGGGGAAGCTCCAATGAAGTCGATCCTGTTGGCGATGTTCGCGACACTCACGCTCAGTGCCTGCGCATCCAGCGGACCCGCCACCGCCTGGGGCAAGGAAGGCGTGACGATGATGGACTATCGCACCGACGGCGGTCAGTGCGCGGTGTACGCGGCCACCGCGACCCCGGAGACCATCGAGAACAACCAGGCCGGCGGCATCAGCGGCTCCAACGAGACCGCGCGTTTGCCGCAAACCAATCCCGGGAAAACCGACCCCGGCTCCAGCCAGCCCACGGCGCCCACCGGCGACGCGTTTCCCACCGGCGGCAGCGTGTACCGCGACGGCAACAACGCGGATTACGCTTCGCGCGCGGCCACCCAGCAGCAGTTGCGCGAAGTCGCGGTGGCCAAGGCACGTACCCAGGCGCTCAAGAACTGCCTGGTCGAACGCGGCTACACCGAGTTCAACCTGACGTCCGAGCAGAAGGCCAGGCTTGCGACGCTGCCCGAAGGCAGCACCGAGCGCCGCGAATACCTCTACAAGCTGGGCACCGACGCGTCCGTGCTCAAGTCGCAGGCCGTGCCGCGCAAGCAGGGTAGTTAGGTCGGGAGCGCGCCGCAGGGGCCGCCAGCGGCCGGCCACCCTGCTGCCGGGCTCCCCTGACTCCAGGCAATCCGACTAACAACCGGGGCAGCGCCATGCCGGTGGGCCGGCGCTCCAGGCCGCCCGTGGTCCTGCGCCCGGGTTGCCGGCGAACCGCAACTCACGGCACGTGGCCTAACAACTCGAGCGAATCCCGGTCCTGGCGCCCGAGCGCCGCGAATTCCGCGAAGTCATCGGAAGCGTCGTCGCGTGTTCGCGCATCAGCCCTTGAGGCAGCTCAGCGGGAACGTTTCGGGGTCATGCTGCAGTGCGATTTCGGGGCCCTAACGGGCCTCGACCCGGCGTTGCATATTTGCATTCACTTCACTCAAAAGCCGCCACGCCCGGGCGGCGACATGGTTGTCCGCGAGGTTGCGCGCCTCGGCCAAGACGTCCGTGCGGTTGCCAGCAGAGGCAAGAGAAACAATGAGTTGCAGACGTCCGGCGGGATCCTGGATTTCCAATGTGGGCAACGGTTTCTCATCCGTGGCACGACATTTCATGACTCGCCGAGACATGCAGCCACGTTACAACTATTGGCAAAACGACTCTTGCGTGCTTTTGCGATCCCGCTACACTCCAAAAAAATTCTAACAATCGGTAGCAGAAATACTTCGACCGTAGTTCGTTTTTTATACAGGGGGGCATTGCAGTGTCCAAAGCATCGAGAAAGTCGCGGCGTGGAGCCGTGCAAGCGGGCAAGTCACGCGCCGCTGAGTTAGCAATATTCGTCGCTGGCGCCGCGTTCATGACGCCCTGGGCAATGGCCCAGGAACAGGACGCCAACAGTCCCGCGGAAAACACCGCGAGCACCGAAAAGACCGGCGAAGATCTCACCGAGATCCTCGTCACCGGTATCCGCAAGGCTCTCGAGACCTCGCAAGAGATCAAGAAAGAAGCCGACACGGTCCTCGACTCCATCACCGCCTCCGACATCGGCGCTTTCCCGGACAAGTCCGTGGCCGAAGCGTTGCAGCGCATGTCCGGCGTCGCGGTGACGCGCTTCGCGGCCTCTGGCGACACCACGCACTTCTCCGCCGAGCCCTCCGGCGTCGTGATCCGTGGCCTGCCGCAGGTGCGCAGTGAATTCAACGGCCGCGACAGCTTCAACGCGAACAGCTCGCGCGGCCTGTCGTTCGCCGACGTCTCGCCCGAACTGATGGCGGGTGTCGACACGTACAAGAACGCCACCGCCGAGATGATCGAAGGCGGTATCGCCGGTACGGTCAACCTGCGCACCCACGTGCCCTTCGACTCCGAAGGTTTCGTGGCCGCGTTCTCCGGCGAACTGGGTTACGGCGACCTCGCGAACGAGGCCAAGCCGGCCGGTTCGTTCCTGGTCAGCAACCGCTGGGACACCGGCGTCGGCGAATTCGGCGTCATGGCCAATGCCGCCTATTCGGAAGTGGTGACGCAGTCGCAGGGCGTGCAGATCGGCCGCTACTACCGGTTCGACAACGTCGCGTACTACGGCGGCGGCACCAAGTGGATTCCCATCGGCGCGGATATCCGCCAGAACACCTACGATCGCACCCGCAAGGGCCTGTCGCTCGCCGGCCAGTACCGCAGCCCCGAAGACGCTGTGTTGATGAGCCTGCAGTACAACCGTTCCGAGTATCAGAACGACTGGAACGAATACGCCCTGGCTGCCACCAGCTTCGTCGATACCTCGAGAAGCCCGCAGGACGATCCGAAGAATTCGCAGCTGCAGACGGCACCCGCCGGTACGCGTCCGTACGAGTTCGACAGCCGCGGTGTGTTCCGCAGCGGCGTGCTCGCCGACGCCGTGGGCGCCTGGGCCGGCCCGAACAACAACCCCGTGCTGAACCACGAGAACGGCTATCCGACCACGGGTTCCGACGGCAACCCGATGCTGAACTGGTTCTGCTACACGTGGTCCACGACCCCCAATACGTGTCCCACCACCCGCGGCATCGGCCTCGGAGCCGATACGCGCTTCTCCAAGCAGAAGAACCTCACCGAGGACCTCTCCGCGAACTTGCGCTGGGATGTCACTGAGCGCGTCGGCCTGAGCTTCGACGTGCAGCACATCGAGTCGTCGGTCGACAATTTCGACAACAGCACGAACGCCAAGACCATGGCGGGCCTCGATCTCGACCTGACCGGTCACAAGCCGGTGTTCAATTTCCTGGCGCCGACCGGCTTCGGCATGTCCGAGGGTGGATTCGCGAACCCTGCGAACTACTTCCACGAATGGACGATGGAGCACACCGAGGCGAGCGAGGGCACCGAGAACGCCTATCGCATCGATGCCGACATCCAGCTCGACACCGGTTGGCTGGACTCCCTGCGCGTGGGTGTTCGCCGCGCGGAGCGTGACCAAGAGATCAACTGGTCCACGTACAACTGGGGCTCCGTGCAGCCGTTGTGGGGTGTGCAGAGCGACGAGGGCTACTTCCTCGGACAAGGCCGCTGGCAAAACTCGTCGACTGCCGTGAATTGGGAATCCAATCTCGTCGGTGGCGGCGTATTCCCGGGGGGCACATTCATCCACCCGTCGCACGCGATCGTCGATGACTACGCGGCGAACATCGCGCTGTTCGGTGATGGCCACAGCAACAGCTGGGTCAACCTGGCTGCGCGCACCAACTGCGACGTGAACGAGGACAGTCCGGACGGCCTGTATTGCCCGATCGAGCAGCAGAACGTCACCGAGGACGTGGACGCGGCATACATCATGCTGAAGTTCGGCGGTGACGACACCAAGATCGGCAACGTCGGCTTCCGCGGCAACATCGGCGTACGTTGGGTCAAGACCGAGGTCGCGGCCGTTGGTGGCATCGCGTTCCCGATCTGGACACCGCCGGCTCCGCAGCCGCCCCCGGCCCCGGGACAGCCGGATCGCACGGATCCGCTGACCCTGACGCCGCAGGACGACATCGACTTCATGAACGGCGCGACCCTGGGACAGACGGGAGGTGGCGAAAACACCACGTGGCTGCCCAGCCTGAACCTGCGCTTCGGCCTGACCGACGATCAGTTCATCCGCTTCGCGGTGTCGCGCGCCATGGCGCGGCCGGACATGGGTCTGTACAAGAACTACATCGGCGTTGCACGAGCCGGTACGGCTTGCGGCGGCGGCGTGGTGTACGAGATCCCGGGCGATTGCACCAGCAACCCGGTTGCGTACAACCCGCAGTACACCGCCAATGCGGGTAACCCGGGGCTCGCACCGACCACGGCAGACCAGATCGACCTGACGTACGAGTACTATTTCTCGAACACGGGTTCGTTCACGCTGGCGGTGTTCGCCAAGAGCTTCAACGACTACATTCAGTACGGCAATTACACCCGGGCATTCACCAACAACGGTGTGACCCGCGACGTAATCATCAACGGACCCATCTCGGGAGACGGTGCCAAGCTGAAGGGCTTTGAAGTCGCGTACCAGCAGTTCTTCGATGCGCTGCCGGAGCCATGGAATGGTCTGGGCGTGCAGGCAAACTACACGTACGTGGACAACCAGGGCATTTCCAACACCAGCATCACGACCGTGTCGGGTAGCGGCAGCACGCAGCAGGACCCGCTGATCACGTTCACGGACCTGCCGCTGGAAGGCTATTCGGACAACTCGTACAACATCGTGCTGATGTTCGAGCGGCCGAAGTTCGGCGCGCGTCTCGCCTGGAACTGGCGCGACGACTACCTGATCAGCCAGTCGGACTGCTGTATCAAGTTGCCCATCTGGCAGGATGCATACGGCCAGCTCGACGGCTCGATGCACTTCCGTCCGGATGAGAGCTGGGACATCTTCCTCGATGCGCAGAACCTGCTGAAGGCGGAAACCGTCCTCCGGCAGCAGGTGAACAACGAGGGCATGACGCTCCCGCGTTCCTGGTTCACGAACGATCGCCGTCTCTCCGTCGGCGTTCGCTACCGGATCCAGTAAGGCACACGTAGCACAGGAACTGGGCGCGCCGTATACGATACGGCGCGCCCTTTTCTTTTCTGCGCGGAGTTGAACGAGTGCGGCAACAACCGCTGAAGATCGTCATCGTCGGTGGCGGCACCGCGGGCTGGATGACGGCCGCGGCCTTCGCCGCGGTGCTGCGCCCGGAGCAGCGGCACATCCGGCTCATCGAATCCAGCGAGATCGGCATCGTCGGCGTGGGTGAGGCCACGTTGCCGCACATCCGCTTCTTCAATCGCCGCATCGGCATCGACGAGCCCGAGCTGATGGCCAAGACCCAGGCCACGTTCAAGCTCGGGATCGAGTTCGTGAACTGGGCGCGGGTCGGCGACAGTTACATCCATCCCTTTGGCGCCTACGGCTCGAAGATCGCCGGGGTTCCCTTCCACCACTATTGGCTGCGCGCACGAGGGGAAGGGTCGGACTCCAGCATCGAGGACTACTCGCTGCCCATCGTGGCCTCGCGCATGAATCGCTTCGCGCTGCCGTCGGAGGACATGACGTCGGTGATGTCCACCTTCGGTTACGCCTTCCAGTTCGACGCGTCGCTGTATGCGAAATACCTGCGCGGCTTCGCCGAGCAGCGCGGCGTGCAACGCACCGACGCGAAGATCGTCGACGTGCAGCTGCGCGCCGAGGACGGCTGGGTCGAGTCCGTGAAGCTCGACAACGGCGAGACGGTGGGCGGCGACTTGTTCATCGACTGCTCGGGTTTTCGCGGCCTGCTCATCGAACAGGCACTCAAGACCGGCTACGACGAATGGACGAAGTGGCTGCCCTGCGATCGCGCCATGGCCGTGCCCTGCGAGAATTCCGGGCCGCTCACGCCGTACACGCGCGCCACGGCGCGCGAGGCGGGCTGGCAGTGGCGCATCCCCCTGCAGCACCGCATGGGTAATGGTTACGTCTACGGCAGCAACTTCATCAGCGACGACGAGGCGGCCGCGAAGCTCCTGTCGCGCCTCGACGGCAAGCCGCTGGCCGATCCGCGGCCGCTGCGCTTCACCGCCGGACGCCGCCGCAAGACCTGGAACCGCAACGTGGTGGCCATCGGGCTCGCCGGCGGTTTCCTCGAGCCGCTCGAGTCGACGAGCATCTACCTCATCCAGATCGCCATCACCACGCTGCTCGACTATCTCACCGGCAACGAAGGCACCCGCGGGCAGTTCGATCCGCGCATCGTCGAGGCCTACAACCGCTGGATCGAGATGGAATACGACCGCGTCCGCGACTTCCTGATCCTGCACTACCACGCCACCGAGCGTGACGACGCGGAGATCTGGAACTACTGCCGGACCATGGACGTACCGGACAGCCTCAAGCACAAGATGGAGCTGTTCCGGCGCCGCGCGCGCGTGGTCACCTACAAGGACGGCCTGTTCCTGGAGCCGTCGTGGCTGGCCGTGTACTTCGGTCAACGCGTGATGCCCACGGCCTGGGACCCACTGACGGATGCCATGGATGCCGCCGAGCTGCAGCGCCAGCTGCAGACGGTGCGCGATCAGGTGCAGTCGAGCGTGATGCGCATGACCCCGCACGAGGAGTTCCTCGCGAAGTACTGCCCGGCCATGCCGACCTCGATGGGCGCAGGGGAACGCGCATGACCGTCACCGTCACTCGCGTGGTCGTGGTTGGCGGCGGCGCGGTAGCCTGGCTCGCGGCCGCGGGACTGCGGCGCGCCTTCCGCAAGCGCGGCGTCGAGGTGCTGGTGGTGGACACCGGCATGCCCTCCGATGCGCCGGTGGGACGCTGGACGCTGCCCTCACAACGCGGCATGCACGGGCTCCTGGGGATTCCCGAGGCCGACCTGCTGCGGCGCACCGGCGCCACCTTCAAGCTCGCCACCGAACACGTGGGGTGGCAGGGCGAGGGCAGCCACTTCTTCCACGCGCATGGCGACATCGGCACCGACATCGCGGGTACGCCGTTCTACAAGTTCCTGGTGCAGCAGGCGCTCAGCGGCCAGCCCGAATCTCCCGAGAACTTTTCACTTGCCGCGGTGGCGGCGCGGCTCGGCCGTTTCGCGCGTCCCATGGGCGACGACAAGGCCCTGACCTCGAGCTTCACCTACGGCTTCCATCTCGACGAAGCCGCGTACGTGGCCTGCCTCGCCGCCCACGCCGCGCAGCTCGGCGTACGCCGCGTGACCGCGCCGCTGGTGGCGGTGTCGCGCCTGCCGGGTGGCGAAGTGGAATCACTGCAACTGGCGAACAGCGAAAAGATCGCCGGCGAGTTGTTCCTCGATTGCAGCGGCGCCGAGTCGCTGCTGATGCGACAGCTTGGTGAAGGCGAGCGCGACGATTGGTCGGCGTGGCTGCCCTGCGACCGGATGATCTCGGCGCGTGCGCCTTTCATCCCGCAGCTCCCGCCATTCACTCGCACCGTGGCGGCCGATGCCGGCTGGTGCTGGCGCCTGCCGCTGGCGAAATCCTCCGCCGCCGGATACGTCTACAGCAGTGCGCATGCCAGCGACGAGGCGGCGCTGCACCAGCTCCAGGCGGCGGTGCCCGGCCTCGAGGCGCCCACGCGCGTGGTCGCGCTGGCCGCGGGGCGGCGCCGGCAGGCGTGGGAGAAAAATTGCGTCGCGCTCGGCAACGCGGCCATGCAGCTCGAGCCGCTGGCCGGCGCGGAGCTGCATTTTGCGCAGCTCGGCCTGGGCACACTCATCGAACTGTTCCCGCTGGACGTGGCGGGGGCCATCGAGGGCGCAGAGTACAACCGCGTCATGGCCGAACACGCCGACGCGTTGCGCGACTTCACCATTGCGCACTACCGCGCGGGGCGCGGGCGGAGCGGGGATTTCTGGACGACCGCGCGCGCCGCGCCGCCGCCGCAACGGCTGGCCGAGCGGCTCGACCTGTACCAGGCGAGCGGGCGCATCAACCTGCACGACTTCGAGACCTTCGAGGAAGTCGACTGGGCTTGGCTGCTGCTCGGCGCGGGCGTGATCCCGGACGCGCTGGAGCTGCAGATCCGCACGCGGGTGGAAAATGTCACGGCGCAGCAGGTCGCGCCGTTGCGCGCGCACATCGACGGGCTGGCGGCTTCCATGCCGCG
>Ga0157380_10001503_pt1 | contig 15292 bp, 14 predicted proteins | sample S35metaG_FD_119757 | JGI IMG/M metagenome (GOLD analysis project Ga0157380, IMG submission 119757) | Switchgrass rhizosphere microbial communities from Kellogg Biological Station, Michigan, USA - S3-5 metaG | ecosystem: Host-associated > Plants > Roots > Rhizosphere > Soil | place: USA... | reverse complement strand
TCGTTCATCTGCACGTCGTCGACCCACCACGTCACGGCCTCCGACTTGCCATTGACGTTGCGCTCGACCGACATCGGGACGGTGTTGATCTCGAGCAGCCGCGCGAGGCGGTAGGCCGCGATGTTGAAACGATAGGTGTCCTTGAAATTCAGCTCGGTGTGGTCACCGGCTTCGAACACCGGCTTCGCGATGTCTACCGACTGCACATGGGCGTCGTGCGTCACGCGCCCGTCCGACAACGTGACGCGCAACGATCCGGTGACACCGGCCCCTGCGTCCCGCTTGTCCGTGATCTTTGCCTTGAGGAGGAACGTCTCCATCTCCACAGGCGTGAGCTGTGGGGAGCCCGCTTTGCTTTGACCAGCGAGCGACGTTGCAGCGAGAGACAGGTTGGCGACGACAGCGAAGATCAGGACGCCCAGGCCTGAGCAAGGTCGAAGGCGACGGAATGGATCCATGTGACGCCCCTTTTGAGACGGTGTGGATGAGTCGGATTCTACGCGAAAAACTGCGACTCCGGGTGAGCCACGCCGTGTGGCGGCTCCAGGTCGTGCAGCCGTAGTACCTCCACAAACAGGCTCTGCATCAAATCAACGTGATCGGCCATCACTCCGAACAGGTCGTCGCGTTCCAGACGCAATGCCCGACCGCTCGTCACCACAACGGCCTTCCAGCCGGACGGTGTGCCTGAGAGCGTGTCCGCGATGCCGAAGGTCGTTCCCTTCGTTGCCAGGGCGGAACCGCCATCGGGCGATTCCAGACTCACGTCGCCCTCGAGAATCTGATACGCGGCGGGAGGGGAGTCGGCATCGAACAGGACGGCGCCCGCTGTGAGAGTCACCTCGGACGACGACGCGCGCAGCGCCAGCAAGTGTGCGGCGGTCGCTGAAGCGAGCAGCGGGTCTCGGCGGAACGAATGAGCGCCGCTCGCCTCGCGTCTCGCAGCGATCACGCCCTGCCGGAGTTGAGCAGACGATCCGCCAAGCAGCAAGCGGAACAGCCCCTGCGCCATCAGGACGTTGTCGGACACCATCGTCAGGAACACGGATGCGGGGACGCAGAAGCCGATTGTGTGCTCGATTGCCCGGATTGTGCTCTTGAGCGGGATGCCTTGCAGCACCTCCTCGACGTTGGTCACGGCCGGGGCGGACAGTTCCCTTGCGGGTCCGTTGTCGCTCCTGATTTCCAGCGCCCCTTCAAGGAGGAAAAAGACCTCGTCGGCGGGTTGGCCGGCCCGGGAGATCTCGCGGCCGGCTTGATGGCGGATCTCGAGACCGATCTCCGCCACACGAAAGAGCTCGTCGATCGAGAGCGCGACGAAGACCGGCGTGGTTCTGATGCGATCGACCAGGGCCACGACGGGCAGACCCTCGCTCGACGCGCCGCTCCCGCGGGCGGCCCACAGCGCGGCCTCGCGAACGAACGTATCGCGCGGCGAGCGATGCGTTGAGATGTACTCGAAGTCACCCTTGAGCGACTCGTATTGCCGTTCGGCCGCGAAGTGAATCGCCGACGCGGCGATCACCGGGTCGTCTTCGTGAACCAACTGCGCGAGGGTGTCTTCCAGATCGCGCGGCCGGCTTCTGAGGACGTTGTTCGCGTAGCGCACCTTCTCTGCGAGCGGCGTGTCGTCGAGAATCGGCATCACGCGCTTGCGCACGACGCCGCCGAGAAGGTTATCGAGATACTCGACTGCAGCCGCGCGGCGTCGCCGCTCGCCTTGTTCGATCGTGAATCGTGCGGCGGCAACGTCGTCGACGTGGTACAGCAGGCCGAGCAGCCGGTACATCCGATCGACCGAGCGCCGCAGTTTGTCCTCGAGCGCCCGGCCAAGTAACGACTCCGTGGCGTCGATCGCGTGCCGCATCAGGTTGTGCTGGAGCGTGAGGCCGTTGTAGTAGCGGGACGTTTCCTTGACGACAACGGCTTCGAGTGTCTGCCGCGGACACGAGATCGCCGGATTGTCGCGTCGCAGCTTCTCGATGGCCATGATGGCCTTGTAGCGCAGGAACCCGTCGTCGTCGTTGAGCGCGTTGACGAGCGCATTCATCGACTCCGGCGTTCCGATCAGCGCCAGCGTGACCGGGATGTGACGCCTGATCCAGAGTTGCTCCTGCTCGTCCGCAAGCGAGTAGGCCAACAGCGGGACGATCGTCTCTCCGTAACCCACGAGCGCCTCGCGGGCCTGCGCCTTCAGCGAGCGGTGCCCGAGCAGCAGCAACAGTGCGGGAACGAAGAGGCCGTCCGACGCCCCGAGTTCGCGCGCGCTCCTGATGGCCCTCCTGACCACGGTAATGTTGCTGTCGTTGAGGAGCGGCACGAGCAGCGGCCTGAAACGCGGGTGCCGGATGTGGCCAAGCGCCTTCGCCGCCTCGGCGCGTCCGCCGGAATTCGTCTCGCGCGGATCGTTGACGATGCGCAGGAATGCCATTTCGGCGGCGTCGATGTCCTCGGCTCTGCCGCTGTTCGCCAACGCGATCGCCGCAGTGACGGCCACGCGGGCCTCGTCGTCGTCGAGGTGCCGACGCAGCAGGACGGCAGCGTCTTCGTGCGAGAACTTCGCCAGCGCGTGCAGTGCAGCCGCTCGAACGTAGACGTCCTCGTCCTGGACCATTCGCTCGATGGTCGGGATCCACTTGCCAGCGATTGGAGAACCGACCGCCGCGATCACGCGCAGCGACTTCGCTCGTACTCGAGGCGACTCGCTCTGGAGAAGCAGTGGCGTCACCAGATTACGCTTGTCCAGCGCTTCGAGGAGGTCGATCGCGTAAATGACTGCGCGTTCGTCAGGACTCGAGAGTTCCTCGACGAGTGTCTCGATCGTTGCGGTGTCTGCGACGTCGGTACGGATGCTCGTGGGTGAGATGCCCTGGGAGACGACGCTCGCGCGGAACGCGCGAATGTATTCGCGCCACGCCATGAGCGCCATCACGATCCACCCGGCCATGACGATGAGGCTCGCATAGCTCAATTCACGCCAGCCCAGGCCAAGGCCGCGCGGGTGAATGAGGGCGAGGATGATGACGGCCGCCGCCGCCCTGGCAAACCGGTCCATCGTCACGTCGATGAACGGCTTGGCGCGGAAGCGCAGATCTGCGGGCAGCGGAATGAACAGCACCTCGCGAGTCGTCTTGTCGAGCGAGTAGCGGAGCGTCGTGTCGAGCACTCGTGCGCCCGCTACTACCTTGAGCAGCCCGGTGAGCAGGATCAGCGTCGCACTCACGCCGAGGCCGATAGGCAGCAGGAGAAGCGCGACGGCGATGCCGAAGGACCGATGGATGCGACTGGTGAGGCCAATCTGAACGACAAAACCAGCGAGCGAGAGGTAGACGGTGACCTGCGCCAGCAATTTTGCGATCGCGTCGCCGTCGATCCCCGTGGCCTCGGCCGCCATATTGAGCTGCTGGTCAACCAGGGCGGCGCCGATCGCCGCGAAGGCAACCACTCCCGCAAGTACTCTCAGATGCTTCGACTCTGCCAGCAGCCTGAACGCTTCGCGTCCACCGACACCGCGCTCGTCGAACTCTCCGAGCGAGTGATCAGCGTGCGGCAGGCGTACGATCTTCAGCACCAGCACGACGCAGATCGACAGCGTGATCGCGCTGACGAGAACGAGATTGTTTGAACCGATCGCCTGGACTCTCGTTGCGGTGATGGCACCGCCTACGGCACCACCCAGGCAGGCGCCGCCACCGATCAGACCAAAGATCCGCTTCGCCTGGCGCGCGTCGTAGACGTCGTTAGCCAGCGTCCAGAACTGGCTGAGAAGTAACACGCCAAGGATCTGTCCGAAGAAGTAGAACGCGACTGTGACCCAGACGGCGCCGCTCTGAAGGAGGCCCCAGAAGGTCACCAGGAGGACGACGAGAATCGCCTGCGTGATCGGAATCACGTAGCGACGGGGGACGCGCCGGACGGCGCCCGCGTAGAGGTGCATCAGCACGCCGATGAGGACAGAGGACGCGAGGAGGACGTACGGAAGCTTGTCGGAGCCGAGTTGATCGATGAACTTCGACTTGAAGACCGGCTTCAGGATGTTGTGCGAGGTCATCGCCAGGAACGAGTAGGCGAACATCAGGAAGGCAACGGTTCGCTCACCGCTTCGGGTACCGGTCAAACGGGTGATGACCCGATTCCAGATGGAATCCATCAGGGCACTATCCCGGAAGCTTACCTCTGCCGGGCAACGGGTTGCGTGTCAGAATTCGCTGATTGCCAAGCGCATTGATCCTGGCGTCGGCTTCACCCCGGCGCGCTGAATTGCTGACCGCGGCCGGGATTCCCTTCGAAGTCCGTCCGGCACACATCGACGAAGCGTTGCGGCCGGGAGAGGACGCGAGGACCTACGCCACTCGCGTCGCGGTTGATAAAGCCCGCACCATCGCTGCGCAGTCTAAAGGGCAGCCGGTCCTGGCAGCCGACACCATCGTCGTCATCGATGGTCTGGTGCTTGGCAAGCCGGTCGATGCCGCAGATGCCAAGCGGATGCTGGGGCTGCTGTCTGGCCGGACCCACGAAGTCCTGACGGCGGTGGCACTGATGAGTGCCCCGTCGGGTCAGCTGGAGCCCTTGCTCGACTCGAGAATGGAATCGACGTCCGTTCAATTCGCCACGTTGGAGACTGCCGAGATTGAGTGGTACGTGGCGACGGGGGAGCCGTCAGACAAGGCTGGCGCCTACGCGATCCAGGGGCTCGCCTCCCGATTCGTGACGCGAATCGAGGGCTCCTACTCGAACGTGGTAGGGCTGCCGATGGCACTCGTTTACGCCATGTGCACACGGGCGGGAATACTGTTATCCTGACGGGTGTTTCCTAACTGAAAGTCCTTATCTATGAGCCACAAAGCCGCAAAGATCGGCGTCACGACGCTCGTGCTCGCCACCGTCTTCGGAATTCTTCTGTACACCACGCTCGGCGAGAGCATGCAGTACTACAAGTACGTGGACGAGGTGGTTGGGAGCCAGTCTGATTGGACCGGCAAGAAGCTACAAGTGCATGGCTACGTGGTGCCGGGCTCAATCGGCAAGAAGCGCGACGCGCTGGAGTACCGATTCGACATTCAGCGTAACGGCAAGACCATGCGTGCGTTCTACAACGGGATCACGCCCGATACCTTCAAGGATGACTCCGAAGTGGTGCTCACCGGCGTCCTGACGAAGGAAGGCTTCATCGCCACTGACATGACCGCGAAGTGCCCCTCGAAATATGATGCAGCTTCTGGCCCCGCTGGCCGTTAGGAACTCATGGCATCCCTGGGCTACTACCTCCTGCTGGCTGCGTTCGTCGTCGGGGCGTATGCCACGGCGATCTCAGTAGCCGGAGCGCGGCGCCGTTCGACCCCGATGATCGAAAGCGGCATCGGGGCCTTCTACCTTCTCGCGGCGATCATGACCGCGGCATCGGCGGTGATCGTCTACGCCTTCGTCACCGGCGATTACTCCATTCGATACGTTCAGCGCTATTCGGACAACGGCCAGCCGCTCTTCTACAAGCTCACGTCGTACTGGGGCGGCCTCGACGGCTCGATCATGTTCTGGGTGTTCCTGCTGTCGCTCTTTGGCAGCGCCGCGATCTACATCAACCGGGAGCGCCATCGCGAGCTGATTCCCTATGTCGTGGCTGTCATCGCCTCAGTGGAGATGTTCTTCCTGCTCCTGATGGTGGTGCACAACAACCCGTTCGACACCTACCTGACTGAGAGCCCGGTTGACGGCGCGGGGCTCAATCCGCTGCTCCAGAACTTCTACATGGTGATCCACCCGCCGACGATGTACCTGGGGTTCGTCGGGCTGACGATCCCGTATGCCTTCGGCATGGCGGCGCTCATCACCGGGTACCTGGACGATTCGTGGCTGCGCGCTGTCCGTCGCTGGACGATGTTCGCGTGGCTCTTTCTCTCGATCGGCCTCGGCCTCGGGATGATCTGGGCTTACGAGGAACTCGGATGGGGCGGCTACTGGATGTGGGACCCCGTCGAGAACGCGGGACTCCTCCCATGGTTCACAGCAACCGCGTTTCTGCACTCGGTGATGGTCCAGGAACGGCGCGGCATGCTGCGCATGTGGAACGTCTCGCTGGTGATCCTGACGTTCTTCCTCACGCTGTTCGGGACGTTCATGACCCGGTCGGGCATCGTGCAATCGGTGCACTCGTTCGGTCAGGACCCGGTGCTCTCGAGGCTCTTCACGATCTTCATGGTCTCGATGCTGGTGTTCAGCTTCGGCTGGGTGATCTACCGGATGCCGTTGCTGCGCGCTCGCAATGAACTGGACTCCTGGCTGTCGCGTGAAGCGGCGTTCATGTTCAACAACTGGATTCTGCTGTTCTGCGCCGGCTTCGTGCTGTTTGCCACGATGTTCCCGACGCTCAGCGAAGCGATCACGGGTGAACGCATCACGGTCGGCCCTCCGTTCTTCAATCAGTGGATGATCCCGATCGGGTTGACGCTGCTGGTGCTGACCGGCATCGGTCCGCTGCTCGCGTGGCGGAAGTCCACGGTGATCAACCTGCGCGACTCGTTTCTGTTCCCGATCCTCTCCGGGCTCGTGATCGGCGGAGTGACGGTCGCACTGGGGGTTCGTATCTGGAGCGCAGGACTCTGCTTTGCCTTCAGTGGCTTCGTGATTGGGACCATCACGCAGGAGTTCTGGCGCGGTGCACGCGTCCGTCAGCAGACCACGGGCACAGACATCCTCACGGCGATGATCGGTCTCGTCGGCCGCAACAAGCGGCGTTACGGTGGCTACATCATCCATGTCGCGATCGTCCTGCTGTTCCTCGGGTTCGCTGGCAGCGGATTCAAGCAGGAAGAGTCGGCGCTGATGACGCCGGGGCAAGAGGTCAAGATCGGGGACTACGTCATCCGGCACAACTCGCTGGCGGTTACCGATGACGGCCGCAAGCAGATGATCACGGCCGACATGACCATCCTGAAGAACGGCGCCGAGATCGCGAAGATGTATCCGGCACGCTGGTTCTTCCGCAAGCACGAGGATCAGCCGACGACGGAGGTCGCGATTCGACGGACGTTCGCCGAAGATCTGTACATCGTGATGCCGCAGTTCGATGCGAGCCAGCAGTCGGCAAACGTGGAGATCACGGTCAACCCGTTGGTGAACTGGGTCTGGCTCGGCTTCGGCCTGCTTGCGTTCGGGACGTTCATCGCTCTTCTGCCGGAATCGGCGTTTACGTTCGCTGTCGCTCGAGTGCCCGAGTCCGCCAAAACAGCGACCGCGTCATTGCTGTTGCTGGCGATCGTTCTGCCTGCAGCCGTGCAGGCACAGGATGGCAGTCCGGGCCCGCTCGTGAACAAGACGACGATGCAGCGCGATGCAGAGGGCCGAATCATCTGCATGTGCGGCTCGGCAGGATGCGTCCGCAGTCCTCTCAATAACTGCCCGATGCGCCCGGCCTGCCACGGCTATGACGCGCAGGTCGCGCAGTTGCAGAAGTACATCAAGGAAGGCAAGAGCGAGGACGATATCCTGTCCGCGTTCGTCAAGGAGTACGGTGCAGCCGTCCTCGCTATCCCGACCGGTGGATTCAGCTCTGTCTCCTGGGTGCTCCCATATGGGCTCGCGGCCCTGGGCCTGCTGGTGCTCGTCGTGACTGCGCGCCGCTGGACGACGCAACCGGCCGTAGCCGGCGCGGGTGGCGGGGACATTTCAGTCGACCCCGCGATCGACGCCCGCCTGGACGATGAGCTCAGAGATCTCGACTGAATCGCAGCCGGCGTTCGAGCCCTGGCAGCTGTTCACGCTGGCTGGCCTGATCGGCGCGACGATCGCCGTCTTCATGGCGCGCGGCGAATCACCCGCCGCCGTGATCATGATCAGCCTCACGATCTTCGCTGCGGCCGTCGTCGGCGTCGCGGCGCTCCGCACATTCCTGCCACTGACACAGAAATCCGCGACCTTCGGGCCCCGTCTGCTGGGCGGCCGCACGCGTGCGGCGCTCGATCGCGAGAAGACTTTGGTGCTCCGCTCGATCAAGGAGCTCGAGTTCGACCGCGCGATGGGGAAGGTGTCCGAGAAGGACTTCGCGGACATGAGCGGACGGCTGCGGGCGCGGGCGGCGCGATTGATGCGACAGCTCGACGCGGGCTCGGGCTATCGCAGCGAGATCGAGAAAGAAATCACGAAGCGGATCGGCGAGGCTCCTGCCCCGGGACACGGCGAGTCTAAAGAACAAGACCCGCCGCCCCAGATCGTCGGTGCATGCGCAGCGTGCGGCACGAGCAACGACGTTGACGCACGTTTCTGCAAGCATTGCGGTGCCGCGATGGGGCCGCGCGCATGAGCATCCAGATCAACTCCCAGCTCCCCACTTCCAACTCCCAATTTGGAAGGTGGTCTTTTTGGAAGTTGGGAGTTTGTGTCTTGTTCGCCGTGTCCCTGTCGTCCGGCGCGCTTGCGCAAGATATGCCCGACCCGTCGCTCATCCACGGGCGCGCGATCCCTGCTCCCGAGTTGGCGAACGGAACTGTCACGGTCCGCGTGGTTCGTGAGGCTATCGGCAACAACGCTCCGGGGCAGCAAGTCACGGTCACTGTTGGAGGCGCGGCTCGATCGGCGACGACCGACGCACAGGGCCGCGCCGAGTTCCACGGGCTGCCTTCGAATGGCGCGAACGCGATCGCCGAAGTGACGGTGGACGGCGAGAAACTGGTGTCGCAGCCGTTCGCGGTGCCGACGTCTGGCGGGCTTCGTGTGATCCTCGTTGCGGGTATCGCGAAGGCGGCGGAACGCAAGAAGCAGGAAGAAGCGGCCGCAGCCGCCGAGCCACCGACGAAGGGCATCGTGATCTTCGGAGGGAACTCGCGCGTCCTGATGCAGTTCAACAACGATGCGCTGGACGTCTATTACATCCTCGAGATCGTCAATAGCGCGCGGACGCGCGTGGATTTCGGCGAGCCGATGGTGATCGAGTTGCCGCCGGGAGTGAGTGGCGCGACCGCGCTGGACGGTTCGTCGAAGTCCGCGACCGTCTCGGAGGACCGCATCACCATCACGGGGCCACTGCCGTCCGGCACGACCATGGTGCAGGCGGCGTTCCGAATGCCGTACGACGATGGCAATCTGACGATGACGCAGAAGTGGCCCGCGGCCTTCCAGCAGATGATCGTCGGTGTCCAGAAGGTTGGCAGCCTGCAGGTCCAGTCACCACAGCTCAATGAAACGAACGAAGTCCGCACCGAGGGTGGCGATCTGTTCGTGCTGGGGAACGGCCCGGCGATGCCGGCAGGCGGCACGCTGACGCTCAACTTGTCCGGGCTCCCGTACCACAGCAAGACTCCGCGTCGTGTTGCGCTGACGCTGGCCGGTGGGCTCCTGGTGCTCGGAGCATGGCTCGCGTTCAGTGGTCGATCCCGCCGCGACGAATCACGGCAGACCCTCGTCGCCCGTCGCGACACGCTGCTCGGGCAGCTGGCTCAAATCGAATCGAAGCGACGCTCCGGTGCGGCTGACGCGGAGGCGCAGGCCAGGCGTCGCGCCCGCATCCTCGTCGAGCTCGAACAGATCTACGGCGAGCTGGACGACGCCTACCCTGGACCGCAAGGAGGCGGTGAGGGCGTCGCGGCGTGACGAGCGTCGACTTCGACGAAGTTTCAGCCGACGACGTCTCCCGCCACTTCGGTCGCCGGCGCGCGGTGTCACGCATGACGTTCCGCGCCTCGCGTGGCACCATCCTCGGGCTGCTCGGTCCCAACGGAGCAGGCAAGTCCACGCTCCTCGCCATGCTGGCGACGCTGTTGCGGCCCTCCTCCGGAACGATCCGCTACGGCACGCTCGGCACAACCGCCGGACCCGCGTTGCGCGCCCGCATCGGCGTGCTCGGGCACGATCTCTTCCTGTATCCAGAGCTGACCGCGCGCGAAAACCTCGCGTTCTTTGCCGGCCTCTATGGCATCGCCGACATGAATGGGAAGGCTCGTGCCGCCCTCGAGAGGGCAGGCCTCGACACCCGCGGCGAGGATCCGGTCGCGAGCCTCTCTCGTGGCATGCGCCAGCGCGTCGCACTCGAGCGCGCATTGATTCACGATCCTCGACTCGCGCTCCTCGACGAACCGTTCACTGGCCTCGATGACGCGTCGACCGGCGCGCTCGTCAATCGACTCAGGACGCTGCGCGAGAGCGGGGCCATCGTCATCCTGGCCACACACGATCTCGATCTCGCGGACGGACTGCTCGATCACGCGCTCTTTCTTCGCGACGGCCGGATCGTCGAGTCGATGACCGCGCCCGACGCGCTGCGATCCACATATCGGAGTGTGATCAGCCGATGAGCGGACGAGAGCGCTGATGCTTCGAGCGATCCTGTTGATCGTCCGCAAGGATCTGACCGTCGAAGTGCGGAGCCGGGAGCTCGCCTACACCACGCTGTTCTTCGCGGTGTCGTGCGTGCTGGTGTTCGCGTTCTCACTTGTGCAGGAGGGAAGGGCAGCCGAGGGCGTCGGCGCCGGGGTGCTCTGGATGGCGATCATGTTCGCAGGCAATCTTGCGCTCGGGCGAACGTTCGAGCGTGAGCGGCAGTCGGAAACATTGCGCGCGTTGATGCTCGTTCCGGCGCCGCGCCCGGCCGTCTATCTGGGGAAGCTGACTGGCATCGTCCTCCTTCTCGTGATTACGGAGGCCGTGCTCGTGCCGCTGGTGGCGTTGCTCTTCGAGGCCGCACTTCTGTCGCATCCGTTCTGGCTCACCGCGGTCGTGGTCAGCGGCACGGTCGGGTTTGCCGCCGTTGGGACACTGTTTGCCGCAATGCTCGTCCGCGCCCGCAGCCGCGACGTCCTGCTGCCGGTGCTGCTGTATCCGATCACGGTGCCCGTGCTGATTGCCGGGGTGCGGGCCACCGTCGCCATCGCACAGCCCGAGTTCGAGGTGGACGTCGTTCGTTTCTGGTTCATGCTCCTCATCGCGTTCGACATCGTCTTCATTACGCTCGCGCTGTGGACCTTCGAACCCGTTATGACAGACTAAGTGGACTCTTGCAGAGCGGGAGCCGTTCGAAATTCCCGGTTCTCGGTGCTCGGTTCATGTTCAGGTTCGGTTCTGACTTCACCCGAACCGCGAACATGAACCATGAACTGTGAACCGAACCTGAACACGAACAGAGAAGTGAGAAGATAGAAATTCGAACGACAGAGTTTTTATGCCCAAGTGGTTTCAACCAGCGACTCTTCTGTGTGGCGCGATGTTCGCGATTTCACCGTTCGTGATCGCGAACGCCCCGTACGAATCGACGATGGGGCTCGTGCAGAAGGTGTTTTACTACCACATGCCGTCGGCCTGGCTCTTCCTGACGGCGAGCGTCGTCTGTGGGATTGCCAGCGCACGCTTTCTCGCGACCGGCAACCCGCGCCACGATCGCACGGCACTCGCCGCGGCCGAAATGGCGGTGCTCTTTGGTTTGCTGACGCTGGTGACGGGTCCGCTCTGGGCGAGGAAAGCGTGGGGCACGTGGTGGGTGTGGGACGCGCGCATCACCTCGAGCCTGGTCGGCTGGATGATCGCGTGGGCGTATCTGATCCTGCGGCAGTATGGTGGACCGGGCTCGGAGAAGCTGGCGGCCGGGCTCGCGCTCTTCGGCATGGCGAACGTGCCGTTCATCTACGTGTCGGTGAACTACTGGCGCACGATCCATCCCGCCACGACGGTCGTGCCGAAGCTTCCGTTCTCGATGGGGTTTCCGCTGTTGTTTTGCCTGGCGGCCTTCTACCTCCTGATGTTCCTGCTGATGAAGCTCCGGACGCGAGTGGCTGAACAGCAGGCTCGCCTGGACGCGATCTATCTTTCACTGGACGAACAAGCGTGATGCGGAATCTGATTCGTACGATCGCCGTGGTCTTCGCACTGACGATGCAAGTGTCGCCGCTCGCGGCGCAGACGCAGCCCAAGCAGCAGGAAGAGTTCACGCCGGTCGATCAGCTCCCGCCACAGGAGCAACTGCCAGCGGCACCGCTCCTTGTTGGCGCGTACGCGTTCGTCCTGTTGATGCTCTTCGGCTATCTCGTGATGGTGTCGCGCCGTCTGAGCGCGATTCAGAGTGAAGTCACTCGCCTCGACGCCGACCTGAAACGCGCCGGCAAGGGCTGATGCCAACCGCCGCTCATTTCATTTACATTCCCGGCGTCCTCCTCGTGGGGATCGTGATCGGATGGATCCTCGGGTCGCGCGCGGCCGCCGACGCGTACGCCGCCAAGCTCAGAAGGCAGGAGCAAAAGAAGCACTAGGACTCATCGCACGGTGCGAGGGGGCGAAGGGGCGACGGTGCGACGGTCCGGTCCGACGGTACGACGGTTCAGTCCGACGGTCCGAAGTCCGAACGGACGGTCGCACCCCTCGCACCAAACCCTCGAACCCTCGCACCGGACCTTCGAACCTTCGCACCGCACCTTCGCACCCTCGACCCCTCGTCCCGTCGCACCGTTATGCGACTTACCGTCCAATAGCGAGCCTCTGAGCGAGCACCTCGGGCAATCCGGCCGCGATGATCTTGGCTTGTGCGGTGGTGACATCGTACGGCGTACGGATTACGGTCAAGTTTCCGGTGGCGGTATCCAACATCCCGAACGCGGCGCGCGAGTCGCCGTCGCGCGGTTGACCAACGGCCCCGCAGTTCACCAGGTACTTCGCGGCATCATCGAGCAGCAGCCGAAATGTCTCGCCCCGGGGCGGCCCGACCGGATGAAAGTCCGTGTCCTGCTTGTAGACCGCGGGCACGTGCGTGTGCCCGAAAAGACAGAGCGGCCGTTGCGATTGGATCAACGCCTGCCGGGCGTCCAACTCGTCGAAGATGTAGACATCCTCGTCAACCGGCGAACCGTGACAGATTTCGACGAAGTCGTCGATTCTCATCGGGCCCGCAGGCAGCCCGGCCAGCCACGCGCGATTCACTGGCGTCAGCTCCATGGCCGTCCACGTGATCGCCTGCTTGGCGAGATGGTTGAACGCCTCGACGTTCTCGATGCCTGCGCCCACCTTGTCATGGTTGCCCCGGATGATTGTCGAGTTCGGCAACTGCCGGATGCGATCGATCACGGCATTCGGATCGGCCCCGTAGCCCACAAGATCGCCGAGCACGAGGACGGCATCGTGCGGCCCGGCCTTCGCCAGGGTCGCCTCGAGCGCCTCGAGGTTGGCGTGCACGTCGCTGATGACGAGATATCTCATAAACTCACTGCGTCGAGCGCCACTGCCGAAGCGCGAACCGAAGCGAGGACGCGCTCAGAAGTCGATCCACTCGAGTAACCGGCCGACGACTTCGGCGACCGGGCGCGCAGCATCGATCCGCACGTGTGCGTGCGCATACGCCAGTTGCCGTCTCGTGAACAGTTGTTCCATCTGGGTACGATCGGCGGCGAGCGGCCGGCGTCCATCGGCCGGAACGCGCTCGATGATCTGGGCCAGCGGAAGATCCAGCCACGCCACCGCGCCATCGGCCAGCATCAGGGCGCGGTTGTCCGGCTCGACGAAGGTCCCACCACCGGTTGCCACCACTACGTGCCGAAGAGGTAGCAGCTCGCCCAGCGCGAGCCGCTCGAGCTGCCGGAAGTACGGCTCGCCCTGCTGCGAAAAGATCGACGCCACAGTCCGGTGTTCTCTGGATTCGATGCGCTCGTCGATATCCTCGACACGCCAGCCGGTGCGTTTGCCAAGGGCACGCGCAACCGTCGTTTTCCCGGCTCCCATGAAGCCGACAAGATACAGCTTGTCGGCCTTCACGCGCGCAGCGATTCCAGGACGGAAAAAAACTCAGGGTAGGACACGGCAGCGGCCCCGGCATCGTGGATGACCGTAGGTCCCGAGGCGCCGAGGGCAGCGATGGCAAACGCCATTGCCAGCCGATGATCGTGTCGCGCATCGACTTCACCGCCGCTCAGGCGCTCGCGCCCGGAGATGTGGAAGCCATCAGGGAACTCCTTGATGTCGCCGCCCATGCGCCGGAAACCGTCAGCCAGGGCTGATATCCGGTCGCTCTCCTTTACTCTCAGTTCCCCGGCGCCGGTGACGTGCAACTCGCCGCCATGAGTCGCCAGCGCTCCGAGAACGGGCAATTCGTCGATGACCCCCGGCACTTCGCGCGGCGCGATCTCTGTCGCCGAGAGACCGGCGTGGCGCACTGTAATCGTCCCGACAGGTTCACCGGGCCCGGTGCCACGGCTGTCGATCGCAACTTCTGCGCCCATCCGCCTCAGGATGTCGAGAATCCCCGTTCGGCTCGGGTTGAGGCCTACGTGGTCTATAACGATTTCCGAGCCCGAAAGCGACGCGGCCGCCACCATCCAGAATGCCGCCGATGAAATATCTCCGGGCACTGAGAGACTTTGCGCAGACAGGCGTTGACCGCCCTTTAGGCTGATTCCGTGTGCAGCCGTGACAACCTCCACGCCGAACGCGGCGAGCGCGCGTTCCGTATGATCTCGCGTGGGTGTGGATTCCCGCACTCGTGTGACGCCATGTCCGTGGAGACCTGCCAGCAGCACCGCGCTCTTGACCTGTGCGCTCGGGACCTCGGGCTCGAAGTCGATTGCCGTTGGCGCCGCAACCCCTTCTATGGTCAAAGGCGGCCGCCCGTCGTGGGAGGCGATGCGCGCACCCATCCGCTCGAGCGGCACGATGACGCGTTTCATGGGGCGGCGGGACAAGGAATCGTCGCCGCCTATCGTCGATGCAAACGGATGGGCCGCGAGGACGCCTGCAAGCATTCGCATCGTGCTGCCGGAATTGCCGGCATCGAGCAGCACGGGCGGTGGCAGCAGGCCACCAAGGCCCCGACCCTCGACGCGGAGGCTCAACCCCTCCGGGGTTCGGCCGACTTCTTCGATAGCCACGCCAAGCGCGCGTAGGCACTCGAGCGTCGAGCGGCAGTCGCCACCCGTCGAGTAGCCGTGAATCGAGGAGGTGCCTTCGGCCAGAGCCGAGAGCAGGGCATAACGGTGAGAGATCGACTTGTCACCCGGTGGCCGGACACGTCCCCGTACTCGCGCTGCGGGTTGTACAGTGACGGTCAGGGGGGAAGCCATTTCCCTAGTTTAGCCGGGAGGCCGCTATAATTTCCTTTGGCGAGGCGCATGACGCAGCGGAAAACAGTCTGTCTGGACTTCTACAGCACCTACGAAATGCTCGACTTCGTGCAGGTGGCGAGCGACCACCTGGGGCGCCTGGCTGGACTCGACGACGATGCCCTTCATTGGGTCGGCGTCGCGGTACGCGAGTCAGTGATCAACGCCATCAAGCATGGGAACCGCGACGACGAGCGCAAGCACGTCTACGTCGAGTTCACGCCGCTCAG
>Ga0157380_10001499_pt1 | contig 15303 bp, 8 predicted proteins | sample S35metaG_FD_119757 | JGI IMG/M metagenome (GOLD analysis project Ga0157380, IMG submission 119757) | Switchgrass rhizosphere microbial communities from Kellogg Biological Station, Michigan, USA - S3-5 metaG | ecosystem: Host-associated > Plants > Roots > Rhizosphere > Soil | place: USA: Michigan... | reverse complement strand
CGGCGCCGAGCTTCTGGTACGACGCTCGCGCTCGCCGCGCGAGCTCCGGGTCGCCGGTGGCCAGCACGCGGCCGGCGCGATCGAGCACATTGCCGCGGGGCAACGAACGTACGAGATCCATCACCCGCGGGTTGTACTGATAGCGGGCGACGCCGTCGGCTTGCACGCTGAGGTGCGGCTTGACCACGTATTGATCGGCGCGCACCAGTTGCACGTGGAGCAGGACACCAACGAGGACCAGCGCCGCGAAAGCGAGCGCGCCGCTGAGATACCGCATCGGCACCTGGAACGGCTCGGCGCCTTCACGGCCGCCGCGGTGCGCGGCAATCGAGGCGAGGATGCCGAGCCCGGCGAAGTTGGCCACCATGGCCGATCCGCCGTAGCTGAGGAACGGCGTGACCACGCCCGTGAGCGGGACGACGCCGAGCAGGCCGCCGGCCATCAGGAGCACCGGCGCGATCAGGAACAGCGTCACCGCCGAGGCGAGGAAGAAGCCGTAGTCATCGGCGGCGCGCATGGCAACGCGGAAGCCGCGCCACGCGATCGCCGCGTAGAGCACGGCCACGGCCAGCAACCCAATCAGGCCCAGCTCTTCGCCGATCGCGGCCAGCGCCAGATCGGTCTGCCCCGCCGGTAAGTAGCGCGTCTCGCCGAGGCCGAAGCCGGTGCCGAACACGCCGCCCGTGGCGAGCGCCCACACGGCATGGGCCACCTGGTCACCACCGCGCACCGTGTTCTCCCACGGCGCCTGCCACATGGCCACGCGCGTCGCGAGCGTATCGGAGATGTGCAGGCGGTAGCCGGCGTAGAAGCCGGCCATCAGCATCAGGCCACCCGATACGACTGCTCCCAGCCCGCCCCGCGCCACCGCGTAGAGCGCGAGGAACACGCACGTCAGGAGCAGCGCCGGGCCCAGGTCCTTCTGCAGGAAGAAGAGGGCCAGGGTCAGACCCACGCCGCCGAGTACGGGCAGCACGTGACCGAGCCTGGGCACGCGGAGCCATGACGGCGCGTAGGCCGGCCGGAGAGCCGGGGCGTGTACCTGCCGCAGCAGCTCCCACATCCGCGCAAAGTAGCCGGCCAGAAAAAGCGCCAGCAGCAATCGAATGGCTTCGATCGGCTGCACCGGGCCGAGGTTGACCTTGGCGCTGCTCGTGCCCGGTCCGCTCCCGAACACGAGGAGGAGCAGCGACAGGCCGAAGGCGCCCACCAGCGGCAGGTAGCTCAGACGGAGGATCGATGTCCTGCGAAACTCCACGAGCGAGCAGCCGACGGCGGCGGCGAGGCCGATGAGCACTCCCTGCACGTAGCGGACGAACAGCGGCGTGTCGCGCAGCGGATCCGCGCGCGACAGGAGCGCCGCGAACCCCAACGACGTCAGGAGCAGGGCGGCGCAGAGCAGAAGCTCGTCGCCGCGGCCGCGAGTGAAACGCCAGATCAGGCCCGCTCCGGCGAATCCGGCGAAGAAGAAGGCCGCCCAGCCGAACACGAGGGAGCGGAACTCCGCTTCGGTGCGCACCGTGAACCCCGGCTTCACCAGCGCCAGCTCGGACGGCGCGAGCATCGGCACGTGGGTCGGCGGATTGGTACCGCGCTGCGCCGCGCTTTCTCTGGCTTTTCGAAGCCGCTCGGCGTACTCGACGACACCCGGCGTCCCCTCGATCGCGGACGCCGGTATCTCGGCACGCAGAATCGCGCCCACGTTGGGCAGGACCTCGCCGGCCTGACGTGACGCGGCCAGGAATGCCGCGAGTTCGCGCGCGGCCAGCCGCCGATCCGCCGGCGTCGTGAGCGCCGGCTCGAGTGCGGTCTCGAACGCGGCCGTCGCGGTGCTCGTCGCGAGGCTGGCCACCGGCACGGTCGCCGCCGCGCGCGCCGTCAGCCGCTGCATCCGGCCCTGGTATGCGAGCAGCAGCGCCAGCATGGCCACGAGCGCCGAGCAACCGGCAAAGAGGCGCGCCGCATCGCGCACGGCGGGCGCGGCCGCGACGCGCCGCCGGGTACTACGCTCGACCGCCGATGTCAGGGTGACCGCCATCGCGCTACTGCGGCTCGGCCGGCTGATCGCTGCCGGAATCAGCGTCGGCGTCCGGCTCGGCGTCAGCGTCTGCGTCGGCATCCGGCACCAGCCGAGAGCGTCCGGAATCGTGCGTCAGGCCGCTCCAATCGAGCTCCATCAACCGCTGTTTCACGCGGTCGAGACCCGCTTGCGCGTGACGGACGCTGGCGGGCACGCCGTCGAACGTGGCGACGCCCGCGTACAGCTCGAGGGCGCGCTGATACGCGGCGCCGGCCCGTTTCAGGTAGTCACGCTCCTGCGGCACGCTCTGCAGGTCGCGCGCGGTACGACGCAGCGTGTCGCCGCGGTCGGTGTAGCCGTCGGCCAGCTGCGCCGTGTCACGCTCGCCCGGCATGTAGCCAAGCCGCCGCGCCTGCTCGAACGCGTCGGCGCCGCGGTCCACATCACCGAGTCCGGCCAGGAAGGTACGGGCGAGGCCGACGAACGGATCGGGCCAGCCCTCGCGCAGTTCCGCAGCCTCGCGGAACGCCGTGATGGCCGAGGCAAACTCACGGCGCGCGGCATCCCCTTTCCTGGTGCGCTTGAACTCGTCGCCGTTGATCCGGTGCAGGTGGCCATCGCAGTAGCGCAGCGCGGCGTTCAGCGTGGACGAGCCGGGATCGGCGGCCACGGCGCGCACCAGCGCCTCGCGCGCCTCGGTCCACTGTGCGCTCCAGACCACCGACAGCCCCTCGCGGTATGAGGCGATCACCCGATCCGTGAGGGCGGTGGTCCGGCGCTTGAGCATCCTTTCGAGCCGCCACGTGGCCGGGCCGACGCTGCGGGCCGACAGCCGCTGATAGTCGCCCCAGCGATCGTCGAGCGAACCGAGATCCTGTGACGGCACCGCGTTCGCGATCCTGCCCGCCGCCCGGCCCACCATGATCTCGTTGCCGACGAGCAGCACGAGCAGCACCGCGAGCACGATGCGCGCCGGCTGGCTGACGCCCAGCAGGTAATCAGTCGCGGCCTGGAGCGCGCTCGAGCGCGCCGGGACCCGGCGTGCCCGGCCGGAGGGCACCGGCGGCAGCGTGAGCGGCTTCGCGACCGCTCCCGCGAGGGGACGAGCCTGAGAGGCGCCAGGGAGCGGTGGTAAGGCTGGACTCGATGTGACGGGGCGGGACGGAAACGGCGCCGTCGTCCCCGACGCCGACGAGGCGGGTGGAATGACCGGCAGCGGCGGTGGGACGGTCCGTCGCGTGGCCTCTTGGAGACGCTCGGTCGCCGGCTCCATCCGCCGCGTCGCAGGCTCGTCGGCAATGCGCGCGGGCCATCCCTCCTGCAGCGCGACCGTGTCGACACCAGCCTGAAACCGTTCGAGATCCTCGCGAATCGCCTCGGCACTCGGGTACCGATCGGCGGGCGTCGGACCCAGCAGCTTCGCCACGATCGCCTGCAGGCTCGGCGGACAGAGTCCCGTGGGCAGCGGCACGGGCCGGCGGGCGACGATCGCGCGTTCGAGGCGGCGCGTGTCGGGCGCGCTGAACGGCGGCGCGCCGCGCAGCATCTCGTAGAGCATGACGCCTACCGCCCAGAAGCCGTCGGTGGCGTCCATCTCGCCCCCGCTCTCGATGCGTTCGGGCGACAGGTAGGCGAGGTTGCCGAAGTCGTTTCGCGTCACCTTCCGGCTCATCGACAGCGCTTTCGCGATGCCGAAGTCGAGCACCTTGACCTGGTCGCCCGCCATGATCCGCACGTTGACCGGCGTGAGATCACCGTGCAGCAGGTGGCGGAAGTCGCGCCCGCCCTCGTGCCACGCAAACCCGCGCGAGTCTTCGAGGAAGCGGCACAGTTCGATGGCGATCGCCACCGCCCGGGGCGCCGGCATCGGCCCGCGGCGGATCACCTGCGACAGGTTCTCGCCCTCGAGATACTCCATCGCAACGTAGAAGTAGCCGGCCTCCGACCCGTGGTCGTAGACCTCGGGCACGAAGGAGCTCACCTGGCAGAACTGCTTCTGCAACTCGGCGCCGCGGCGCTCGGCGTCGAGCACGTCCTGGCCGGAATAGTGGGGAACCGAGCGCAGCGCGACGTGGCGGTTGGTGCGGGTATCGGTGGCGAGGAACACCACCGCCATACCCCCGCGGCCGATTTCCTGTTTGATGTCGTAGGGACCGATCCGGTTGTAGACGCTATGCATCATCGCGCCTAGTGCCCTGGAGGCGTGATGGCTTGCCTAAGTCCCGGGCGCGGCGCCCGGATGGCAAGGCGTGAAGAGCGACCTTATTGGGCATAAGCGAGCGATGAGCAACGCAGCCAGCCGGGATGCCCCGCCCGGGAATTAGGTGAGTCATCACGCTTCCAGGGCACTAGCGCCGCGGGCCGTCGGCCGCCGGCCACACCGGGTGGATACCCGGGAACCAGTTCTCCCGCAACACCGCGCCGGCGGCGCCGAAGGCGCGGAAGACCTCCGGTTCGACGCCGGCGAACACGTTCCGCTCGAGCCGGGCGGCAGACCCTGCTTCGACGACGACTGGTGCACTGACGCGCTCTGACACCCCGTTCCTGGCAAACCCGCTATGGGAGATACGAGGCGAGGCGCCCGAACGGATCACGAGACCCGTCCCGGGGTTGTCGTGCACGTCGCCGCCGATGAACGACCCCTCGGATCCGGGGCCGAACTCAACCGCCCGATCGGAGGCTCCCAGAATCTCGACGTCCACGATCGTCACGTGCGAGCGCTCGACCAGAATGCCCGTCCCGAGCGACGTGGCCGCGTCGCCGACGATGCGGAACCCCGCCAACTCGGCGTTGCGCACGTCCCGCGCGACGACCGCCGCGGCGCCCTCCGCTGTCCCGACCGGCATCCGCAATGTCGCCCCCCGGGGGATACGACTGACCACCCGCACGCCGCCGCGAAGCGCCAGCTGCTCGCGGTATTCGCCGGGCTCGACCACGACCTGTGAACCGGGCGCCGCCCTGGCGATCGCCGCGGCAATCGACTCGGTGGGTCCGACGACGAGCGTGCCGTCGCCGAGCGCCACGAGCGGCACGGAGGCCGGCGGCCAGGACAGCCAGCCGGCACGGACCAGCCCGGCCCCGGTGAGCCCGAGGGCGAGCACCGCAGCCACCGCGGCAACAGCGATCCGCGTCCACGAGCGCCGCGGCGCGGCGCCCGCCGCGGCGGCCGCGTACTGCTCCCCTTCCACGTAGACAGCGGTCACGTTGTCCTTGCCGCCCGCGCGGTTGGCGGCGTCGATCAACCGTTCGACTACCCGCTCGGGGTGTCCGGCCGACTCGGCCGCCACCGCGGCAATCGTGCCGGCGGGCACCAGGTCGCTCAGCCCGTCGCTGCAGAGAAGCAGCGCCGCGTCGTCTTCGACCGGCACCACGAGGATGTCCACGAAATCGGTATCGCCGGGGTCGTGCACGTCCGAGCCCACGTCGCGGTACACCTCGTTCCGCCGCGGATGCCGCATGGCCTCGGATTCCGACAACTCCCCGGCGTCTTCGCGCTCGCCGACCGGCGAGTGATCGCGCGTGATCTTGGTGAGGCGCCCGTGCCGCAGTTTGTAGAGCCGCGTGTCGCCGACGTGACCGATGGTCGCGACGCCGTCCTTGATCACCGCCACCGTGAGCACGCACGCCATGCCGTTCCAGTCGGGCCGCGTCGCAGCGGCGCGATGAATCTCGTTGTTGGCGACTGCGATCGCCTCGCGGACGCGCTGATCCACCGGACCGGTCTCGCGCTCGAGACGCGCCCGCAGCATCGACAGCGCCAGCGCCGCGGCCTCGCCGCCGGCGGCCTGGCCGCCGACGCCGTCGATGACCATGAACAGGCCGCGGGCGGTATCGACGTGGAAGCGATCCTCGTTGGCGTCGCGGACGAGTCCGGGATCGGTGGCGCCAGCCGCGCGGTAGGCCGGGGCGGCGGGGGCGGTCACCTCGACGCCCTCCCGGCCCACACCGCGGCCGCGGCCGCGGCGGCGAGCGCCGCCAGGAGCACGAAGCGGGACAGGAGCAGCAGGGTCACGTCAGCGCTCGACGCGGAAATCGAGGAATACCGTGTTGGCGAGGCCGATGCGGGCGCGATCCGGCAGCGGCACCTCGACGCCGTTCTCGCGTTTGCTGCCGTCCACCGCATCGAAGCCGCGCGGCACCGGCCGGCCGTCCACCGTCGTGCCGAGCGTGCTCAGATCGATGAGGCAGAAGCGGCCGCTCTCCGCATCGTGACGGATCCGCGCGTGCTCCCGCGAGACGTCGGGCGAGGACACGATGCGGATGTCCACCGGATAGGTGAGCCCGCCCCGTCCCATCGACACCGACGCCTTGATGACGGCGTATTCGTGGGTCCCCGCGCCGTCCTCGTAGGAGAGGCGCGCCAGAGCGCGTGGCGATTCTGGCGGAGACGGCACTGCGGGCGGCGTGGCCGGCAGCGGCGGCGCGGCGATGACGACAGCCTTCTGTGGCATCGTCTGCGGCACGGCCGCCGTCTGCAGTACCGCCGTCGCCGGGGAAGCGGCAGCCGGCTCGGTGGCGGGCGGCCGATCGGCGCCGATCGCGTGCACCTCGCGCGTTCCGGCACGCGGGCCGCCGTAGACGGTGGCGATGCGCCGGGTACGGCTGCCGACCGCAAGTTCGGGACTCACTGGCAACACCAGTTCGGACGTGATCAGGACCGCGCCTGGCGCCAGATCGCCATCCGCATCCGCGAGGAATTCGACCTGCCATTCGGCCGGGTTCTCCACCGGCGGCGTGCTGGGCCGAAAGAGGCGCGGCGCATAGCGGCTCAAAGGTGACCCGAGGTTCAGGTCGGCGAGCTTCTCGTTGAGGGCCCGGATCGTCTGCTGCTGGAGGATGCCGAAAATGCCCTCGAGACGCGCGTACTCGTCCGGGTGCAGATACACCAGGTAGCGGCTGGGCGCGAGAACCGAGTATCTGAGCGGCTCGAGGTTCTGTTCCATGTGCTCGAGCACGAGGTCGATCAGATCTGCGGCGGGGCGGCGCTCGACCCTGGCACGGGGCGTCGGGGCAGCGGGTTGCGGCACGGCTACACTATTCCCCAGGCTCCGCGGCCGAGTCACAAGGAAAGGCCAAGGAAACTCCAAAGCTTCGCTCACCCCGCCGTGCGCACCCGATTTGGCACTTACACGCTGGACGCCGACACCCGGCAGTTGCTCGACGGCAGCGAGCCCGTCCACCTGTCCCCGAAGGCGTTCGACGTGCTGTGCCTGCTGGTCGAGACCCGGCCGAAGGTCGTGAGCAAGACCGACCTGCACGACCGCATCTGGCCCGGCACCTTCGTGGTGGACGCCAACCTGAGCGTGCTCATCGGCGAAGTCCGGCGGGCGCTTGGCGACAGCGCGCAGACGCCGCGCTACATCCGTACCGTGCACAAGGTCGGATACGCGTTCTGCGCAACCGCCACCGAAGGGGCATCCACCGCACGTGCGCGCGGCGCGGGCGGTGCGTCCCGTTGCTGGCTGGCGTGGAACGACCGGCGCTTCATGCTGACGGGGGGCGAGAACCTCATCGGGCGCAGTCCAGAGTGTGCAATCTGGATCGACGTGAGCGGCGTGTCGCGCCGCCACGCGCGCGTGCATCTCGACCCCGGCGGCGGCAGCGCCACCATCGAAGACTTGAACAGCACCAACGGGACGTTCGTCAACGACGCGCGCGTCGAATCGCCGCACACGCTGGCCGACGGCGACGTGGTGCAGATCGCGTCGGTGCTGCTCACGTTCCGGATGTGGCAGCCCGACGGCGTGCGCTCGACCGAGCGGATCCGACGCGGCTGAGTTCGCGGCTGGGTAAACCTTTCAACGCCGCCTCGACCGTGCCAGCCCAACCATGACGCGCTGATTCGTGCCTTTTTCCTAAAGAAACGTCACTTCTCGAGCGGGCGTTCATCTTGCAGAGTGCCTCTGGCGGAGGGCACGGCGCGCACACGGCGCGTCTGCACAGTCTCCAGTGAGGTGCTTCATGGTCAGTCGAACTGCAGTCTTCGTCGCGTGCGGAGTTCTCGCCGCGAGCGCCGCGTTTTCACAAAACCCGGCGCCCAACCCAACTCAGCGAACGGTGAGTGCGAACGAGGCTCAAGTTCCGCTCTTCCGCGTCACCGTCGTCGGACGCACGACGCCGGCCGTGAATTACCGGCCGCGCAGCGGCGATACCAAGATCGATTTCGAGGGCACGGCGTTGATGCCCATGGCGCGCGGCAACGCCGTCGTGTCGGGCGAAAAAGGCTACATCCGCATCGATGCCCGCTTCGACAAGCTGTCCCCGCCGTCACAGTTCGGCCACGAGTACCTCACCTACGTCCTCTGGGCGATCACGCCCGAAGGGCGCGCCACGAACCTCGGTGAGGTCCAGCGGGACGACCAGGACGCGCGGGTGAAGGTCACGACCGAGCTGCAGGCCTTCGGGCTCGTGCTCACCGCCGAGCCGTATTTCGCGGTGACGCAGCCGAGCGACGTCGTGGTGATGGAGAACGTGCTCCGCGACAACACCAAGGGCAGCGCCGAAACCATCCAGGCCAAGTTCGAGCTGCTGAAGCGCGGCTCGTACCTGATGAACCAGGACGCGGCGAAGCTGAAGATCAAGCCGCTCGAACCCGGCTCGCCGCTCGATCTCGCCGAAGCGCGCAACGCGGTGGAACTGGCGCGGCTGGCGGGCGCCGATCGCTTCGCGTCCGACACGTTCAACAAGGCCGCGGGGCTGCTGGCCGATGCCGAGCTCGCGCGCGAGAAGAAGCGTGGCAGCAACGCCATCATGATGCCGGCGCGCCAGGCGGCACAGACGGCCGAGGACGCGCGCCTGGTGGCGTTGCAGCGGCAGGAGGAGGCATTCCAGGCCGAGCAGCGACGCATCGCGCAGGCTCGTGAGGATGACGCAGTGGCGCGCGCCCGCGCCGAGGCCGAGCAGCGCCGTCAGGCGGAACTGAACGCGCAGGCGGCAACCGCGCAGGCTCAGGCGGCAGCCGCAGACCGTGCCGCCGCCGAGCGGGCGCGGGCCGACGCCGATGCGGCGCGGGCGCAGGCCGAAGCGGAGCGGCAGCGTGCCGAGGCGGCACTCCGGAATGCCGAGGCCGACGCTTCGCGCACGGTCGCACAAGCGGAGCGCGAGAAGGCCGAGCTGCGCGAACGGCTGCGCCAGCAGCTGAACGTCATTCTGGAAACGCGTGAAACCGCGCGCGGCCTCATCGTCAACCTCTCGGACGTTCTGTTCGATACGGCCCAGGCGACGCTGAAGCCTGGGGCACGCGAGAAGCTGGCGCGGGTGTCCGGCATCCTGGTCAGCCATCCCGATCTGAAGCTCGAGGTCGAGGGGCACACCGACAGCGTCGGCACCGACGAGTACAACCAGAGTCTGTCCGACCGCCGCGCCGAGTCGGTGCGGGCGTACCTCGTGGCGCAGCGCATCGCGCCGCAGTCGATCACGACCAAGGGCTTTGGCGAGCAGCAGCCGGTCGCCACCAACGACACCGCCGCGGGACGGCAGCGGAACCGGCGCGTCGAGCTGGTGGTTTCTGGTGAAGTAATCGGCACTCACTAAACAGGGCGGGTGCGTGCTCGTGAGTGGGCGGGCTGAGGGCCCGCAATCACGGGCACGCACCCGATTCACGACACGCGGAGGACGATCATGCGGGCAGCAACCTTGTTGATTGCGGGCATCCTGGCGGTTCCAGCGCTGGCGGCGGCGCAGAACTGCACCCCTGACGAACGTCAGGTCGTGGACGCCATCTACCGCCAGGTCCTCGAACGCGGCGTGAGCGCCGGCGAGGCCAACGAGTGGATCACGCAGTTGCGCGGCGGTCAGACCACCGTGCGCGAGCTGGTCGAAAACATCGCCGTGTCGCCCGAGCACCGGCAGCGCTTTCTGCCCGGCACCAGCGAAGGCAGCCGGCGCACCGCCGTGACCAACCTCTATCGCCACCTGCTGGGCCGGGAGCCGGATGCCGGCGGGCTGCAGGCGCACGTCGCCGCGCTGTCGCGCAGCGACATCGACGCGGTCAGCGCCGCCATGATCAGCTCGGCCGAATATCAGCAGAAATTCGGTGAGAACGTGGTGCCGGGCCAGGGCGTACGCTATTGCCCCGGTGCCGGAGGCCAGAGCAGCAGCAGCAGCAACAACCTGTTCCGGTTTCGCAACATGGACAAGAACGGCAACAACCAGATCGAGCGCAACGAATGGACCGGTAGCCAGCAGTCGTTCAACACCCACGACTGGAACCGCGATGGCGTGCTGTCGAACAGCGAAGTGCGGATGGGCGCCCGCCGCTGGCCGGCGGACGAGGACAACTTCTCCCCGGACGGCCCGGCGACCTGGACGCAGCGGTCCTTCCGCCAAATCGACCGCAACAACGACGGCCGGATCGTGCCCAATGAGTGGTACTACGGGCCGGAGTCCTTCCGCCGCGCCGACCGCGACCGCAACGGCGCGCTCAGTGCGGCCGAGTTCGTCAACAACGCGACGTGGGACGACGACCGCGACGATCGCTTCGCAGACCTCGACATGAACAACAACGGCCGGGTCGAGCGGAGCGAGTGGCACGGGACGCCGGGAGCGTTCGACTCGCTCGATCGCAACAACGACAGCGTGCTGAGCCAAGCCGAGGTAGTGGGCGACGGCTCCACCCGCTTCGACGGCTTCGGCAGCCTCGATACCAACGGCAACGGCCGCCTGGAGCTGGGCGAATGGCGCTGGTCGCTGGCGAGCTTCAACCGTTACGACGCCAACAAGGACGAGGCCATCAGCCGGCAGGAGTTCACCGCGAGCGGCGGGACACCCGCCGCGCCGGCAAAGTAAGCCGGCAAGGTAAGCTGAAGGCGGCGCGGGACCTCGATCGGGGGTCCCGCGCCGCGGACGATGACCGACTCGCGAATCTCTCCCTGGACCGTCGGCGACCACCTCACCCACCGCTTCAATCCGGAACTGGGCATCGGGCGCGTAACCGCGATCGACGGCCGCTCGATCGTCGCGGACTTTCCCCGCTCGGGGACCACCTTGCGCCTCTCGGCCAGCACGGATGCGCTGATAGCCGTCGATCTGAGCCCTGGACGGCCGGTACGCGTCAGCGCCACACGTGAGGAGACCCGGGTCGCCGCGCGATTGCCGGACGGACGGGTACGACTGGCAAACAGCAGCACCGAGCCCGCGCACGCCCTGTGGCCGCTCGAGCTCGAACGGGCGCTGCTGGATCGCCTGGCGCTGGGCGATACCGACGATGCAGCCGACCTGCTCCTCCGGCTCGACATCCTGCACTTGCGCCGCATCCGCGAGGCCGACGGTCTCGGCTCGTTCCTGGGGGGACGGGTGCGGCTGTTTCCGCACCAGCTCCACGTCGCCGAGCGGGCCACGCAGAGCGACCCGGTGCGCTGGCTGCTCGCGGACGAAGTGGGGCTCGGCAAGACCATCGAGGCGTGCCTGATCCTTAACCATCTCGTCCACACCCGGCAGATCGAACGCTGCCTGGTGGTGGCGCCGGCCGCGCTCACCGTGCAGTGGCTGGGCGAGCTGTGGCGCAAGTATCACCAGGTCTTCACGCTGCTCGACGATCGGCGCCTTGCCGACGTCGAGCGCGACTTCGGTGAGGGGTTCAACCCCTTCGAGCTGCACCGGCGGGCGGTGATCGCCCTCGAGACGCTGACCGCCCGTCCCGAGTTGAGCGCGCAGGCGGTGGCGGCGGGGATCGATCTGCTCGTCGTGGACGAGGCACAGCGGCTGCGACGGCCGCCAGGACATCCCGGCGAGCCACCGTGGCGAGCGGTGGCGCCGATCGCCGCCTCGCACCGGCACGTGCTGCTCTTGAGCGCGACCCCGCTCGAAGACGACGCGCACGGATTCTTCCGCCTGCTGCAGCTCCTGCGACCGGAGGAGTTCCCCGAGGAGGCTGGATTCGAAGACCGTCTCGCCCGCGCCACACCCCTGCCGCCCTGCACCAGCTCGACGCGCCGCGTGGACATCGGCGGGCTGCCCCCGCGGGTAGGGATCCCGATCGACATCGAAGATGCCGCGCGCTGGCAGCCGCGCGAAGCGGTCGAAGCGCGGTTGCGCGCCGCGCCGGCCGTCAACGAGGTGACACGCCGCCAGAAGGTGGAGCGGATTCGCCGCGCGCTGGCCTCGGGCGTCGCGCTGGCCGCCGTGCTCGGCCCGGCCGAGCGCGAGCTTCGAGACCGCGCGGAGGCGATGGACGCCTCGGACCCGCGCGTCGAATGGCTGGCGGCGCAGGCGCCGCGCTGGCGTGACGCCGGGGAGAAGACGCTGGTGTTCGTGGCGCACCGCGAGACCCTGGAGATGTTGCGGACCGCGCTCAGCCATCGGGCGCTGCTGGCCACCGGCGCGTTCCACGAGGAGTTGTCGCCGTCGCGGCGCGATCTCGAGGTGGCGCGATTCCGCGAGCCCGGCGGGCCGAGTCTCCTCGTCTCGACCGAGGCCGGCGGCGAGGGGCGCAATTTCGAGTTCTGCCGGCGTCTGGTGCTGTTCGATCTGCCGTGGAAACCCTCGGCCGTCGAGCAGCGCATCGGGCGGCTGGACCGCATCGGCCGCCGCATCCCGGTCGAGATCGTCTATTTCCGCCCGCCGCGCGGCATCGGCGCCGACGCGGTGCGACTGTTCGAAACGCTGGGGCTGTTCCGCGAGCCGCTGGCCGGAGTAGAGCCCGAGCTCGCCCGCGTGGAAGATACGCTCGCCGATGTGGCCGCCGATCCGGCAGCCACGTTGTCGGCGGCGGCCAGCGCCGCACTGATCGGCGACGTCCACGCGGCACGCACCCGCATCCGCGAAGCGGCGTACCACGAGCTGCACCGCACTCCGTTCCAGGCCGACATGGCAGCCGGCCTGCTGGCCCGCGTGCCGTCCCACCTCGACGCGCTGACGCAGGACGTGGTGGTGGCCGCCTGCACCCGTCTCGGCTTCACCGTGGAGCACACGCGCGGCCGGCGCGTCTTCGCCATCGAGCTCGGGAGCGACGCGCTCGTGGACAGCCTGCCTGGCGTCCGCAGCGGCTCCACCTACGTCGGCTCGTTCGATCGCGAGGAGGCCGTCGAAGACGAGACGCTGGACTTCTTCGCCTCTGGCCATCCGCTCGTCGAAGGCATCCTGGCGCACTTCGAGGACAGCGTGCTGGGCCGCGTCGCGCGCATCGAGCTCGGCGCTGACGACGGGCACGGCGAGGGCCTGGCCGCGATCTACAAAGACGGTCCAGACTTCGATGTGGTGGCGTTCGATGCCGCGGGGCGCCCGCGCACCGATTGGGCCACGGCGCTGCGCCAGCGGCCTCTTCCCGTACGCCGTCCGGCGGATGAGGAGACCGACCGCCGGGTGTGGACGGCGATGATTCAGCGCCTTGGCGCACGACTCGATCCGGCGCGAACGGCGCACGCGCTGGTCGCGCTCACCGTACGCCCGCCCCGCTGACGTCCGGCACTGTCGCAGGGCGGGTCTTCAGACCCGCCTGACGCTGCTAGACTTGCCGGCCTGATGCCGACCAAAGCGTCGACTACACGATCCGCTGCAATTCGCCGTGCCGTCGCGGCGCTGGTGCTGCTGACGCTCACCGGCCTCGTCGCCTACCAGGTATGCCGGATACCCGTCCAGGTGAGCGACAGCCTCGGCAACCTTCTCCAGGTGCAAGCGGTACCGCTCTCCGACGTGTTCGTCGGCCAGTTCTCCAACGGCGCCTACATCCGCCCTCTACTCTGGGCGCAGATCAAGCTGGCCTACGACGGCGCACAGGGGCATGAACCGCTGATGTTCAAGGCGCTCCACGTCGGCCAACTGCTGTTGCTCGCGCTGTTGGTGTGGCGCCTGATGCAGGTGGAGACGGGCGGCGACCTGGCGGCGGCGGTGCTGGCCGCGTTCGTGCTCTTCGGCCTGCACACCTTCGATGGCCTGGTGCGCGAGGCCTTTCCGATCAACTCGTTTCTCACCATCGCGATCGCGGTGCTCGCGGTCCTCAACCTGTCGGCGGGCGAACCGCACTGGTGGCGCGACGCGGCCGCGGCCGTCATCTTCGTCCTGGCGATGCTCACGGTCGAGTCCGGCGTCCTGGTCGTGGCCGCGCTCGTGGCCGCGCGGCTGGCGGGCATGCGCGGCGTATCGTGGGCGGGTGTCGGCGTCACCGCCGGGGTGTTCGTGGCCTACCTCGGGCTGCGCTTTGGCGTGCTCGATACGGGCAGCCCGGCATTGAGCGAACGGGCCTCGGGCTTCGGTTTCCGGACCCTGGAGCCGGCCGAGCTCGTCGCGCGCTTCGGGTCCAATCCGCTCCCCTTCTACGCCTACAACGTCGCCGCCTCTCTGGTGTCGGTGCTGCTGGCAGAACCGCGGGCCGGCGTCTGGTACGCGACGCAGGGTGTGGCCGCCGGCCAGCTGTGGCCGTCGTGGCTGTCGATCAACGTGGCGGCGTCGGCGGTGGCCACCGGTCTCGTCCTGTGGGCCACGTTCGGCGCGCTGCGGCGCTGGCGGACGGGCGACACCGTGGCGCGCGACCGGCTTCTGCTCGCCTGCGGCGCCGTACTCGCCGCTAACGCCGTCGTCAGCTTCGGCTATACGAAGGACGTGATCATGAGCACCGGCGGCGTGTGCTTCGCGCTCGCCGTCTACGCGGCCGCGGCGAGCGCGCTCGAGGCACACAGCCGTCCGGCATCGCGGCTGGCTCGCGCAGCCGTCGCCATCGCGCTGGTCCTGTGGGCCGTTCGTGCGGTGGCGCTGCCGGTGCGCCTCGAGATGCAGGCCGCGCGCGTGCGCCAGGAATGGCAGGACGTGGAGGCCTGGCTCGAACGGCAGCACATTGCCGTGGCCACGCCCGAAGCCCGCGCGCTGGTCACCCGCTTGCGGCGCAGCGCGCTGCGCACGCGCCCCAAGACAATCGAGTGGACCGGGTGGCGGTCGATACTGGACCTCAATTGATTCGACAACGGCCAGTCCGGCGGTAGAATCGGCGGCCGTGAGCGTCACCGCGCCCATGAAGGCGCCCTCGTCGGCGATTCAGCCCGGCGCGCGCGTCCAGGCGCTGGACGTGCTCCGCGGCCTCGTGATCGTGATCATGGCGCTCGATCACGTCCGCGACTACTTCCACGACAGCGGCTACGCCTACGACCCGCTCAACCCGTCGATGACTACGGCGATGTTGTACGCAACCCGCTGGGTCACCCACTTCTGCGCGCCGACGTTCGTCTTCCTGGCCGGCGTGTCGGCGTGGCTGCAACGCGCCAGGGGCAAGGACCCGGCGCGGCTGGCGCGGTTCCTGGTCACGCGCGGCCTGTGGCTCGTCGTGCTGGAGGTGACCGTGATCGCCTTCGGCT